>Ga0208357_1002533_pt1 | contig 12015 bp, 7 predicted proteins | sample NGESurdeep092012_6_FD_184487 | JGI IMG/M metagenome (GOLD analysis project Ga0208357, IMG submission 184487) | Arctic peat soil microbial communities from Barrow, Alaska - NGEE Surface sample F52-2 deep-092012 (SPAdes) | ecosystem: Environmental > Terrestrial > Soil > Wetlands > Peat ... | reverse complement strand
TGGTTGGTACGCGGGACGGTGGCCTTCCGAAGTGGTGGAACGTGCAGGTCATCGCCACCACGAGCCCCTCAGTCTTCGCCACCCTGACCAGCCTGACGGCCATCAACGCGGCGGTCACAGGAGGTCAGGCGCTGTCTGAGCCCACCAACGCGTTCCTCTTCTTCCAGGTCATGCCGGGAACGGTTCCGGCCGCCCAGGCGGCCAATCTGGCGGCCACGGCGCCGTCGGGCGCCGCTCTGCCGGCCGCTCCGGGCGCACCGCCGGCCAGCCAGGTGGAGTCAGGTCAGACCATCACCAATCTGAACAACGACTGCGGGGCCACCGCGCCCAACTGTGAGAACGTCGGAATCAGCCACGACTGGATCGACGGCCAGGACGTCGACGCCCTCTATACCGAGCCCTTCTTCTGCGACACCACGGTGTCGTCAGGGGCGACCAGCGGTTGTGAGGCCGGCTCGGCACCGAATCAGGTACCACCGGGCGTGTCGGATACGACTCCACCAACCCTGACGGTGACCAACAACCAGATCGACCCGCTCTACATCCCGGTGCCGTTGTACACGACGCCGGCGGTGCCGTATGTCCAGTGCTCGGCGGCCATCACCTGCATCGACCACCCGGCCACCATCGACCTGTCCCGGCTGGCCTCCACACTCGGGGCGCCGGCCTCGTCGTTGCTGAACGTTCCCCTGCCGGGCCACGACCATCTGCTGACCACCCGTAATGGTGACCAGCCCGAGTGGTGGAACGTGATCGTCATTCCGGTCACCTCTCCCGCCGGGCTGGCCTCGGTTGAGAGTGCCAAGAATTACGCGTCGGTGAAGGCCATGGAGGACGTGGCTGGCAGTGGTATCGGTACCGGCGTGGGTGGTACCCCTGAGTTCGACACCAACGCCTACCTCTGGTTCGCCACCCTGCCCGGCGCCGGGCCGGCTACGCCCGGTCCGGTGCAGACCACCTGCAAGTCGACCCTTCCTTCAGGTTCGGTGGTCGGCTCGGCGGCCCTCGATGACGGCACCGGGTACTACGAGGTCGACTCGGCCGGAGACGTCGCCGCCATGGGCGCCGCCCCCTGCTACGGCGATCTGACCGGTGTGCACCTCAACCAGCCCATTGTGGGCATGGCGGTCGACCGGGCCACCGGTGGTTACTGGTTGGTGGCCTCGGACGGCGGCGTCTTCAGCTTCAACGCCACCTTCCACGGCTCGACCGGCGGGGTGCATCTCACCAAGCCGGTGGTAGGTATGACGGCCACACCTGATGGCACCGGCTACTGGCTGGTGGCCTCGGACGGCGGCGTCTTCAGCTTCAACGCCACTTTCCACGGCTCGACCGGTGGTGTCAATCTCGTCAAGCCCGTCGTGGGTATCGGAGTCGACCGGGCCACCGGTGGCTACTGGTTGGTGGCATCCGACGGCGGGGTGTTCAGTTTCGACGCTCCCTTCGAAGGCTCCACCGGTGGTGTCAACCTGGTCAAGCCGATCGTGGGTATCGCCCCCGTCTCCGATGGCAGCGGCTACCGGTTGGTGGCAGCGGATGGTGGTGTGTTCGATTTCAATACTCCTTTCTACGGATCGACCGGCGGCGTCCACCTGGACAAGCCGGTTATCGCCGGCATGAATGACAACTCCTACGACGGCTACTGGTTGGTGGCGTCCGATGGCGGTGTCTTCACCTTCTCCCCACCGGGCGAAGGCATGCCGTTCTTCGGTTCGGCCTTCTAACCAAAGGCTCGACGTACATCACAGCAATCGGGGGCGGGGCCGTTGGCCCCGCCCCCGATGCATCTGGCCCGAGTGGTGCTCGTCGCCAGTTGTGACGTCGTCCATCCACCGCGACGATTTGCTCCGTACTTCTTCTGGTCACTTCGCCCGTTCTTCTCGCCTATTCCAGCGCTCGAACGGACACCCTTTCCGAAACCGGTCCGCCCAATACGGCAGATGACGCAGATGACGGAGTCGGAACTCCCCTTTCCCGACGTCGTCTGCAGATAGTTCTCGGCTGTCTGTGGTTGTTCGACGGAGTACTCCAGCTCCAGTCCTTCATGTTCACCGTTGGCTTCGCCCGCCAGGTCATTGCTCCGGCCGGGGTGGATCAGCCGCTCGTGGTGGGCGGGGCTGTCCGTTGGAGCGCCTCGGTGATCGCCGGTCACCCTGTTCTCTATGGCGCCCTCTTCGGGGCCGTCCAGCTCGCCCTGGGTGTCGGCTTACTCGTGCCCGGCACCGCCCGTTTGGCCATCGTCGGTTCGGTGATGTGGGCATCGGGCGTCTGGTTCTTCGGCGAAGGACTCGGTGGTATCGCCGGAGGCGGGGCCTCGCTATGGAACGGAGCCGCGGGCGCCGTCGCTCTCTACGGGCTTTTGGCCGTGGCCGCGTGGCCCCGACCCGGTTCCCGGGGAGACACGGCGCCCCCGCCCCGGTGGACAACCCGGACCTGGGCGCTCTTGTGGATCGGCTTTGGTGTTCTGAGTGTTCTACCTATGAACGATTCAGTCCACGGGCTAGCCGCTCCGATCGTCGCCCACATCGGAACTGTTCCGGGGCCGTTGGCCCCCATCGACCCCTGTTCGTCAGTGTTCTCGTCAGTATCGGCCTCGTCAGCCTGATTCGAGGTAAAGCAGGACGTATCGCTGTCTGGGCCGGCTGTGGGCTGGCTGTCGCCGTATGGGTGGTGGGTCAGAGTCTGGGTGATCTGGGCCAGCGGGCAGGCCACCGATCCCAATGCCGCCCCGCTGGTGGTGCTCTTGGGCCTCGTGGCTTTGACCGCCAGGCGCCCCTGGCCCCGGCGCTTTCGAGCACAGAGGGCTGACGAGGGCTCGTTCGCGTAGCCGGGACTCGATCGAACCCCGTCCTCGGGGATTCTGACTTCAACCGGACAAGCGCGGGATGCTGTGGGGGTGGACTCGCTCACAGACTGGGGTTTGGGAGTCCTCCACCATCACATCGGGCGCAGTCTCGTCTCCATCATCGTGCTGTCCATTGCCAGCGCGGCGTCCTACGGGCTGGCGGCCGTGCTCCAGCACCACGCCACCGGCCAGGAGCCGGCGGAACTATCGGTACGCGTCGGCTTGCTCGTCCGGCTGGCCCATCGGCCCATGTGGCTGGTGGGCAATCTTCTCGACGGTCTCGGCTATCTCTTTCAGTTCCTGGCCCTGCGGCGAGGATCACTCCTTCTGGTCGAGCCCCTCCTCGTCCTCAGCCTGGTCTTCGCCCTTCCCGTTTCCGCCTGGCTCGACCACCGACGTATCTCGGTCTCCGACGTGGGCTCTGCCGTGATCATGATGGCTGGCCTGGCCGTTTTCCTGGGTGTCGCCCACCCCGGCCTGGGCGACCCCCATGCCTCGGGGGAGGCCTGGATCTTCCTGACTGTCGTCATCGCCGCCGCCTGCGGGCTCATGGTGGTGGGTTCCCGCGGCGGATCACGTCGCCGCGCTGCGGTGCTCCTGGGGGCGGGCTCGGGCACGGCCTTCGGGTATGTGGCTGCCCTCACCGAACGCACCGGCCACCTTCTCGACGGCGGGGTCATCCACGCCCTCGCTTCGTGGGAGCCCTATGCCCTGGTGGTCGGGGGAGTGGGAGCGCTCCTGCTCACCCAGAGCGCCTTTCATGCCGGGGCTCTCCGTCTGTCCCTGCCCACGCTGACCGTGGCGCAGCCCCTGGTGGCCGTCGTCATCGGCATCGTCCTCTTCGGTGAGTCCATCAACTCCCGTGGCCCGGCCCCGGGCTGGGAGAGCCTGGGTCTGGCCATGGTCGTCTTCGGCGTCTTCACCCTTACCAAGTCACCGGTCATCGGGACGGATGAGCCGAGCCCGGGGCCCGAGGGTGCATCGTGACGGGGGTACGGGCTCTCGGTCACGCCTTGACCGTCACCGGCTCGATGACGTGGGAGATCTTGTGGGCTCTGATCCTCGGCTTCACCCTGTCGGCCGTGGTGCAGGCCGTCATCCGGCGGAGCACCATCGTCACACTGCTCGGTGACGACCGCCCCCGCACCCTGGCCATCGCCGCCGGCCTCGGTGCGGCCTCGTCTTCGTGTTCCTACGCGGCGGCGGCTCTGGCCCGCGCTCTGTTCCGAAAGGGGGCCAGCTTCAGCGCAGCCATGGCCTTCGAGATCGCCTCGACCAACCTGGTTGTCGAACTGGGCGTCATCCTGGCCCTCCTCATCGGGTGGCAATTCACACTGGCTGAGTTCGTCGGTGGACCGATGATGATCGTTCTCCTGGCTGTCATATTCCGACTGTTCCTCCGCCAACGACTCCTCGAGGCCGCCCGGGACCAGGCGGAGAAGGGGTTAGCTGGATCCATGGAGGGGCATGCGGCCATGGATATGACCATTCAGGAACCGGGAAGTCTGTGGAAGCGCCTCCGTTCCCGTCAGGCTCTCACGGCGATCTCCCATATCTTCGTGATGGAGTGGGCGGCCGTGATCCGGGACATCGTTCTCGGCCTGCTCATCGCCGGCGCCGTGGCCGCCTGGGTTCCCGATGCCTTCTGGCGGCATCTCTTTCTCGTTGACCATCCACTTCTGTCGAGGTTCTGGGGACCCCTGCTCGGGCCGATCGTGAGCATGCTGAGCTTCGTCTGCTCGATCGGGAACGTGCCCCTGGCCGGAGTCCTGTGGAACGGGGGCATGAGCTTCGGTGGGGTGGTCTCGTTCATCTTCGCCGACCTGATCATCGTGCCCATTCTGTTCATCTACCGGAAGTACTACGGCACCCGCACCATGTTGTTCATCCTGGTCACCTTCTACGTGACCATGGCGGCGGCCGGCTACGTCGTGGAATTCCTCTTCGGCGGTCTCGGGCTCATCCCCACCACCCGCCACGCCAAGGTGACGGAGATGGCCATCCACTGGGATTACACCACTGTGCTCAACATCGTGGCTCTGCTGGTGGCGGGAACCCTGATCTACCGCTTCGTCCGGTCGGGCGCCCTCCCCATGCTGAAGATGATGGGAGGTGCCCCGGCAGGGCCGACGGAGGAGGCGTAGCGTCCTCAGTGATGGCTGCGGTGGGTCGGTTCTCCCGAGCGTTACGAGACGGCGAGGAGGCGAGGCTGCCCCTTCCGGCCGGGCCCGTTTCCAACGGCGAGTTCGTCCCGGCTGGGCCCGACGCCATCAGCGTGGCCACCAACCGGTTGATCCGTTCGGCGGTAGATGACGCGGGCCGCCGCCTCGGCATGGACCGGCGCCGCTTCCTGCAGAGTGCCGGGGCGGTGGCGGCGTCACTGGCCGCCTTCGAGTTGGCCGGTTGCACCCAGGCCGGACGGGCGAGCTCGTCATCGACGACGTTGAAGGGCGGTCAGGGGGGAACTTTCCGGGTCCCCTCTCCCGTAGATGCCGATGCCTGTCATCAGACGCTGGCCACCAAGGGGGAATTCATTTTCGACGTCCACACCCATCATGTGATTCCGGCTGGTCCGTGGGCCACCAACGCCCCCGAGACGGTCGAGCTCATCTTGGGAATGCTCCCGGCCGGCTGCAGTGACAACCCCCGACTGGACTGTGTGGACCGGGCCACTTACCTCCACGACATGTTCCTGGCCAGCGATACGACGGTGGCCGTTCTGACCGATGTCCCGAACTCGGGTCCATCCAACGCTCCCGTTCCCTTCCCCGATGCGCTCGACACCCAGGAGATCGCCGCCGGGCTCACCCACGGTGGGGCCAGCCGGGTGCTGGTGGAAAACATCCTGGCCCCGAACGTCGGGCCTCTCGGTGCCACTTTGGACGAGATGACGAGCGCAGCGCAGTCCCGTCATCTCGCAGCCTTCAAGGTGTACACGGCCTGGAGTCCGACGGGCCAGGGTTATGCGCTCGACGATCCGAACATCGGGCTTCCCACGGTCCAACACGCGCACGATCTCGGGATCAAGGTATTCGTGGCCCACAAGGGTCTCCCACTGGTGAACTTCGACCCGGCCTTCAACCATCCCGAGGACGTGGTGGCCGTGTCGCGGCAATTCCCTGACATGAACTTCGTCATCTACCACGCCGCATGGGACCCTTCCCATACCGAAGGTCCTTACGATCCGACGGCCACCATCGGTATCGATACCCTGCTCGCCTCCTTAGACCGCCACCACGTTCCTCCCAACGACAACATCTGGGTGGACACGGCCACCATGTGGCGTCAGCTCCTGACCCAACCCGACCAGGCCGCCCACGCCCTGGGGAAGATTCTCAGCCGGGTGGGTGAGAAACGGGTGATGTGGGGCACCGACGCCATCTGGTATGGCAGTCCCCAGCCCCAGATCATGGCCCTGCGGTCCTTTCAGATCACCCCTGAATACCAGGACCGCTACGACTACCCCGAACTGACCGATGCCATCAAAGCGGGCATCTTCGGATTGAACGGGGCCGCTCTTTTCGGGATCGATCCCACCGCCACGCACTGCGCGCTGGCCGCCGACCCGTTGCAGGCCGGCGTCTCCGAAGCCGCTGAACTGCGGGCCGATGGCGCCCTTCTCTCGCCGTGGAGCCCCCACGGCCCGACCACCCGCCGGCAGGTCCTAACGTGGCTTGCTTCACCGACGACGCGCTGGGTGCCGACTTAGTTACGGATCCGGATGCCAAAGCGGATGCGATAGGAGAAATGGCGCCCGTCTCGGAAGACCAGCTCATTGAACGGTCGGTGGCCCTGGCCGCCGAGCTTCTCGTGGCCGCCCGGGCCGGAACCTCCCGTCGGGAGAAGAGGCGCCAACTGCGGCTACGTCGCCTCCTGGCCAGTGAGTCGGGAACCCGCCTGGTGTTCTCCCTGGCCGACCGGGTGCTCCGACCCACGGACGTCCGCACGGCGGCCCACCAGTTGGACGCGGTCACGGCCGGCGACCTGGAGGGTGTGTCAAAGGCCGATCGTATTCTGCTGCGGCTGGCCGCCTTCGGTGCCCGCCCGGCACCGGGTCCGGTCGTGGGTCTGGTGGCGGCGCGACTCCGGCGCGAGACGGGAACCCTCGTCTACCCGGCGGAACCGGCACCGCTCGGTCGTCGACTGGGACGGTTGTGGAAGCAGGGGAGACGACCGAACATAAACCTCCTGGGCGAGGCCATCCTCGGCTGGCAGGAGGCGGAGAAACGGACGGCGGCGGTGGACGCCCTGCTCCGGCGCGATGACGTGGACTGCGTCTCCATCAAGGTGTCTTCGGTGGCGGCCGGGCTGTCGCTCATCGACTTCGAGGGATCGGTCGAGCGGATCATCGGCCCTCTGCAGCAGCTCTACCGACGCGCCTCCGCCTCCGATCGCCCCAAGCTCGTCAATCTGGACATGGAGGAACACCGCGATCTCGATCTCACGGTGGAGTCATTCATCCGGACTCTCGGTCAGGACGAGTTCGTCTCGCTCACGGCTGGAATCGCCCTCCAGGCTTATCTCCCGGACACCCACGCCGCTCTGGACCGACTCCTTCTCTGGGCCCGTCAGCGTCAGGAGGCCGGTGGCGCTCCCATCCGGGTCCGGCTGGTCAAGGGAGCCAACCTGGCCATGGAGAATGTGGACGCGGAGATTCACGGCTGGCCGCCGGCGCCCTACCGCACCAAGGCCGATACCGACGCTTCGTATGTGGCTCTTCTCGAACGGCTGTTGGACGCCGCCGCCAGCGGCACCGTGTTGGTGGGGGTGGCGTCGCACAACCTGTTCGACGTGGCCTTGGCTCTGATCCTCTCGGAGGACAAGGGGGCCGCCGTCGACATCGAGATGCTGGCCGGGATGGCCGACAGTACGGCCGCCGCCGTGGCCGAGCGCTCGGGGCGCCTGCTTCTCTATGTTCCGGCCACCACCCGCCGGGATTTCCGCAACGCCCTGGCCTATCTGGCCCGTCGCCTGGACGAGAACACCACACCCGAGGGCTTCCTGCAGCACGCTCTCGATATGGTCCCCGGCAGTCCGGCCTGGGAGGAACAGGCCGGTCGTTTCGTCCGGTCGGTGCGGGACCGTCACCAGATGGCCACCCGGCCCTTCCAGACCCAGGACCGGGCGCAGGCACCGGACACCGCTCCTCCCGCTCCGGGACGTCCCTATGTCAGCGCGCCGGATACCGACCTCACGGTGCCGGCCAATCGCACGTGGGCCCTGGCCGCGCTGGCGCGGCCGGCCCCAGCCCCTCCGCCGCCGGCGTCGGAGGCAGACATCGACGCAGCCATGGCACGGGCCACCGACGCCGGGCGGGAGTGGGCGGCTACCTCGGCTAGCGACCGTCGTCAGCTCCTGGACCGGGCGGCCGAAGTCATGGCCGCCGGACGGGCCGATGCCGTGGCCGTGATGACATCCGAGGCGGGGAAGACGTTCGCCGAGGCCGACCCCGAAGCTTCCGAAGGCATCGATTACGCCCGCTGGTATGCAGCCCAAACGGACCTCTTGGCGTCACTCGAAGACGAAGTGGCCAGTGTGCCGTGTGGCGTGGTGGTGGTGTCCCCGCCCTGGAACTTTCCGTACGCCATTCCCGCCGGAGGCGTGCTGGCTGCGTCGGCCGCCGGGAACGCTGTGATTCTCAAGCCCAGCCCCGAAGCGCCGGCCACGTCGGCTCTTCTGGTCGAGCAGCTGCACACGGCGGGTCTGGGTGAGGGCCGGGTCCAACTGGTGGCCGCGCCCGACGGGCCCGACGGCCAGCATCTCATCACCCATCCGAGCGTGGGCGCCGTGATCCTCACCGGCTCGTGGGACACGGCCCGCCTGTTCGCCGGGTGGACCCCGTCACGTCGGCTCCTGGCCGAAACCAGCGGCAAGAACGCCATGGTCATCACGGCCACCGCCGACGTCGATCAGGCCGTCGGAGACCTGGTGCGCTCGGCCTTCGGCCATGCCGGCCAAAAGTGCTCGGCCGCCAGTCTGGCCATCGTCGATGCGTCGGTCTATGACCACACCCCGTTCCTCCGGCAGTTGGCCGACGCAACTCGTGCCCTGCGGGTGGGGAGGGGAGACGACCCGACCTCTGACATGGGTCCGATCGTCGGCCCCTTCACCGAATCGCTCGAGCGGGCCCTGACCGTCCTCGAGCCGGGGGAATCGTGGCTGGTGGAACCGCGGTGTCTCGACGAGAGCCGTCGCCTCTGGGCGCCCGGCGTCCGCGTCGGGGTCAAGCCGGGATCCTGGGCCCACCGGACGGAGTGGTTCGGTCCTGTCCTCGGCGTCATGCGCGCCGACAGTCTGGACCAGGCGCTCGAGTGGCAGAACGACGTCCCCTATGGACTGACGGCCGGGCTCCACTCACTCGACCCGGCCGAGCATCGACGCTGGGTCGATGCCGTGCAGGCCGGCAATCTCTACCTCAACCGAACCACCACCGGGGCCATCGTGGGTCGTCAGCCTTTCGGTGGTTGGAAGCGATCGAGTGTGGGCCCGACGGCCAAAGCCGGTGGACCCAACTATGTGCTGGCCCTACGGCGCTGGCACGACGCCGAAGAAACAGGGGTCGACGCCGCCGTGGCCAGTTACCGGTCGTGGTGGGACACCTATTTCAGTCGGATGACGGAGTTGACTGGGTTGTCGGGTGAATCAAACCAGCTCCGTTACCGGCCGCATGCTCCCGGCGTGGTCGTGCGGGTCACCGAAGACGGATCCGACGATGAGGTAGCCAAGGCCCTGGGCGCAGCGGCGGTGACCGGTACCCCGGTACGAGTCTCGAGCGTCCGAGCTCGGCCGCAGTCGTCGTCATCGACCCCGGCCACTTTCACGATCGAGAGTTCCGAGTCGTTCGTGGCCTGGCTCAGGACCACCGCGTCCGGTGCCGGAACACGTATACGGCTCCTGGGCAAAGCGGAATCCGACGTCTTCGCCGCCTGCGCCGACAACGCGGTGACAGTGCTCGACGAGCCGATGTGTTCCCATGGCCGGGTCGAACTCGTCCGCTGGTTACGGGAACAGGCCGTGACCAGGAGCCTCCACCGTTACGGCAACATCGTCTACCAGCCCCTCACGTCCGGGTAATCCCGGTCGCCTACTACCGGGTGGCGTCTGGCCACGGCTGTCAGGCCCCGTCCTTTTCCAGAACGGCGACGTAGGGCTCGCTCGATGGTCCTCCCATAATTCGGCTCTGATGCCAGCCGGTACCCCGGAGGAGCTCGCGCATCTCAAGGCGTGAGACGAAGAGCCACGAGAACCACGGAGTGACGTTGCTCCGGTAGTGGATCCGTAACTTGACCTGGCCGGGCATGAGGCCGCGGCGGCGATTGCGGAAGTAGTAGCTCCGGGTCAGCCCCGGTGCGCCGCCGCAGTACGGATTGGTGCTTCCGGCCAGAATCCGCGCCCCGTCCGGCATCCGACGGGCCCATGACGTCAATGCCCGGCGGAGAAGACCGGGTGTACCAAACACGCCGAAGTTGTTGCCGAACAAGACAACGGTGTCGAAGGAGCTGATCTCGGCCCTGAGGTCGGCGGCCGAGAGGCACCGGGCCTCCATCACGCCGCGCTCCCTCGCCGTCCGGACGGCCAACGGTGAGGAATCGACGCCCACCACGTCGAAGCCACGCTGCTGGAGATAAAGAGGTACCCGACCCGCCGCACAACCCACGTCGATCACGCGCCCTCGGACGTAACGCATGGCCCGCCGTTCGGCGCTGAGCCACTGGGCGAAGGGAGCCACGTATAACTCGTGTCCGACGCCGGTCTCGGTGAACCCATCGTCACGCTCGAATGTTTCGGGATCGGTCCCGCCCCGGGCCCAGTCCTGGAGGGCCTGCCCGAAGACGTCAGTCGACTCAGCCACGGGGAGAGTGGTGGTACCCCTTGGACCCCACCGTCCGGGCCAGATCACTACGCGGGTCTTGGTTCGCCTTCAGGCGGTCGAGGACGGTACGGAAGTCGTGATGGGGGGTCCAGCCCAACTCGGTGCGGGCTTTGGCGTTGACGTAGACGCGATCGATAGTGGGCAACATCGTCCAACCCAGACGGGCATACACCTCTTCCTGGTCGGGATAGAGACGGGAGACCAGGTGTCGAGCGTCCTCGGCCAGAAGGGCGGTGTCATGACGCTCGAACGGCGTGGTACCCGAGACGATGTACTTGGCGAACTTGATGGTGGGCGCCCGTGCGAGCGCCAACTGGTGGGCGCTGACCACATCGTCGATATCGACTCGCCGGTAGAGGAATTCGTTGGCCGTGACGTTGGTGTCGCCATACGTGGCGCGCACGTTCTCATCGTCGTCCGGCTCGGGAAAGAAGCGCGCCAGCCGCAGGACGACAACGGGAAGACGGTGGTCCCGGTGCGTCAGTTCGCAGAGATCTTCCGCCGCCGTCTTGGTCACGCCGTAGATGTTGCGGGGAATGGGGGTGACGTCCTCGGTGATCCAGGCGGCCGGCGCACCGAGCGGTGGGGCCAAGGCCCGGCCGAACATGCTGGTGGTACTGGTGAAGACAAAGGCGCTGACGTTGGCCGCCACCGCTTCTTCGAGGAGGATCAGTGTCCCCGAAATATTGGTGTCGACGAAGGCGCTCTGGCTGTGCGATCCGATGTGCGGCTGATGGAGCGTGGCCGCGTGGATGACACCAGTGACGCCGGTCAGGCACGTCCGGACGATGGCACGATCGGATATCGATCCGACCACGGACGTGAAAGGCGAGTCAAGAATGTCGAGTCCGACCACCTCGTGACCCTCCTCCCGCAGCACGCGGACGAGTGCCTCTCCGAGATGGCCGGCACAGCCCGTCACCAGGACCCTCGCCTTGTCCACATCGACGACGATAGGTGAGGCCGTCTGTCCTTTCCCGGCCCACCCGGTGGAGTGGCCCGCTCAGGCCGACATGCCGACCACCGGCTTGACCAGCGGTGCCCCTCCGGCTGAGCCGTCGAAGGCGGCGTCACCGAAGGCGAAGATGCCCCCGTCGGAGGCCACCTCCCAGTAGCCGAGGCCATCGGTGGTGGTGCCGATGCCTACCACCGGCCTGGACAGGACCGTCCCTCCCATGGAACCGTCGAAGGCGGCGTCACCGAAGGCGAAGATGCCCCCGTCGGAAGCCACCTCCCAGTAGCCGTGCCCGTCGGGTGTGGTGGCGATACCGACGACGGGCCTGGTCAGCGTCTTTCC
>Ga0208357_1002532_pt1 | contig 12016 bp, 9 predicted proteins | sample NGESurdeep092012_6_FD_184487 | JGI IMG/M metagenome (GOLD analysis project Ga0208357, IMG submission 184487) | Arctic peat soil microbial communities from Barrow, Alaska - NGEE Surface sample F52-2 deep-092012 (SPAdes) | ecosystem: Environmental > Terrestrial > Soil > Wetlands > Peat ... | reverse complement strand
CCTACCAACCGGTTCGCGAGTCGCAGCGCGCCTCTGTCGAGAGCTCCCGACCTGCTCAGGCCGATCGCAGCATGACCCGGACGACCCAGATCTTCGATCAGCGTCAGCGCTCCCGGATCGAGAATGCGCAATGACCCCATCACACGCTCCTGAACGACACGGACGATCCCGGTGACAGCAACGCCGGTTGCGGTGCGTTCGAATCCCAGAGCGCGGCATCCGTTCTGCCGATCAGCTGCCAGCCTCCCGGCGACGCCGACGGGTAGACGGCGGCGTAGCCGTTGGCCAGGGCGATCGAGCCAGCCGGGACGATCGGTCGGGGACGTTGGCGGCGGGGGACGCGGGAGAGCTCCTCGGGCAGGCCCTCGAGGTAGGCGAAGCCGGGCGAGAAGCCGACCGCGGCCACGGTGAGGCGCGCTCCCGTCACCAGACCGGCCACCTCGGCCGGCCGGCAACCGACCAGCTCCGCCACCTCGACCAGGTCGGGACCGTCAAAGACGCACGGGACGGTCACCGCGCTCCCTTCGTCCGTGCCTTCCTCCGTCCATTCGCCGGTCCCTCGGTCGCGTCCCCAGCCGGCGGCGTCGAGCTCGCCCACTACTCCCTCCAGCCACGGGCGGAGGTCGTCGGGGTCGGTCCCGGGGTCGAACGACACCATGACGGTGGCCAGTCCTCCCACCAGCTCACTGACCGGCGGCGGCCGCGACGCGTGGAGGGCCTGGGTCAGCGCCCGGGCCGACCCGGCGTCTCGCACCCCGACGAGCAGAGCGTGGTCACCGAGGCGGCGAATCTCTCCCACCGGCACCGAGCGCGTCCACACGCTGTGTACCTTCTCAGGGTTGGGGCCCCAGGGCCGCGACGGTGATGCCGGCCGTGGTGAGCGCGTGACGAACGGCGACGGCCATGGCCAGCGCACCGGGAGAATCACCGTGCAGGCACAGCGTGTCCACCCGGTCGGCCAGGGCCAGGGCCTGGGTGGCGGCTAGACCGGGGTCGTCGTAGACGGCGCCCGGGAGCCCACGGTCCATGAGCGTGCCGTCGGCGTTGTAGGCCCGATCGCAGAAGCCCTCGTCGCGCACCGGCACGCCCGCCTCGTTCGCCGCCTGGCGGGCCGGTGCCCCCCACGGCAGCACCACGGCCGTGCCCGGCTCACACAGGTCCCCCACCGCGCTGAGCAACGTCGTGCAGGCATCGCCGCCCTGGGCCACCTCGGCGTACAACGCCCCATGGGGTTTGACCGACACCAGCCGCACGTCACAGCGCAGCGCCATGGCCAGGCAGTCGCCGATCTGGGCCCGCAGGGACGTGGCCAGATTGTCCGGCGCCATGACCATGGCGCGCCGGCCGAAGCCCGGGCGATCCGGAAAGGAAGGATGGGCCCCGACGGCGACGCCACCACGGCGCGCCGCGTCCATGATCACCCGCATGAACTCGTCGTTTCCGGCGTGGCCGCCGCAGGCCACGTGCACCGTGGTGACGACGCCGAGCAGGTCGAGCTCCACCTGGCGGGGGTCGTCGGCCTCACCGACGTCGGCATTGAGGTCAACCGTCGGCGGTCCCACGGCCCTACCCGGCCTGCTGGGTATCCACCACTACGCCGTCGCGCAAGGTCACGCTCTGGTACCGGCGGGTCGGGACGCGCGTGCCTCCCATGATCGCACCGGTGACGTTGAGCGGATCCGCCCCGGCCACCACGACCTCTTCGCCACTGGCGGCGCGGCGATGCACCTTGACCAGCTCCGCGGCCGCGTCGGGCAGGGCGTACTGCTCGCCCGAGAGCCCGACCACGAAACGGCCGCCCAAGGCGACCCCGCGAGCCTCGAGGCGCCGGAGCGCCCACACCACCTCGCGCCAGGGCACGTGGAAGGACTCCCGACTCCACACCTCCCAGGCCACCACCCCCCAACGGGTCAGGAGTTGCCAGGCCACGTCCTCGGCCAGCTCCTCGTTGGGCGGGACCATGGACGCCGGGCCGTCGGCCGCCGCGCCGGGCGGGTCAGGATCCACGGGCAGGAGCGACCAGCGTCCTTCTCCGATCCCGGTGCCGACCGGAGCCCGGCGCCGGGCCAGACCGGGCCGACCGCCCCCCGAGCCCCCGGTGGGGCGGCGGTAGGTCCGGGTGCGCCAGCGATCCCGGGCCGAGAGCAGTGAGCGCACGGCGGAGAAGGCATCCGCCGTGACGATGCCCCGGGCCACCAGATCCCACAGTCCCTCGTCCACCTCGGCCGGAAGGCGCCCGGTCAGGGGCGCCAGCTCGGGTCGGAAACACGCCCCGCGCAGGCGCAGGGCCCCCAGCACGTCGGCCGCCGCACCGACCTCGGGGTCGGTGGCGGTGGCCCCGGCCCGCACCGCCCGCAGCATCCACGGCAGGTCCTCACGGACGACGAACGCCAGTGGGGTGGCCGGCGAGGGCGTGCCCGGCCGCCCGGCGCGCTCTGCCCGCGGGGTCAGCCGGCCCCAGACCACCTCGCCCGAGAGGCAGAGCTCATCGAGCCATCGGGCGTCGTAGCCGGCGACCCGGGCCGGGAGGATCTGCGCCTCCCACTCCACCGCCGGCGCCTCGATCCCCTGGAGCTGTTCGAGCACGGCCAACAGACCGGCGCGCCCCTCCAACCTGGCCGAGGGCACGGCGTGCTGCCAACGGGTGAGGAAGCGCACGTAGTCGGCGATGGGCACCGGTGCGACCAGGCCGCGCCGGCGCTGCCGGCTGGCGCCGTGCAGTCGGACCAGGAGGTGTCGGGCGCACCAGCGCCCGTCGGGCAGTTCGATCGCCGAGCCCTGGGCCTCCAGCCGGGCCAGCGCGGTGCGCGCGCGGGCCGGCGTCACCGGTGCTCCCCGCGGTGCTCCCGACGGCAGGGGCGCGTCGGCGGTGAGCTCGGCCACCGTGACCGGCCCGGCCAACTGCAGGTGGCCGCCGACACAGGCCGCCGCCGCCTCGTCGTCGGTGGAGAGGGACGTGGCCCCGGCGTGGCGCTCGGTGGCCACCCAGCACCCATCGAGCAACGCGGCGCGACCGTCGGCCTCCAGGGCCACGAACCAGCGCGACCACTCCGCCACCGGGCGGGCCATCACCAGGGAGAGCAGCAGGTCGTGCAGCTCGTCGGCGTTGCGCAGTTCGGGCCGCACCTGGTCCAGCACCATGGCGACCGCGTCCGGGTCCAGCGCGTCCAGCTGGTCGGTCCGGACCGGGAGCCCGTTGGGCCCGAGGGCCCCCAGGCCCCGCTGCAACGAGAGGGCGCGGGTCCGGCGTTCCTCCAGTGGGGCACCGTCGAGGAAGGTGAAGGGGCGGCCGGTCAGGATCCCGTGGGCGAACACCGACGGCTCGGACGACTCCACCAGGTGGAGCTCGACCTGGCCCGACTCGACCTGCGACCACAGGTCGACCAGGCCTTCGACCGACAGGCCCTCGTGCAGGCAATCGTCCACCGTCTGGCGGGCCAGGACGTGATCCGGGACCGAGAGCGGACCGGGCGGGGCGTTCTCCTGGCAGGCGGCCAGGCCGGGCCACACGGCCGCCAGGAGGTCATCGGCCTCCATCCGCTGGAGATGGATGGGCCGGCGCTTGCCGGCACGCATACGCGGCAGGACCAGGGCCCGGTTCAGGTTCCAACGCCAGCGCGCCGCCAGCATGGGATGGAGCAGGACGGCCTGGGTCAACACCTCCCGGGCCGAGGTGCTGGACAGCATCGACTGGACCCCGCTCAGCGGAAAGCTGTGCTGGGGGCCGAGGGAGAGCACCACGGTGTCGTCGTCCGCCGCCGCCTGCAGTTCGAAGTCGAACGACACGCAGAAGCGCTTGCGCAGCGCCAGGCCGAGGGCACGGTTGACGCGGCCGCCGTAGGGCGCGTGGAGGATCAGCTGGGTCCCCTCGCTGTCGTCGAAGCATCGCTCGACCACGATGCGCCGGCGGGTGGGCAGGTGACCCAGCGCGGCCAGTCCGGCTGCGCAGTAGGCCACCACTTGTTGCGCCACCTCCATGGCCACGCCGGCGCGTTCGACCACCAGCCGACGCGCCCCGTCGCCATCGTCGGCGCGCAGGAGTGGCTCGAGCTCGGTCCGCAGATCGCTGACGGCTTCGGAGAGCTCGGCCGTACGGGCCGGCGCCTCGCCCAACCAGAACGGCACGGTGGGGGGGAGGTCACCGGCGTCGTGCACCCGGACCGTTCCCACTTCCACCTTGGCCACCCTCCAGGAGTGGGTCCCCAGCAAGAAGATGTCACCGGCCATGGCTTCCACGGCGAAGTCCTCGTGCACCGACCCGACGGTCACGCCGTCGGGATCGAGCACGACGCGGTAGTCACCGGTCTCGGGGATGGCGCCACCGCCGGTCAGCGCGGCCAGCCGCGCGCCGCGCCGGGCCCGCAGGCGACCGTTGACGGCGTCGTGGTGCAGGTGGGCGCCCCGGCGCCCCCGGCCCGTCTCGATGCCCCAACTGACCAGTGACACGACGTCGTCGAAGTCGTGGCGCCCCAGTCCGGCGTAGGGCGCGCTGTGGCGGACCAGCCGCCACAGGGCCTCGACGTCGTAGTCGTCGACCGAGGCCACCTCGGCCACCACCTGTTGGGCCAGGACGTCGAGGGGGGCCACCGGCGGCTCGAGCAGATCCAACCGGCCGGCCCGCACGGCGGCCAGCAGGGCGGTGCACTCGACCAACTCGTCACGGGTCATCGGGAAGAGGCGGCCGGCCGGCGTCCCGTCGCGTTGGTGGTTGGCGCGTCCCACCCGCTGGAGGAAGGTGCCGATGGCCCGGGGCGAGCCGATCTGGCAGACCAGCTCGACCGGCCCGACATCGATGCCCAGCTCCAAGGACGCGGTGGCGACCAGCGCGCGCAGGTCGCCCGCCCGCAGTCGTGTCTCGACGATGCGCCGTCGGGCCGCCGAGAGGCTGCCGTGATGGGCCGCCACCAACAGCGAGGCGTCGACGTCATCGCCGTGCCGCCCGTCCGCTTCGCCGGCCAGGCGCTCGGCCAGCTGGTGGGCCACCCGCTCGGCCATCTTGCGGGTGTTGACGAAGATGAGCGTGGTGCGGTGCTCCTTGGTGTGCGCGGCGATCTTGTCCAAGATGTCGCCGAACTGTCCCCCACTGGCCACCGCTTCGAGCTCGGAGTCGGGGAGCTCGATCGACACATCGAGCTGGCGGGCGTGGCCGCAGTCGATGATCACCGTCGGTGGACGGTCGTCGTGCACGCCCGAGAGCAGGCGGGCCACCACGTCGAGCGGGCGCTGCGTGGCCGACAGGCCGATGCGCTGGAGGTGGCCGCCGCCCTCGGCGACCAGCGCGTCCAGTCGCTCGAGGCTGAGGGCCAGATGGCTCCCCCGCTTGTCGCGGGCCAACGTGTGCACCTCGTCCACGATGACGGTGTGCACCCCGCGCAACATGGCCCGCGAGGCCGGTGCGGTGAGGAGCAGGTACAGCGATTCGGGTGTGGTGACGAGCAGGTCGGGCGCGTGCTTGCGCATGGCCGCCCGCTCGGCCGGCGGCGTGTCACCGGTGCGGATGGCCACCCGCAGTTCGGGATCGACGTGTCCCAGGCGGGCGGCGATGTCCCGGATCTCGCCCAGCGGGATGTGCAGGTTCTCGTGCACGTCGACGGCCAGCGCCCGCAGCGGGGAGATGTAGAGGACGCCGGGCAGCCCGCCCGGTTCCGTCCCGGTCTCCGCGGTCTCGGCGGCCTCGGCGGCCCGGTAGGCGGCGTCGATGGCCACCAGGAACCCGGTCAGGGTCTTTCCCGTTCCGGTGGGCGAGGCCACCAGGACGTCGCTCCCCGCCGCGATGTGGGGCCAGGCCGCGGCCTGGGGTGCCGTCGGCCCTTCGGGGAAGCGCCCGGCGAACCACTCGGCCACCGCGGGGTGGAACTCCAGTGGCGGCGCCAGCAGATTGGTCACGTCCCCATTTAACCGGGGTGGTGTGACGCTGTCGCACGCGGCCTCCGAAACGGTGACTCAGAAGGGTCGGCGCCCCCAGGCGGCAATCATCGGCGGCTGGGCCAGATCGAGCCGTCCGGCCGCCACGTTGGCCAGGTGGCGCTCGATGTCCTCCTCCGTGGCCACACCGTGGGCGACCAATTGCTCCCGGATCATCGTGATGGTCGCCGTCTCCAGCTGGGCGCACTCGGGCAGGGCCACCGGGAACGAGGCGTCGGCCCCCACCTCGCCCAGGCCGGCCTCCCGGAGCAGGCGGGGTAGCGTGCGCCCGTAGGCCAGGTCGGCGCCCCGCTCGGCCATGAGGGCCCGAAAGCCGGTGCGCAGCCGGTTGGCCAGCGCCTGGTCGGGCCCGAGTTCCTCCAGGCAGCTCAGCGGCTGGAGCGCCGGATCGGCGTCTTCGATGAACAACCAGCCGCCGGGGCGAAGGGCGGCCACCATGGCATCGAAGGCGGCCCGGCGGTCCGTCACGTGCACCAGGACCAGGCGGGCGTGCACCAGGTCGAATTCCCCCTCGGGCCCGGGGTCGGCCGCCACGTCGTGCCGCCGCACCTCCACCGGTGGGCCGGAGGCCGCCGCCTCGGCCCACGACACGTCGATGTCGGTGGCCAGGACGTACCCCTCGGGCCCCACCTGGTCGGCCAGGAAGCGCACCACCGACGACCCGCCCGCCCCCACCTCCCAACAACGCCAACCCGGGTCCAGTCCGAGCGCCGCCATATGGCGGAAGGTCGACGGGTCGAACAGTGCGCCGAAGGCGGTGAACCGGGCCCCGGCGGCGGCTGCGGCGTTATCGAGCAGGTAGCCCCCGCCCTCTCTGTTGCCCCCGCCCCCGTCGTCCTCCTCGCCGTAGCCGTTGTCCGCGTCCTCCCCCGGGCTCGGTGGGCGGCCGATCGGACCGGTCATCGGCGCGCTTCCTTCGGCACCGTCACGTCCTGGGACGTCCCGGCGTAGCGGTCCAGCACCTCGGCCACTTCGGCCCGGCCCTCCTTGATCATGGTTGCCGTACCCGAGAAGTCCCGGTACTGCGCCGACGGTTCGCCTCCCCCGCTGAACACCACCACCTCGACCCCGGGCGGGATGGCGGTCAGCTCGCGCACGAAGCGGGCGTGGATGGCCACGAAGAACGCGGTCAGGGCGGCCTCGGCCGGACGCTTCGCTGGCCGCGGGTAGTAGTGCAGGGGGCCACAGAGCAGCACGAAGATGCGCGTACACCCGGCCGCCAGGGCCCGGCTGATGGGGACGTTGTTGACGACGCCCCCGTCGACCAGCACGTCACCGTCAATCGTGACGGGAGGGAAGATGGAGGGGATGGCCGACGAGGCCAGGATGGCCTCCACCGCGTTGCCGTGGGCGATCCACCGTTCGCGTCCGTCGGTGAGCGAGGTCGTCACCAGTTCGAACGGTATGGCGGCATCTTCGATCTGCTCGAAGTCGATGCCCGCCTCGATGATCGTCCGCAGCCCCGTGTTGGCGTGCACGGCCGGCCGCTTCTGCAAGAAGAGCCACGGACCATCGAGGGCGGAGCGGGGGAAGATGTCGTCCCCTTTGAGCTTCCGCCAGATCTCGGCCATCCGCTCGATCCCCTCGGGCGTGGGGTTCGAGGCATAGGCCGCCCCGTTGATGGCCCCGACCGAGGCGCCGTAGACCCGGTCGGCCCGGATGCCTCGGTCGACCAGCTCGGCCAGCATCCCGATCTGCACCGCGCCGCGGCTGCCCCCGCCCGCCAGGACGAAGGCCGTCTTCGGGAGGGTCGGCCCCGGCGAGGGGTTGCCTCTCCAGGTCCGCCACCTGGCGGCCATGCGCTCCGACCAGCTCACGGGTCGGAGGTGGGAGGCCCGTCCCCTTCCGCGACGGTCTCGGTCGTGGTCGGAGGGGTGGTCGGAGGGGCCGCCGCCTGCTGTCGGTTCCGCCACGCCGCATAGCCGGCCCGGTCGTGGCGGATGGCCCAACGGGCTGTAAGGAAGAAGAGAGTCAGCAAGGCCAGCACGAACAACCCGAAGGTGATGGCAAATCCCACATTGGCCGCCACCAGCGGATCGAGAGCAGAAACCATGGCACCCGTCAGGGTAGAGGAGCGGGCTCGGGTCTCGGTGCGGCACGCCGCGTCACACCCTCCAGGCACACTGCGTGCATGGTTCCGGTCACCCTCCAGCCACGTCGAGCGCCGCAACGTGATGGCCTCGTCGAGGTGGATCCCGGGCCACCAGGGCCACCTGGGCCGGGGAACACAGGAACGGCTCAGGGCGACGTCCTGGCCCGGCTGCGCGATCGATCAGCCCAGCGACCCCGCTTCGACCCGGGCTTGGCCGGCGGTCTGCGGGCCTGGTTGGAGGACGGGGCCGGCGCGCTGGTCGCGCGCAGGGGGGACGACGCACTGCCGCTCCACCTCGGGCCCCGACTGCTCTTAGGTCCCGCGGACCAGAACTCGCCGTCGCGCCAGACACTCGCCCTCGCTCCAAAGAGAGAGAACTACCCGAGCCAGGTCGTCACCTCGTATCTGGTCCACGCCCTCTTTCGCCAGCTCGTCACCACCGGTTCGGTAGGAGACCCTCTGACCGACGCGCTCGACGCCCTCGGCCTCCACCCGAATCGAGCGGGCCTGATCCGCCACGTTGGCCGGTTGGATCGTCGGGCCAGAACCGAGCTCCGGGCCGAGCTGACCGACCAGATCGGGCACCTGCGCGAACTCACTCCCCACTTCGCACCGGGCTGGCTGCCCCGCACCGACGACCGCCTGGCCATTCCCCTGGCCGGGGGACGTGTGGTCCTCTGCGGGGTGTTCGACCTGCTGGTGGGCGCGCCGGCCCCGGGCCAGGCCTCACTGTGCGCCCTCCAACTCACCTCGGGGGGGCCGTGGGCCTTCGCTCGCACCGCGTTGCACTACCTGGCGCTGCTCGAGACGCTGCGCCATGGGAACCCACCCTTCCGGCTCGGCTTACTCGACTCGGCCGTCGGTCGCTACGTCATCGAGGACGTGCAACAGGAGCATCTCCGAGCGATGGCCTCCCACCTGGTCACCCGGCTCGCCCTCTTGGCCGGTGCCGATGACTGAGCTCGTTGGTCAGGCCGGGCTGGCCGGGCTGGCCGGGCTTCCCGCTGCGTCCGGGCTTCCGGCTCCGTCCCCCCTCACCGTGGCCCTGTTGCGACCGTTGCGCGCCGACCACTGCCTGGTCTCCAGCGCGGAGATCGAACGCCTCTCGGCCGAACTGGGCGCGCTCGTGGCCCATCGACCCGGTGGTCCGTTTCGCCTGACCGACTACCTCGTACGGACGACGCTGTGGCCGTCGGCGAGCCCGGGTCCGTCCTCTCCGTTTGCCTGGTCGGCCGGCACGGCCCGGCGCGGCATCGGCCTGGCCGCCGTCCGTTCCCTGGTGGCGGGTACGACTCAATCGCCGGTGGACGGTGTGGGTCTCGCCGTGAGCCGGGCCATCAGCGATGAGAGAGGGGGGCGGGGGCCCATCTCCTCCATGGGGCAGTGGTTGGCCGGTTTGACGGCCGCCGGACGTGCCGCCGTCCAAGCCGATGCCGTGACCTGGGCCACGCGACTGTGGAGCAGCCTCGACTGGAAGGCCTTCGACAGCCCCCCCGTCATCGGCCGGGACCACTGGTGGGACAGCCCACACTCCTCCCTCTTGGCCATCCGTAGCCGCGCCGAGGTTCGGGGCAGCAGTACCGACGGCAGGGGGAACCCGGTCTCGGTGCACCTGGTCGTCCTCGGTGGGCCGCGCCGAGCCGCCGTCCGGTCCGAGCTCAGCCTGGTGGCGCTGGCCGAGGCCCTGCGGACCGGCGACCCCCAGCCACCGGGGCGAATCGTGGGGTGGTGGCCCGATTCGGGACATTTCGTCAGCCTCGAGGTCGACCAGGTCACCCTCTCCCTGGGCGTGGCCACCGTGGCCCGTACCGTGGCCCTGCTCGGGGCCTCGGAGCGTGGATCCGGGGCTGCGGCATGAGACCCCACTGACCTCGCCTATCGTTGTCACCCCCATGCAAACTCGAGATGACATTCGCAACGTGGCCATCGTGGCCCACGTTGACCACGGCAAGACAACCCTGGTCGACGCCCTTTTGCGCCAGACCGGCGCGTTCGGCGCCCACCAGGAGATGACCGATCGCGTCATGGACTCGGGTGACCTCGAGCGTGAAAAGGGCATCACCATCCTGGCCAAGAACACCGCCGTGCGGTGGGGCGGCGTCAAGATGAACGTCATCGACACACCGGGCCACGCCGACTTCGGGGGCGAGGTCGAGCGCGGGTTGAACATGGTCGACGGGGTCCTGTTGCTGGTCGACGCCTCCGAGGGCCCGCTGCCGCAGACCCGTTTCGTGCTGCGCAAGACACTCGAAGCCCGGCTTCCGGTGGTGCTGGTCATCAACAAGGTCGACCGGGCCGACGCCCGCATCGACGAGGTGGTGCACCAGGTCGAGGAGTTGTTCCTGGACCTCGATGCCGACGAGCACCAGATCGACTTCCCCATCCTCTACGCCAACGCGCGGGCCGGCTGGGTCAGCACCGAGAAGAACGTGGTGGGCGAGAACGTCAACCCCCTCTTCGAGGCCATCATCGATCACATCCCGCCCCCGCAGTTCGAGGCGGGGGCGGCGACCCAGGCCCTCGTCTGCAACCTCAGCGCCTCGCCCTACCTCGGTCGCCTGGCCATCTGCCGCATCTACAACGGCGAGCTGACCAAGGGCAGCGTCATCTCGTGGTGCAAGCTCGACGGCACCTTCGAGAAGGCCAAGATCACCGAGATGTACGTCACCGAATCGCTCGAACAGGTGCCGTCCGAATCGGCCGGTCCGGGCGAGATCGTTTCGGTCGCCGGTCTGGCCGAGGTCACCATCGGCGAGACCCTGGCCGACGTCGACGACCCGGTGGCCCTCCCCGCCATCACGGTCGACGAGCCCAGCCTGGCCATGACCATCGGCATCAACACGTCGCCGCTGTCGGGTACCGACGGCACCAAGCTGACGGCCCGTCTGCTCAAGGCCCGTCTCGACTCCGAGCTCGTCGGCAACGTGGCCATCCAGGTGAAGCCGACCGACCGGCCCGACCTGTGGGAAGTGCTGGGCCGGGGCGAGCTGCAGCTGGCGGTGCTGGTCGAGACCATGCGCCGTGAAGGTTTCGAGATGACCGTCGGCAAGCCGCAGGTCGTGACCCGCGATATCGACGGGAAGACGCACGAGCCGGTGGAACGGGTGTCGGTGGATGTGCCCGATGACTATCTCGGAGTCGTGACCCAGCTACTGGCTCTCCGCAAGGGCACAATGACCGAGATGGTCAACCACGGATCGGGGTGGGTCCGCCTGGACTACCGGGTGCCTGCCCGGGGACTGATCGGGTTCCGGACCGAGTTCTTGACCGAGACCCGGGGCACCGGGATCCTGCACCACATCTTCGACGGCTGGGAACCGTGGCACGGGGAGCTGAAGACCCGTCGCAACGGTTCCATGGTGGCGGACCGGCGCGGCCTGACCACCACGTTCGCGTTGATGAACCTCCAGGAGCGCGGCACCATGATCGTGGGGCCGGCCGAGGACGTCTACGAGGGCATGGTCATCGGCGAGAACGCCCGCCAGGAAGAGATGGACGTCAACCCGACCAAGGAAAAGAAGCTCAACAACATCCGTTCGGCCAACGCCGAGGAATTCGAGCGGTTGACCCCGGCGTTGAACTTCTCGCTGGAGCACGCGCTCGAGTTCATCGCCGACGATGAGTGCGTCGAGGTGACCCCCAAGGTCGTCCGGCTGCGCAAGGTCGTGCTCGACCAGGCGGTGCGGGGGCGGACCCGGAGCCGAGCCCGGGACCAGCACGCGTCATAGGGCCCACCGGCCAGGCGCCGGGGCTCACCTAGCATGAGCCTGTTGGAGGGATGGCAGAGCGGACAAATGCGCAGCTCTTGAAAAGCTGTGAGGTGCAAGCCTCCGTGGGTTCGAATCCCACTCCCTCCGCTGTTGCCCGTCGTGGCCCTTCGGAAATGAGCGGGGTCGGGCGATCGCGATACTAAGCACCTGCCTCGGTAACTGGTTAGTGCCCACCGAACCGTCGGTCGGGGATGCAGCGCGACGGCGAAATAGCTGAGCATTCGGGGGC
>Ga0208357_1002531_pt1 | contig 12016 bp, 9 predicted proteins | sample NGESurdeep092012_6_FD_184487 | JGI IMG/M metagenome (GOLD analysis project Ga0208357, IMG submission 184487) | Arctic peat soil microbial communities from Barrow, Alaska - NGEE Surface sample F52-2 deep-092012 (SPAdes) | ecosystem: Environmental > Terrestrial > Soil > Wetlands > Peat ... | reverse complement strand
CCCGCCCAAGCCGATGCTCACGCCGGACATGGTCACCGGCGCCAGCCTGACCTGCGACGAACTGTGCTCGGCCAGCGGGCTGTCCGAGGCTGAGCTGGCCGGGCTGCAGAGTTTCGGGCTGATCGAACCGGTGATCGTGGCGGGAATACCCACTTTCGACGAGGATGCCCTGACCGTGGCCAACCTGGCCGCAGATTTCCGCAAATTCGGCATCGAGCCCCGCCATTTACGCATGTACCGCACCGGCGTCGACCGGGAGATCGGGTTGATTGAGCAGGTCATCATCCCTTTGTTGCGCCAACGAAATCCTGAATCCCGACAGCGGGCTACCCGAGCCGCCGAGGAACTGGGGACCCTGGGTCAGACCATGCGGGCCACCTTGTTGCGATCGGCTCTGCGTCGCCACGTCGGGGGCTGATCACACAGGGGCCTTCGGGCGCTACATTTCAATCATGGTCCGAGTGATGTTGCGAGCCGTTCGAGTGGACCTGCAGTCCAATACTCCTGTCCTGCTCCTGCAGGAAACCGGCGGAGAGGGTCGAACGCTGCCCATCTTCATCGGCAATCCTGAGGCCACCGCCATTGCCTATGCGCTCCAGGGGGTGACCATGCCACGACCTCTGACTCACGATCTCATGACCGACATGCTGGGTGCCCTTGATATCAGCGTGGAGCGGGTCATCATCACCGAGCTCCGGTCCTCGACCTATTTTGCCGAGTTGCACCTTCTCCACGGCGAGGAGCGGGCGGTCGTCTCGAGCCGTCCGTCGGATGCGGTGGCGGTTGCGGTGCGTACCGAGACCCCCCTCTTCGTCCAGGACGAGTTGATGGAGTCCGAAGGCATCATCTTGGCCATCGAAAGCGATGATGAAGAGGACGAGGAGAACGTCAACGAACTGGCCGAACAGTTTCGCGAATTCCTCGACACGGTTCGTCCGGAGGACTTCACCGGCTGACGCCGCGCGGTGGCGCGGTGCCTGGTTCAGCCTTCATCGCCGCGGATCCACCAGGATGCGACCCCGGGCCGCTCCCCGCAGCACCTTGCTCAGGGCATCGCTGAGACCGTCCAGGCCGACGACCTCGCTCACCATCTCGGCGCAGCGTTGCATCGGGAACTCTTCGGCCATGGTCGACCAGAGGGCCCGGCGTTCTTCAATCGGGGTCGCCACCGTGTCGATGCCCAGGAGGGCGATCCCGCGGACGATGAAGGGGTAGACGGTGGAGGACAGTTCGTTGCCGCCGGTCAATCCGCTGGCCGCCACGCCGCCGCCGTAGCGCACGGTCCGCAGGGCCTCGGAGAGGGCGGTCCCGCCGACGCAGTCGACGACACCACCCCAGAGTTGCGGCCCGAGGGTGCGGCCATCATCGGGGCTGAACTGGCGCCCCACGACTCGAGCCGCGCCCAACTGCGTGAGGTAGTCGTGTTCGGCCCCCTTGCCCGACGACGCCACGACCTCGAAACCTCGATGGGCCAGGAGCGCGACGGCGGCACTGCCCACACCGCCGGACGCCCCGGTGACCAGCACCGGGCCGTCCTCGGGAGCGAGGCCATGCTGTTCCAGCCGGTGAAGGGAGAGGATGGCGGTGAAGCCGGCCAGCCCGATGATGGCGGCATTGCGGGACGACACAGCAGGAGGGAGTGGCACCACCCATTCAGCGGGAACCCGGGCGTAGCCGGCGAACCCACCGTGGTGGGCCACCCCCAGGTCGTAACCCTGCACCAGAACGCGTCGCCCCGGGACCAGGGTGGGATCGTCACTCTCGGCGATCGTGCCCGTGAACTCCACCCCCGGGATCAACGGGAACTGACGGGCCACCCGGTTCCCCGGACGGGTCACCATGGCGTCCTTGAAGTTGATGGCCGACCACTCGACGTTGACCAGCACGTCACCCTCGGGTAGGTCGCGCTCGGAGAGGTCAGCGATGTGCGCCCGGATGACCTCTCCCATTTTGGACAGGCAGTATGCGGAGAAGCGCATGGTCCACTGTACGAGCCGCGAGGGCGAGCGCCGACGGCACCGGGCGCTACGGTCGCTCCGATGACACGCGCCCCGTTCGGTTTCTGGCCCTCGCCACTAAGAGCGGAGCAGGCCGCCGCCGGGCGAGTGTCGCTCTCCGAGTTGAGCTCGGACGGTGTGCGGCTCTACTGGTTGGAGTCGAGGCCGTCAGAAGGCGGCCGTGTGGTGCTCGTCCGGTCCGCCGGGGACGCGGTGGAGGAGCTTTCGCCGCGAGGCGTGAGCATTCGCGGTCGAGTGCACGAATACGGCGGTGGTGCGTCATGCCTCGTCCCGGATCACGGCCCGGAGGCGTTCGCCTACGTGCGGCTGGATGACCAACGGGTCTGGTTGACGGACGGGAGATCGTCTGCACCGAGGGCCCTCTCGAGTGAGCCCCCGCCGGGAGAGATCTGGGCCCACGGTGGCCTCTGCGTCACACCCGATGGGGGTTGGATCGTTGCCGTGCGCGAAGCCCACCGCCCGGGGAGCTCGCATCCCCGGCACTGCCTGGTGGCCCTGGGGACCCGCGCCGACAACGTGGGCGAATCCATCGTGGCCGAGGGCCATGGTTTCTATGGTGCCCCGCGGGTGAACGACGCGGGCGACCGCTTGGTGACGGTTGTCTGGGACCACCCTGACATGCCGTGGGACTCGTCGGTCGTTGTCATCATCCCACTCCAGGTTGTCGTCGACCCAGCCACCGCGACCTCGCGGCTGACCGCCGCCAGTGCACCCTGGGCGGTGGCCGGGGGCCCGGACGAGTCGGTGGGGCAACCGGCCTGGCGGCTCGATGGGGGCCTGCGCTTTGTCTCGGACCGGCAGGGCTGGTGGCAGCCCTACCTCCATCCGGGCACGGCCGGGGCGCATCCGGCCGAACCGATGACCGACGAGGAGGCTGAGTTTCACGGCCCGGACTGGGTCCTGGGGCAGACGACGATGGTCGAGGTGCGCGATGGCTCCCTCGTGGCTCGCCGGACGTCGGGCGGCCGAGACTCGCTCGTTCACATAACCACCCCGCAGGCGCCCCCGAGGGTGCTCTCCCAGCCGTGCGTCTCCATCAGCGCGCTGTGCCGGCACGGTGACGGCGTGGCTTACATCGGCGGACCGGCCGACGGGCCCGACGACGTGTGGGTGCTGCCGTCGACGGGGCAGGCGGCGCGCCCACTCCGACCCCGTCGGGCTGTCGCGCTGGCACCCGCCAACGTGTCGGTGGGGGAGCCGTTCGACTTGGTCGGGCGCTCCGGCCGTCCGGTCCATGGCGTGGTGTACCCGCCGAAGCTGGGGGAGGCGGCGGGGGCGGAAGGCACCCTCGCCCCTCTGATCGTCTCCTGTCACGGTGGGCCGACGTCGTCGGCCGGGTCCGGGTTCGATGTCACCATGCAGTACTTCACCAGTCGGGGTTTTGCCGTGGCCCGGGTGGACTACGCCGGCAGCACGGGCTACGGGCGCGCCTATCGCTGCTCGCTCTGGGGGCAGTGGGGGGTGGTCGATGCCGAGGATTGCGTTGACGCCGCCCGCCACCTGGCCGCCACGGGCCGCGTCGACGGCGGCCGTATGGGTATTCGGGGTGGAAGTGCCGGGGGCCTGACCGCCCTCAATGCTCTGGCCGCCGGTGAAGGGTTCTCCGCCGCTGTTGCCCTGTACGGGGTGACCGATCTGGTGGGATTGGCGGCCTCGACCCACGACTTCGAAGCGCACTACATGGATCGTCTCATCGGTCCCCTGCCGGAGAGCCGGGAGATCTACGAGGCCCGCTCGCCGGTGAACCGGGCCGCCCACATGGGCGGCTCCGTGCTCCTGCTCCAGGGAACCGAGGACCCGGTGGTCCCGCCGGCCCAGGCTGAGCGCCTGCGCGACGCCCTGAGCGCCGCCGGACGGCGCTGCGTCGTGCGCTTCTTCGAAGGAGAGGGCCACGGGTTTCGCCGAGCGGAGACGCTTGTGGCCTGTCTGGAAGAGGAACTGGCCTTCTACCGAACCGAACTCGAGCTCTGAAGGCACCGCTCCGGGCGTCGACCTGCCCCGCACCGGCCTATGCCAGGCTGTAGCCATTGAGATGTCGACCACCCCCTCCCGGAGCGGTGCTGCACGAAGCGTGATGCGACGGGCCCTGGCCCGTCTTGCCTCCGTCGGCCCCACGGCGGGCGATGCCATGCTGTACGGGCTGGGGGCGGCGTTCGCCCTGGGCATCATCCTCTTCTCGACGCTGGACCTGTACCGCCAGTGGGGAGAATTGGCTCTGGGCCCCTACATCTTCGGCACCGTGGCTTCCGCCGTGCTTGCCATCGTCAGGCGGCACAAAGCAACGGCCGGGCCGCCCGCGGGCCCTGACTGGCTAGCCTCCACTGAGGCTGCCACCGGCCCTGGGGCATTTGCCGTCACGACCACGACCACGGCCGGCCTGCCATCGCCCCGTCGCCGCGCCTGGCGGTCGCCCATGACCCCACGCCTGGTGATCGCCGTCTGTGTGTTCGTGGGCGCCACGGCTGTCCCGCTCGCCCTCGAGGTGGTGTGGCGCTCCAACGGAGACCCCGGCTCGCACTTCCAACCGGAAGTGGCCACCATTGAGAAGGGCGGCCAGACGGTGGCCAAGGGCAAGGACCCCTATCACAACGTCACCAACTCGCACGGGAAGGTCCTCTACCGCGTCCCGGGCGAGCCGACCTACGAGGGCTTCCTGCCCTACCTCCCCCTCATGACGGTGTTCGGGCTCCCAAGTGCCCGGCATCACGACATTGTGCTGACCGATGCCCGCATCTTCTTCAGCCTGGCCACCCTGGCACTCACGGCGGTGGCCCTCTGGCTGTGCCCGGCCGACGGCCGCCGGAAGATGCGCACCCTGCAGGTGATCGCCATCTTGCCCACCGCCGCCCTCCCGCTGGCCACGGGGGGCGACGATATGCCGATCGTGGCCTTCTTGCTCCTGGCCATGGTGCTGGCCCAGCGGCGACAGCCCTTCGCCTCGGGCGTGGTACTCGGCGTGGTCTCCGCCATGAAATTCACGGCCTGGCCGCTCGCCGCGCTGGCCCTCTTCGCCGCCCGGGACCGCCGCGGGGTGCGGCGTCCCGGCATGATGTTCCTCGGCATGTTGGTCATCGCCGGCCCGGTGGTGATCCCCTTCGCGTTGCGCGGCCCGTGGGCCTTCTTCGACAATGTCGTGCTGTTCCCGCTCGGTCTGTCGGGGGTCACTTCACCGGCGGCCAGCCCGCTCCCTGGCCACCTCCTGGTGACCGCGTTCCCCTTCCTTCACCGGGCGCTGCCGTTGGCTGTCGGCTTGGTGGGTGGTGCGGTGCTGGCGTGGCACCTCTCCCGCCGCGCCCCCCGGACGGCGGCGGAGGTCTGCACGTTGGGCGGGATCGTCATGGCGGTGATCACCCTGCTGGCCCCGGCCACCCGAATCGGCTACCTGCTCTACCCGATCAACTTCTTCGTGTGGTCGTATCTCTTTCGCGACATCGAGCGCGCCGAGGAGATACCGGAGCGAGCGCTCAGCGAGAGCGTTGCTGCCTAGTCCGGGTCGGGAACTTGGAAGAGCCGGACGGTGAACGCGGTCTGGCCGGCCGGCGGGGCGTCGGCACCGAAGGTGGTAGCCGAGACCACCGCACCCATCTCCCAGAAGAAGCCGTCGGAGCCCGCCTTCTTGCCCAGCACTTCGAGGGCACCGGGGTCATTGCGGGCTGGGCCGGTCTCGAAGACCTGCCAACCCTGCGCCTTCATGTCGTTCAGGTAGAAGGTGCGGATCGCCCCCTGCGAGGCGTCGCTGAGCAGACCGATCTGGGCGTCGAACTGGTCGGCCGAGGCGCTGTTGGTCTGATGCGAGACGCGGATCGACCCCTCGGGGAGGGAGACCGCGTTGAGGATGTTCGACGGTGGCTCGCCCGATCGGGTGATGACACTGAGAGCGGGAGCAGCACGGACGGCACGAAGCGAGGAGCCCGAGACGACCTGGATACTCCTCGAGGTATCGGTCCGTGCCGGAGCGCCGTTGGTGGCCAGCCCGATGGCAACGAACCCGACCAGGATCAGGGCGGCCAGGCCGACCACGATCATGGCCGGGCGCATGCTGAAACCGGCGTAGGGCGCCGGGCGGTCCGGCGGTGGGCCGGCCCCGGGCGTCGAGGCAGTCGCGGGCGTTGGGGCAGCCGCCTCGTCTTCGGGACCGTGGGGGTCGGTCAAGTACCGGGCTTCCACAACTCCAGCCTATGGCGAGGCTGACCACCCGAAATGGTCGATGGGCCCGTGCCCGGCTCCGAGCGTCCACGAGGCACCTCCGGCCAGTCCCCGGGCCACGAACGCCTTGGCCCGGCTGATGGCGGTGGGCCCATCCGCCCCGAGGGCCAGGTTGGCGGCGATGGCCGCCGAGAGGGAACAGCCCGTGCCGTGGTCGTTCCGGGTATCGATGCGAGTGGCCTCGAGCACGGTGGTCCCTTCGGGGCCGGCCACGACATCGTGGGCCATGTCGGAGAGGTGGCCTCCTTTGACCACCACATAGGTAGCCCCATGCGAGCGAATCTGCTCCGCGGCGGCGCCCATGGCAGGCACCGACAACAGATCCTCCACCGGTGTGCGGGTCAGGGCGGCGGCCTCGCGCAGGTTGGGGGTCACCACGACAGCGTGGGGGATCAGGCGGGTCAGATAGGCCTCGATGCCATCGGGATCCATGAGGGGGTGTCCACTCGATGAGACCAGGACGGGATCGACCACCAGCTGCGGCAGCCGCCCGGCCGCAGCCAGGTCGGCCACCAGGTCGACGATGGCTCGAGTGGCCAACATGCCGGTCTTGACGCTGCGCACCGAGAGATCGTCCAGCACGGTTTCGATCTGCAGGCGGACGAAGTCCGGCTCGAGCACGACGACGCCGCGCACGGCCGCCGTGCTCTGGGCGGTGATGGCCGTCAGCGCGGTGGTCCCGTGCACCCGGTGGGCGGCAAAGGTCTTGAGGTCGGCCTGGGCGCCGGCCCCGCCACCCGAGTCCGATCCGGCAATGCTCAGTGCAACCGGTGGAGTGTCGGGCCGATGCGTGGGTGACACTCAAGGAACGTTAGCGAGCGTGGTGCCGGTGCTTCGCCGTCTGCCCCGGAAGTATCGTTGTCAGTGATGGTGGATCGGTAATGGTGGATCGGTAATGGTGTATCTGTGATGGTGTCGGATCCAAAAGACACAGGGAACCAACCGCTGTGCATCGCCGGCGAACGGCTCGCGTCACGTCTCCTTCTCGGGACCGGTGGGATGACCAGCCTGGCGGCGTTGCGCCAGGCCCTGGTCGCTTCGGGCACCGTGATGGCCACGGTGGCCGTGCGCCGGCTCGATCCCTCGGGGGAGGGAGCGCTGCTCGACCTGCTCGACGACGTGGGGGTACGGGTGCTGCCCAACACCGCCGGCTGCGCCACGGCCGGTGAGGCCGTCCTCACGGCCAAGATGGCCCGCGAGGCGTTCGGCACGGACTGGGTCAAACTGGAGGTCATCGGGGACGATCGGACCCTCCTGCCCGATGGAGTCGAGTTGCTGGCCGCCGCCGAACAGCTGGCCGACGACGGGTTCGTTGTCCTGCCCTACACCAATGACGACCCCGTCCTGGCCTTTCGGCTCCAGCAGGTCGGCTGTGCCGCCGTCATGCCCCTGGGATCCCCCATCGGGAGCGGACTGGGCATCCGTAACCCGCACAACATCGCCCTCCTGCGTGAGGCGGTACAGGTGCCGGTGATCCTCGATGCCGGGATCGGTACCGCGTCGGACGCCGCGCTGGCCATGGAACTGGGGTGCGACGGGGTGCTGGTGGCCACGGCGGTGAACCGCGCCCACGATCCAGCGGAGATGGCCCACGCCATGCGCCTGGCCACCGAGGCCGGGTACAGGTCGCGGCGAGCGGGTCGCATCCCGGTTCGCTTCCACGCCGAGCCCTCGAGCCCCTCGGAGGGCCGGGCCGACTTCGGTCCGGTCGGCCCCCCTCTCGACTGAGCGCCTCCTCACCCGGAGGGGCGAGACTCGGCGGGGCGAGACCTGGCAGGTCGAGACAGGAGGCGTCCTGCTCCTGCGTGCCGCCCATCACTGACGCTGCTGTCACCTTGACGGGTGCCGGGGAGGGGTACTATCTGTTAGGGAGCCCTAAGATTCGTCGACCCTAAAATTCGCCAGCTCTAAGCTCCGCTGCCCGAAGATCATCCACCGAGGAGAAACTGCACCATGCGCTGTCTGCCTGTCGCCGGGGGAGTCCATGGTGAGGGTCGCCGTCGCACCTGGGCCATCGGGGCCGAGAACCCTTGGTGTGGCGCTCCCGCCGGTGGCCTCGTGAGAAGTCCGTGAGAAGCCCTCGCGTCCTGACCGGCGCTGTAGCCCTCGCCCTGGGTGCCGTCAGCCTGGCCGCCTGCAGCGGCTCCGGTTCCGGCTCGGGCTCCAACACCATCACGCTCTATAGCGGGCAACACGTGCAGACCACCCATTCCCTGGTGGCGGCCTTCGAGCAGAAGACGGGGATCACGGTCAATGTCCGATCTGACGACGAGGATGTGCTGGCGCAACAGATCGTCACCGAAGGGGCCCATTCACCGGCCGACGTCTTCTTCACCGAGAACTCACCCCCCTTGCAGTATCTGGCTTCCAAGGATCTGCTGTCCCCGGTCAACCCTTCGACCCTGGCCAACGGTCAATCCAAGTACGACTCGCCCGACGGCAAATGGGTCGGGGTCTCGGCTCGGGTCAGCGTCATGGTGTACAACACCTCGCTGCTGAGGCCCAACCAACTCCCCACCTCCGCCATGCAGCTGGCCGATCCGGCATGGAAGGGCAAGATCGGGTTGGCCGGTGGGGAGACCGACTTTCAGCCCATCGTCACGTCCATCGCCCGGGCCCACGGTACGGCGGGGGCCGAGACCTGGCTCAGAGAGCTCAAGACCAACGCCACCAGCCATCTCTACCCGGACAACGAGGTCCTGGCCGATGAGGTCAACCGAGGTCAGGTGGCTCTGGGCATCATCAATCAGTACTACTGGTACCGCCAGCAGGCCGAACTCGGCGCGTCGAACATGCATTCGGCCATCGCCCACTTCGCCCCCAGGGACGTGGGGTACGTCGTCGACGTCTCCGGGGCCGGCGTCCTCAAGTCTTCCTCGAACCAAGCGGACGCCCAGACGTTCGTGGCCTTTCTCACCTCGGCCCGGGGCCAGCAGATCATCGCCGACAGCAACAGCTTTGAGTATCCGATCAACTCGGGCGTGACCACGGCCAAGCCGGAGACACCGTTCAACCAGCTCCAACCGAACTCGATCTCGATCGCGGAGCTCGGCACCGGGGCCGAGGCGATCACGCTGTTGCAGGAGGCCCAACTCCTGTGATCACGCGGTGACATCGGTTCCGGCGATCGGGTTGCGCCCGGTCGCACCGGCAGTCCCGGGCCCGACCGGTCCCCGGCATCTCGGCGGAGGGCCGCGTCGCCGCCGGGCGCCACGACCGCTCCTGGCGGCCGCGGTGGTCGTGTCGATCGCCGTGGTCCTCCCGCTCTGCTTCCTGCTCCTGCAGGCGGCCCAGGTGGGATGGGCCAGCCTGCACACCCTGCTCTTCCGTGGCCTGACGGCACAGCTGATTTGGGACACCGTCAGCCTCACGGTGGTCGTCACGTTCTTGTGCGCGCTGGTGGGGACCGTCGCCGCCTGGGTGGTCGAGCGCACCGATCTGCCCGGGCGGCACATCTGGGCCGTCCTGCTGGTCATCCCCATCGGCATCCCTGACTTCGTCGTGAGCTTTGGCTGGCGGGCCATCTTCCCGGCCTTCGGCGGATTTTGGGCCGCCACGCTGGTGATGACGCTGGCTGTCTACCCCTTGGTCTTCCTCCCGGTGGCGGCCAGCCTGCGCAATGCCGACCCGGCCCAAGAAGAGGTGGCCCGCAGTCTCGGACTGGGCCGGCTGGCGACGTTCTGGCGGGTCACCGTGGGGCAGGCGCGGCTGGCCATCCTCGGCGGGTCGGCCCTGGTGGGGTTGGTGGTCCTGGCGGAGTTCGGTGCCTTCGAGATCCTCGGTTTTCGGACGTTGACGACCGAGATCTACACCGAGTTCACGGTCGGGTTCAACCAGCCGGCCGCCTGCGCCCTGTCGCTGATCCTGGTCGTGCTGGGCGCCTTCATGTTGCTGGCCGAGAACTCGGCCCGGGGCCGGGGTCGGGCGTCGCGCCTGGGGGCCGGGGCCGCCCGAGAGATGCGACCCCAGATGTTGGGCCGATCGCGCCCGGCCGCCCTGGGTGGCATCGGCGCCCTGGTGATCCTGGCCCTGGGAGTTCCGGTGGGGGCCATCATCTACCTCTTGGTCAAAGGCGGAAACTCGACGCTGCCGGCGGCCTCCTTGGCGAGTGCCGCCGGTCACACCTTCCTCTATGCCGGGGCGGCCGGTGTCATCGCCACCGTCGCCGCGTTACCGATCGCCCTGTTGTCCGTCCGCTTCCCCCGGCGAGAGGTGCGGTTCCTCGAGCGCGCCAACATGCTGGTGTTGTGTGTGCCCGGCTTGGTGATTGCGTTGAGCTTCACCTTCTTCACCGAGCACTACCTGGCTGGACACCTCTACCAGACACCCCTCTTACTGGTACTGGCCTACGCCGTGATGTTCTTTCCCATGGCCGTCGTGGCCGTGCGCGCCTCGGTGGCGCGCTCCCCGGTGGGACTCGAGGAGGTCGGGTCCTCCCTGGGCGTTCCTCGGCGCACGGTCTTCCGGCGCGTCACCCTCCCGCTCATCGGCCCGGGCCTAGTGGCGGCGTTCTGCCTGGTCTTTCTCGAGGCGGCCACCGAGCTCACCGCCACGCTGGTCCTCATCCCGACCAATGCCCAGACGTTGGCCACCCAGTTCTGGGCCTTCCAGACCAACCTGTCCTACAGCCAAGCGGCGCCCTATGCCGGGTTGATGGTGCTGATCGCCGCCGTCCCGAGCGTCGTCCTCGGCCGTTGGTTCGACCGCCTGCCGTCTCGTGATGCCACAACCCAGCCCGCCGGGCGGGCCGGCATCCCGGCGCCGAGCACAATGGGGACGATGGTGAACGCATGAAAGGCCTCGCCATCGCCGGTGTGTGCAAGTCGTTCGGCCCTCACCCGGTGTTGCGCGGCATCGACCTGGTGGTGCCCGACGGTTCCCTCACGGCCATTCTCGGGCCCTCGGGCAGCGGGAAGACGACGCTCTTGCGCATCATCGCCGGCTTCGAGCGACCCGATGAAGGTCAGGTTCGACTGGGTTCTCAGATCGTCGACGACGCCGGTGACGAGTGGGTGCCCACGGAGCGGCGACGCATCGGTTACGTCCCCCAGGAGGGAGCCCTCTTCCCGCATTTGAGCGTCGGACGTAACGTGGCCTTCGGCCTCGAACGGGGTCAGCGCAAAGGCGACCGCGTCAACGAACTGTTGGAACTGGTCGGCCTGACCGGTCTGGCCCGTCGCTACCCGCACCAGCTCTCCGGAGGTCAGCAACAGCGGGTGGCCCTGGCCCGGGCCCTCGCCACCGATCCCGAGATCGTCCTGCTCGACGAGCCCTTCTCCTCGCTCGACGCCTCGCTGCGGGCCTCCGTCCGGGCTGACGTCCACGACGTGTTGCGGTTGGCCAGGACAACGGCGGTCCTGGTCACGCACGATCAGGATGAGGCCCTCTCCATGGCCGACAAGGTGGCCGTCCTGCGCGACGGGGTCATTGGTCAGGTCGACACCCCCTCTGCGCTCTACGGGTTGCCCCGTGACGCCGGGTTGGCCCAGTTTCTCGGTGAGGCCAACCTGCTCGAGGGAACCGTCAGCGGTCAGCTGGTCACGACGGCCCTGGGCACGTCGGAGCTGGCCTCATGGGGTGGGTGGGTCAACGGGTCGTTGCCCAGCACGACGGCCCGGATCTTGGTGCGCCCCGAGCAGGTCGTGCTCAGTGCCGATGAGGCCGACGGCGTGCCCGGCGTGGTGCGCAGCTACGAGTACTTCGGCCATGACGCGGTGGTTCGGGTCCAGCCCAGCGCCGGGGTCGGGTTGCCCGAACTGGTGGTCCGGATCACCGGCGGCCAACCGTGGATC
>Ga0208357_1002529_pt1 | contig 12017 bp, 10 predicted proteins | sample NGESurdeep092012_6_FD_184487 | JGI IMG/M metagenome (GOLD analysis project Ga0208357, IMG submission 184487) | Arctic peat soil microbial communities from Barrow, Alaska - NGEE Surface sample F52-2 deep-092012 (SPAdes) | ecosystem: Environmental > Terrestrial > Soil > Wetlands > Peat ... | reverse complement strand
GGTACCGCCGATCCTGACGTATTCGCCTGACTTCGTACAGCCAAATGGCCTAAACCATCACTGAGCCGTTCGGAGTAATCACAGCAGGTGATCAGGACGGACCACTCCACAGGAACGTTGGTCCGTCATCCACAGGTCGGACTAACCCCATCCCGCAAGCGACCCGCGAAACCGCACACTGGGCGAAGCCGAGGCACGAGCCTCAGTGGGCACGACAGATCGGCCAATGGGGCCGCAGGGATCGGCGGTCGCGGCGGTATGAGGGCAACTGTGACGGTGGTCACCACGGGCAATGGCCGACGCGACGACGTGACCATCGAGGCGCCTGCAGCCACACCTCTCGACGCGATCATGAGCCGCCTCAGGGACCTCGTTTCCGCACCGCCCGATGCCACGGCGACCTTTGGATCCGCGAACTCTAGGCACCGATGCGACGGCGGCCGCAACGCCAGCTCGGGCTCGAGTCTGTTCGGGCGCGGCCCGTTGCGCGATGGAGCAATCGTCACTCTCGGCGAAAGACCGCGGCCCGCCGACGACCGGACCTACCTCGAACTGCGAGTGGTGGGTGGTCCATCCGCGGGAGACATCCATCCCCTGCCGATGGGGACGTCGTCAGTTGGCCGCGGCCACACCGCACGGATCAGTGTCGATGACCCCAGCATCTCGCGGCGACACGCGTTGCTGTTCGTTGGACCGGACGGCGTGGCGGTGGCCGATGCAGGGTCGACCAATGGCACCACTATTGACGGCATGCCCCTGGGGACCTCTCCCAGCCCGCTACGACAGGGCATGCGCCTGCGGATGGGGTGCACCACACTCACGATGGCGGTACCCGATGTGGTTCCGATGTCGGTGACGCCCGCGGCGGACGGTCAGCTGTCGTTCAACCGTCCGCCGCGACTCGACGCACCCGATCCGACTGCTGCCACGGTCAGCGTTGCATTTCCTATCAAGCCAACCGCCCGAGAGCGCACTCGCCTTCCCCTGCTCACGACAATCGCGCCCCTCATCGCAGGGGTCGCCCTGGCGGCCATCATGCGGCGACCGGAGTACTTGCTGTTCACCGTGCTCTCGCCGCTGATGATGGCTGGCCAATGGGTGTCCGACCGAGCGGGCCACCGGAAGGCAACTCGCGCGGAGCGCGCACGCTACGACGCGGCCCTCGAAAAGGCGTCGCGCGCACTCGCCAACGCCTTGTTGGCGGAGGCGCTCGACCGGCGCCGCCGCGCACCCGATGCTGCAACCCTGTCGATGACAGCGAGCGGACCCAGTGCGCGGCTGTGGGAGCGCCGCCGCGACGACTCCGATTTCCTGCTTCTTAGTCTCGGCTCCGGAAATCTGTTGGCAGCTGTCAATGTCGTCCGCGACGGACACGAAACCGTCGGTCCGCCATATGTGAATGACGTGCCGGTGACTGTTGGGTTGGCGAAGGTCGGTGTGCTCGGCATCGCTGGCCCGCGGGTCGCAAGAACGGCCCTGGCGCGCGCGATCGTCGGTCAGTTGGTGGTTCTGCATAGCCCGCGTGATCTCGCCCTCGTCGTGCTCACCGAAGCAGGACCCGAGCGCGTCGAGGAGTGGAGCTGGGTGCGCTGGTTACCTCACCTCCGGCCAGTCGGTGACACCAATTGCCAGGTACTTCTCGGACTCGACGCCGACAGCGTGGCGACGCGGGTAGGAGAGTTGGCCGGATTAATCGAGGCTCGTCACGCGGCTGCCAGTGAGACCAATCCGCGAGCGGTCGTGGTGATCGTCGACGGCGCACGTGCCCTGCGCCGCACGGCCGCGCTGGCCGACGTACTTGCGCGCGGCCCTGCCGTCGGCGTGTACGCGATCTGCCTTGACGAAGTTGCAACCCACCTCTCTGAGGAGTGCGGCGCCGTAGCCGTTGTTACCGACGCTGCTGACCCCGAACTAGCCGACTCTGAGCAGACGGAGAGCCCGGCGACAACATTGCTGCTCGCCGTCCCGGGAGTTCCGAGTGCACACGACGCTATCCCCGACGGCACGTCCATCCCGTGGGCTGACCACCTAGCCCGCTCGTTGGCGCCGCTTCGCGATGACAGCCCCGGACGAGACGACGCATTGCCCGCAGCTGTGCGCTGGCTCGACATCGCTGGCTTCGGTGCCGATATGACGAACGATCTGGTCACTCGATGGCGGGCCGGAGTCGAGAACACGAGCGCACTTGTCGGAACGGGTCCGGACGCCGGGTTCGTTGTCGACATCGCGCGCGACGGCCCACACGCCCTGATCGCCGGCACGACGGGCTCGGGCAAGAGCGAGCTGCTCCAGACTCTGGTCGCGTCACTCGCCTGCACCAACCGCCCCGACGAACTCACGTTCGTCCTTGTTGACTACAAGGGCGGCGCGGCTTTTGGCGCGTGCGCAGCATTGCCGCACACGGTCGGTGTCGTGACCGATCTCGACGGTCGGCTCGTGGAACGTGCGCTCGCCTCGCTCCGTGCGGAACTGAAGCGGCGAGAAGGTGCCCTTGCATTTGCAGGCGCACCGAACCTCGAGGTGTTCCGCGCGGGCGGCGGGAAGCTAGCTCGACTCATCATCGTGGTCGATGAATTCGCATCTCTTGCTGAGGAATTGCCCGACTTTGTCGGTGGTCTCGTCGGAATTGCTCAACGTGGGCGGTCGCTGGGCGTCCACCTCGTACTGGCGACGCAAAGGCCCGAGGGCGTTGTGAACGCCGACATCCGCGCCAACGCCAACCTGCGAATCTGTCTCGGCGTCGTGCGCGAATCCGAGTCGAGGGACGTCATCGATGCCGGCGATGCCGCCCGCATCAGTCGCGCGACGCCTGGCCGAGGCTATGCGCGCACCGGTCACGGCGAACTCCAGGTGTTCCAGTCCGCCCGCGTAGCAGGCCTTCCAGCTGATGAGGCAGAGAGCGCCCGAATCGACGTCCAGCTCTCGCCATTCCGATCCCTGTGCGTCCCGCGGGTGGCCTCCGCCCCGAACGACGGCACCCGCGCCGTCGCAGCGACGGATCTCGACAGCATCGTCGCCGCGTGCCGCACGGCCGCAGACCGTCTCGGTCTTGAGGCACCCAGCTCGCCGTGGCTACCGCCACTGCCTCCGCTGATCCCGATCGAAACGGCGGATGTCGTGCGCCCCTTGACCGCCGTACTCGCGGTGCTGGATCTGCCGGCCACACAGACGCGCCAAAACCATGAAGTAGACCTCGACCAGATGGGACACCTCGTCATCGCCGGCAGCGCTCGAAGCGGCCGGACAACCGCGGTGCGCACCATTGTCGGCGGCCTGGCGGCGTCAACCTCTGTCCGCGACCTTCACGTGTATGCCATTGACTGCGCGGGCGGGTCGATGGCTGCGTTGTCCACGTTTCCGCATTGCGGCGCGACCATCTCGGCGCACGAACACGAGCGCGTTCGGCGGTTGTTCTCGGTCTTGAAAGCGGAGTTGGTGCGCAGACAGGGCGTGTTCGCGGCAGCAGGATTTGGCTCACTTGCCGAACAGCGCGCGCAGTCAGCGAGTCCGCTGCCTCACCTCGTGGTACTCATCGATGGCTGGGAAGCATTTCTTTCGACCTTGGAAGAGGTCGATTCCGGTGCAGTCATCGACGCGAGCACACGACTTCTCCGCGAGGGCGCGTCTGTGGGGATCCACGTCGTCGTGACCGCCGACCGCGCCGGGCTTGTCGGCAGGCTCGCATCCACGGTCGAGAGCAGGCTGGTACTTCGGCTGGCCGACCGAAGCGACTTCGCACTGATCGGTCTACCGGCCCGGGCGCTGCCCGCTGACATGCCTGCCGGCCGGGGCTTCTTCACCGACACACTCACGGAAGCGCAAGTCTGCACACTGAGCCGCGATCCGGCCGGGCCAATGCAACTCGCGGCGCTTGCTGCGATCGCTGCCACCGCGCGGATGAGGGACCAAGACGTGTCGCGATCGCTGTGGCCGCGTCGTGTCGACCCGCTTCCGTCCATGGTCACCATGACCGAGATAGGCGCCGCCTGGGGTGCGACGGCGCAGCCCACAGGTTCGGCGCAGGTGACACTCGGCGTTGGCGGCGACGAACTCGCTGCCGTAACGATCGACCTGCTCGAGTTCGGGCCAGGGTTCCTCATCGCCGGGCCTCCGCGGTCGGGCCGTAGCACCGCGTTAGCGACCGTTGCGGCTGGCCTACGCGCCGCCGGCTGGAGAGTAGTGGCAGTGACGCCGCGCGATTCCGTCCTGCGCGAGTACGCACACGAAACCTTCGATGCGATGCAGTTCGGTGTCGACGCCGCATTCGATCGCGGTCTTGGCCGGCTCGCTGTTCTTGTCGATGATGCCGAGATCGTGGCCGAGTCGCCCGCAGCCGTGGTCCTTGATCGACTCATGCGTACCGCCCGCGACAGTGGTCACCTCGTGGTGATCGCGGGAACTACAGAGGAGCTGTCGGTCGGCTTTCGCGGCTTCGTGGTCGATGTGCGGCGAGCCCGCACCGGGCTGCTGCTCGCGCCCCGCGGCCCACTCGACGGTGAAGTCCTTGGGGTGCGGCTACCGCGAAAGACTGGCGAAGCAGTTCCGGTCGGACGCGGCCAGCTCATCGTCCGCGGCGTAGCGACGCAGCTACAAGTCGCGCTGCCTACGCCGATCAAACGACTCGACCGTCAGCCCCAGACCGTCACTGACAGAGTGCCGAGCGACGGGCCGCCCTGTGAAACCGAGACGTTGACCACGCCGTCCGAAGCAGCGTTGTAGTAGCCGCTGAAACCGGCGATCGGAGTGATGAACTGCGCCGAGGCCGGAACCAGGGTGAACGTAACCGGCGTCCCCGCCGCTGCCTGCGGCACGTCCACTTTCAGGATCGATCCGCGGTGCACCCTGATCTGGAAGCCGGTCTTGGTCGCGGGCGCCTCGATGTTAGCGACCGGTGGCGCGCCCGCCACGGCACTCGACACCGGGCTGGCGAGCGCCGGGCTCGACGACGCGAACGGTGTAGGTGACGAGAGGCCGCTCGATGCCGCGGCGCTCGACGCGGGCGCCGATGCGCCGGAACTCACCGCACCGGATGCGAGAGCCGACGACGGTGGAGTCGCGGTGGATTTGGCCGCGGTGCAGCCAGCCAGAAACGTGACCGAAGCCACAACCGTGCCTGCGGCGACGACAGCCAAGCGGGGGCCTCGCGCACTACGCGGGGCGGGGGGACGGCGTTTGGTCGGGGTGTCGTAGGAGCTCATCGGTCCAGCCTAACCCGGCAATCCCCGCAGACCCGGGTGCTGAAGGTCACACGCGAGTGTCGGGATGGGTATGCGCGCCCGGCGCGGACGACTCGATCCACGCCAGAAAGCCGGTCAGGGCCGCGTCACTCATCGCCAACTCGACGTCCAGCGAATCGCCTTGCCTCGTGATGATGTTGCAGCTGACGACCACGGCACCGTGCGGCGCGGCCAGCAACTCGGCTCCGTGCGGGTAGCGACGGCCGGAGATCTCGACGCTGCGGCGCACGAACGTCCACCTCGGTTGGTAGCCCAGGCTGAGCAGCGGGAACCACTGGAAGTCCTCCGGGGTGTAGCGGGCGATACCGGTGTGCCACCCGCTGCTTTGCCACCAGCGACGCGGGTGTGCCCCGTCGAGGCGCAGGCCGCAATGCAGCGTCGCGCCACGACGGCGCAGCAGCGAACGCCGCAATGTCCAGGTGAACGCGAGGATGACGAACAGCAGCACGAACCAACCCGCGCCATCGAGAAAGTCCGTAACGGCTCTCATCGTCGGCGCCCCTGCCCGCGAACGTCAGGCGGGCTGGCCGGCGGCCGCGAGTCGCGCTCGCGCGCGTGCAGCGGCCGACTCACTTGCGACCTCGTCGTCGCCGCCCCCAGCAGTAGCCCGCTCGAGTGCAGCACGTGCCCTGTCGACGTCGATCTCGTTGGAAAGCTCTGCGATCTCGGTGAGGATCGTCACCACGTCGTGGCTGACCGACAGGAACCCGCCGTGCGCGGCCGCCTCGATGCCGTCGCCGGCTTCGCCGCCGGTGATGCGAACGGTGAAGCCTTCCGCGAGCACGCCGAGCAGCGAGATGTGGCCCGGCAAGATGCCGAGTTCGCCGTCGAGCGTGCGCGCGACAACGAAGTTGGCCTCCCCCGACCACACCTTGCGCTCGGCTGAGACGAGCTCAACGGTTAACGGCACGACTGTTCTCCGCTCATCACTTGCCGGAGAGCCGCTCGGCGTTGGCCTCGACATCGGTGATGCCACCGGCCATGAAGAACGCCTGCTCGGGCAGGTGGTCGAAGTCGCCGTCGCACAGCTTGCGGAACGACTCGATCGTCTCGGTCAGCGGAACGAACGAGCCCTTCTGCCCGGTGAACGCCTCGGCGACGAACATGTTCTGCGACAGGAAGCGCTCGATGCGACGCGCCCGGCCGACGAGAACCTTGTCCTCTTCACCGAGTTCGTCGATGCCGAGGATCGCGATGATGTCCTGCAGGTCCTTGTAGCGCTGGAGGATCTGCTTCACCCGGTTCGCGACGTTGAAGTGTTCTTCGCCGATGTACTGCGGGTCGAGAATGCGCGACGTCGAGTCGAGCGGGTCGACAGCCGGGTAGATGCCCTTCTCCGAAATCGGCCGCGAGAGCACGGTGGTCGCGTCGAGGTGCGCGAACGTCGTGTGCGGAGCCGGGTCGGTGATGTCGTCGGCGGGCACGTAGATCGCCTGCAGCGAGGTGATCGAGTGGCCGCGGGTCGACGTGATGCGCTCCTGCAGCACGCCCATCTCGTCGGCCAGGGTCGGCTGGTAACCGACCGCGGACGGCATGCGGCCGAGCAGCGTCGACACCTCAGAGCCGGCCTGCGTAAACCGGAAGATGTTGTCGATGAAGAGCAGCACATCCTGGTTCTGCACGTCGCGGAAGTACTCCGCCATCGTCAGTGCCGCGAGAGCGACCCGAAGACGGGTGCCCGGCGGCTCGTCCATCTGACCGAACACGAGCGCGGTGTCCTTGATGACGCCCGACTCGGTCATTTCAAGGAAGAGATCGTTGCCCTCACGGGTGCGCTCGCCGACACCGGCGAACACCGACACACCACCGAAGTTCTTCGCAACGCGGGTGATCATCTCCTGGATCAGCACCGTCTTACCGACACCGGCACCACCGAACAAGCCGATCTTGCCGCCTAGCACGTAGGGGGTAAGCAGGTCGATGACCTTGATGCCGGTCTCGAACATCTCGGTCTTGCTCTCGAGTTGGTCGAACGGCGGCGACGAACGGTGGATCGGCCAGCGCTCGGTGATCTTCAGCGACTCTTCGGGGACGTCGAGCACCTTGCCAAGGGCGTTGAAGACGTGGCCCTTGGTCACGTCGCCGACCGGCACGCTGATCTGGCCGCCAGTGTCCCGAACCGGTGCGCCGCGCACGAGTCCGTCGGTCGGCTGCATCGAAATCGCGCGGATCAGGTTGTCGCCGATGTGCTGCGAGACCTCAAGGGTCAGCGTGTGCTTGTGCAGCCCCTCGATGTCTTCGTCCTCGCCCGACAGGTCGATGTCGACCTCGAGCGCGTTGTAGATCTCCGGCAGGTCATCGACGCCGAACTCGACGTCGACCACCGGGCCGATCACCCGGGCAACCCGGCCGATGCCGGTGTGCCCGGCGTCAGAACTTGCGGCCTTATCGACAGTTGCAGTCATGAGTTCTCACTCGCTCCCGGTAGCGGCGAGCGCGTCAGCGCCACCGACGATCTCGCTGATTTCTTGGGTGATGTCGGCCTGGCGGGCGGCGTTCGCCAGCCGCGTGTACGTCTTGATGAGCTCTTCGGCGTTGTCGGTCGCCGACTTGCACGCGCGCCGACGAGCCGCGAGCTCAGATGCGGCGCCCTGCAACAACGCGTTGTAAACGCGCGCCTCGACGTAGCGCGGGAGCAGCGCGTCGAGCACGCCCTCCGCGCTTGGCTCGAATTCATACGACGGCAACGGGCCGCCGACGGGCTCTTCGGTGGTCTCTTCAACCTCGAGCGGCAGGATCCGACGGATGATCGGGTTCTGCGTGAGCATCGACACAAACTGCGTGTAGACGACGTGGATCTCATCGACCCCGCCCTCGTCGGTCGGGGTGTTGAACGCCGTGATCAACGTGTCAGCGATGTCTTTGGCGTTGGCGTAGCTCGGACTCTCGGAGAAGCCGCTCCACTCCCCCGCGATGGCGCGATCACGGAAGCGGTAATAAGCCAAGCCCTTGCGGCCCACGATGTAGGGCAACACCTCAAAGCCGTTCTCGCGCAAGAACGCGGTAAGCGACTCGCCCTCCTTCAGCACGTTCGAGCTGTAGGCGCCGGCGAGCCCGCGGTCGCTGGTGATGAGCAGCACCGCGGCCCTCGTGTTGTTCTCGTGCTTCGTCGTCAGCGGGTGGTCGATGTTCGACTGGCTGGCGACCGCCGAAACCGCACGAGTGATCGCGTCGGCGTAGGGCGTGGAGGCCGCCACCCGTTGCTGCGCCTTGATCATGCGCGACGCCGCGATCAGTTCGAAGGCACGGGTGATCTTCGCCGTAGCGCGCACCGATCTGATGCGACGGCGATAGACCCGGACCTGAGCACCCATAGCGCGATCTACTTCTTCTCAGCCGGCGCCGGGATGTGCTTGCGGATCTTCTCGTTGGCCATCGACGACTCGTCGAGGTCGTCGGCCTCTTCGTGACCGACGAGCGACTTGCCTTCGGAGGTCTCGAAGTTCTTCTTGAAGGCCGTGATCGCCTGCTTCAGGCTCTCCGCGGTCTCGTCGGAGAGCTCCTTGGTCTGCGCGATGGAGTCGAGGATGCCCTTGTTCTGCAGGCGTAGGTGCTCGAGGAACTCCTTCTCGAACCGGCGGATGTCGACCACCGGAACGTCGTCGAGCTGACCCGTCGTGCCGGCCCAGATCGACACGACCTCCTGCTCGACCGGGAACGGTGAGTACTGCGCCTGCTTCAGCAGCTCGACGAGCCGCGATCCACGCTCGAGTTGCGAACGCGATGCGGCGTCGAGGTCGGAGCCGAACGCGGCGAACGCTTCGAGCTCGCGGAACTGCGCAAGGTCGAGCCGCAAGCGACCGGCCACCGAACGCATCGCCTTGATCTGCGCGGACCCACCAACTCGCGACACGGAGATGCCGACGTTGATGGCCGGCCGCACGCCCGAGTTGAAGAGGTCGGTCTCGAGGAAGATCTGGCCGTCGGTGATCGAGATCACGTTGGTCGGGATGTACGCCGATACGTCGTTGCCCTTGGTCTCGATGATCGGCAGCCCCGTCATCGAGCCGCCGCCGAGTTCGTCGGACAGCTTCGCGCAACGCTCGAGCAACCGCGAGTGCAAGTAGAAGACGTCGCCGGGGTAGGCCTCACGACCGGGCGGACGGCGCAGCAGCAGCGACACCGTGCGGTAGGCCTCGGCCTGCTTGGAGAGGTCGTCGAACACGATGAGCACGTGCTCGCCCTTGTACATCCAGTGCTGGCCGATCGCCGAGCCCGTGTACGGCGCGAGGTACTTGTAGCCGGCCGCGTCAGACGCTGGAGCCGCAACGATCGTGGTGTACGCCATCGCGCCTGCGTCGTCCAGCGCACCTTGGATGGCGCGGATCGTCGAGCCCTTCTGCCCGATCGCGACGTAAATGCACTTCACCTGCTGCTTGGGGTCACCGGTCGCCCAGTTCTCTTTCTGGTTGATGATCGTGTCGATCGCCACCGCGGTCTTGCCGGTCTGGCGGTCGCCGATGATGAGCTGCCGCTGGCCGCGCCCGATCGCCGTCATCGCGTCGATGGCCTTGATCCCGGTCTGCAGCGGCTGCTTCACGGGCTGGCGCTGAATGACCGTCGGCGCCTGGATCTCCAGTGCCCGGCGGCCTTCCGCCTGGATGTCGCCAAGACCATCGATCGGCTCCCCGAGCGGGTTGATCACCCGGCCGAGAAAGCCGTCACCGACCGGCACCGACAAGATCTCGCCGGTGCGCTTGACGATCTGGCCCTCCTCGATCCCCTCGAAGGGACCCAACACAACCGCTCCGATCTCGCGGACGTCGAGGTTCAGCGCGATGCCAAGCGTGCCGTCGGCGAAGCGCAGCAACTCGTTGGCCATCGTCGAAGGCAGCCCTTCGATGCGCGCGATGCCGTCGCCGGCCTCGGTCACCCGGCCAATCTCTTCACGCGATGCGACGTCGGGGGCGTACGACGACACGAAACGCTCGAGCGCGTCGCGGATCTCCTCCGGGCGGATCGTGAGCTCTGCCATCAGTCCATCCTCGTTCGTGGGTTTCGTGAGAGTCGTGGTGCGGACGTCTCCGGCATCGATGGGTGCGGGTTATTCAAGACGTCGCCGTGCCTCAGCCAGCCGACCGGCCACTGACCCGTCGAGAACTTCGTCACCGACCTGTACGACGACGCCACCGACGATGTCGGCATCGACTTCGATCTGCAGATGAACTTCATGGCCGTAGAGACCGGCGAGCGCTTCCTGTAAGCGGGTGATCTCCGCATCGCTTAATGCGACGGCCGTGGTGACGCGCGCGACCAGCCGTGCGCGGCGACGCGACGCGATGTCGGTGTAGTCGGCGATCGCATCTTCCGGCGAGCGGCCACGTGGACGCGTCGCGATCTGCGTCAACAGCTGCACGGTGACCGGCCGTGCCTTGTCCTCGACGAGCGCGGTGACCAAAGACACCTTGTTCTCGTCAGGCAGTGCCGGATCAGCGAGCGCCGCGCGCAGGGCAGCGTTGGCCTCGACGATGCGGCCAAACCGAAACAGCTCGTCCTCGACGTCGTCAGACTCGCCCGCGTGATGGCCGCGGCCGGGATGAGCGTCAGCCTCGGTCAACATCGCCAGCACGGCAAGCGTCTCGATGGCGTCGGCAAGGTCACGCATCCGTGACCACCGGGCGCGAACGACCTCGGTGACGATTCGCAGCGTGACGTCCGACACATGCGAGCCGAGCACCGCCTTCGCCAGGTCGGCCTTGCGCTTGCCGTCGACCGCAGGGTCGGACAATGCCCGACGCAAGCCCACTTGTTCATCGAGAACGGCCACCACGCCGAACAGCTCTTCGCCGACAGCCGCCGCCTCGTGGTGTTCGTCCCCGCTACGTGACAACTGGCGTTCGACGTAGGTCCACGCATGCGCGAGCGCGTCTCGACTGGCTCCCTGCATCAGCCGCGCACCTGCTCACCGGCGGCTGCCGATCCTGTTGCTTCGCCGGCGCGCGACTCGACGTCGGATAGAAAGCGTTCGACGACCCGCCGCTGGCGAGCATCGTCGGCCAGCGCCTCGCCTACGACCCGGCCGGCTAACTCGACTGCGAGCGTGCCGACCTCGACCCGCAACGCCTCGACCGTCCGCGATCGCTCGGCCTCGATCTGCTGATGCGCGGCCTGCTTGATCCGCTCGGATTCGACCTGGGCCTGCGCGCGCAGGTCAGCCAAAATCTGTGCGCCCTCCTCGCGAGCCTCTTCGCGCTGCCGAGCGGCATCAGCCCGCGCGCTCGCAATCAGCTCGCGGTACTCCGCCTCGGTCGCCTCGAGCTTGGCGCGTGCATCCTCGAGCTCCTTGAACTCGAGCCGGATTGCTTCCTGTCGCTCGGCCAACTTCCCGTTGACGAACGGCACGACGTACTTGCTAATCACGAAAAGGATGACCAAGAAGATGATCAGCTCGGCAATGAACGTGCCGTTCGGGATCAGGAAGTTGTTCGTCTTCGCGCTCGTCGGAGCAGGCGTAGGGCTCGCAGCTGCGATGAGGATGGGCACGCTTGCTCCGACTACTTGCCGAGCACGAAGACGAACATGGCCATGAAGGCCAGGTTGATGAAGTACATCGCCTCGACCAGACCGACGGTCAGGAAGAAGATCGGCATGAGCCGCGGCTGCGACTCGGGCTGACGGGCGACACCGGCGATCGTCTGGGCGCCGGCGAGGCCGTCACCGACGGCAGCACCGATGGCGCCACCGGCGAGGGCGAGGCCGCCACCGACGAAGGCGCCGGCTGTCTTGATGGCGCTGTCGAGGTTTGCAGCGTCCGTGGCCATGTCTCTCCTTGTTCCAGAT
>Ga0208357_1002528_pt1 | contig 12019 bp, 14 predicted proteins | sample NGESurdeep092012_6_FD_184487 | JGI IMG/M metagenome (GOLD analysis project Ga0208357, IMG submission 184487) | Arctic peat soil microbial communities from Barrow, Alaska - NGEE Surface sample F52-2 deep-092012 (SPAdes) | ecosystem: Environmental > Terrestrial > Soil > Wetlands > Peat ... | reverse complement strand
CGCCCGTGGTCAAGAAACCCGTCACGATTGCCGCTCCCGCCACCACCGCGACGGTCGTCCCGCCGATCACCACCGAGCGACGATCGAAGTTCTTGATCTCGACCGCCGTTACCTGAGGGGGACGCGAGAGCAACACGGGACACGCCGACGCCGTGCAGGGCTCGCCTCCGCGCGCCGCGCACCGTCCCTTTTGGTAGTGGCCACAGAGTCGTTGGACCGTGTCAAAGGGTACGGCGACCAGAGGGGCCAACGAAAAGCCCGCCTGTCGCGCCGCGCGACGAGATATCAGCGCGTCGGCACTCAGTCGCGATCCTGCGCCCGCAACGATGAAAGGTAACCAAGCGAAGAGAAAGACGATGTCGGCGCCCGTGAAGTACGGCGACGAATGAAAACTGACGGCCAGGAACAAGTTGAGGCTGAGGAACGCTCCACCGGCGGCGGCGATGCGGGTCTTGAGTCCAATCAGCGTCCCGATACCAACGGCCAGTTCAGCGTAGGCAATGATCCAACCAATGATCACCGCGTGGGGCAACATCGCGTGCAGAAGCGAGTGGATCGGACTCAGGCGCGCGGCGCCGGCCATCTGCGCTTGAATCGACGTCGGCGACGACTTGGAAAAGAAGGCGGGATTAGCGAGTTTCTGGAGTCCCGCGTAGGTGAAGGTCACACCGAGGAAAATCCGCAAGGGCAACAGCGCCCATTCCGATAGCGCGCTCGCGCGAACCGGAAGACCTCGATCGGGGCGCGGCCGTGACGGAGGGGAACTCGGCATTCCTGGATTCTAAACTGCGCGTAATAAGTAGACGTCGCGACGTGCGCGTCGATAAGGATGTCGTGATGAGCGCCTCAATCATCTCGTTCGTGTTGAGCGAGCTACACCGCCTACCGGGACCGCTGGTGTACGGACTCGTGGCGTTGCTGGTCTTTGGCGAGACGGCACTATTCGTCGGATTCGTCCTTCCCGGAGAGACCACGGTGATCGTGGCGGGCGTCGTCGCGAGTCAAGGCAGCATCAACATCGGTGCCCTGTGCGTGCTCGTGGTGATCGCCGCGGTCCTCGGAGACACCGTCGGGTACCTGATTGGCTTTCACTACGGCGAGCGACTCCTGTCGATCAAGGTACTGCGAAAACACCGCGAAGAGCTCGACGGTGCCATGGCCGGGATGCAACGACGCGGACCGATCTACGTCTTCCTCGGACGATTCACTGCATTCTTGCGCGCGGTCATGCCCGGTCTCGCCGGCATTAGTCGCATGCACTATCGACGATTCCTCATCGCCAACGCGCTGGGCGCCCTGCTGTGGGGCATCGCCTTTTCACTCCTCGGCTACTTCGGCGGGTCGCAATTATCCAAGATCGAGAAGTACTCGGGGTGGGCGTCCGTCGGCGTTGTCATGATCGTCGTACTCACGATTGTCGTCTTTGAGGTCACGCGTCGCGCCCGACGTCGGCGCCGCAAGATCGAGTCGCCCCCGCCGACTTAAGCGCGTTGGGCAATCCACTCGACCAGGCTCTCGTCGGCCACCACCCACTGATCACCACGGCGCGCCACTAATCCACGCGATGCACAGAGAGGACCCGTGCCACGTACCAACGAGCGCAGGTGCACCTCGTCGACGTCGTAGTCAACTCCGTCCTGCGCGTCGTCGAGTTCGAGGTTGACGTGGGTCGCCACTTCGAGTGACGACGCCGCTCGCACCACGCGCCCGATGTCGTCGAGGTTCTGGGCCGCGCTGACGGCGTCCTCGGTGGCGCCGCGTCGCCAGGGTGGGCCAGATGCGTCATCGAGAAACCCCCGTGTCAAGAGCTCGCGCGCGGCGAACACGTTGAGGGCGTCCGCCTCCAGAGATGAGGCGAGCCAATTCACGTAGTCGATGGCGACGGGCGTCACCCAGGGCATTAGCCAGGCTTCAAGCCCCAGCCACGCGGGCCATGCGACGTCAACGGCCGCGACGCTGACCCAGAGTCCGCGACGACGGGCGTGAGCCAGCACCGCCCGGTAACGATCGAGAGCGACATGGTCACGCTCGCCTCGTCGCGGCTCGAGACGTGCCCACGAAACTTCGAGACACACCCCCGTCACCCCAACGTCGGCGGCGAGGTCCAGGACCTCCTCGTAGCTCTCCCATAATCCTTCGGCCGCACCGGGTCCGGGGTGGCGACCCAACGCGATGGTCGGCGAGTAGCACGTCGCGGGTTCGTAGTGACGGTCCAGACCACCTTCGCACGCGTAGGCGCTCACTGATACCAGTGTGCGCGGGCTCGTCGACATCGGGCCAGTTTGGCACGTAACGACGCGTCCGGTAGCGTTTGGCCAACGTCCGGATGTCGCCCACGAGACGTCAATGACGAGGAGACGCCATGGCCGAAGAACTACTGCGCCACCGCGATGGACTCGTCGAGGTGCTCACCATTAATCGTCCCCACGCGCGCAACGCCATCAATCTCGCCACGGCTCGAGCGCTCGGCGCGGCTCTCGACGACTGTGACGCTGACGACGATGTCTGGGTGGTGATCTTGACGGGTGCCGAGGACAAGGCCTTCAGCGCGGGCATGGACCTCAAGGCCTTCGCCCAGGGGGAATTCCCCGCGACCGAACAAGGATTCGGCGGCATCACCGAACGTCAATTCTCCAAGCCGCTCATCTGCGCGGCCAACGGATCCGCCTTCGCCGGCGGATTCGAGATGCTGTTGAGCTGTGACCTCGTGGTGGCCGCCGACCACGCGCTCTTCGGAATTCCCGAGGCCCAGCGTGGCCTCATTGCGGGGGCGGGCGGTCTCATTCGACTCCCGCGGCGCATCGCACGCGCCGTCGCCCTCGAGATGGCCCTGACCGCCGAACCGCTGAGTGCCGCACGCGCGTACGACGTCGGCCTCGTCAATCGCGTCGTGCCCTTCGATGAGGTGCTGCCTACGGCCATGGCCCTCGCACAACGAATCTGCGCCAACGCCCCACTCGCGGTACGCACCTCCAAGCGAGTGATGCGCGACGCGATGGACCTCGGAGAAGACGACGCCTGGACCCTCAACAACGAAGCGTTCGCCACGATTGCCGGTAGCGCCGACGCCCTCGAAGGTGCCGTCGCCTTCGCCGAGAAGCGTCCCGCCGTGTGGCAGGGTAAGTAGATGCTCGCCACGACCCTGCACCTCGCTTCCACTTCGACCATCATCCGCCTCAGCCTGCACATCCTGGCGGCGTGCGTGTGGTTGGGGGGACAGATCGTGGTCGCCGGACTACTCCCCACCATCCGCACCTTCGGCGACGACGCGCCACGTAAGGTGGCGAACGCCTTTGGTCGCCTGAGTTGGCCGGCCTTCTGGGTGTTGATTCTGACCGGCTTTTGGAACTACGCAGCGGTGCATGGCGACACCATGTCATCGAGTTGGAACACCGCTTTTGGCATCAAGATGCTCTGCGTCGTCGCCGCGGGTGTCGGGACCTTTCTGCACACCAAGGCCGCCACCCCGCGGGCTCGCGGAATCTTCGCCGCGGTGGGCACGTTGGCGACGCTGCTCGCCATGATCTTGGGTGTGGCGCTCGCGGGTTAGTGCAGGCGGTACACCAGCGCCGACGTCACCGCGGCACAAAGCACGACGACCGGGAACGGGGCCTTGGCCAACAACGCCGCAACGGCGGCGGTCACTCCGGCCATTCGATGGTCGAGCACGACGTGCGTTTTGACCGCGAGCGCCTGGGAGACGATCAGCGCACTGAGCAGCACCACCGGGACCAGTGAATTGATGCGCTGGAGGCGCTCGTTCGCGAGCCAGCGAGCCGGAACGTAATACCCCACCAGTTTGATCGCGAAACACAGCGCGCTCGTTACCAGGAGTACCGACCAGGTCATCGCGGCACTCAACTACGCCACCCCGCGAGTACGGCCACGACGACGGTGGCAATAATCGGTGTGCCCGAGGGAAGAAGCGGGGTCATCACGAGGGAAAATACGACTGCGACCCCCGCGATTAGGCGAATCTTGGTGTCCACCAATCGCGGCCAGAGCAGGCCGAGAAATGCGGCGGGCACCGCGGCGTCGAGCCCCCACGCGGCAGGATTGCCCAACGACTTCGCCCCCAAGGCGCCCACCAGGGTGAAGAGATTCCAAAACAAGAAGACACCCGAGCCGGTCAACCAAAAGCCGTGGCGCACGGCCGCAGGCCCGTGAGACCCCTGAGCCAACGCCACGTTGGTCGACTCGTCGATGGTGATCTGCGCCGCGACAATGCGTCGCCATCCACTGACATCCAGTCGTGGCGCCATTTGCACCGCGTAGAGAGCGTTGCGGGTACTCAGTAACGAGGCGGTCGCCACCGCACTGATTCCGGCGCCGCCGGCGGCCACGACGCCCACAGCGGCGAATTGGCTCGCTCCGGTGAACGTCAACAGGGAAAAGAGACAGGTCTGCAGCACGGAAAAACCGGCCGCGACACTCGCTGCGCCAAAGGCCACACCGTAGGCCCCGACCGTGAGGGCCACACTGAGTGCGTCACGCAGGGTTCGACGCGAAACGCGAGGCATTGGAGCAATCTACTCACCACGCCCAGTACCGTCCCAAGACGCGAGGAGTACGCTGAAGGAACGACACGTCAAAGGAGTCGACCGTGTTTCTAGCCAATATTGCTGGTCCCGACGGCATCATCATTCTCGTCGTAGTCCTCGTCCTCATCTTCGGCGGCTCGGCCATCCCCAAACTGGCCCGCAATCTGGGCTCCGCCAAGAATGAATTCGAAAAGGGTCTAAAGTCGACCAAGACGGGTGACGCCGCCGCGACCCAGGACGACTCTCCTCCCTCCTCTCCCCCGTCGTCACCGCCGTCGGACACCGATTCACCAAGTTGACGGGCCCGCGTGCTCCAGGTGCGTTCCACGCCGCAACCGCACTCGCGGCTCGTTGTAGCCAACACATAAAAGTTGACTAAGGTTTGATCGTGCCTACACCCGCCCTGCCCCCCCAGGGTGCACCGGATCGGTCGCGCCGTTGGCGTCGCGTGCGCCGAGCCGCTGCGCTACCCCTGGCTGCTCTCGTCCTGTCTGGCTGCACCGTTCCCGGTTTTGGGGCGACCCCCGGCGACACGACCAGTTCCCAATCGGCCTATCACCTCTGGCAGGGCTTCTCCATCGGCGCCGTCATCGTGGGCGGGATCACTGTGGGGCTCATGGCGTGGGCCGTCGTGCGCTATCGCCGTCGGGGTGACCATATCCCGGTCCAACACCAGTACCACCTGCCCCTCGAAGTCTTCTATACGGTCATGCCGATTTTGATCGTCTTCGGACTGTTCGCCGCCACGCTGGTCGTGGAGAACAAGGAAACCTCGAACCCCAAGACCAACGTCACGATCAACGTCAACGCCTTCCAGTGGGGCTGGCAGTTCATCTACCCGGGGACCAACGCACTGGTCTACGGACAGACCACGCAGAGTCCGATCATGGAAATGCCGGTCAACACCAACGTGCACGTCAACTTGACGTCGACCGACGTCATTCACGGCTTCTACGTGCACGCCTTCAACTTCTCTCGCTACGCCCTGCCGGGCGTGGTGAACCAGTTCACGTTTCGCGCCCAGAACACCGGAACGTTCTTCGGCCAGTGCACCCAGTTGTGTGGGCTCTACCACTCACTCATGTGGTTCCGCGTCAAGGTCGTCCCAGCCGCACAGTACGCCCAATGGATCTCGACGTTCAATAACCCCGCGGACGCCGCCGCGGCCGCCGCGGCCATCAAGACCACCAACGAGGAACTCGCGACGGGCGTCGCCTCGAAGGCCTCATACACGAAGTTCGGGAGATAAACCATGACTGACGTTCTCGATCCGCCCATCCACATCGAACACCACGATGGTGGACACGAAGAGCACCACGGCGCCACCGGCATCCTCAACTGGCTGACCTCGACCGACCACAAGGTCATCGGGATGTCCTACACCGTGACGTCGGTGATCATGATGGTCATCGGCGGAGCCTTCGCCGAGATCATCCGCGCGCAACTGGCCACGCCCAACGGCTCGCTGGTCTCGCTCGCGCAGTACAACGAACTGTTCACCATGCACGGTTCGGTCATGATCTATCTCTTCGCCGGACCCTTCGCCTTCGGTGCGCTCGCCAACATCATCGTGCCGATCCAAATCGGCGCACCCGACATGGCCTTCCCGCGCTTGAACGCGCTGTCGTACTGGCTCTACCTCACCGGGTCGATCACCATGTTGTCGGGCTTCTTCGTGGCCGGGGGCGCAGCGAACTTCGGGTGGGTCGCCTACGCGCCGCTGTCGAACTCGCTCAACACACCGGGGTCGGGGGCGGACCTGTGGATCGGCGGTCTGTTGTTGACGGGCTTCTCGGCGATCTTCACTGGCGTCAACCTGTGCGCGACGATCTTCTATTTGCGCGCCCCAGGCATGACGATGTTCCGCATGCCGATCTTCACTTGGAACATGTTGGTGACCGCGATCTTGATTCTCCTGGCCTTCCCGGTACTGACTGCGGGCTTGATCATGCTCTACTGCGACCGGCACTTCGGCACGCACATCTTCTCAGTGGCGGGCGGAGGTGTGCCCGTGCTCTGGCAGCACATCTTCTGGTTCTGGGGCCATCCGGAGGTGTATATCTTGGCCCTACCGTTCTTCGGCATGGTCACCGAGGTCATCGCGGTCTTCTCGCGTAAGCCGGTTTTTGGCTACAAGGGCATGGTCTTCGCCACCCTCACCATCGCGGCGCTCTCACTGGGCGTGTGGGCGCACCACATGTTCACCACGGGCGTCGTCTTGTTACCGTTCTTCTCGATCATGAGCTTGTTGATCGCGGTACCGACGGGCATCAAGATGTTCAACTGGATAGGAACAATGTGGAAAGGCCAGGTGTGGTTCTCGACGGCCATGTTGATGTCCATCGGGTTCTTGTTCACCTTCCTCGTCGGCGGCCTGACAGGCATCTACCTGGCGAGTCCGCCGCTCGACTTCTTCACCCACGACACCTATTTCGTGGTGGCGCACTTCCACTCCATCGTGATGGCCCTCGTGCTGGGGGCCATGTCCGGTCTGTATTACTGGGGACCCAAGATCACGGGGTACTTGTTGAACGAACGCCTCGGCAAGGCGCAGTTCTGGTTCTTGTTCATCGGCATCCAGGTCTTCACCTTCCCGATATATCTCCTCGGTCTCTACGGGATGCCCCGACGCGTCGCGGTGTACCCCGCGAACCCGCAGTGGAAGGCCCTGAATGACCTCTCGACGTTGGGCGCGGTCTTGATCGGTGTGTCGACCGTCATCTTCGTCGTCAATATCGTCGTGAGCTGGAAGAAGTACCCCGCCGGTGACAACCCGTGGGATGCGCAGACCCTCGAGTGGTTCACCACGTCACCGCCGCCGCACCACAATTTCTACCGACTCCCCCAGATCCGTTCCGAGCGACCGACCTGGGACCACAACCACCCCGAGCACCGCACGCTGCACCACGGCGAACACGATGTTGACCCCCAGGTGCCCGAGAGCGAAGGGGAGCACGTATGAAAACCGAAGCCAAGGTCCTCCTAGGTCTGGGCACGTTCTTCGGGCTCATGTGTGCGGTGTACTGGAACTGGAGTCTCGAAAACGCCGGCGGCGTCATGATGTTCGCCGGAATGCTGCTGTGCTTCTTGCCGGGTAGCTACTACTTCTGGTGGAGCCGGCGCATGAAGCCGCGACCCGAGGACAACCCCCAGGCGACCCAGACGCAGGGCGCGGGCGTCGTCGGGGCGTTCCCGGGTTCCTCGATCTTTCCCTTCGTGATGGGCATGGGCGCGTTCTTCGTCGTGCTCGCACTGGTCTTTGGTATCTGGCTGCTCGTTCCGGGCCTCGCGCTGGTCGTGTGGGCCCTCCTCGGCGGCACCGCCGAAGGTCGGCGCGGCGGTCACCACTAAATCTTTTTCGGCCCACGGCGGGCCTCGCAGTACCTACTTAGAATGGGCCAGGTTGCCCGCTCGCGACTGCGAGAGGGCGGTCGACGGAGTTAGGAGACGTAGTGTCAACCACGGAGAGTTCCACCAAAGTCGTGCTAGGCGGAACGCGAGGTGGGCCCGACGTCACGACCCTGCGCCAGGACCGCTGGTGGCTCCAGCCAGTGGTCACGGTCTCGATCCTCACCGCCTTCATCATCTACTCCACCTGGGCAGCGTTCCAGAATCGCTACTACTACGTAGGCGCCTCCATGGGACGTGACCTCATCAGCCCCTTCTACTCGCCGTGCATCGCCAGTAGTTGCGTGCCCGGAGCCAAGGCCGGTTTCGCGCTCAACGGCTGGACGCTGTCGCCGGCGCTCCTCATCTTGATCTTCCCCCTGGGATTTCGCCTCACCTGCTACTACTACCGACGTAGTTACTACCGCGCCTTCTGGTGGTCGCCGCCGGCGTGCGCGGTGTCGGACGCGCACACCAACTACTCGGGTGAGACGCGTTTCCCCCTGCTCATGCAGAACGTGCACCGCTACTTCTTCTATGCCGGACTGGTCTTCAATACGTTGCTCACCTACGACGCGGTACGCGCGTTTCGCCAGCCCGGCATCGGCTGGGGCGTGACGATCGGGACCATCGTCTTGAGCGTGAACGCCGTCTTGTTGTGGCTGTACTCAGTGAGCTGTCACGCGTGTCGCCACCTCTGTGGCGGCGGGGTGAAGAGCTTTTCAGCGCACCCGATCCGCTACCGCTTCTGGAAATTTCTCACGCCACTCAACGCCCGGCACATGAACTTCGCCTGGGCCTCCCTGGTCTTCGTCGCGCTCACCGACGTGTACGTACGCCTCGTGGCGTCCGGTGCCCTCACCGACTACCGAATCTTCTAAGAAGGACTGACGTGACCTACGAACACCACGACTACGACGTACTGATCATCGGTGCCGGTGGGGCGGGACTACGCGCCGCCATCGAGGCCAAGCAGCGCGGTCTGAAGGTCGGCATCGTCACCAAGTCCCTGCTGGGTAAGGCGCACACGGTCATGGCTGAGGGGGGCATGGCCGCCGCGATGGGCAACGTCTACCCCGAGGACAACTGGATGGTGCACTTTCGCGACACCATGCGCGGGGGCAAGTACCTCAACAACAACCGCATGGCCGAATTGCACGCCAAGGAGGCGCCGGATCGAGTGATGGAACTCGAACAGTGGGGCGCCCTCTTTGACCGCACCAAGGACGGCAAGATCCTGCAACGTGACTTCGGCGGGCACCGCTACGCGCGCCTGGCGCACGTGGGTGACCGGACGGGTCTCGAATTGATCCGCACCCTGCAACAAAAAGTGGTCTCGATGGGCACTGACGTCTTCATGGAGTGCAAGATCTTGAAGCTCGTGCACGACGCCAAGGGCAAAGTGGCTGGCTGCGTGGCCTACCACCGTGAAAACGGTGAGTTCGTAACCTTCGCCGCCCGGGCCGTCATCTTGGCCACCGGGGGCGCCGGCAAGTCGTGGAAGTTTACGTCGAATTCCTGGGAGGGCACCGGCGACGGCCACGCGATGGCGCTATGGGCGGGCGCCCAACTCATTGACATGGAGTGCATCCAGTTCCACCCGACCGGCATGGTCTGGCCGCTCTCGGTACGCGGCCTGCTCGTCACCGAGGGAGTGCGCGGCGACGGAGGCGTACTGAGAAATTCTGAGGGCAAGCGCTTCATGTTCGACTACGTCGCTCCGATGTTCCGCGCCGAGACGGCCGAGTCCGAAGAAGAAGCCGACAAGTGGTACGACGACCACACCGCGGGACGTCGACCGCCGGAGTTGTTGCCCCGCGACGAGGTAGCGCGCGCCATCAACACCGAGGTCAAGGCGGGACGTGGCACCGCCCACGGGGGTGTCTTTCTGGACATCGCCACGCGCCGCTCGCCCGAGTTCATTCGACGACGCCTGCCGTCGATGTACCACCAGTTCATGGAGCTCGCCGGCGTGGACATCACTAAAGAGGCCATGGAGATCGGCCCGACCTGTCACTACATCATGGGTGGCGTAAAGGTCGATGCCGACACGACGGCGACCTTGGTCCCCGGGCTCTTCGCTATCGGCGAAGTGGCGGGAGGCATGCACGGCGCGAACCGTCTGGGCGGCAATTCGCTGAGTGACCTCATCGTCTTTGGCAAGCGCGCCGGTATGGGTGCCGCCGAGTACATCGAGGCCGGCGACGTCGCGAGCGCGATGAACATGGACGAGGTCGAGGCGGCAATCGCCGAGTCGCTCGCTCCCTTCGACCGGGTCGAGGGAGAGAACCCCTACGACGTTCAACACGACCTGCAAGAAATGATGCAGGTGAACGTCGGCATCATCCGTAACCAGTCCGAACTCGACGAGGCCGCCGCGCAACTCGCCACCTTTACCGAACGAGTGAAGAACATCAAGGTCAAGGGCGGTCGGGCCTACAACCCCGGGTGGAATCTGGCGACCGACCTACCCGCCATGTTGACGGTCTGTCGAGCCGTGACCATCGGCGCGACGCTGCGCAAGGAGTCGCGCGGCGGTCACACCCGCGAGGACTTCCCCAACGCTGACCCCGAGTTCGCGAAGTTCAACTTCGCACACACCACCAACGGTGGCAACTGGGATAGCGAGATCGTGACCGAGGAGTCACCGCTATTGCCCATGCCCGATGAACTCATGGCCCTGCTCGAGGAGGCAAAGTAATGGCTGACGTAACGATGCGCGTCTGGCGTGGCGACGCCAACGGCGGCGACTTCGAGAACTACACCCTCGTCCAGAACGAGGGTGAGGTCGTGCTCGACGTGATCCACCGTATTCAAGCGACCGAGGCGCCGGACCTCGCGTGTCGCTGGAACTGCAAGGCCGGTAAGTGCGGATCGTGCTCGGCCGAAATCAACGGGAAACCTCGACTGATGTGCATGACGCGCATCGACGAGTTACCCGAGGGCCCCGTCACGGTGACGCCGATGAAGGCGTTCCCGATCATTCGCGATCTCGTCACCGACGTATCCTTTAACTACGCCCAGGCCGAGAAGGTGCCCGCGCTGTTGCCCCCGCCCATGCCTGAGGGCGGCTACCGCATGTTCCAAGAAGACGTGGAGCGCGGCCAGGAATTTCGTAAGTGCATCGAATGCTTCATGTGTCAAGACGTCTGCCACGTAATTCGCGACCACGAGGACAACAAGCAGCACTACGCCGGTCCGCGATTCTTCATCCGTTACGCCGAGCTCGAGATGCACCCTCTCGACACGAACGACCGCCGCGACCTGATTCGTGAAGAGATGGGCCTGGGATACTGCAACATCACCAAGTGTTGTACCGAGGTCTGCCCCGAGCACATCAAGATCACCGATAACGCGATCATTCCCTTAAAGGAGCGCGTCGTGGACGCGCACTACGACCCGGTGGCGTGGCTCGGTCGCAAGATCCGCCGCAAGACAAAAATCTCGGCCAACGACGCGGCCGTCCAGCCGGCTCCCTAAATGGTGGAGGCGTTCCTTTCTGACGCGTGGTTCGACGAACTCAACGTCCGACTGGACGCCAGCGAACTCGTCACCCTGCCCGAGGGGGCGAGTGCGTGCGACGTCGCCTTTGACCTGACCGACGTACCAACGACCTTCACCCCTGCACTGACGCTCTCGATCACGAGTTCGCGAGCACACGTCACGCCCGGGCACGGGGCACACGCCGACGTAACGCTTCAACTGAGCTACGACGACGCCGCGGCCCTGGTCACCGGTCGTCTCGACAGTACTGCCGCCCTACGCAACGGTCGCGTCAAGGTCCGCGGTGACGTCAACATGCTGATCCCGCTGGCCAGCTGGCTCCAAGCGGTCTTCGTCTGACGCCAACTCGGCGAAGAATTGAGGGCTCTCATGGTTGATGTCGATCTCTATGCGTACCTCCCTCGCGTTGAACTGCGCGAGCCCCGCGACGAGGACGCCGATCTCCTACGAGAACTGTCGTCCCCCGAGGTCCTCGGTGAGTGGGACAGCTTTGACGACGCGCCGGAACAGATGCTCAGCGGTGCGCTGTACCGTGGCGGCACCAAGGTCGTGGAACGCGACGACGCGACACCGGTGGGATCGGTCTC
>Ga0208357_1002527_pt1 | contig 12019 bp, 15 predicted proteins | sample NGESurdeep092012_6_FD_184487 | JGI IMG/M metagenome (GOLD analysis project Ga0208357, IMG submission 184487) | Arctic peat soil microbial communities from Barrow, Alaska - NGEE Surface sample F52-2 deep-092012 (SPAdes) | ecosystem: Environmental > Terrestrial > Soil > Wetlands > Peat ... | reverse complement strand
GAACTGGAGCGCAACTTCCAAGGTTATTGCGCTCAAATAAAGTCATTCTGAACCATGCCCCCTGATACCAAACTCGACACCGCCGCAGAACGACGCATCGCCCGCCAGACCACCCGCGATGCCGTCCGCAAGACCGCCCCCAAACTCCATGAGGTCATCAAATACCCCGACCCCATCCTCATGAAAAAGGGCGAGCCCGTCACCGAATTCACCCCCGAGCTAGCGCAGTTCGTCGAAGAGATGTTCGACAGCATGTACGCTGCCGAGGGAATTGGCCTGGCCGCTCCTCAGATCAGTATCTCGAAGCAAATCACAGTGATAGACGTAAGCTTTAAAGAAAAACCTGAGGATAAGCTGGTTCTCATCAATCCCGAGGTCATCGATCGCCGCGGTAAGCAGGTCGAAGAGGAAGGCTGTCTCAGTCTCCCCGAGATCCACGAAAAAGTTCAACGTGATGCATGGGTTAAAGTACGCGCGCAGAACGTCAAAGGGGAATTCTTTGAAGTAGAGGGTACGGAACTGTTGGCCCGCGCGATACTCCACGAGATAGACCACCTCCACGGCATTCTCTTCATCGACCGGCTCAGCCGCCTCAAGCGCGACCTCGTTCTCCGCCGCATCAAGAAGCTCCAGAAGAACGGCGAGTGGTAGCCCCGAACCCGGGAGGGAGACCATGAAACTCGTCTTCTGCGGGACTCCCGAATTCGCCGTCCCCAGCCTCCAGGCCCTCGTCGATGCGGGCCACGATGTCGCGCTAGTCCTCACCCAGCCCGACCGTCCCGCCGGCCGTAAACTCGAGCTCCACATCCCTCCGGTCAAGCAGCTTGCCCTCTCGCTCGGTCTCCCAATCGTCCAGCCAGAGCGCCTCAAGAACAATGCTGAACTTCGTGCGTTACTTGAGCAAATCGCTCCAGATGCTATCATTGTTGTAGCTTATGGTCGTATCATCCCCCGGTGGATGCTTGATCTTCCTCGGTTTGGAAACATCAACGTCCACGGCTCGCTCCTGCCCAAATACCGCGGGGCCGCCCCCATCCAATGGGCTGTAGCCAACGGTGAAACCGAAACTGGCGTCACTACCATGCTCCTCGACGCCGGCCTGGACACCGGCGATACACTGCTTTCCCACAGCATTCCGATAGCCTCGCACACAACATCCCCACAGCTTTATCCACCGCTTTCACAGATTGGTGCAAGTCTACTAATTCAAACACTTTCTGGTTTGGAGCAGAGAACGATCCGTCGCAATCCACAGGATTCCAACAAGGCCACCCTCGCTCCCATCCTCACCCGCGAAGACGGTCGCCTTGACGTTATCCACCGAACCGCACAGGAATGCTACAACCGCTGGCGGGGCTTCACCCCGTGGCCCGGCGCTCACGCAATCTTTCGCGGCAAGCGCTTCCTCATCCACCAAATGCATATCTCATCCATAGCATTGAATATCCATCCCAATCAGCTAGTTCTAAACTCCAATTACCTCCTCATCGGCGCCGCGAACGACACCCTCCTCGCCCTCGACGAGGTTCAACTCGAGGGCAAGCCCCGCATGTCCGGAGCCCAATTCGACCGCGACTTCCAGCTCCAACCCGGTGAGCATCTTGAATAAATCCACAGGCCCCCGCAGCCCACGGCGCCCCTCGAAGCCCACCGCGGCACAACCTGTGCAAAACCCGTCGTCCAACCCGGCACCCAGCCACGCCCCCATCTCTCCGGCCCGCTCCGCCGCCTTCGCCATTCTCGACCGCGTTGCCACCACCTCCGCCCACTCCGATGACCTGCTCCATGGCCCCGGCATGTCCGCCCTCTCGCAGGCCGACCGCAACCTAGCCACAACGCTTGTTCTCGGTGTCCTCCGCTGGCAGATCGCACTGGATGCCCGGATGCAGCCGCTCCTCCAGCGCCCTGATCTCGCCCTCCCGACCCCAGTCGCAACGGCCCTCCGTATGGGAGCCTTCCAACTCCAGCACCTGGACCGGATCCCCGCCCACGCGGCCCTCAGCGAATCTGTCGAACTCGTCCGCGCCGCTGGTCACGGCCACGCCTCCGGCATGGTCAACGCCATCCTCCGCAAGCTCACTCGCCAGGATCCCCCCAAGGCGAAGCTCTATGAAACCACCGCTCTCTTCGCCCAACGGCTGGCTCATCCGGAATGGTTAGTAGCTCGCTGGGTACGCAACTACGGCCGAACCGCCGCCATGGCGATCTGCACTTACGACCAGCAACCTCCCTCCCAGAGCACGCTCTTCTCCGAGCAGGATGGGTACCCCGAGGCTGGTAGCCCAAGGCTTCAGCCTTGGGTGTCCTCGGGTCTCATAGCCCAGCAGGAAGAGGGGGTTTTAACCCCCGCGCCACCCCTCCCAAACATCGACGACGGCTCGCGCCTGGTCGCCGAGCTAGCCGCCGCCAGCCACCCCACCCCGGCCCGCATCTGGGACTGCTGCGCCGCGCCCGGCGGCAAAACCCTCATCCTCGCACGCCGCCACCCCGCCACCGAACTCCTCGCCTCCGACGCCAATCCTCGCCGTCTCCAGGCGCTCGCCGCCCGTCTTCACGCCGACGCCCCCCATGTCCGCACCCTCGAAGCTGACGCCACCCAACTCCCCGAAACAGAAGGTCAGTTCGACCTCATTCTCTGCGACGTCCCCTGCAGCGGCACTGGCACTCTCGGCCGTAATCCAGAGATCAAGCAACGCCTCCAGCCCTCCGACCTCGCCCGTCAGGCGACCCGCCAGCGCGCTATCCTCTCCGCGGCCCTGGCTCGACTCGCTCCCGGCGGCCACCTCCTCTATTCCACCTGTTCGCTGGAGCCGGAGGAGAACGAAAACGTTGTCGCCGATGTGCTAGCCGCACTTCCACCGAGCACCGACGTTTCCACCGTCTCGCTTGAACCCGTCCTCAACCACCTCGCGACGAGCGGGATACTGTCAGCCGCAACGCCGACGAACCTCCTCCGCAACGGACGCCTTCGCACCCTCCCCGGCGTCGCGCCCTATACCGAGGGTGCAGCCTTCCAGGGTGACGGTTTCTTCGCCGCCCTCTTTCAGCGCGCCTGACCTCCTAATGCCCAGCGGCGGCCGCAGGAGGAGTAGCCGACGGAGCCGGATGCGCCAGCGTCAGCCGCAGCACATCCCCTTTATTCGACCTAAACCCCGACTCCGGGCTCTGGTCCGTCACCAACCCACTCGGCGCAACCGGAGTCGCCGGCACCACAGCGGGCGCTCCCGCAACCGGCGCCGCAGGAGCAGCCGGCACATCCCCGATCACCGCCACACGCAACCCCAACCCAATCGCCATCCGATTCGCCTCAGCAAAGCTCATTCCCACAAACGACGGCGTCACAAATGCCGTCGACGCGTTCGCTGACGAACTCAGCAGCAAATTCACCCGCGGCTGATCCACCCCCGCATTCGGCAACGGCGTCTGTGCCAGGATCATATCCGGATCGCCCGGCGCGTCAATATGCGCCAGCGTCCCCAGATCCAGCTGCATCTTCCGAATATTCATCGACGCCTGCTCCACCGGCTCGCCCACCACATCCGGAATGGTCACCTGCTGCGGACCCAGGCTCTCGGTCACCCTCACCTGCCACCCATGCCGCACCCTCGAACCCGCCGCAGGTGCCTGCGACAAGATTCGTCCCACCGGCACGGTAGTCGAATAAAACTTATTCTCGATATTCAAATCCACGCCCGTCTTCAGCGCCGCCTCGCTGGCCTCCGCGACCGTCAGTCCTGCCAAGTCTGGAATCGTCACCTCGTGCCCATGCAGCGCAATCCGCAGCGTAATCGCCGCCGACAGCAGCATCACCGCGAGCATTGCCAGCGCCGTCAGCGCAATCCTGAAGTACCGTTTCATCGCATCCTCAGAATACAGCCGTCAGCCTTAGCGCCGATTATCCGTCGCCGGTTCCGGATGAATAAACACCCGCGCGACCTGCGGGTGATCGAGCCGAAACTCGCTCTCAAAATTCGTAATCACCTCGTGCACGGCCTCCATCGGCAGGTCATCGGGAAGCGTGCAGTGACAGTTCACCTGGACGCTGTTCGACGCTCCACCATGCCCCCGAGTCAGCGAAATCTCATGAATATCCAAAATCTCCGGGAAGTGGCTCGCCGTCTCCCGCAGCTGACTCTCCAGGTTCGCGCTCGGATCGAACTGTGCGGAATCCGCAATCGTCGCCGGCTCGCTCTCGATATGGGTCAGCAGCGTCGCGATGCCCGGAATCTCGCTCCGCATCTCGGTCTCGAGCGCCGTCGCAATCTCATGTGCCTCCCGCAGCGGCATCATCTCCGGCACCTCCAGGTGCAGCTCCACATGCAGCGCGCCATCATATTGCTGCACGCTCACATCGTGGATCGCCAGGTTTGAACGCGCCGCAACCGCACGTATCCGATCGAACACGCTCTCCCCCAGCGTCGCCGTCGGCACGGTGTGGATCACCACGTCCGCCCCCGGCAGCAACCGCTGCACCGCCTCCGTAGCGGCAAACGTAATCTGCTCCGACCGCTGAAACGTCAGATTCCGCGGCAAGCTCAGCGTCAGGTCCACAAAATAATTCGAGCCCGACCGCCGCACGCGCACGCGACCCACGGACAGCACTCCTCCCGTCGCGGCGAGCTCCCGCACCAGGTCCCGGCTCAGCTGCTCGCGCACCTCCGGAGGAGTAGCATCCAGCAACGAATCCACCGTCCGCCGCGCCAGTCCCCACGTCACCCGCAGAATAATCGCTGCCACGACCAGCGCCGCAACGGGGTCCGCATACTCCAGCGCGGGGATATGCAGACGCGATCCTGCAAACGCTGCCAGCAGCCCAAAAAACACCGCGGCGGACGACCAGATATCCGTGCCGAAGTGGATCGCATCGGCCTCCAGGGCATCGCTGCGATGCTGTTGTGCCACCCTGTGCAGCGACCGCGACCTCGTATAGTCCACCGCCATCGACAGCAGCAGCACCACAAACGGCCACACCGACCAGCGCAGATCCAAATGCCGGTGATGCACGATCCGCCCAATCGCCTCGCGCGCAATCCACACGCACGACGCCACCATCAGCACTGTCTCGAACGCCGCCGAAAGATTCTCCAGCTTGCCATGCCCGTAGTTGTGTTCTTCATCCGCCGGACGGTCCGCCACCCGCACCGTCAGCAGCGTAATCCCCGCCGCAATCAAATCAATAAACGAGTGGGCCGCCTCGCTCAACATCCCCAGAGACCCAGTTAAAATCCCGGTCAGCAGCTTCAGCAGAGTAATTCCCAGCGCCGCCAACACCGACGACTGCGCCGCCGATTGCTTCGCTGCCGTAGATTGACTCTGGCTCATACTGGCTAACACTGGCTTGTGATCTCCACCCTCATCCACAACGCTCCATGGCCCTGAGCATACACGCGCCACGCCCCACCCTTCGCCCGTCTACCGCTTCACCCCGCGATACAGTCCCGCAGCCCGCAGCAAATATCCATCCCACGTACTCTCTGCAAACCCCGCCTGCTCCATCATCTTCAACATTTGCGGAGGTCGAGGGAATCTCGCAACCGACGCCGGAAGATAGCGATACGCCGCACGATCCCCCGAGATCATCCCTCCCAACAGTGGAAGCACGTGTTGAAAGTAAATTCCATAGCCGAATCCACTGAGGCCACCAGGCTGATTACACTCCAGAATTCCGATCATCCCGCCCGGCGCCAGCACCCTGTAAATCTCCGCCAGCCCCTCCGCATAGTTCGTCAAATTCCGAAACCCAAACGCCGCCGTCACGAGGTCGAAGCTCCCATCCGCATACAGCAGATGCATCGCGTCGCCCTCCACCCACACTGCATTCGCAGCGCCATATTTCACTCGCGCGCGACCCAGCATCTGCGCAGAAAAATCCAGCCCCGTCACGGACGTCGCACTCGCAGGCCGCTGCTTCAGCAACGCCGCCGTCATATCGCCAGTTCCGCAACAAACATCCAGCACCCGAGCATCCGGCCGCGCCAGCACGTCGCGAAAACGTCGCGCCGCCCTCCCCCACCAACGCCGGTCCAGACCCATCGACAGCAGATGATTCAGCAAATCGTAACTCGGCGCAATCGAATTAAAAATCTCCTGCACATGCTCCGCTGCTGCCGTTTCACTCTCCTCATTCGCAGGCCGAGCCCCCGGATTTACGCCGTCTTCCACAACCTGACTCACGCGCTCACCCCAGCAGCTTTAGCAAGCCCAGCCGCCTCGGCAGCCATCGCCGTCGCCGCGTCCATCAACTCCGCCTCGCTCACGTCCTTCACCACCACTGCATCGCCAATCCCCACCGGCAACACAAACGACCTCGCCCCACTCCGGTTCTTCTTATCCTTGGCCGTCAACGCCACCAGTTCGCCAGCGTCGGCAATAAACCCGTGCATCGGCCCATACGCCCGAATCACGCGCTCCATCCGCTCCGCCTCCGCCGAGCTCACCGTCCCACGCTTCGCCGCAATCCCCACCGCCGCAATCATTCCCCACGCCACAGCTTCGCCATGCAGCAACTGTTTGTATTCCGTAGCCGCTTCAATCGCATGACCCAGTGTATGTCCCAAATTTAAAATCATCCGCACACCCATCTCGCGCTCATCGGCATTCACCACGTCAGCCTTCACCCGGACACTAGCCGCCACCACCCGCGTAAGCAAAGCATCTCTCTTCACCGAAAAAGAATTCGTCATCTCGACCGGAGGCGCGTTCTTTGCGCCGGAGTGGAGAGACCCCTGTATTCCCTCACTGCCAGCGAGAAGCCCCGCACTCTCCGCCTCCAACATCTCAAACAGCGCCTGGTCGCGAATAATTCCAGCCTTCACCGACTCCTGCAGTCCCGCCCGCAACTCCGCCGCCGGCAGCGTCTCCAGCGTCGCCGTATCCGCATACACCGCCAGCGGATGATGAAACGCTCCCACCAGATTTTTCCCCGCCGCCAGGTTCACGCCCGTCTTTCCACCCAGCGAACTATCCACCTGCGCCAGCAGCGTCGTCGGCACGCCGACATAGCGGATGCCGCGCATATACATCGCCGCCACAAACCCCGTCATGTCGCCAATCACGCCACCGCCAAACGCAATCAAGATCGAGTCCCGATCCGCACCATGCCCAGCCAACTCTTCCGCCAGCCGCTCCACGGTAGCCAGCCGCTTATACTCCTCCCCCGCAGGAACCATCAGCTTGGTCAGCGGTGCAGGGAAGCCGCCGGCCAACTGCTCGCCCCACAGCCGGTCAATCTCCGGAGACGTCACCAGAAACGCCCGCTGTTTTCCCGCAGCGATTCCACCCGCCAGCAACGCATCCACCCGCGCCCCCACCAGCGCCACCAGCCCCGCGCCAATCTCAACGTCATAGGTTGCGGAGGTTGTTCGAACAGCAATCGTCGAACTCTCAACCGACTTTGAACGAGTAATCATCGTCCCCCAGAATACCGTGCTTTGACTGCCGTTGCAGTTGCCGCTGCTCGTGTCGTTGCACTTGCCGCTGCCGTTGTACTTGTCGTTGCCTTTCTGGCTGTCATCCCGCAGGGATCTGCTTCTTCTTTTGCCGTTGCTGTTGCCCTTGCTTTTCTGTCTGTCATTCCGAGCGAAGCGAGGAACCTGCTGTCTCCCGTTCTTGCCGTTGCTCCTGAGATAGGTCCGGGCTTTAGCCCGGACATCCAAGCACCCTCTCGAACAGGGGCTTTAGCCCCTGAGGTCTGCCTTAAGTTGCAATTTCAAAGATCGCCGGTACGACGAGCAGAATCGCTGCCAAGAGTCCCATCCAACGAACAAGCGCTATACCGATTGGAGTAGGCTCCCGTTGCGTCCAATGCATCCTCGCAAAAGACACAGGAAATCGGAACATCAAGATACCTCCGACAGCTAGCAATAGATCAAAAACCACACTCATTAATCGACCGTTATGTTCAGGCATGATGTAGACCCTTCCGCCCCGCCACCACCGACACCCCCACCGTAACCCCAATCAACCCTGCAATCACCACCAGCGAAACCACCGGCCCAATCTCCACCCAGTCCGCCGCCAACATCTTTACCGCAGCAAACGCCAGCACCGCGGCCAATCCAAAGTGCAGGAACCGTAGCTTCGACAGCATCGCCGCCAGCAGCACATACAGCGACCGCAGCCCCATCACCGCCATAATGTTCGACGTGTACGCAAGGAACGGCACTCGCGTAATACTCAACACCGCCGGAATCGAATCCAGCGCAAACACCACATCCGTCAACTCGACAGCGACCAGTGCGAGCAACAGCACGGTCGCCATCCGCTGCCCATCTTCGCGCACGAAAAAATGTTCCTGATTCTCACTGATAGGCTGCCAACGAGTCAGCCACGCAATCCACCCCGGAGGCTTCGTCAGATCCGCGTCCGGATTCTCCGGCTTCAACAACCGCACCGCCGCAATCAGCAGGATCGCCCCAAACGCATACCCGATGCAGTGAAAGCGATTCAGCAATCCAATCCCACCCGCGATGAACGCGCCCCGCATCACAATCGCCCCAGCCACTCCCCAGAACAGCACCCTCGGCTGCTTGCCCGCCGGAATCCGAAACAGCTGGAACAGCAGAAGAAACACAAACAGGTTGTCCAGCGACAGCGCCTGCTCCAGCGCATACCCCGCCAGATATTGCGTCGCTCCCACCGCATGAAAGTGCCGACTCATAATCGCCGCCAGCCCCAGGGCCGCGCTTACCCACAACACCGTCGCATAGATCGCCTTACGACGAATATCCGGCACAGCAAGATGCAGGAGGTACTCGACCCCAAGCAGCACCACCAGCGCGACATGAAAGTAGATCCAGTAGGAGAGGGGAGTCATGAGGCTTCTCTTGGAAGCGTATACGGGGTGAAGCCCAGAACTAGGTTAAGTCACGCGATTTGCAGCCCGAAACCGTGCTGAATATGTCAAAGATGCACCCGTTTTCGACCCTCACCGCTCATTAATCAGCTTGACGAGGTCCACAAACAAGTCCGCCGAGACCTGCAAACTCGTCGCACTCAGCTTGTCCATCGTGTCCTCTGCCGTATGGTGATACGCCTCCGGATCGGACGCCGTACCATATTTGAAATCAATCACATCCAGCACCGGAACACCCCTCTGCATGAACGGAATATGATCATCCTCAATAGGTTGCGAGTCCTTGAAAAGGTACTTCGAGCGCCCCGTATCCTTCCCAGCCTTCGCCAGAAGATCCAGCAACCAGGGCGTAGAGTTCGTCTCCCGGTCGATATTCATATCCTTCCAACCAATCATGTCCGCCAAAACAAAGGCTTTAACTCGTCCAATCGTTCCATCACCCGACCATTTCGCCGCAATATGCCGCGTCCCATAAAGCGAATCCGAGTCCGTCCAGTCCTTATTGATCGATTCTTCCCCATCCGTGAACAGCAGCCAGACCGAATATCCCTGCGGTGGATGCTCCCGGTAATACTGGCCAAGTGCGATAAGCAAAGCACTTGTGCACGCTCCATCGTTCGCCCCGATGAAGTGAATATCCTTCAACCAGTAGTTCGTTTCATAGTGCGAAGCCAGCACAATGATCCCGTCCTTCTTGCCCGGGAACTTCACAATCAGGTTATGCATCGTAAGCGGCCCAATCGGCGTCCGCGCTACGAACCGGTCGTCGACAAAGTTGCCTTTAGCCACTTCTGGCCCAAAATGAGCCTTAATGAACGCCTCAGCCGCATCGTGGCCCGGCGATCCGATATAGCGCTTGGGCGCAACATCCACATACTGCTGCGTCAGTTTGAGGACTTCCTGCCCACTTACGGTGTGTGCCTGCGCGAAACAACTGGGTGTTAGTAAGAACGCGGCGCAAAGCACCAGCATAAAGTGGCGAAAACTCATCTATGCGGCTCCCTTCAGAGCTTGCTTCTTTTTTCGACGGTTGGGATGCACGAAGAACGCTACTGCAACGCCAATGAAATACAGCACCAGCATGGGTGTTGCAAACAGGCACATCCCCACAGGGTCAGGTGTTGGACAAATAACAGCGGCAACCAGAAAAATTGCCATGACGGCGTAGCGGAAATGCTTGAGCAGGAACTTGGCGTCGACAATCCCGAAGAGTGCCAGGAAGAAGATGACGATCGGCATCTCAAAGGTGATCCCAAGACCGAGGATCACGGCGAGAAAAAAGCCGGTGTAATCATCGATCGTAATCATATGGGTGAAATTCTGGCCGAAATCTTTGATGAGTACGACCATGGCACCCGGGAGTACGTAGCGATAGCCAAACCATGTTCCGGCAAGAAACAAGCCAACCGTGGCGCTCATGAACGGCCAGACGTAGCGTTTTTCATTGGCATACATGCCCGGCGAGATGAACAGCCAGACTTGATACAGGATGAAGGGCGACGCTAGGATCGCGCCTCCGACCAGGGATGTTTTGATGAAGAAATTGATCGCATCGGTCGGATGCGTCATGGTCATCTTCAGTCCAATATCGACGAGTGGCTTCTGGATGTACCCGGCCAGGCGATTGTGAAAGATATATGCCACGATAAAACCGGCGAAGAGGTACCCGAAGATCCAGAATAGCCGGTTCCTCAACTCCTCCAGGTGCTCCATCAGGCTCATGCCTGGAAGTTCTGCGCGGTCGTGGACAGCGGAGCGGGCGCGGTCGATGAGATCAGTTGCCATGCGCGGTTATCTTCGGTGAAGGTGCAGGTTCGGTTGGTGCTTCGGGAGCGGCAGGGAGCGCATCCAGCAGGCCTCGCAGGGCACTGTTTCGCGGCCCCGAGGTTTGTTGCGGGGTGGGCAGGCCGGTTGACGGCGGCATAATGCTGAGCTCGCCTGAGGTCGCGATCGGCAGGGGGGTCCGGACACCGTCCACCATTTCGTAGGTCGGCTGAGACATCGCATCCGGAGTTGGCCCCTCCGAACCCTCCGAAACGGCAGTATCTGAGAGCGCATTCGGGACCGCATCCGTCTGCGTGTCTGAGGACGATGCGGACAGTTCCAACGGCTCCGATTCCGGAATAGGCGGCGTCACAGGTGCTGCGGCCTCCATGGCGGCAATCTGCTTTTGGCGATCAGACTGCTCGGACAAACGGAGTTCTTCTTCCATTTGCATCTTGAACTCATTGGAGGCACGGCGGAACTCACCGACCCACTTGCCAAGCTCCCGGGCGAGAACCGGTAACCGCTTGGGGCCGAAGAGCAGCAGCGCCAGAATAAAGAGAAAGATACTGTCGGAGAAACTCGGCATACTTGAACAGATGATACGGCCTTCACCGCGAGGTTGGAAGATGAACTGGAATACGATCCTGTTGAAGAGACGGTTCGAATGGTCGTTTGGATTGTTCCGCTTCAGCGGCTGGCATGCAGAACCGGGTATCGACTCCGCGGAAACTTGGTCGTAAACCGAAACGGTTGCAGTTACAGCGCGTCCTACGCAAAGGATCATCAAATTCAGGATGCACCTGCAACAATAGCGTGAAGGCCGAGAGCAGTCGCGGCAGCTCGAAGAGAGTTTGGAGTCAAGTATGGCTAGGTTGAATCGCAACAGGATAATTCGTCTGCAGGGTCTGCCAGTGGGTGTTCTCGTACTGCTGTCCACGATGACGCTGATGTTGAGTGGCTGCGGTTCGTTCTTTAAGTGTGAGGGGAAGGCGAGCTGTCCTGCAACCGGGACTGGGACTGGCACCGGGACCAGCACTGTCCATTACGCCTACGTGGCCAATAGCGCGACGGGACCGACGTACGTCAACGGTTACACGCTCGCTAGCGGATCGCTGACCGCTACGACCGGTGCGCCTTATTTACTCGGCTATTCGCCGTCTGCGATGGCAGTGACGCCTGCCAACACTTTTCTGTATACCGCGAGTGACTCCGATCTAACGGGCACCGGACTGGGGAACATTTACGGGTACTCCATCGAAACGGGCGGAGCACTGTCGATCCTTGCCAGCGGGAGCCCGCTGTTGAACGAGAGTGTAACCTCAATCGATATCTCGCCTGATGGACAGTGGCTGTTTACCCTGGACAAGGACGGCCTGACGTTCGAGGAGTACAGCATTA
>Ga0208357_1002525_pt1 | contig 12033 bp, 9 predicted proteins | sample NGESurdeep092012_6_FD_184487 | JGI IMG/M metagenome (GOLD analysis project Ga0208357, IMG submission 184487) | Arctic peat soil microbial communities from Barrow, Alaska - NGEE Surface sample F52-2 deep-092012 (SPAdes) | ecosystem: Environmental > Terrestrial > Soil > Wetlands > Peat ... | reverse complement strand
CTTCGATCCGTCACGGAGACCGGTGCCAGAAAAGATCCACGACGAGGCATCGGTAACGACGAACGCGGCGGCCTTGCCGGGATAGAGGAAGCCGCTGTAAAGCTCGCCGACTAACGCGGTGACCGAGTAGTCGGTTGGCGACGACGCCCAGGTGTTCCCGGTTACGTCGTTCTGGCTGGCCTTGCCGTTCAGCGGGTCCTCGTCTGCATCGCGGTAATCGACGACTTCGCGCGACCGGCCGAGGGGTGATGCTTGGAGCCTCGCGTGGCGGACGATCGCTGCAGCCGAGAAGAACGCTACGTTCTCGCCCTTTCCGATCGCGGTTTGCACACCTGAGAGTTCAGCGTAGGTCCATGTCTCATCGTGCGCGAGCGAGAGGATCGCCCGGTGACCAAGGAGCAGTGAGGGTTGCTCGCTAACTGCCACGTCGGTGGTGTAGGTGACGTCAAGGCCGTGCTGCTCGGCGAACTCCACGAGCGGCAGCTCCTCGGTGAGGAAGTCCTCGGCACCGTTGCTCTCGGCGTAGGGGCGATCAAAAGAGACGATCCGCGAGCGGTTGCAGGTCGGGTAGGCAGCAGTCGTGGTGCCGAAGGTGCAGGGTCCCTCGCCCAGGTAGAAGTCGTACCCGCCGAAGGTGTTCCAGCCCTCTTCGGTCATGGAGCGGGCGATCACGAGGTAGGCGGCGCGGCTCGAGGGCTGTGAGACTGTGAGCAACACATAGCTCTGCTGGGCACCGCTTCCGACCAATTTGAGTAGGTAGTCGCCAGGGACGAAGGCCGGGGTAATCCGGACGATCGCAGAGGGCGACCAGTTGTCACAACTCACCATGTTCACCGGCGAGGTCACCGGGCAAGGTGGCTGGATCTTGGCCAGAATCGGAGCGGATCGCCAGACTTCCCGCGCGCCTTTGCCCTGGTACCAGCCCATTCGGTATGCGATGACCTCGAAGGTTCGCGCCGGCGTCGAAACGTAGAGGGATACCTGGTCGCCTCGCACGGCGTCGGTCGTCGAAGCGAAGCCCTCGATGTATTTCCGGTGCCGCGGGTTAATACGCCAGGCGTTGGTGCCGGGCAGTTTGTTCTCGGCAATTACCACCGAGGACTCGACTCCGTCGGGCCCGAGAGAGGTCCGCGCGGCCCGGCTTTGAGAGCTCTTCTGTTCGGACGCGGCACTTGACAGATCCACGCTCCGCGCGGCTGTCGCTCCTCGCTGGCCCGATCCGACGTCATGCCCAGCGCCTGTTGCGACGATGATGCCGGCGACGAGCACCGCGACGGCTACAACCGCGCCGATCAGGCCCGCTCGACGACGAGCGAATCGAGCGCGCCGACGATGCGACTTTCGGGGAGATTTACCGAGCCGATTCGAGGCTTCTTCGTGGTCAGCGGCCGGCACGACAAGAACCTAATGGGAGATCGACCACCGGTCTCGAATCAGTCGCGTTCGATGGAACTCGCCAAGCCGGACACGCGTGACGCCAGCTCCTTGCCGGCGCCAGTTTCACGGCGCGAGAACGTCAGCCGACTCGAACACAGCCTCCCCGACCGCCAGACCCATGAGCTCGGTGCGGACGACGTCTGAACGCAAGAACGCGCCCGCGTCGCCGGTAAATCGCAATTGACCGTCGATGAGGACGAAGACCTCCGAGGAGATCTGGGCGACCATCTGAAGGTCATGCTCTACGAGCACAATCGTGGTGTCCCGACCGAGTTCGACCAAGATCTCCGCTAGGCGCTCCCGCTGCACACTGCCCAAGCCGGAGGCCGGTTCGTCCAGCATCAACAGGCGGGGGCCGGCGACGATCGCCCGGGCCAACTCAACCATCCGCTGCCCTTCGAGCGTCATCTGCCCTACCTGGGAGGACGCGAGGTGACCGATTCCCACGCGCCCAATCGCCACTCGAGCGCGCTCGCGGGCTTCGCGCAAGTCACTGTGGAAAAGCGCGTGCGGCAGGAACGTACGGTGGGAATCGAGCGCGGCTACTGCCACGTTGTCGAGGACGGTTCGTCCACTCATGAGGCGTACTGACTGGAGCGTGCGGGCGATGCCGAGCTCCGCGCGTTCGTACGGCGGCGCTTTTGTGACGTCCACACCATCGATGAGGATCTGTCCCTCGTCCGCGCTGCGACCGCCGGCGACAAGCTCGAACAGCGTTGTCTTGCCCGCACCGTTTGGCCCGCAGATCGCATGGATGCCCAATCCTCGGATTGCCAGACTGACGTCATAAACCGCCACGACCCCGCCGTACCTCTTGGTCAGGTGTAGGCACTCAAGTCGCGCCAACTCACCAGCGTCGGAGCTCAACAAGGTTTCGGAATGCCCCGTCACCGGGTCGTCTGAAGCAACGCGAAGCGCTGTCGCAGATCTGACCTCGACGAGCTCAGGGTGCGCGTTGCCACACGGCTGCGCCGCTCCGTGCATACCACCGAGTTTGGATCTGACCGAAAGCTTCGAAGCAAGCCGACGGATCACTCTTCGCGGAAGCTGGATAACGCCATCTGGCGCGTACAGCAGGATCAGCGTGAACAATGCTCCCTCGACGATGAGGAGATGTGTTCCGACCCAGTTGTTCGTTCCCGACAGAAAGTCGATGCCGACGGCGCCGATCACCGCGCCGCACACGCTCGTGCGCCCTCCGATAAAGAGCATCAGCAGTAGTAAGAGCTCCGCACCTTGACTAAAGGTGAGCGGCGATACGAACGTCTGGGTGCCTGCGTAGACCACCCCTCCCAAGGTCGCGATCCCAGAGCCGAGCACGAAGATCTCCAACTTCCGACGGGGGGTGATGACTCCGAGCGCTGAGGCCATCCGTTCGTCACTTGCCAACAATGCGAGCTCGAGCCCGATCCCCGAGCTCATGATTCGGGCGCAGACGAACATGCAGCAACCGAGCAGGAGAACGCCGATAAGGCCGGACAGCTCCACTGTCGAGGTGAACGAGGAGCCCGTCCAGATCGCCGAGATTCCGCCAAGACCCGTCGTAGCGCCGAGGTAGTTCGTCCCGCCGACCAAACCGACGACAATGGCGGGAAAGAACAGCGTCGCCAATGCGAGCGCGAACCCAGGCGCCCTCGTACACGCCGTCCCGATGAGCGCGCTCAACACGACAGAGGCCGCAACCACCACGACGCTCGCTAGCGGCACAGCCCATCCGAACTTGACGTTCAATACGGCGACCCCGTAAGCGCCAAAGCCCATGAATACCGACTGGCTAAAGGCCAGCTGACGCGTGTAGCCAACTTGGAGCGACATGCCGACGACCACGATCGAGTAGCAGATCGCGAGCTGGAACATCGAGTCGTAGAAGTTGCCGTTTAAAACAAGAAGAACAACGGTACCTATGACACTCACCGCAACCGCGGAGATCAGGGGTCCGGCGAACAGCGGGAGTCGCTCGACCAAGCCGAGCGATACCGGGCGAGAGGATGACAAGCTACAGGCCGTTCCGGGTGAAACCCAGTAACAAGCTGTAGCTACTTCCGTCCGACTACGAGGTTGGATACCCCAAGGCGAGAGATTCCCGGCAGGTGGTCAATAGTCGTGATTTTGCTACGAAATAACTCGGTTAGACGTGCCGGAATCCAGGAGTATTCCTCAAATACCGGCATCACGAAGCCAGCCTCGATGATCCCGAAGCCATGCGCAATCATCTGATCACGGATTTGGCTCGGCCAGAAGTTTCGCGCCGTGACCCACGACTCGGTCAGTGAGTTCGGCAGCCAGGGCACGATCGGCGTAGGCCTCTTCGACGTCCAGGATCCAACGTGCATGGTGTGCCCCTCGAAGGGAAAGCCGCGGTTCGGCGAGATCAACACGAGAACGCCGTCACGGCGAAGCATCCGGTAGACCTCTCGAAGCGTTTCGGCCTCATCGTCCACGTGCTCAAAGACCTCGTTCATGAAGACTCCATCGAGCGAGTCATCTGGGAACACGTGGCCGTCGTCGTAGCTGTAGAAGTCGATCTCGGGGTGTCGCTGTCGAGCTTCGGCGATTCGGTCTACCTCGGTATCGATGCCGACAACAGAGTCGGCTCCGAGGTCCAGCAGACCAGCGGTATACCCACCATCTGCACAGCCATAATCAAGCCAGTCACCGCCCTTTACGTACTTCGAGATACGGTCCAGCCGGTACTTCGTATTGAATGGGGATGCGGTCGAGCTTCCCGGCTCGATTTTCATACGTCCACCCTCACCTAATCGTCGCGGGTTCTCGAGATCGCTCGCCTACGGTTCTTCCTCGTAATTTAAGCATGAATAGCCGAGCGTTCCTCTCGTCTCGGCTGCGGACAGCCCCGCATTTGCGCTCGGATCGATCGTTCGCGCAGTCCAGAGACCGCGTTTCCAGCCGACATTCCCAGGGGCTGGAGTTCTGGCGGCTCCCGCCGGCGCGGCATGGTCACACCGCCAATCGCGAGCTGGCGCTACGAGCGCGGGAAACGTGGGTCTAACCTTAACCATTAACCCTCAACCCTAACGCTCAGCTTGACGTTTATAGTTAGTAAGAGGTGGGAAGGACGGGATCAAGTCGCTCCGAGGATTGAAACGAGTGGGAACTTCGGAAGGTTGAGAACTCCTCGGCGACGAGGCTTCAAGGCCGCGCACGGGTGTCGAAGACAAAGCGGCTGTCGGCCCAGACGAACCGAGCATGTGACGCTTTCCCCTTCCGAGGGCCTCAGGATGGGGCTTCCATTCTTAGTCGCCGCGTCCGGACCTCACAGCGCTGCGCGATTGCAACGACCCTCGAACTCGGCCGACCCCAAAACCAAATGTCGTTATCGCCAAGCCGGCGACGATCGCGGCCGCGCGACCAAGGCCCGCGACGTCACCGCGAAGGCCCGCAGCGAGGCCACGAAAAGCCCCCATCGGCAAAGTGTGCATCGTGTATGCCCGTTCAGACGCCAGGCCGGACGAACTGCCGACGCTCGAGACGACGAGCGCCTTGGAGAGGCCCTCGTTGTAACAGCGACTGGCGAAGTACCGGGCATTGAGCCGCGTGCCAGGAACGGCATGGTTCACGGAGGCTTCTGGCACGTAGACAATTCGGCCATTCGTAGCCGCGATTAGTCGGATACAGAGGTCCGTCTCTTCGCAACCCAATGCTTTCGTGCCCACGCGGCCGATCTCAGTCGAGAACCCACCGACCTCGACGAGCTCCTTGCGCCGCATCGACATATTGCACCCGATGACGTTTCGTACGTCGCTCATCTTCGTCGGAAGCCCTATGTAGCTGCACCCGATCACCCAGTCGAATTCGAGTGGCCACCAGGCGGGGCGGGGCGCACGTAGCACGGGCGTCGCGGAGCCCCCAGATCCAACGACCGATTGATCCCGGTAAGGAGCCGTCAGTATCTCCAGCCACTCGCGCTCCGCTGCGGCGTCATCGTCGAGAAAGGCAACAATCTCCCCGGACGCTGTGGCCACGGCGGTGTTTCTCGCACCCGATAGACCGCGTTGCTCGGCGTTTGCGACGATGACGATCGCTGGTCCCGATGTGCCGTCGCTGCCCCAATGCTCCCGAGCGCGTGCCAAGAGCTCTTCGTTGTAGTCGATGACCAGGACGATCTCAGTTGGAGCCTGCGACTGCTCGAGTGCGGAGGTGACGGCCCCAACGATGTCGTCCCAGCGATTGAGGGTGTACGCGCAGATAGCGACGGTGATCGAGGGCGCTTCCTCCTTCAGCCGCTCCAAGGACCCAGTGGTCGTCGATTCCGTACCCGTGGACTTCTCGCCGAGCATCCTTCGACGTTACGCCAAAACCTGGCTCGCGATGCTGACGCTGGGTGCAGCAGAACCTGACACCGTTCGCTCGCAGCAAGGAGAGGCCGACCACCGGACTCGCAGCGCGAGGGTCTGTCAGTAAGGTCCATGACCACTACACCTAGACCAACGAACCCCGTAGAGCGATGGCGTCAGCGACTCTGCCAACCGCGACGACCAACGCGGCAGTGCGGAGATCTACGCCGTAGTGCTGTGACGTCGTGACCACGAGCTCGAACGCTCGCTTCATTCGAGAATTGAGCTCACTTCGAAAGCGCTCTATTGGCCAGTTGATCTCTTGTAGGTTCTGCGTCCACTCGAAATAGGAGCCGAGAACCCCGCCTGAGTTCGCCAAGATATCGGGCACCACCGTTACCCCGCGCCCACGAAGCACGCTGTCAGCGGTGGTGGTCGTTGGGTGGTTCGCCGCCTCGATCAGAAACTCGCACTTGACGTCGGCGACGTTCGCCTCGTTGATCGCACCGCCGAGCGCGGCAGGGATGAGAACATCACAGTCGACGGTTAGGACCTCAGCGGCACCTACCGGCTCACCGAGTTGCGCCTGCCCGAGTGTCGGGAGCGTGGCCAGTGCCGCTACGTCGAGCCCACCTTGATCTTGGACACCTCCAGTCACGTCGGCGATCGCAACGATTCGCATACCAAGCTCCGAGCAAACGCGCGCAGCGTGCCTTCCGACGTTGCCAAATCCCTGCAGCGCGACCCGAGCTCCGTTGACTGGCTTTCCGGCGGCGCCAAGGGTTTCAGCTGCAATTTGCGCGACGCCTCTGCCGGTCGCCTCATCCCGACCGGCGACACCGAAGAGGCCGAGCGGCTTGCCCGTAACGCAGGCGGGCTGAAAACCAGCGATCCGGTTGTACTCATCCATCAGCCAGGCCATCGTCAAGGCGTCCGTTCCGAGATCAGGGGCCGGAATGTCACGCTGCGGCCCGAGTACTTCGGCAAGGCTGCGGGTCCAGCGGCGAATGAGCTCTTCTCTCTGCAACGGGGTTAGCTTCGTGGCATCCACCGCGACACCGCCCTTTGCACCACCGAATGGAACGTCGATGAGGGCTGTCTTCCACGTCATCAGACTCGCAAGTGCACGGACATCGTCGAGGTCGACGTCTTGGTGGAACCGAATACCGCCTTTCCGCGGGCCGCGCGCACTCGAATGTTGGACGCGATAGCCGGTGAGGACTTCCACGTCCTCGTCGAGGCCGCGCATCGGGATCGCAATGACGACCTCGCGCTCACACTGGCAGAGTTCTGCTACCACGCCTGGCTTTAGCTTGAGGATCTCGCCGGTGAGCGCGATTTGCTCGTTGACCTCGGCAAAAGGGTTGTTGGGCTCGCTCGTTGGCATGACAAAACCCTACACAGCAGAGTTTCGTCGACGTCGCTGCAGCGCGTTATCGCAGGCGTTGGGTGACGTCGCCACAGCCGTCAAACTCGACAGAAGATCCCGTCGTGGCCGTGACCCGCTGACCGCTCTCACCCCAATCGGCCGGGTCGCGGTGTTCGGACGCCGATACCCGAGGAGCAGGTCAACTGATTGGCGGCAGTAGCCCACCTCCCCTCCTGCGGGCCGGCCACCTAGTAATAGGTGCACGTCCCCGCCGTGGTCAGAGCCGGTCGCTCAGGTTCGGTAGCCTTGCGCCACATGTCGGACGACGAGACTCAACCATCGAGCGAACCGCTCGAGGACGCTCGCTCATCCACAGACGAGGTGAGCGATCCGCCGCCACGCGCGAGCGCCACCGGTCTATTTCGAAAAACGAGGGCGCCACGGCCACCTCGCCCAACGCTCCCCGCTCGCGAGGTGAAGCTGCTCGTCGACGGCTTGGACACGACGGAACGAAACCTCGGTATCGCAGCGGTAGTTCTCGCCATCGTGCTCGACTTCGTGAACTTCTACGCCAACCGCCATTCAGGGACCAAGACCGTCCGATCGGCCGCGGACTTCGTCCTTATCTCGAACCTGATCTTTGCCGGGATCCTGGCACTCGGTCTCGGACTTCGCCGCAGAGCGCTCCTCGGCTTCGGGGCCTTCTTTTTCGGACTCGAGCAGGCCTTCACCGAACACGAGGTCTCGCTCGGATTCCCGTTTCTTGTCTTTGGCGGCTGGCTGATCCTTCGCGCAAGCCAAAAGCAGAAGCAGAGCCGCCCGGCCCCAGGGACTCGAGGGGCTGCACGGCCGACGTCCAAGACCAAGAGCGCCGCTCCAGGCCGTCCGAAGGCGTCGAAGCGCTACACGCCGCCACAGCGCTCCAGGGGAGGCACGGCGAAATGACGCTTAAAGCGCGTACGTGGTGAGCATCCCCGAGGCCTTGGCCGGGAAACGGATCGCAGTAACTGGTGCAACCGGCTTTTTAGGAACCGCCCTCGTCGAACGGCTCCTTCGCGCCGTTCCCGACTGCGAAGTCGTCGCGCTCGTTCGTGGTGGACGGCGCCAGAGCGCTGCAGAGCGAACACGCCGCGAGATACTTCGAAACGACTGCTTCGATCGTCTCCGTGACGAGCTCGGATCAAGCTTCGACGAGGTCGTTGCCCGACGTCTTTTCACCATCGCCGGCGACGTTGCCACGAACGGCCTCGGTCTCGATGCGGAAGCCCAAGAGCTCCTCGCGAGCTGCGACGTCGTGATCCATTCCGCCGCTGCTGTCTCCTTCGACGCCCCGCTCGACACCGCTGTCGAGGTCAACCTGCTTGGCCCGGCCCGTGTAGCAACGGCTCTTCGCGACGCGCATCGCGAGCGCGGCACAGCGCTGCCGCACCTCATCTCGGTCTCGACGGCCTACGTGAACTCCGGCCACAAGGGCGACACCTACGAACAGCCGATCACCGAGAGCCCGTATCTGGCGCTGCCGAGCTGGCGAAGCGAGGTGGCAGCAGCGAGGCGAGCACGCTCAGACGCGGATACCCAAAGCCGGGATTCGAAGCGCCTTCTTGAGTTCGGACGCGCCGCAAAGGCCGAGCTCGGCGCGGCAGGCACGGCGCTCCTCGCCGAGCGCACCGAGAAACTTCGAGAGGAGTGGATCGACGACCGACTGATCGAGCTCGGTCGTTCACGAGCCCGCGCACTTGGGTGGCCCGACGCATACGCGCTCACGAAGTCGCTCGGCGAGGTCGCGCTCCGCGACGCGGCAGGTGACCTCCCGGTCTCGATCGTTCGCCCCTCCATCGTCGAGTCGGCACTCCAAGAGCCGAAGCCCGGCTGGATTCGAGGCTTTCGCATGGCGGAGCCGGTCATCATCTCGTATGCCCGAGGCCTGCTCCGGCAGTTCCCGGGCGTGCCCGAGGGCGTCATCGACGTTATCCCCGTCGACCTCGTGGTCGCCGCGATCATCGCTGTCGCGGCACATGGACCAGAGAGCGCCAACGACAGCGTGTACCAGATCGCATCGGGCGTCCGGAACCCGCTTCGCTACGGCAAGCTCGTTGGCCTTTGCGAGGAGTGGTTCACCGAGCACCCCCTCTACGATCAAAAGGGCCAGCCGATCGTTGTCCCCACCTGGCAGTTCCCGGGCAGGGGGAAGGTGCAAAGCGAGCTCCGGCGCACCGGCAAGGTGCTTCGTGCGGCCGAACGCGTCGTGAACGTGCTGCCAGTCCGCGGCGAGCTCGCCGAACGGGCGGCTGATCTCGAAGAGAAGCGCCAGCTTGCCGAACGGGCGCTCGGCTACGTGGATCTCTACGGTGCCTACACCGAAATCGAAGCGCGCTTTCGCATCGACCGCATGCTCGGACTCTTCGAGTCGCTAAGCGAGAGCGACCGTTTTCAGTTCCCCTTCGACCCAGGCGTGATCGACTGGACGGAATACGTCCGTGAGGTCCACCTTCCCTCGGTCGTCACTCACGCGCGGGTCCGTACCTCGGCGGCGAGAAGGACCGGACCTACCCGCGAGGAGCGTGCTCGCGAGCAGATCTTGACCCATGAGCCGCGCTGCGTCGTATTCGACCTCGAACAGACCATGATCAACTCCAACGTCGTTGAGTCTTACGCATGGCTCGCCACCCGGAACCTCACCCCGATGCGCCGCGCCCAGATGACGATGCAGCTGATCGCCGAGGGCCCGAAGCTGCTGGCGCTCGACCGGCAAGACCGCGGCGACTTCCTGCGCTCGTTCTATCGGCGGTACGAGAATGCACCGGTGCAACAGATCCGAGAGGACTCCTGGGGGCTCTTTAGCGACTTGTTGCTCACGCGCTCGTTCCCGGACGCGCTGGCGCGCATCCGCGCCCATAAGGCACTTGGCCACAAGACGCTGCTCATCACCGGCGCGCTCGACTTCGTCGTTGCACCACTCGAGCCGCTCTTCGACGAGATCGTCTGCGCGCACCTTGGCGAGGTGGACGGGCACTTCACCGGCGAGATGATCGACGCGCCGCCGACGGGCGAGGCGCGGGCGATGTTGATGGAGACCTGGGCGGCCAACTTCGGCCTCTCACTCGGCGCCACGATCGCCTATGCCGACTCGACGTCGGACCTCCCGATGCTCGAGGCCGCCGGACATCCAGTCGTCGTCAACCCGGAGCCGAAGCTCGCAGCGATAGCGCGAAAGCGCGGCTGGGCGATCGAGAACTGGTCGAAGGCGAAGGGTGGACCGATGAGTACGCTCGCCATCTCGACTCGGCGCACCGGCACGCGGACACCGCCGCCAGCCATGAGCGGCTACTGGACCGAGCGATGAAGGCAGTCGTAGTCGAACGGATCGCGCACCGCTTCGCGGCGGCGCGCATCGCCGCAGCAGCGGTCGGCTCCGGCGGCGGGATCGGCGTCGGTCCGATCCGACTGCTCGACATGGACTCCCTCGTGCTGCCTGGAGCGGATTGGCACCGGATCCGGCCTCGTCTAGCTGGAATCTGCGGCTCAGATCTCGCGACCGTCGACGGCGAGAGCTCGCGCTATTTCGAAGAGATCGTCTCGTTCCCATTCGTGCTCGGTCACGAGATCGTTGCCGATGTCGTCGATCAAGAGGGCAGACGGGTCGTCGTCGAGCCGGTGCTCGGCTGCCTCGCACGTGGGATCAACCCACCGTGTCCAGCGTGTGCAAAAGGTAGGAAGGGAAACTGCGAGCGCTTAGCGTTCGGCCACCTCCATCCGGGACTGCAGACTGGATTTTGCTCCGACACCGGCGGCGGCTGGTCCGAGGAGCTCGTGGCCCACGAGAGTCAGCTCTACGACGTCCCCGAACGGTTCTCCGACGAGGAGGCGGTGATGGTGGAGCCGAGTGCGTGTGCGACCCATGCCGCGCTCCTCGCCAAGGTGCAGCCGAGCGAACGCGTGGTAGTGATCGGTGCCGGCACGCTAGGACTGACCACGATCGCCGCGCTTCGCCACTTCGGCGCGCCCGCAAGGCTGATCGCCGTCGCGCGCCACCAGATCCAGCGCGACCTCGCCATGGCACTCGGCGCCGACGAGGTCGTTGAAGAAGACGAGCTCGGTCGCGCGGCGCGACGACTGACTGGATCGCTCGCGCTCGGCAAGCGCTCGGCTGAGCGGGGTCGCCTCACCGGCGGCGTCGACGTGGTCTTCGACTGTGTCGGATCCTCGCGCTCGATCACCGAGGCGCTTTCCGTGACGCGTCCTGGCGGCAGGATCATCCTCGTTGGGATGCCTGGACACGTCCGCCTCGACCTCGCACCGCTTTGGCAGCGAGAGATCACGCTGATGGGTGCCTACGCCTACGGTGTCGAAGAGCAAAACGGCGCGACGATCTCGACGTTCGATCTCGCCTTCGAGCTCGTCGAAGCGAGCAGGCTCGGGAGGTTGGTCTCTGCCCATTACCCTCTCGATCGCTACGAGGAAGCAGTGCGCCACGCCGCATCGGCAGGCCGCCGGGGCTCGGTGAAGGTGGTTTTCGACCTTCGACGACCGACGCGGTCTCGACGCCGAAGCGACCGCGTGGCAAACGACACCGATTCCGGGACCCCACCCGCAGACGAAATGGAGACGGAGTAACCGTGAGCCCGAGGCCTGGATTCGTCCTCGAGGTGGACCGCTCGACGCCACCAACGATGTTTTGGCACGGCGAGCAGTTCCGCTTCGAGCAGCTCCCAGTCGGCAGCAGGGTGATCTATCCGCCCGAGCCGCTGAAAGCGATCAAGGACCCCGACCAGGCGATCGCCGATGCCCTCGAACGGCCGCTCGGGGACTCGGCACCGCTTTCCGAATTGCTCTTTTCGGGCATGCGCCTCACGATCGCCTTCGACGACATCTCGCTCCCCCTCCCCCCGATGCGCGCCCCCGACGCCCGCCAGCGGGTGATCGAGGCGGTCC
>Ga0208357_1002524_pt1 | contig 12037 bp, 13 predicted proteins | sample NGESurdeep092012_6_FD_184487 | JGI IMG/M metagenome (GOLD analysis project Ga0208357, IMG submission 184487) | Arctic peat soil microbial communities from Barrow, Alaska - NGEE Surface sample F52-2 deep-092012 (SPAdes) | ecosystem: Environmental > Terrestrial > Soil > Wetlands > Peat ... | reverse complement strand
CACGCTGCGCAAAAAATTGTGCTAATAAGCATAAGTGCTTTAATATTTCTTTTATTACGGCCAAAATATTGAAATTAATGGAGGATCTCCATTTCACTGATAATGAACTGGAAGAGTTTAATAACCGCTTCTCTACTGATATTGCTTTATTTGAAACAAAACGATTTAACCAGCTTGAGATTAATGAAAGACAAAAGAAGAAGCTCCGTGAGGATATGGCCTATTTACGTGAAAACAGGCTCACACTGCTTAAAACAGGCGTATATACACCTGAAGGCTTAGTTGAAGAAGAAAATACTTTAAACAGCAAAATAGTGGATTTGCAAGAAAAAGAAGTTATATCAGATATTTCAATGCATGAAACATTTAAAGATGTAGTAATTCTTTCCGAACTCATTAAAGATGCTTGTGTATATTACTATAAAGCGAATTCATTTGAAAAACAGGATATAATTAGAATTATCTTTTCCGAACTCACACTTTTCAACAATGAGTTGAAATATAAGTGCAAAAACGGATGCGAAGCACTTGAAAGACGATTTGTTCTCTCTGGTGACCCTAGTGGGTGGCTTTCAGAAATGCCCTCCCTCAGGGAAGAAATAAATGAGAGTATTAATGAGTTAAAAATATATTTAAATACTCACCCCCCTCCCATATGTCTTAACTAATGTAGTATACCCTGCCTTATTTCTTCTTATCAATTTAGTTATATTAAAATCATATGAAAAATACAAAATTTTTACATCCAAATACATTAAAGGAGCATAGATTAAAAGCGGGTCTTACTCAAAGACAAGTTTCGAGTTATATGGGGTTTAATAGTGAAGATAGGATCAGTCGTTGGGAACAAGGACAAGCCTTCCCTAGCCTACAGAATACATTGAAATTGGCTAAGTTATTTAATGTTCATCCCGGAGAGTTGTATCCGGAGTTAAATTTTACTCCTGTTGCCAACGATCTAATTCCAACTTCGTCCTAAAAGAATGGCAAATAAAAAAAGTCCTTGTTAAAATAACAAGAACTTTTTATGGATAAATTAGTATTAGCGGGGAAAATATTTTTTTATTAAAATTCCTATTTCACCAATATGTTCACGATCTGTACCGTATTGTATGAAATATTCATCAATACGATTCCCAACATTTTCTTCTATCGAAAACAATAGGTGGTTATTTTTAAAAAAATATTTATTTGAAACTTCTATTAAGGCTTTCCTTGTTATTAGAAACTTTTTAGAAGAAACATTTTCCGCAAATAAAGATTGTAATTCTTTTTCCTGGGATAGTTTTTTAAATGCTGCCTCTAACTCAAGCATCATTCGTGCTTCCCAACCAGTTGTAAACATTGATTTATAGTTTTTTGTGAATAAATAAAATAGTTATTTAAGTGCCATAGTATCATATTTATAGTATTTTGTCAATATAAGGTAACGGTATTTATAGACTGCGATATACTTTTATTATATGAAAAAATATAATAAAAGTGAGATAATTATTAACCCAATATTATCAAGAAAAGATGTATCAAGAAGTACTAACCCTAATGGATACACGTTTTCTGAGGAAGAGTTTCAAGCCATTAAAAAGTTAGGTGGAGTTTTACAGAGAATACATAACCGACTTATCAAAGAAGGTTACCTAATTGAAGATGGAGTGTTGTATGCACCTGATGGGAGTGTGGAGTATGAGAGGCCGGAGAAATAGGTAATTTAATGTATAATAAACATCTAATTAAACACTAAAGCGGAGCTTTTTAAAAGGAACATCATATTTGCGTTATCGTACATTATAATGATACTATACTGATATAAGTTATGAATTTAATTGTAAAGAAAAATGAATTTAAGCATAAGTACGTTAATGTAAACGGCAATAATATTTTACTTAACTGGAATGATATTAAAATGTCAGCTCCATTTAATCTCCAAAACAAACTTAATAGTAATGAAAATACTAAAATAGAAATAGAAAAACAAAATGAAATAAAGATTACCACGTCAAATTCTAATGTACTTTAAGGTTGCCCTGATTTCTTTCCTGAGTTACTAAAAGACTCATTGATCGTCTCAATAGTTTTGACGATTTGATTCCCGGGATCGTTTAACAATTGACGTTTGCGAACATATAATTCAAACAGTAATTCATCTACAGATTGATAATTAAGTTTATTGTCAAACAGGTTTTCCAAACTATTAATAACTTTTTCCTTACAAAGAGAATTATCTTTTAAGTCATTCAGATTAATTAAACGACCATGAGATTTAGTTAGATGGGGATCTCTAAAAATATCTAAATCAGTTTTTAAAATTTTAGGATTTATATCAATTTTCTCTTTAGTAATTTTTTCTATAATACTATCTGATAAACCAATTTCATTCTTAGCTGTTATATAGAGAGGATAATTACATTGATCAAAAAACTTTATTTTAATCTCGGTTCGTAAATCTTCAAAAGCCTTTTTATTATTAAAAAAATTTTTGAATTTAAGCTTAGACAACAAAGGAGTAGAACCTAAAAGATTTTCAATAGCATCTACTTGTAAATAAGCAGGGATAAACTGCGTAGCATTATTTGCATCAGTTACAGGTAATTGAGGATCTATAGGCCCAAGTTCAGCGGTATTTCTTAAGTAAACCTTGTCAGACCCAAGAGAAAGTATAGTTGCAGCACTTTTTGCACGCTTAGGTACAATTACAATAAATTCACTACCGTCGGCTTTCTTTTTACAATAATTCTTACATACATCAATAATCCTTTCAGCAGAGGGTGAGAAACCGCCGTTACTATGTAATATTAATACAAGATCCTTTTTAGAGCTTTCAATTGATAAAAGATTTTCAATTACAAAGGCATCCTCATCATTTACCATACAACTATAATCCATACCCACTTCTGACGCAAAATAAAACAAGACTCGTCTGTCTAAAAGTTTTTCAATTTCTGGAAGGATAATTTTAAATCTATCTGCTGAAGCTTGATAGTTTTTAGTTGTTACTACTTCGTTTAGAATTTTTGTAAGTATTGACTCGGTCACATTCTTATTAAACCATAAAAAGGCATTTTATGAAAATCTTTCATAAAATTTTGATATTAAAAGTTCGACTCCCTGTAGGGTTTGATGGAAATCGTGAAAAATGACAATTTTTATATCCTTTATTTTAAAAGGATATTTGCTTAATTTGTAGATATACCATTGGGTGACCCTAGTGGGTGGCTTTCCGAAATTCCCTCTCTCAGGGAAGAAATACATGAGAGTATACAAGAGTTAAAAATATATTTAAATACTCATTATCCTCCCTATAGTGCATCATACCCTCCCTTATCTTTAATCTAGTAATAATCTACGATAAACTATATATTAAGAACACAAAATGTTTACACCCAATTAAACTAAAAGAGAACAGATAAAAGAGAGTTTTACTCAAAGACAAGTTTCGAGTTATATGGGGTTTAATAGAGAAGACAGGATCAGTCGGTGGGAACAAGGTCAATCAATTCCCAATATTCAAAATCTTTTTAAACTCTCTAAATTATTTAATGTGAATCCACAGGAGTTATGTCCAGATTGCGATAGAAAAGTATTATTAGTATAACCAAGTATTCATTAGAAATAAAACAATTAGAGAATGAAATGAAAGGAGCTATTTACATCTTTAATTTAAACTACAAAACCAATTTTTAAAATGTCATTTCTTAATTTATTTATTCCCTGGAGCGCTTCGGGATGACATCTCCTAATAAAATCTCCAGACCCACAGAAGCAGTTTATGTGTCCTTTCACGTAATTCTTATGCAGCAACAATCTCCGTACAAACGGCCACTGCTTTCCATCTCTTTTAAGCTTGGTTAAGGTACTTTCTATAAACCTTAAATCACCAGTCTTAAAATAAGATTCCAAAACGCCAGTAATTCCATGTCCATATTCTCCCCAAGGCCATTCCTTATCATGACTATCATAATACAATTGTTCATACAAAAAAGGTATAATTAATTGTTGAAGAAAAGTTTGTAAATGAAATCCTTCTTCCAAATAGTGTTCTTCTTCAATTGGTCCACAGAAACAAGCGGATTTATCAACATTAAAGTGCCTGTCACTGCTAAATTCAATTTGCCCTTCTTCCAAAAAAAGGCCTGGCAATTTTAATCCAGTAGGATCATCTTTCTTCCTCTCTTTTATCATTACCTTGTAAGAGCCTTGTAAAACAATACCACCTTGAATATTTTCATTTTCAGATGAAAGGATTTGAAACTTATCTAAATCACGATTATACGCTCCGATAAAATTTAGCACCCCCTTAATTTCCATACGATCACTACTTGGCTTAAGATTAGGACAATACCTTTTAAGCCAGTCTAAATCAGAATCTGTTAGCATGTTAAATACACCAAGGTCGGTTGGGGGTGAAAGGTAAAGGATTATTGTTTGAACGGGATTTTTCAGCCTGCTCACAGAACACTTTCTTCCATTCATCTACATTATCGGTATTTTCAATTTTTGCGAAAGCATTTTTTGCCGCTTGAACAACCATTGCTTTATCAGATGCATTCACAAGGCGAGATACAATGTTATTTGTATTTGCCGGGTCGTCAAGTTGGATACTTTCAAATCTATCTTTTAACGCTTCCATTATTGTTACAAATGATTCTTTAAGATTATCCTTATTTTGAGAACCATTTAAAATTTTTACAATAAAGAGTTCGAGTACAAAAGTTTTAATATTAACATTATTTCGATTGCTCCATATTTTTACTAACCGAATTACCGGTACACACCCACTATTGACTATGTAATCAATATGAGTTTTAAGATTTGTTTGCATTCTTTCCTTATCTCCATATGCGACATGAAGAAATACATCCTTTGTATCCTCTATAAAGCGGCCAGGGACTACATCAATATGATACCCTTGAGGTGTCTTGTCATCCTTAAGATTCATTATGCGTTCTGCTGATGCCTTACTCTGCAATTCATATTTTGTGCGCAAATGATTGGCAACGTCCTCTCGTATATCTTTTAAACTACGTGAGTCGCCGCTTGAAAAATAGCAAACAATATCAAGGTCAAAATTGTCTTGTATCATCGTTCCTTTTTCATGTGAACCAGCATATTTTATAACAGGGTCATCGCCAAACTCAGCGCGGAGAAATTCAGTAACTTCTTTCTTGTGAGCTAGTAACATGTTTTCCTGACCAGTTGTAAGGTCTTGCGAATTCAATAGCTCTTGTAAATATTTTTCGATGTTATTCATAATGTTTATTTAGTTAATTGTTAATGTTGGTATAAACCCTTCTTCTTGATTTATGTGTTCATATACCACAAGGGATGGATCGACTCCATGGATGATCTCTCTTCCGCAAATAATGGCAGCACAAGTGGGCATAGCCCCAAATAGATGAATTTTACATTTTTTCCCATGTTGCTCCCGTATCTCATCTATTGTCAGCCTATATATTTTACGAAAGGATTCAAGATCCTCAATACACTCAATTTGATCTATTTGCGATTTTGCAAGTTTGATTTCATAAATAGGCGAATCTCCGCCAATGTGCTTTGTGATTTCGTCCTTTAAAGTTGTTCCGCTAATAGCAATAGAAAGTCCCACGAATTTTGATTTGTTTTTCGATCTTGGTTTATTTACACTATAGGTCAGTTTTGAATAAGATGATGCACGTGCCCAAGGCTTCTCCCGTAGTTTTATGTATATGTCTGCCGGTATTGTATTGCCTAACTTGAAACCAAGGTAAACAAGAATTGGTATGGGAGCAATTCCGAAAACAGAAAAGTGCTTTTCTTTACGTTCATCATTACCGACAGTTAATGCATTACCAAGAACTGCGTCTATTTGATTTGTCGCCGTATACCATGAAGACTTGTTTGCTGAATAATGAAGATTTGTGAGATCAATTAGTATGCCTTTCTCATCCTGGGGATACCGTTTCTCTGCAATTAAAGCATTATACGTATCCGACTGTGAGACATCTACTCGTCTCCCCCGTATGTTTGTCTGAATTCTAACAACTGTCGTCTTTCTTGATATATCAATATTTGTCTGAATTCTTATTCTATTTTCATGTTCCTCCTTACACTTGCGAAGAAATTCAATACTATAAGTCCCAATGTTTTCCTTTATATCAATAACCTTTCCATGCCTCTGACACATTAGCATCAGGTTTGATATATCTCTCGCAAGCTTTTGAGATAATTCAATATCACCACGTGGACCAATAGGCGTCCAAGAAATGATGTGGGCAATATTCGAATAGTTGCCTTCCGCAAGAGTGGTTTTGTCGTTAAGCAAAAATTCATTACATCCCGGAAACTGACATCTCCCCGCCGAAATAACCCACAATCGCAATTGCGTTTTTAATGGAATTGGTGGGCGTTTTGATTTTTTTGGTGTTTTTTTCATAACTCTATCCAAGCTTATTTCCCTCTTTATATTTATTTATAATTAGGTTTTTTAATAATACCAATTACTTTCCCATTGATACTGAATTCATCGTCAGCATGTAAATAAATTGGCTCATAGTCATAGGATGAATCAGCTAAAAGAACAATTTGATCGTTTGCTTTGTCCTCAATGAATCTTTTGATAGTCGCCTTATCATCGATAATGGCTAAAACCACATCATTTTTTGAAGGGCTTCTTTCATTTGAATCAATAATTGCATAATCGCCATCTTCCAGTTTTTTATTTCCAATTTCTGCTCGATTCATTGACGAGCCATCTGCTTTGATTGCAAATAACCCTATCGCACTTGGTTTATGAAGCAGCCTGCTCGATACTTTTAAAAAACCTTGGAAGTTTGTTTCTGCGAAAATGTTAGCCGGACCACAATTTGCAGTACCTATTACTGGAATTGAAAGGAGTGTTGATCCCTCTCCTAAAAGATTGTTGTCAAAATCAGTTGCACGGCCTACAACACCCTTAAACTTTTCTATTCTAAAAAACCCTTTCTTTTCAAGTTGAGATAGATGGTGCTTGATTTTCTGAGGTGATTCGTTTGGCATTCCAATGGCCTCAGACATTTTACGAAGACTCAATAGAGCGAGATCTTGTGTTTTTGAGAGCAGTAGTAATTTTTCTTGGATTGGATGCATATTGCAAATGTAGCATATTTCCTTAATATACACAAGTCCTTAAAAGTTGACAATTCTATATACAAGATATCCAGCTTAATATATTAATAATATACGGCGTGCTTATTAGTAGGCTATTAATTGAGTTTTATAACAATGGGTGACCCTACCGCAATAGCCTATGACTGTTGTTATTAGCGATATTGCAATATTTTGATAATCCATGAAGACTTTTTAAGTAAAAAAAAGTAGTTGTAATAGATTAAATATAACATAATACAAAAAAATATTTAAATAGCACCACTCCCTATTTTAGATATTTACTTTATGTGAATTGTCTTGTATTATTTATAGGGAAGCCAATTCAAAGAAAAGAATTTGTAATCCTAATCGCATTGAAAGAGCTGGTGTAAAAAAATGTTTGCGGACCATTTATTAAGTAATAAATCCATATAATGACTAGACCACTAATATTCTTAATAGTTATAATCGGAGTTGTCTTTCTAGCGAAACAATTATCAGAGAAGAAGGAAGAGGAGAAGCGAGGATTATCTGTCTATAAGCGAAAGAACTTCTTATTTGATACAGTAACGGAATTTAATTTATATAAGATCCTACTTGAATTATTTGGTGACAGATACCACATTTTCGCTCAAGTTAACTATAGCCATTTAGTAGAAGTGAAGCCAATGCCTTTTACTGAACAAAGAAAGTATAGAAGTAGTATTGACCGTAAGTCAGCAGATTTTGTACTTTGTGATAAGGAGCGTGTTGTACCACAACTAATTATTGAACTTGATGGTGGAGTTCATAGCTTCAAAAGTAAGAAAGCGAGAGATAAGTTTATCGATGATTTAACTAAGATTGTAGATTTACCTATTCTTCATATTCAAATAAAGAATCTAGAAAGGGAATTTATCAAAAATGAGATTAATAATAAATTGGGCTTAAATAATATATGAAAAAATAGATGTTGGAATTTGTTGTGGTAATAATTCAAGCAAAAGCAAGAAAAAACTATTTGATTAGTTTAAAACCAAATATTGCATAGAAACATAAACCAAAAAATGGTCTCAAAACTTATTTAGAAAGATATTAATAAAAATGAAAAATAAAGATTATAAAAAGTTTTACAATTTAGAGGAATATCTGTTTCAAGTTGTTGGACCACGATTTAGAAAGGATGGCACACTTAGTGTCGATGATTTTTTCTGTATTGTCATTTGGAAAGCAAACAGAGCTAAAACTAATATTAAAAAGAAATTATCAAGAACAACAACACTTTCTGAATCAATCAAGGAGCTTACAAATGATGTCATTCAATCTAAAAGTCTAGAGGAAAAGTTAGAAACAATGATTAAAAAATGGAAATTTGGCCTTCCTATGGCTACAGCTATTTTGACTGTTTTATATCCGGAAGATTTCACTGTTTATGATTATCGAGTGCGAGAACAACTAGGGCTTAGTGATATTTATAGTGTAAAAAAGTATTTTAAGGATTTTTTACCAGTAGTTAAAAAATATGCAAAATCTTTAAATCAAAGTATGAGAGAAACTGACAAAGAATTATGGGGGAAATCTTTCTTTGATGATCTACAAAAATTGATTAAATAACGGAGACGAAAATGCCAGAGAACTGTAGGCAAGTTTGGATTTATTTTTAATTCCCAAACCAAAAACATCCAGGTTTAAAAATTAACTCTAAAATGATATACTTTGGGAGTTTTATGGGGGTAGCTATTCAAATACAAAATGGAAAAAATTACTGATTATCATGCTAAATATTTTGCAAGCGAGCTTACTAAACGATGCCCCTCAGATAGTTTAGAAAAGCTTTCTTCCACGCTTTCTAATGCCCAGGTAGACCTCAATCCACATCAGATAGAAGCAGCCCTTTTTGCTTTTAAATCACCCTTATCAAAAGGTGCAATTTTAGCAGATGAAGTTGGATTAGGTAAAACAATTGAAGCGGGATTAGTACTATCTCAAAAATGGGCTGAAAGGAAAAGAAAAATTCTCCTTATCGTTCCTTCAAGCCTTCGTAAGCAATGGAATGCAGAACTTCAGGAAAAGTTTTTTTTACCATCCATAATCTTAGAAGCTAAGTCATTTAACCAAAGCATAAAAGATGGTAACCTTAATCCTTTTAATCAAGAAAATGCTATTGCAATTTGTTCCTATCATTTCGCAAAATCTAAATCTCCATACATTAAACAAACCTCATTTGATCTGGTTGTTATAGATGAGGCCCACCGGTTACGTAACGTTTATAAAACAAGCAATAAAATTGCTAGGGAAATTAAAGAGGCTATTCAGGAGTACCCTAAATTACTTCTTACTGCAACTCCCCTTCAAAACTCTCTTTTAGAATTGTATGGATTAGTAAGCATTATTGACGACCATATTTTCGGAGACCTGAATAGTTTTAAAGCCAACTATGCTAAAGTTTCTCGTGAGCAAGATGCCTATGAAAGTGAACTTGGTTTGATAGAGCCAAAGCAAGAAATGTTTGTTGATTTGCGTAATCGTTTAAAAACGGTTTGCATCCGTACACTTCGAAGACAAGTTTTGGAATATATTAATTACCGTGACCGTAAACCAATTACTCAGGATTATATTCCTACGGAGCAAGAAATTGAACTTTATAATGGCATTTCGGAATATCTCCAAAGGCCAAAACTTTATGCTTTACCTTTCAGTCAACGTCAACTGATGACGCTTATTTTACGCAAACTTCTTGCCTCATCTTCATTTGCAATTGCCAGTACACTAAATGGACTTGTTTATAAATTAGAAAAAATAATAGAAGAAATTAAGAAAGATTCTCTTATCATAAATGAAGAACTTCCTTTTGGCTTGGAAGAAAATTATGAAGCTTTATCAGATACTGCAGATGAATGGATTGATGACGAAGAAGTCGAAACCGATGATGAAGAATTAGACAAAAAGAAAACCTACACTATTGAAGACATCCCTCATATACAAAAGGAAAAAGTTGACCTGGAAAAATTTAGAGATTTAGCAAAAGTTATTTTTAAAAACTCAAAGGGAGAATCTTTGCTTATCGCTTTAGAAAAAGGTTTTGAAATGACTGCCAATCTTGGTGCGAATAAAAAAGCCGTTATTTTCACTGAATCAAGAATTACTCAGGATTACCTTTGGAACTTACTTTCAGAAAGTGGTTACAGAGACAAGATTCTATTATTTAATGGTTCTAATAACGATCAAAAATCAAAAGACATTTATGCCGATTGGCTTACAAAAAATAAAGACAGTGATAAAATAACCGGCTCCAAGTCCGCTGACCTCCGAGCAGCCTTGGTTGATTACTTTAAATCAGATGCTGAAATAATGATAGCCACTGAAGCGGCAGCTGAAGGTATAAATTTGCAGTTCTGCTCATTAGTTATCAATTATGATTTACCCTGGAATCCACAGAGAATTGAACAGAGAATAGGCCGATGTCATCGTTATGGTCAGAAACATGATGTTGTTGTCGTAAATTTCGTAAATCGCAAAAATGCAGCCGACCAACGTGTATATGAACTATTAGATCAAAAATTTAAACTCTTTAAGGGTGTATTCGGCGCAAGTGATGAAGTACTTGGAAGTATTGAATCTGGTGTTGATTTTGAAAAGAGAATTGCCGGAATATATCAATCGTGCAGAACAGAAGAAGAAATAAATAAAGCATTTGATGCATTACAAACAGAGATGGATGAATCCATTCAGGAAGGTATGCGTGGAGCAAAAGAAAAACTTCTGGAAAACTTTGACTTTGATGTACACGAAAAACTTAAAATAAATTTACGAGAAACCAGGGCATATTTAGAAACTTATGAAAAATGGCTTTGGGATATTTCCCGATATTTTTTGGGAGAGAAGGCTACATATTCAGAAGCTGAGTATTCTTTTAAACTTAATGAGAATCCATTTCCAAATGAGAGCATTGAGGAAGGGCCATACAAAATCGGAAAAAATGTTGACGATGCGCATATTTATCGGCCTGGTCACCCACTGGCTGAATTAATTTTAAAGGAAATAAAATCCAATTCCCTTTCAAATGCCGAACTTGTTTTTAATTATTCAAATCACGGTCAAATTATTTCACCAATTAAAGAGTTAGTTGGTTCAACAGGCATTTTACAGGTATCTGAACTTACTATTGATTCATTTGAAATAGAGGATAATATTATAGTTACTGCTATAAAAGATGATGGTGAATTGATTGAAGAAGACGTAACAAAAAAACTTTTTCTTCTTAATGCTGAAGTACTTGAAAAAAATATAGAAATTAACGGCAAAGAGATTTTACAAAAGGAACACGAGAAAGTGAGTATACTTACAGAAGACATTGCTAATCGTAATAGCGAATTCTTTGATGATGAAGTTGATAAGCTTGATAAATGGGCTGATGATGTAAAAAAGAGTTTAGAAATAGAACTTAGACGCTTGGATATTGATATTAAAACATTAAAAACTAATGCCAAGAAAATAATAAACCTTGTCGAAAAGGTAAAACTTCAAAGAGAAATAAAAGATTTGGAAAAGAAACGAAATGAAATGAGGCAAAGGCTCTATAAATCTCAGGATGAAGTAGATTCTAAAAAAGAAACATTATTGGAAAAAGTAGAAGCACAACTTAAACAGAAAACTACTCTCACAAAATTATTTACAATAAGATTTAAGATAAAATAAGGCTATGGCAAATAACAATAAACAAAAACTTGAATTAACCTGGATTGGAAAAAATAAGCCGGAATATGATATAGCGAATATTGAGCCACGGATTTTAGAAGAAAAAATTGAACTGTCTTACGGAGACCCAAATTCTGAAAATATGCTTATTCATGGCGACAACTTACTCGCCCTTAAAGCACTACTTCCAGAATATGAAGGGAAAGTAACATGTATCTTTATCGATCCTCCTTATAATACAGGCAATGCTTTTGAACAC
>Ga0208357_1002523_pt1 | contig 12040 bp, 16 predicted proteins | sample NGESurdeep092012_6_FD_184487 | JGI IMG/M metagenome (GOLD analysis project Ga0208357, IMG submission 184487) | Arctic peat soil microbial communities from Barrow, Alaska - NGEE Surface sample F52-2 deep-092012 (SPAdes) | ecosystem: Environmental > Terrestrial > Soil > Wetlands > Peat ... | reverse complement strand
ACGTCTTCTCGCGCCGGGACAGCCGGAGCCACCCGGCGCCCCGCGTGATCAACAGGAAGACGAACCTCAGGCACATGATGGGTGATCATCACGGCCGGAGCGCCAGGTGGGCAACTCTGCTGGTCAGAGCCCTGGATGGGATTCTCGGCACGCACACCGACGAACGGGCGGAGACAACCCGCCAGCTAGACGGAGAACTGTATCTAGCGGCAAGCGTCCGTAAATATGTCCTGCTGAGGCTGGACGAGGTCCTGGCGAGTAATCCTGGCGTTTCCTACGAGCATCCCCTGATCACGGTCGAGCACGTGCTTCCGCAGAACCCCCGTGCGGACTCGGCCTGGGCAAAAGACTTTACCTACGATCAGCGAATGTTCTGGACCCACCGTATTGCGAATCTTGTACTCCTCAACAGGAGGAAGAACGCGGAAGCCCAGAATTTTGACTTCTCGAAGAAAAAGAGCACATATTTCGTCAGTGGCCGGGGTGTAACGGCATTTGCGCTGACGAGCCAGGTCATCAGCCAGGATGCCTGGACACCCGCGCTCCTGGACCGCAGGCAAGGTGATCTGCTTGCCCGGCTTAAAACGGAATGGGCACTGTGAGACTCGAGTTCGCTGCCGGCGCCGGACGACCCGATCAGCGCGGCTAGCCTCCAGGACAGCGACGGCCGGCGGCAGCACAAATCGGCGGGGGATGCGCCGATGGCAACATCCTGGCCCCGTCGCAGTTCCTCGCGTCCACGCGGGGCGTATTTGCCATCCGCATGCTGAGTGGCGGCCCAGCGGGCTCCCTCAGCAAGTGCAGTCAGGGCCCGCCCCGCGCGCCGCCTCCGCTAGCCGATGTGGGTTCGCATGAAGGTCTCATGCCCCGTGGGCAGAACCGGCTCAGGGCACCAGCGTGGACGGCCGGGCTCTGAACGGGGAGCCTTCGGGAGGCTCCTGGGTGCCGCGGGCCGTCTCACGCATCCTCTTGGCCGGGATTGGCGGAGAGCGGCCATGCCCTGTAAGTTACGGGCGTCATGTCGATCATGGTTGCGATGTCGCCTTTCAGCACATAGAAACGGGCCGAGCCCAGCACGTCATAGACCCGGTACAAGGCATAGGACTCGTGGTGGCGCTGCGCGAAATCTAGCTCGGCGGAGGACAGGTAAAAGGGAGTCTCCGGGCCGAGGGCTGTGGCCTTGACCTCGATATGACGCACCCGCCCCTGCGTGTCATAGGACCGGATGTCGTAGCCCAGGCCATCCTGTGGGTGCCGATAACCTCGTCCACGTCGTGCGGCCAGGCGATATTCGTTGATCGTGCCGTCGGCGGAAGTGTCTTCGGACGCGGTACTGGTCGAGATGGACTGGCTGGGGTAGCGGTTTCAGCGGCGCGGCACCGTGCAGGGAGCGGTGCGGCCGGTGCTGGTTGTGGTGGGTCGCGTAGTCGCGCAGGATCCGCCGCAGATGGGCCTGGTTCCAGATGAGGGTGTGATCGAGGAGCTCGCGGCGGCATCCCCCGGTCCAGCGTTCGGTGATCGCGTTCATCCGGGGCGTCCGCACGTTGGCGAGCACGGTCCGGATCCCGGCGCCGGCGAGGATGGCGTCGAACGCGGCGGTGAAGTCTGGGCCGGGGTCGCGGATCATGAACTTGAACTGATGCGCCTGGCCGCCGAGGTCCATGATCAGGTTGCGTGCCTGCTGGGTGGTCCATTCCCCGGTCGGGTGCAGGCTGATGCCGGGGATGCGGATGCGCCGGGTCGCGTGCTCTATTACGGCCAGGACGTAGGCCTGGGTCCCGCCGGGCAGGCCGGCCGTGAAGAAAGCCGCGCCAGGATTGGGTCGGCTTGAGAACTCAGGAACTGCGGCCAGGCCGGCCCGGTCCGTCGCAGGGGAGCGGGATCGACGCCGCTGGCCTTGAGGATCTCCCATACCGTCGGCGCAGCGACCGCGACTCCGAGCCCGGCCAGCTCGCCGTGGATCCTGCGGTACCCCCATTCGGTGTTCTCGCGTGCGAGCCGGAGGACCAGGGCCTTGATATTCCTGCCGGGTCGCGGGCCGGCCGGTCCTGCCCCGCATGGACCTGGTAGCCCAGCGGCGCCGGACGATATCGCGGTGCCAGCGCAGGATCGTGTCCGGGGTGACCAGCAGCCGCAATCTGTGGCGGCGAGCTTTCGCTATCACGCTGAGCAGGGTCGCGAGCAGGGCCCGGTCCGCCCAGTTCAGCTTCGGGCGACGCGGCTGCCGCCGGTGCAGGACCGCGATCTGGTGGCGCAGAATCAAGATCTCGGCGGTCTTCCAGGCCTCCTCACGCCGGGACAGCCGCAGCGACGCGGCTAGTTGCGTGACCAGGAGGAAGACGAACCGCAGACACATGATCGGTGATCATCACCGGCAGAGCCCGGGCGGGCAACTGTGCTGGTCAGAGCCGTGGATGAGATTCTCGGCACGCACAGTGCCCCGCATCGGCGCCCGGCCGCTGATGATCGCCGGCAGCGCGAGCATGGCCGGCGGGATGTTCTGGCTGTCCCGGATCAACGAGCACAGCAGCTACGCCGACGGGCTGCTCGGCCCGATGCTGATCATCGCGGCCGGCCTGGGCCTGCTGTTCGTGCCGATGTCCCTGGTCTCGCTGACCAAGGTGCGCAACGCCGACACCGGGGTGGCGTCCAGCCTGCTCAACGTCGGCCAGCAGGTCGGCGGCTCCATCGGGCTGGCGGTCCTCGGCACCGTTGCGTGGAGCGCGGTGGCGTCCAGCGTGCGGTCCCAGACCGTCTCAGCGGCAGCGAAGGCTGCGGGTCACCCGTTGACCGCCGCGGCTCAAAAGCAGATCACCGCGCACGCACTGGCGGTCGGCTTCTCGCGCGGTTTCCTGGTTTCCGCGGCGATCGGCCTGCTGGCGCTAATCATCGCGGTGGCCGCGATCCGCGTCACTCGCGAGGACCTTTCCGGCGTGGACCCGATGGTGGCGCCTGCCGGCTGAGGCTAATTTGACGGCAATCCCCGGAGCCGGAATCTGGCTCGCTGACCACCGGGATGCATAGCAACCCGAGCACGTCAGCTGCCATTCAGGCGGTTGTCGATGAGGAGGATCCCGTGAGCTGATCAGATCACGAAGTGCCGCTGTCAGCGGCCACAACGGTTAGGAAAGGGAAAAAGGCGCGATGAGGGGAATCCAGTATCACACGTACGGCGGTCCGGAGCTCATGCGGCTGGAGGAGGTTGAGCCGGCGGCGCCGGGCAAGGTCCGGGTGCGGGCGGTAGCTGCTATGCCCGTCCGCCTACCGGCACAGCCCACCGGGGCGGCACCTTCTGCGCAGCTCCCCGATTCTCGGTACCGCCATCTCGGGCGTGCTCGGCAGGGTGACCGAAGTACTCCGGGGATCTCGATCGAGGCTTTAATGCTCGACGGCGGTGTCTGGTGAACCCTGTAAAGCGCCCCTAGCTGCACGCTAAGGCCGCTGAACAACCAACACGTGGGTATCCTGTTGCTGAATAACAAGATGACACCAAGGGGTGGGGAATGGCTCAGCAGGTCTCTGTGACGATTACGTGTGATATCTGCGGAAGTTCGAAGGACGCGCAGACGCACACGATCAGCCTCGACGGGCAGGCCCGGGAAATCGACTTGTGCGGCAAGGATGGTCGCGCTCTCGACAAGGTGGCCAGTAAGTACGTGCCGCACGCCAGGAAGGTTCGTCGGGCTCCCACCACTGGTCGCAGGACGGCCAGCGACCGGGAGCGCAGCGCCGACATCCGGGCATGGGCGAAGTCGCGGGGCTTCGAGGTCAGCGACCGTGGCCGGATTCCGGCCGATCTAGAACGCCAATACGCAACTGCTCACTGACAGCTAGTCCGGCAGCTCCCGGTTCGAGGCCCGCGCGAATGAGCATCGGCTGGCAACCACCGACTGGCATTACGACTGCCCGTGCTGAACGGAACCGGCTCTGGCCTGTGTGGTTAGCCGACCCAGTTGCCTGCCTTACCGGCTGATCCGACGCGGGCAGCGCAAGCGCCACATGCAAGAGCTGCGGCATCGCGAGATGCTCACGATGATGCAGCAGAGGGGCCAGCAGCAGGCCTCACCGCGCTCGCGTGGGACGCTACCGCCGGCCGGATACTGAAGCACGACTATCTCGACACCCGGCCAGTCCTGCCGGCCTCTTCGTCCCGAAGCCAACTAGCGATGCGGACTGTCAGGACGGCACCGTCTCTAACCTGGGGCACATCGTCCACCTGTGTCCACTGGCGTCTATCGCTGGCGGCGGCGATTGGTTACTCGCTCGCTTCGACCATCCTGCCGACCTCGCCAGAGCCGGACTATCAGCTTGAGAATCAGTGCGGTAGACAGATCTGACCAGTCCCTTCGCAGGTCAGCACGCGTCTTCGCTTCTCCGCCAGTGACCGTGAATCCTCGTGTCCGACTGACCCATCGGCATGCAGCGGCACGGTGGCCCTGGCCCCGGCAAGGGGCCCGCGTCACGTCCCCAGCATCGCGACGCGGGCTCCCGCCGTGGCACCATAGTATGTGAACACACATTCGATTTGTCTAGAGCAGGCAGGGATTCGGACGGGGTGGTGTCGGCCCCGGAGAAGGGGGAACCTGTAACAATAAGGATCGGATGGCTGCGTCGAGCTTCAGTTCGTGACCACGTTCGGGGCACAATCGAGACAGGAGGGGGGTGTTATGGCGGCACAGTTGTCACCCGTAACGCCCGACGTGCTCCGCTGGGCGATTGATGAAGACGGGCGCTCGTTTCCAGATCTTGCCGAGGCTCTGAACGTCGACGTCGATACCATGGACGGCTGGGCGAGGGGCGACACTACTCCTACTCGTGGACAAGTTAGCCGTCTGGCTAGTGTTCTACACCGGCCGCGCGCACTCTTCTTCCTGCCTCGGCCTCCAACATCGGCCACGCTCCCTGCGAATTTTCGTCATCCGCCTGGCGACGACCGGCCGGTCAGCGTCGCTGCACGTCGAGATGTCCGGCGAGCACGTCGAGTTCAGCACGCTGTGTCATGGGCGCGACGAGATGAGCCACCTATCCCTATGCCTTCCGGCAGTTTGGACCAAAAACCTGAAGTTGCAGCTGTTGTGGCACGTGAGTGGCTTGGCGTCACGGATGCTGACCAGAGGGCGTGGCAAGACGATCGAGTGGCTCTTCGGGCTTGGCGTCGAGCCATGGAGGATTCCGGGATTCTGGTATTCGTCCTTCAGATCGGCTCGGACGATGTTCGTGGATTCTCAGCTTGGGACGACAGTGCGCCTCTTATAGTCGCCAACTCCAGTAGGGTTTCGCCAGCGGCTCGCAGCTTCACCCTCGTACATGAGCTAGGTCATCTGTATACGCGCCAGGACGCTGCTTGCATCGAGATCGACACGGTTGGCCCCCGACCTTCGAGTCAGATTGAGCGGTGGTGTGAGCAATTCGGTGCTGCTGTACTAATGCCGAAGAACGTCTTCGCCAATTTTATGGCTCACCAAGGAGATCCACCTTTTGGTTTGGAGGATGTGCGAGCAGCTGCGCTGCATTTCCGGGTGAGTCATCGTGCGGCAGCACTACGCATGATCGATCTGCAGCTTGCTCGTGTCGAGCTTTATGGTCAAGTGACCAGGGCGTTTCAGCCTAAAGGTACAGAGGTTGCTGCTTCGGGCGAGTTCTATAGTTCGCCGCGTTTCATCACGCGATCTCGTGAATACGGCATTGGCACTATCCAAACGGTGCTCGATGCTCTTCCTCCCAGAGATGCGCTAGACATTTTGCGGCTGACGGTGGAGGACGTCCGACGTATTGCCCAGGAGGTCCCAGATGTCAGGGTCCCCTGATGAGCTTCCGCTTGGGCTCGAATTTCAGATCGTGTGTATTGTCGACAGCAGTGTACTTATTAAACTGAAGCGTTTAGTGAACATTGATGATCAGTGGGATCTTTTGCTTCACATGACTGAGTTTGTACGGTCAGGGCATCTAGCTTTCCCCCGTCAAGTGGCTAAGGAATTGGCTTACGGCCAATATCCCGATGCGCCTGGAGCATGGATTGGAAGTGCCAAGAGGGATTTACGTCACCCGCAGCCATCTGAGGCGACACTTCGCCGAGTACTCGAAGTTGCCGAGCAGCTAGTAGACGCTGAAGCTACCGACGACCGTGAGGTCGCTGACCCCTACGTGGCTGCCATGGCGTGCGAGATCCCCCATCGCTACCCCGGTTGCCGATCGGTCGTAGCTACGGATGACCATGTCGACCGCCTACCTAGGAAATTGTCGCTCGTAACTGCTTGTCAGCGCCTTGGTATTGAACACTGGACGCCTGATCAGTTCATCGTCTGGGTGAATGGTGATACGGACAGTCCTAATTGGCCTGGCGGCGATCCTATCTCCCCCCCGTCCTCCCGATAGGTGCGGGTCTTGCCGTGGAAGATCACAGTCCAGGGTGGCGCGTAGCGCCATCGGAGACGCGCGCGCAGCGAGCGCCCTTGACGGTGATCTTTGCTCGGCCAGAGGATGCCCGGCATGAGGAGGACGGCCCGGTCAGATGCGCAGGCGCGGTCACCGGGCAGCGTTACGGCCCCGGCCATCGGCCTGCGGGTGCGGGCCCGCCGACCGGCGTCGCGCCCGTAGGGCTTCCGCCCGGCAGGGCGCGGCAGGGCGCCGCCCCACAGTCTGTGGGTTGCCCGCCGCCCTCCGGCTTTGACCCGGGGTGGCGTTCGGTGTGCCAGTCAGGCATTTCCCCGAATGATTTCGCGCTGCTGCGCCCCGATCCTGTACCGCTCGAATACTCGATTTGACGGTTGACCTGCACGGTCGTCGGCAGGCTGGACCCAGTGATGGTTGGCTGGGGGTGCTGCTCAAGATCGTCTACCTGCTGACCTGCCGGATTCTCAGCCTGGTCACCGTGCTACGTCGCGGCGGCAAGGCCGCAGCGGCCGAGGTGCTGGTACTTCGGCATGAGAACGCGGTGCTGCGCCGTCAGGCCGGCCGGGTTCGGTACGAGCCGGCGGACCGGGCCTGGGTCGCTGCGCTGGCCCGGCTGGTGTCACGCCGGCGCTGGGCCGAGGTGTTCCCCGTCACGCCCGCGACGCTCCTGGCCTGGCACCGCAGGCTGGCCGCGAAGAAGTACGACACCAGCGACCAGGCCGGTCGGCGCTGCGTGAGAGCGCCTGGGCGGAGCGCTGACGGCGTACGTGCTGCGGGCCAGGCACGGCCGGGACGTCGCGAGCCTCACGGCTGGGCGCGATCAGGCTGGCGGGTAAGACAAGCCGGTCTGCCGGCGGACCTCGTGCATTGCCTGCATGATCGTGTACGTCTCATCCAGCGGGAGCAGCGGACTCTCTAGCAGCCCCGCGCGAAGACAGCGGCCCACCTCGGCGGCCTCGCCGCGCAGCCCGCGCCCTTCATACGGTTCTTCGAAGCGCTCCAGTTCGGCGCCGTCACGCGCGATCACGCGGAACGCGGTCGGCGTGTAAAACCAGCCGTCGATCTCTATCCCCGGTCCCGCCGCGCATGGACCTGGCGCCCTAGCGGCGGCGGACGATGTCCCGGTGCCAGCGCACGATCGTGTCCGGGGTAACTAGGGCCTGTTTAAAAACCGGTCTGGCGGTGGGGTGTTGATCATGAGCTGGTGAGGTGGCGTGTCGTTACCCGGAAAGTCGCGAGGTCTCCGGTAGATAAGTCAACGACCAAGAAGACCATCTCCGCGGAGACCTCGTGCCTACGGTACCGGTGAGTGGCCGCGCCGATCTGACAGGCGCACAGTGGGCGGTGCTGGAGCCGCTGCTGCCCAGGGGGAAGAAGCCTGGCCGGCCGCGCAAGTGGGAGCTGCGCCGGCTGATCGACGGGATCCGGTGGCGGACCCGCACCGGTGCGCCGTGGCGGGATGTGCCAGAGCGGTACGGGCCGTGGGAGTCGGTGTATGGGTTATTCCGCCGCTGGCAGCGCGATGGCAGCTGGGCGCGCATCCTGACCTTGCTGCAGGCGCGGGCGGATGCGGCCGGGCTGATCACCTGGGAGGTGTCGGTGGACTCCACCGTCGCCCGCGCCCACCAGCACGCGGCCGGGGCGCGAAAAAAGGGGCCGCGCAGGCCGAGCCGCCCGGCGGGGTGGCCGCCGAGCCGGCCGACCATGGCCTGGGGCGCTCGCGGGGCGGGCTGTCCGCCAAGATCCATCTGGCCTGTGAGCAGCGGCAGAAACCGCTGTCGATCCTGATCACCGCGGGGCAGCGCGGCGACAGCCCGCAGTTCCAGGCCGTCGTTGACCGGATCCGGGTTCCTCGCCTTGGCCCGGGCCGGCCCCGCACCCGCCCGGACCGGGTGCTGGCCGACAAGGCTTACGGCTCGCGTGCCAACCGTGCCTACCTGCGCCGGCGAGCCATCGCCTGCACCATCCCCGAGAAGGCCGACCAGGTCCGCAACCGCAAGAAACTCGGCCGCGCGGGGGGCCGCCCGCCCGCGTTCGACCCCGAACGCTACAAGCAGCGCCACGCGGTCGAATGCGGCATCGGCCGGCTCAAGCGCAACCGGGCCGTGGCCACCCGCTACGACAAGCTCGCCGTCCGCTACGAAGCCACTGTCCACATCGCCGCGATCAACGAGTGGCTCCTCCCCGGCTCCTTAAACAGGCCCTAGGCGCATCAGCCATCCGCCCTGACGCTGCCCAATACCGTGCTGACACCGCACATCGGGTACGGCACCGAGGAGATATACCGGATCTACTACCGCGCAGGCCGGTGTTTTGCGGCTTTTTGCCTCCGGAACCTCCGGGGCGGTTCATGCCGCCCAAGGCGGGGTACCTTTCGGGCTGTGCCGGATCCGGGCCGAAATGCACGTTGGGACCGGTAAGGCCCGCTTGCTCTGTGATCACCTCGTCCCGGTGAACGGGAGCCGCCATGACCGCCGCCCGCCGCGCCGTCCTCCTCGTTGCCGTCGTCCTGGGCACCGCCATGAGCGGCGGCATGGCAAGGGCGCAGGACGCCGTAGTCGCCAGCACCGCGTGCGGGTTAGCCCAGCGCATCACCCAGCAGGCATCGGGGGGCCTGTGGGTGATCAGCCGGCCCAACGCGTTCGACACCAGCGGCCAGCGGCTGTGCATCTCCGGGTCCACCAGCCGCCCGGGGTTCACGGTGATCAACAACCTGCGCTACACCGGCGCCTGGCAAGCCTACCCGTTCACCGGCGCCGGCTGCGCCTACCACCTGTGCTCCCCCCGCACCGACTTGCCCAAGCAGGTACGCCGGCTGCCACCGTCGGCAAACACCAGCTTCTCCTGGCACGGGCCGGCGCCGGGGAACTGGAACGCCTCCTACGACGTCTGGTTCGACCATCATGACCAGATCAGCACCCAGGACGACGGGGCCGAGCTGATGATCTGGCTGCGGCCCAATCCCCGTTACCGGGGCGGCGTGCTTGTGCAAGTTGGCAAGCAGCGGTACTGGTTCATGCACTGGCGGACCTGCGACCCTGCCCGGATCTGCTGGAACTACACGCAGTTCCGGTTCCCCCGCGTGGTGCACGGTGTGCGGCAGCTGCGGCTCATGCCGTTCATCCGGTTCATGGAACGGCGGGGCCTGGTGTCCCCCTCATGGTGGCTGACGTCGGTCCACGCCGGGTACGAGCTGGTCAGCGGCGGCAAGGGGCTGACCACGACCTGGTTCAACGTGCACATCTGACCGGGCGCGCTGCGCGGCCAGGAGCCGCCCCCGCTGGTCCCAGCGGGACGGCTCCTCGCTGATGAACGTGCCGTAGCCGCTATCCGAGGAAATGATCGAGGTCGCCGAGGGTAAGAGCGAACTGCCCGAGTACTCGGCCAGACCGCGCCCGGCGGCGCACAGACGGCAAGACAAACGGAGAGAGACTGGTCCTTGACTCATCTACCGGAGACCTCACGGCTTCCGGGCAGCGACACGCGGCCACCAGCCACGATCAACAACTGACCCAGCCGACATCTTAAACAGGCCCTAGCAGCCGCAGCCCCTGGCGGCGTGCTTTCGGTATCACGCCGAGCAGGGTTGCAAGCAGAGCCCGGTCCGCCCAGTTCAGCTTCGGCCGGCCCGGCTGCCGCCGCTGCAGGACGGCAAGCTGATGGCGCAGCATCAGGATCTCCGCTGTCTTCCACGCCTCCTCACGCCGCGACAGCCGCATCCCCGCGGCGGCCCGCGTGATCAGGAGAAACACGAACCGCAGGCACATGAGCGATGATCATCACGGCAGAAGGACCGAAGAAGCAACCCTGCTGGCCAGAGCCGCGGACGAGATTCTCGGCACGCACAGTCGGCCTCGGCCTTTCACCGGGATTGACGACACGCGGGCTGTAGCAGCGGTTAAAGCAGGGCGAGGTGCACCTGACCGGCAAGAATGCGACTTCTCTAGGATCGCGATCTTGCTGAGGCGGGTGCACCTCTTCCGTGCAGAGTACTTCGTGGGCCGGCAGACTGGAGTTCACCGGCGATGACGACCGGCTGGTCGGCCATGCCGGCGCGCTGCCGCTGCGGCTGCTGGCCGAGCGGACCGGGCTGCGGGCGGAGCTGTCGGCCGCGATGCGGCGGCGGGGCTTCGGCCCGGTGTATGACCGGGGCCAGATACTCGTTGATCTGGCGCTGATGCTGATCCTGGGCGGTGAGGCCATCAGCGACTTCCAGGGCCTGCGGCACCTGGCCCCCGTGACCGGGCCGGTAGCCTCAACTCCCACGGTGTGGCGGGCGCTGTCCGAGGCCGGGGAGCCGCAGCTGGCCCGGGTCAACACGGCGGTCACCGGGTTCCGCCGGCGCTGGTGGGCCCTTCTGGCCAGCAGGCCGGAGGGGTTCCCGTGGCTACGGGTCGCAGGACGGGAACTGACCGGGATCACCGTGGTGGACCTGGATGCGTCGATCGTGTTCGCCGGGTCGGAGAAGGAGAATGCGCAGGCGACCTATAAGGGCGGCATAGGGTTCTGCCCGAACCTGGCGACCTGTGACAACACCGATGACGTGCTGGCCATCGATCCGCGGCCTGGTGGTGCCACGTCCAACTGCGCGGCCGACAACATCGCCTTGCTGGACCTGGCGGTCTCCCGCCTGCCAGGGCACTACCGGCGCCGCATGCTGGTCCGCCTGGACGGGGCCGGGTTCTCTCACGACCTGCTGGAGCACATCGCCGCCGGCGGCGGGGTACGGGGGCGTACCTGGGAGTTCTCCGTCGGCTGGTCCTGCACCGGCAAGGAGATGGACGCCATCGAAAGGGTGCCCAGGGCTGCCTGGACCGCCGGGATCGGCCAGGACGGCGACCTTGTCAGCGACACGTTCGTCGCGGACCTGACCGGCCTGCTTGACCTGGGCGCCTGGCAGGAGAAGATCCCCGGCCTGCGGATCATCGTCCGGGATGAGCCGCTGCATCCCCGCTACCGCAAACGGGCCACCGAGCGGGAGAAGAAGCTCGGGCGCCGCTACCAGCTCGTTGCCACTAATACCGGCAGCGGGCAGGTCGCCTGGCTGGACGCCCGCCACCGTTCCCACGTCCACGTCGAGAACGACGTCAAGCAGGCCAAGGATCTCGGCCTGAACCGGTGGCCGTCGCGGCACTGGGCCATCAACGTGGCCTGGACCCAGATCGTGGCCCTGGCCGCCAACCTGCTGGCCTGCTTCCGCCACCTGGCATTACCCGCCGGCGAGCTACGCGGCGCGGCCCCGAAACTGCTGCGCTACCGGCTCTTTCACCTGCCAGCCCGCCTGACCCGGGGCCAGCGCAAACGATGGCTCCACCTCCGCGCGGACTGGCCATGGACCAGCGATCTGATCAGTGCCTGGCAGGCGGTCAAGGCCCTGCCAGCACCGGCCTGACCAGCCCCCCTGCGACCAGACGACGAGGAAAAGACCCGGCCGGACCGTGGAAACCGGCGCACCCGGTGCGACAGCCGGACCCCGAACCCGCCCGCGAACAGGACAACATGATCAAAAAGCCGGAACCGAGATCAAGGAAAGGAACCCGTCACCCGGTGAAAAATCCAGGCCGGCGCCCTGCGGCGGCTCCAGAAACGTCCCGGACTGGTCCGGGCATTCTTCGCCGATCCGCACCTGCGCTATATCACTGTGCGT
>Ga0208357_1002520_pt1 | contig 12055 bp, 11 predicted proteins | sample NGESurdeep092012_6_FD_184487 | JGI IMG/M metagenome (GOLD analysis project Ga0208357, IMG submission 184487) | Arctic peat soil microbial communities from Barrow, Alaska - NGEE Surface sample F52-2 deep-092012 (SPAdes) | ecosystem: Environmental > Terrestrial > Soil > Wetlands > Peat ... | reverse complement strand
GCTGTGAGTTCATCTTGCCCCGCCGAGGATCCAATCTTGAAGTCCGCCGCATTGTCTAATCGAATCGTCTGCGTTCTCATCACTCATCATCCGATAGCTCCAATGAGCGACAGATATCTGATTCTCCCAACGCGCAATTGTATGCCGATAGGTGTGCCCACCGCGATCTGACGAGTAGAACGTCGGCACCCATCATTGCATTTCTCTGGAGCATCCAATTGATCTGGCCGATCCTCCCCACCTATTGTTGTGGATCTAAGCCTATTTTCTCTACAGTACGATCGTCGTTGTCATCATGAGGGCGACACTCACATCAGCTAAAGTGCGCGAAGCTTCTTCAGAGGTTACAAGAAAGTGAGAGTCTTTCTTCAAGCTACCGTCGAATCAAAGCTGCCGCTATTGATTGCGAAGATCTATACGGTAGCTTGCTAGCTAACGATCCTCATCAGCGTTGTGATACATTCGGCCTTGCGTGTTTTCTATTTAGTTGGATATGCAGATAAAGTATAAACTTTCGTCCGCAGTTGACCTTTCTGGCTGTTGCGCTGTGGTCATGGGTGGGACTACGGGCCTTGGCTTGGAGATTGCCCTTGGCATGGCTCGTGCTGGCGCAGACGTTGTCGCAAGCTCGCGTCGCAGCGAACAGGTCGAGGAGACAGCTATCAGGATTGAGCGGGAAGGGCGGAGGACTCTTCGCCAAACCTCGGACGTACTGTACCGGGAGTCGCTCGAATCTCTGCATCAAGCGGTATTGAAACGGTTCGGTAAAGTGGACATTCTTGTGAATTCGGCTGGAATCACCGTCCGTCTGCCTACAATCGACTGCCCTGACGAGATATGGCAGCGAATCTTCGACACAAATCTTATGGGGACTTTACGAGGCTGCCAGATCTTCGGCCGGACGATGTCGGAGCAGGGGAGTGGAAGCATCATTAACATTGCATCGCTCGCGAGCTTCGTCGCCTTTCACGAGGTGGCCGCCTACGGAGCCAGTAAGGCAGCCGTCGTTGCATTAACACGATCGCTGGCTATCGAGCTTGCGCCGCGGAACGTTCGCGTGAATGCTATCGCGCCCGGCATCTTCCTTACAGCGCTCAATCAGGAACTACTGTTGGCCACTGACCGCGGAAAGGAAGAACTCCTGCGAACCCCCATGGCCCGCTTTGGGCGCCTCGATGAGGTCGCAGGTGCGGCTGTCTTTCTCGCATCCAAGGAATCTTCGTTCGTCACAGGGGAGGTCATTAAAGTGGACGGTGGTTACATGGCGAGCGGGGTTAATCAGTGAAGCATCACGATGTATCGATGGACGAATCAACCAGGCAGTAAGGCACTCCCCGCTCCTGCATCTGCTAGCAATCACATCGAGTCCTCGTAAGGAGAGCCGTATTGCAAACTTGTTCAAAGGCCGACGTTCAGGGCGAATAGGGAATCGCTTGCGAACTTTCGTACCCGGCAGAAGCCATAACTCTCCATGAACCGAATCTTGAGGTGTCAAGTCGACTGGCCTCGGGGAAATGTCGTTCGTCACTCTCGTCCCCTGTCCTATACTCATCGAGGCGATTCGATGCATAGGGGCCGAGATCGGACGCTGGAGATTAATGAGACGACTCTTTGTTATGGGTGAGCCCGTGCCACGTTCTATTCGAGGATTGTCGATCGCACTCGCGTTCATATGCTACGTGATCGTGGTTGCGTTCATGGTGCCGCGACACGAACCCTGGCCGACGCGGCGCAAGCATCGCAGATCGCTCGCAGCGTTAGCTTTCTCGACCTGTTTCGCAACGCCATTCACTATGAGGGCTCACCCGGTTTGTGGCATGTTCTGCTTTGGGTGATGGTGCGGCTCCATGTCAGCTATGTGGGAATGCACTGGCTTTCAGCACTTATAACACTCTGCGGAGTGTTTCTCGCCGTCCCTTTTGCTCCGTTTCCACTCCCGTTGCGCCTGCTTCTTCCGTTCACGTACTTCATGGCGTATCAATATTCGACCATCGCCAGGTATCGGGAGCGGCGCTTGCGTTATCTCATCCCGATCGCAATGCTGGCTCGCTTCTGGATGATTACTCGATTCGATTTCTACCATGCGGGCCTTGTTTGGCTGCTCGCGCTGTTTATTTGGTGGATAACATGGCCGAAGGACACGAGCGACACGCGGCATCGAATCCTGGTTGCATTCTTTGCGCTGTTCCTGATTACTCAGATCATGTGGGCGGCACGGGCTGTTCGTTACGACGCGACGCATGCCTATTCGCCGGATCTCGCCGCCACTCCATACCTGCAACATTATCTGGATGAGGCAAGCTAGTCGATCTTGCCATCCCCCGGCGAGCACGGGGCGATCGCGAGTACTTCGCGCTCGGCTATCGTCAGATAACCAGTATTTGTGGGCGCGTCTATTATCCGCGGCAGAATTACCCCCAACTTTGCCACGTCTTTTATGAGGCAAAATAGAAGAGCGTTCGGCGCGTCCTTTGGCTGGCCGCCGCAGCAGCTTCTGCGCTGCCCCCGCTGTCGCTGCACGGCGGGCTGCTTCGATTCATCGCGTCTCACAAGGACCGGGCATTTTTCCCAATGGCGCACGCTATTTGTGCATGTTGACCTTGATAATCTCGTCTCCGTAGCGGGCGCTCTGGTCGCCTGGCCCGCGGTTCGCGACGCGGCATCCGGATCTCCGCGTTCGGGCTCTTTCGAACCAACACGGCGCAATCACTTAGAGCTATTGCTCGGGGAACGCACGGATCGTTTCGGCGCTCTTTTTCAGGTTACGGCCGAGGATTACGGCGTAGGCGTTGGACCGGCGCACTAGCGCGACACGGACGGTCTCGAGTTGCCCACTACATCTTCACTCCCGCGACCAGTCCCGATGTCTTCGCAGCGCTGGCGAAGGAGGATTTCCCTCTCTTTGGCGAACCCCGTTCCACTGTCCCGCAACTGGGCTGGTCCCAATTCGCCCACGAAGTCGCTCTGGAGGAACTTACCGCGCGGCGCGGCGCCTATGGCCGATTTGGCATCCACTCTCGTCCAGGACTGATGAACAACCTTCGAAACTTCTTGCGCATTCTTCAGTTGCGAATCGTCGAACGCAGCGCGGCGGAAGGCAATGCCGTTCTTGCCATTTCGACTCAGGCAATTTGCCGGTTCACGGCGCGTCGAACCCCTCGGGTGGAGGCCCACCTGGAAACGCTTTACCAGATCTTTGGTCTTGCCCTAAACGGGAAGGAGATCGACGAAGGGTTGGCCAACGCATGCATGGAACGGGTCTATTCAGTGACTCAGGCCGAAGAAAATCAAGGTCGCGTGCGGCACTCTACGCAGTGAGTGCGTCGGTCGATCCACGCGCCCTCCATAGCCATTTTCACGCTTTGGTTACAGCAACATCTTAGGTTCGCGACAGTTCACTGAATGGTTAGGAGACCTGGTGCTGACAATTTGGATGAGCAGGCCCTTCGCATAGGAGAGCCTGTTTCCCATGGAATGGACGACACAGCACCTCATTGCGGAACTAACCTGCAGACGGTCCAGCCGGGCTGCCTTTATCGAGGGTCAAGGGGTCATTCACAAGGTGTCCCGGCAGCGAGACCCGTGGATTCAATGCTCACGCGAACTACCCAGGGAGGAGAGTGAGTTTCGCAGGACGACCTGGAGTATCCTGAAAAATGACGTATTCGTTCGGCGCGATGTATGTGGAGTTTGGAATGGGTGATTTTGTTCTAAACGTTAACGGTGAGGATCTCCGTCTCAGCGCTTCTCCGGACGAGACTCTGCTTTCTGTCTTACGAAACCGGCTGAATCTTACCGGGACAAAGTATGGCTGTGGGGAAGGCAAGTGCGCGGCCTGCACGGTGTTGCTTGACGGGCGAGCAACCCGTTCCTGCCTGACATCGCTGGATTCGGTGGGCAACGCAAAGATCGTCACGATCGAGGGGCTGGAACGGAACGGAAAGCTCAGCGTGGTTCAGCAGGCCTTCCTTGACGAAGGGGCGTTCCAGTGCGGCTACTGCACCTCGGGGATGATTCTGGGTGCGACCTCTTTGTTGAGGGAGCAGCACCATCCTACTGAAGAGCAAATCGTTGCGGCGATGGAGGGGCATGTGTGCCGCTGCGGCACGTATCCTCGCATCGTCGCAGCCGTCAAGCGAGCTTCGCGCTCGCTGGCCCACGGAGCAAGCCGATGAACCATCGCGTTGGGCCCGCAAGTGAATTCGTCCAAGGCATTTCGTCCGATCGGCCCAGCCTCTCCGAGTTGGACCGTCGCGACTTCCTAAAAGTCCTCGGAGGCGGGTTGCTGATCTGTCTCACCCGCGCCTCGGTTGCGCAGGAGTCGGGCCGGGCCTTCGGTGCCCACGAGCTTCCGAAGGATTTGAGTGCGTGGCTACACATTGCGGCCGATGGCAATGTGCAGGTGTTTACGGGCAAGGTCGAGGTCGGGCAAAACATCCGTACCTCGCTGGCTCAACAGGTCGCGGAGGAGTTGAAGGTCCCTTTCGACGCCATCATGATGGTGATGGGCGATACCGATCTCACGCCGTGGGATATGGGAACCTTTGGCAGCCGCACCACTCCCACGATGGGTCCGCAGCTGCGCACCATGGCGGCGGCCGCTCGCGAGATGTTGCTGGAGCTTGCGGCGCAACGCTGGCAGGTGGCAGCTGCCAACTTGACCGCCGCCGACGGGAGAGTTACCGATGCTCTGAATGGGCGGTCGCTCGCGTATGGCGAGCTCACCCGTGGAGAGAAACTGGTTCGGAATGTTTCGAGTGGCGAGAGCCTCACGCCGGCCAAGGAATGGAAGATCGCCGGAACTGCCGTGCCCAAAGCCGAAGGGCGCGACTTCGTTACGGGCAAACACAAGTATCCTTCCGACATTGTGCGGCCGGAGATGATGTTTGGTGCCGTGTTTCGTGCGGATGGGTTCAACGCGACACTGGTCTCGCTCGATACCAGCGCCGCGGAAAAACTTCCCGGCGTCAAGGTTGTGCGCGACGGCGATTTCATCGGGTTCGTCGCTCCCGATGCTTTCACCGTTGAGAACGCTGTGTCTGCGACCCACGCAAAATGGAATGTGCCAGCGCAGCCCTCGAACCAGGGCCTCTTCGCCTATCTGAAGAACAATCCCGAGAGCGGTCGGGACGACGGTCCGCAACATGTCACCGGGTCAGTGCCGCAGGCTCTGGCCGGCGCAGACCTGAAGCTGGAGGAGCAGTACACCGTCGCGTACATCGCCCATGCGCCGCTGGAGCCGCGCGCTGCCGTGGCAGAGTGGACGGACGGCAAGCTCACCGTCTGGACCGGAACACAGCGCCCTTTCGGAGTTCGCGACGAACTCATGCAGGCGTTTCATCTTTCCCCTTCGCAGGTGCGCGTGATCCAGCCGGACATGGGCAGCGCCTATGGCGGCAAGCATACGGGCGAGGCGGCCGTCGAAGCGGCTCGACTGGCCAAAGCCGCCGGCAAGCCCGTCAAGATTGTCTGGACGCGCAGCGAGGAGTTTACCTGGGCCTATTTCCGACCTGCCGGCCTGATCGAGATCAAGGCAGGCGCGCGACGCGACGGGACCCTGATCGCATGGGAGCATCACAACTACAATTCGGGTCCTGCAGCCATCGGCACGCCCTACAGCGTGGCCAATCAACTGATCCAATACCATGCCGCGAAATCTCCGTTGCGCCAGGGTTCGTATCGCGGCCTCGCATCCACCGCCAACCACTTCGCGCGCGAGTCTCATATGGACGGCATGGCCCACGTTGCGGGCATGGATCCGCTGGAGTTTCGCCTGAAAAATTTGGACGACCCCAGGTTGCAGGAAGTATTCCGGGCGGCGGCCGCCAGGTTCGGATGGGGCCGCTTGAAGTCGACGCCCGAGCGCGGTTTTGGCATCGCCGGCGGAGTGGATAAGGGAGGCTACGTCGCGACCTGCGCCGAGGTCGAGATCGATCCTGCCAACAGGCACGTGCGCATCCGCCGCGTCGTTCAAGCGTGGGATTGCGGCGCTGTCGTAAACCCCGACGGCTTGCGCAATCAGCTTGCGGGTGCCATCGTCCAAGGCATCGGCGGCGCACTTTTCGAGAGGATCCTCTTTGCCGATGGCCGCATCCTGAACCCCTTCTTCGCGCAGTACCGCCTTCCGCGGTTCAGCGACACGCCGCAGATTGAGGTCGTGCTCATCGACCGCAAGGATCTGCCCTCGGCCGGCGCAGGAGAAACCGGACTTGTGGGCCTGGCGCCCGCAGTCGGCAACGCCATCTTTGCCGCCTCAGGCATACGCCTTCGCAACATGCCCATGGCGCCGCGCAGCGGACTGCCAGGTGAACCAGATCCTGGACTCCGGAGTTGACTGCTGCAATACGTCATTTTGACTTTCCCGGAAACAGCACCAGTCAGGGAATGGCTGCAGACAACTCGGCACGGTGCCCGCATCGCGGCTCGCCCTTTTCAGGAACGGGCACACAGGCGCTTTTCGATCTCTCATGGGGGAGAATTCCCAACTGCATTTCGTCCGCCCCTGGCGCGAATGCATTCTGGAATTGGATTGTATTGGGGAAAATTTGGAGGCGCGGGTCGGGATCGAACCGACGCATAAAGGTTTTGCAGACCTCTCCCTTACCACTTGGGTACCGCGCCCCATGGATTGCATATCAGCCCCATACACTCATAGCTCGAAATCGTACAGAACACCCGAATCTAGCGTGAAATGCACTGCCATGAGAGCTGAAAGAGGAGGAGGTTAGTTGGAGCGGGAGACCGGGGTCGAACCGGCGACATCTTCCTTGGCAAGGAAGCACTCTACCACTGAGCTACTCCCGCCCTGCCATGGACAAGTATAGCGGCCCATTTGCGGATTTGCAACGACGGCGATGATGCATCCGTAGCTACGGCGTTGCGATGACGGAACCGGAGCGGGCTGCTGCAATACGTCGGCTGGAAATCTGCATTCGTCCGGAACGCACAATATGCGGTGTGATCGTGATCAATAGCTCTGTTGACGCTTTCTGGCGGTCTTGCTCGGTGCCCTGAAAGCCGGGAAGTTCACTGAGCCCTGGCAGGCCTAAAAGCGCCTTCGTCTCGTTCGTGTTGACGAGCGCAGCAAGCATCGCCGTCTGACCAGCAGGAATCGAAATTGTAGAGGTGAGAGCGCGATTATTCAGGATGGGAATGTTGTTGATGCTGCTGCCGGCCAGAGCTTCGATCTTCATATCGAGTGCTAAAGAGACTTCGTCGCTATGGAGGATATGCGGTGTCATCTTCAGCGTGATGCCGAGGTCTTCATATTGGAACTGAGGCACGTTTACAGAGTTGCTTCCCAGATATTGGGAAAGCAGCGAACTGACGCTGGTTCCGTTGATGTTGAGGCCCGATAGAGAGGAGGCGAGGGAGCTGCTGACGCCTGAACTGTAGGTCGCGGTCACGATGGGATAGCGCGTGCCGGCGCGGAAGTTGACCGGCTGCCGGTTGCTGGAACGGATCTGTACGTCATCGAGTAAGCGTACATCGCTCGAGTTCAAGGCCAGGCTGAAGCTCGAATTTGAGCCAAGATAGAGTCCAGCGAAGGTGAGACCGCCACCGAAGATGCCTAGCAGGTTGGTGTATTGAGAAGCGCTGACCGTACCCGATGCAACCAGGAAACCGACTTCAGAGATGAGGTTTTGAATCGGGCTGCCATTCAACGTAAGGAGCCCTGCCGCGATGGCTTGATTGAGGAGCGACTGATTTGCGCTCACCAATGATCGTGCCTCCGCGGCGATGCTAAACACTCCTATCGAACTTGGAAGAGTAGCTCCGATGTTATTGTTGATCGACTTATCGATTTCGTAGAGACTTACATCGAAAAGAACCTCTGGATTGCCGTCGAGCATGTCGTCGTAGACGGCATTGACCTGGCGAAGGATTTTCTCATTCCCGCGCAGAAGTAAGTATCCACCTGTCGCACTGGCGGTCACGTGCTTGACGTCGAAGATATTGCGAGCGAGGTTGGCGAGTTCCTGCATCTCGTCATTGGTACGGCCAGGGAGATAGACGGTCTCTTCAACCTGAGGCACGAGAGCATTCCGATTTTCTGGCGTGTCTTTGGCGATGAGCACATTCTTTGGCTGGACCGGGACCGCGAAGATATCAGCCGCAACGTCAAGCACACGCGCCGCATCGTCAAAGGACACGTTATCCATATCAAGGCTAAGAGGAGCGCCGCCAGTTTCGGATGCATCGAAGCTTACCGTGATGCCGTAGAGGCCATAGACATTCCGAATGACGGTCTGGGGGTCTCCGTGGAGGTGGATGTTCTGGCTGCCGGATAGGGGTGTCAGTTCGACCGGACCGCGGAGTCGAGCCGCAATGTCCTCGGCGGGATATTTCATCGGGTCGATGCTGGAGTAGAACATCCCGGGCGCCTTCCCGGCCCTTGGAGCGGTGGTTGCAGGCGTGGAAGCGGCGTCGAAGTGCTGAGCGACCACGCGGTTCTCTGGATCGATAGCATGTGCTTGATTGAGAAGTGCGTCGGCATGCGCAGTATCACCCCGGGCGCGAGCAGTCGCCGCACCTTGCACCAGTTCGGTGACATAGTTTTCGCGAGTGACGATGAGCGCGAGTGCGTAGTCACGATTGTCTGGATTTAGATTTGTCGCCTTTTCGAAGCTGCGCTCTGCTGCTGCCAGATTCTTTTGCTCGACCTGCTTTGCCCCTTCGAGATAGGCGTCGTCAGCTTCCCGTATCTGCTTGGCCGAGAGGGGGACGTCTGTTGACTTGGAGTTGGATGCTTTCGACTGGATGAGCGCCGGAATGGCTCCAGCAGGGATACTGGCACGGCTATTCGCGGCGTTGCTCGATTGAGCTCGCGCGGCCACCGGCAAAAAGCTGGAAGCAATGAGAAGCGGAAAGCCCATCATGCTGGGGCGGATCGTGATGCTCGGCCAATGTGGTCCCCGCGAGTGGAATAGACGAAGCATGATCTTCAGACTTAGACGCGGGAACGTGGCTAACGTCCGCCCGAGACGATTTGCAGGCCTGGACGAGCCAGCCGAGCGGGGCGAACGGACGTAGGAGGGCGTCGCATGCCCTGCCGTATCTGCGTCGAATCCATACCGAGTTCGGCGATGGTGCGGCTGAGCGTGTTGCGGTGCATGCCGAGTTCTTCTGCGGCCTTGCACTGGTTGCCACGATGACGAGAAAGCACTTCGAGAATGTAGCGCTTCTTAAACTCACGCACCGCGTCGCTGTAAGGAATACCAGCGGCGTGCATCTGGAGGACGAGGTTGTCGAGTTCGCGTTTCAATCGCGGAGGCTTCCTTTTGTGGAATTGATGTTGGCCCTGGTTGGGAACCGACTACATGCTTACTACTAAGTGTGCGACAAGATACCGTGCTTGATCCAATCGGGTGTCGTGTGCTTAAGGTGGTTTAGGCCATCAAGCAACCGCAGTCTGAGATCGGAGGGCATGACGAAGGATACAGCATGAGCGGCTCGAAGAAAATACGGTGCGAGGTGAGAATTTTCAATCCAGGGGGCGGCGGGCAGGAAAGCGGTGACGGCGAGGAGGAGTGCGACACCCAGGATTGCTCCGCGGATTGCTCCAAAAAGCGCTCCCAAAAGGCGGTCGACAAAGCCCAGCCCGACCGCCGAGGCAGTGTTGCGGAGCAACCTCCCGATGAGGCTGCCTAAGACCATGGTGATCGCCAGAATCAGTAAAAATGCAGCAAGTTGTGCGATTTGCGTCGAGTTGATCAGGCCCTTGAGGTCTACGGCAAGGCTATGGTAGAACCAGCAGGCCAGGAGGAAGCCCAGAATCAGCCCTCCTAAGGCGAAGGCTTCTTGGAAGAAGCCACGCATCACCGCCCTGACTACCGAGTAGACAAGCAGGATGGCGAGGAGCCAGTCGAGGGGGTTCATGGTCAGGCTGCGCTGCGGGAGTCTTGATTCCCTCGCGCCTCGCGCCCCTTGCTGCGGCCCCCCAGGGAGACGCTTACGATCTTCGAAACACCCGGCTCCTGCATCGTGACTCCGTACATCACGTCTGCCTGCTCCATGGTGCGTTTGGAGTGGGTGATCACCACGAACTGGGTGGTCTCTGACATCTCGGCGATGAGCCGTGCGAACCGACCGACGTTTGTCTCGTCCAGAGGTGCGTCGACCTCGTCAAGAACGCAGAAGGGCGCGGGCTGGAACTGGAAGATGCCTACCAGCAGGGAGAGTGCGGTAAGGGCTTTTTCACCACCCGAGAGTAGAAGGACGTTTTGCTGCTTCTTGCCCGGGGGCGAAGCGATAATGTCGATGCCGCTGAGGTCGCTGCTCTTCCCATTGACAGGGTCAATCTCAGTGAGCCGCATGAAGGCTTGTCCTCCGCCGAATAACTTGGTGAAGGTGGCGGCGAAGTTCTCGTTGATGATCTTGTACGCCTCGTCGAATTTGATGCGCGAGACGTCGTCGATCTCCTTGATGGAAGCCTGGGTGTTCTCGATGGAATCGAGGAGATCCTTGCGCTGGGTTTCTAGGAAGGTGTGGCGTTCTGATGTCTCGTGGAATTCCTCAAGGGCCATCATGTTGACCGGGCCCATGGCCTCAAGGCGCTGCTTGATGGAGCGAGCTGCCTCATCTTCTGCACTGAGAGCTTCAGCTTCAATGCGGACGATGGTGGTGTCTTCGCGCAGGGTGGCGGCCTCGACGGAGAGGTCATTGAGGCAGGTGGCCTCCAGGTGCTCGAGATCGGAGGAGAGTTTGGCGGCGCGGGCGCTGAGGGTCGCTCGCTGTTCCCGCAGTTCCTCGGTTTCATGGCGAAGAGTGCGCAGCCGCGCGTCAAGATCGGACATCGAGGCACGCAAGGCGGCTGCCTCGCCGGATAAGGTTTCGCCTTCGGCGATAGCCTGAGCGCGCATTTCGGTCAACTCAGTGTGCCTGAGCGAGAGTTCAGTGGTCTCTTCTTCGCGGCGTTGTTTCTCGGAGGCCGCGCTGGTGAGTTGTGACTCCAGCTGTGCGATGCGCTGTGACTGATTTTCGAAGAGACGGTTGGTCTGCTCGAAGTTGGCGTTAGCGTTGCGGCGGCGCTCTTCGAGGCCCGCGAGTGCGGCAGCAGCGGCGCTCGCTGAGACTTGCAACTCTTCGCGGCTGAGGCGAAGGGAGAGGATTTTCTCGGTAAGCTCGGCGATCTGCTGTTCTGCCTTCTGACGCTCTGAATCGAGCGACAACGCTTCCTCGCGTTTGCGGGCGATGAGATCCTGACGCTGCTGGCGCTGGTCGCTGTTACGTCCGGCGGCGAGTTGCCACTGCTGAAGGCGGCTCTCAATGCGCGCTGACTCCTGCTCCATCTGACGCAGGGCGGCACCAGAGTTTGCGCTCTCGCGCTCGGCGTCGCGGCGTTCGTGGCTCTTGGAGTCGAGGGCTGTGGTGTGGTCGGCGATCTCGCGGGTGAGCGCTACGGTCGCTAGCTCGTTCTGAGCCAACTCCGCCTCGACGCCGTTAAGCTTGGTCTGCAACTCGGCAAGTTCGCGCTTGAGCGCAAGGGGGCCTTGTTCGCGCGGCTTCCCGCCGGTGACGGTCACGTTATGAAACGTCTCGCCAGAGGGCGAGAGGAAAAAAGCCTGCGGGTACGCAAGCGCGAGTTTGCGCGCGGTATCGGTGTCGGGAGCTACGAAGCCATCGCGAAGCTTGGGCAGAATGGCCTCGAGCGAGTGGCCGAAGCCGTTGAGGACGCGGATGCAGTCTTTCAGCGCAACCACGCCTTCTCCTGGGTTCGCAATGCCTTCGACAGGGAGGCTTGCGTCCACGCCATCGGCGTGGACAAGGAACGTTGCACGGCCAGCAACGTCGGTCTGGAGGAGCCGGACACCATCATTGGCGGCGTCCCAGCTGCGGACGACGATGAAGTTGAGCTCGTCGCGAAGGAATTCGTCGACGACATTCTCATAGCGGCCATCGACCTCCAGAAAGTCCGCGAGGGTGCCGATGGGAGCAGCACCGCCTTCACGTTTTGCATTGGCGCGGAAGATGCTGCGAACGGTATCGGTGGAGTAGCTGTGTTCCCGTATCAGCGATTCGAGAGAACTGCGACGGCCGTTGAGCGTTGCGGCTT
>Ga0208357_1002519_pt1 | contig 12060 bp, 5 predicted proteins | sample NGESurdeep092012_6_FD_184487 | JGI IMG/M metagenome (GOLD analysis project Ga0208357, IMG submission 184487) | Arctic peat soil microbial communities from Barrow, Alaska - NGEE Surface sample F52-2 deep-092012 (SPAdes) | ecosystem: Environmental > Terrestrial > Soil > Wetlands > Peat ... | reverse complement strand
GGCCCCCGCCATTTCCGCCCCCACCACCATTTCCGCCCCCACCACCATTTCCGCCGCCGGTTCCAGAACCGGGAATGAGGAAGCGGTTACCCGAGTACCAGTGCGTGTTGCGCCGGACGTCGGCCTGAACCATTCCCTGGACCGATGAGGGCACCGTCACCCTCAGGGAGCCTGATGTCCCGGCGTCGGATCCGACGACCTGGCCGTGGTGTCTCAGGTAGAGCGTCCACACCACACCCGGTTTGTTGGTGGTCGGAATGTCGAAGCCGGCCACCGAAGTCGAGATGCGGGGGCCGGCGTGCACGGCGGCGAAGGCCGTCGAGGCCAAGCCGAGGACGCTGGCCGCCCCCAGGGCCGAACACAGAAGAAGCTTTTGCGCGATCTTTGTCCGTCCGCCTACCGAGTCGCCCGCCATCGATGTCGTCTCCTCAAAAGGGTTGAAGGCCTCACGCCTCACCCTGCCCCGCCGCCGGGGTTTCCACACACAAGTACCCTGGAAATCGCACGATCTGTTGCTGGCCGGCGAACCGGCTTCTTCTCAAGACAACGTGCCGTTGCCGGTGAACGTTACCGTCATCCACCCCTGATTGTTCTCAGCATTGAACTTGTAATGCGCCGTTAACGAACCAGGAACTGTCGGTGTGAATGTCACGGGCACCGTTACTCCCGCACCCGGATCCAAGGTGATGCCTTCGGGCAATGGTCTGGACGTGGAGAACACTCCAGAAGGCGCGGCGGCGCGCGAAATGGTGAGGGGGATGTTGCCGGTGTTGTCGATGTGGAATGTGAGCGTGACGGATTTCCCCACCGGTACAGAACCGAAATCAACGGTGGGGGGAGTGAGGGCGAGGACGGCGGTTCCCGTTACGGCCGCTCCGGTCAACGGGACCGACACGGCACCGTGGTCGCTCGTGATGGTGACGAAGGCGTTATTGGTACCAACAGTTTGAGGGTCGTAAGACACCGACGCCGTTACCGACTGTTGTGGCGTGAGGACGGTTCCGGGCGTAGAAAGACCCTTCACCGCGTAGGGAGCCGCTGGCAGGTCGGTGCCGGTGATTGTCTCAGGACGGTCCCACGAGTTGCTGACCGTGAAGGTCAGGGTCTTGCCGCCCGCCCCGGTATCGAGGACGCCGAAGGATATGGGTGGCGCCGAGAGGAGCAGACCGGGAGCCGAGCCGTAGCCGGTCAGGGCCACGGTGCGGGATCCCGCCGTCGTCCGCACGGTGAGACTGGCCACCGCCGTGCCGGCGGTATGGGGCGAAAAGGTGATGGGGATGGTCATGCTCTGCCCGGCCGAGAGGGCCCGACGACGCCCCGGCTTCTCGACCGAGAAGACCTGATTGTGTCCATCGAGAACAGAGGTGCCGGGAGCGCCGGCGGATCCCTGGTAGCCGGCACCGGTGTCGGGCACGCTTTTCCCCGAGACCCCGGCCACGTCGGTGACGCCGTCAGCCGGTGAGATACCGGTGATGGTCATGGCCCGGTTGGCCGTCACGGTGGCGTCAATCGTTTTGCTGGCGCCGACGGCGACACGACCGAAGTCGACCGGGGCGGCCTGGATGGGGGAGTTCGACTTGCTGCCGAAGGCGTAGAGGTCTCCGGTGCGACTGCCGACATAGACAACGCCGTTGTCGGCGGTCGAAACTTCGAATTTCGACGCCGTGCCGATGGGAGCCGACCACAGCAGTGGCAGGGTTTCCCCACTCGGGATGGCCCCGTAGGCGCGGAGCTGCGCACCGGTGCCCGACGATCCTGAGGCGTAGACCACCCAGACGACCGCACTGCCGTCGGTGGTGCCATCGCTCGTTACCTCGGGCGACCCCGACGAGTATCCGAAGGTGCCGGCGCTCGTGCCGGCCGAGGTGAATTCGGGAACGCCGCTGCCGTTCACGCCGTAGCTGAGGGCCCGGAGGTAACCGCCTCCGGTGGACTCGGTCAGGTAGACCCATCCGCCTTGGCCGCCATAGGCGGCGGGGTGACCCCAGACACCGTTATAGGGACCGAGAGTCTCGATGGTGTCGTCAGTGCCCTTGGGACCTTGTTCGCGCCCGCCCAGATTGTCGCGGTTGAGCAGAAAAATCCGTCCGTCCTTGCCGACCTGGACGAGGAGGTCGGGGTCCGCGTTGGAGCCGAAGTACTGAGAAGGGAGTGCCAAAGGAGCGCCGGCACCGAGATCCTGGTCGCCCTGGTCGAGGTCGGGTGCGTTGGCCGGCGCGAAGTAGTCGGTGGCGGTGAGCTTTCCGTCGGTACCCACCGTCAACCTGACCACCGATTCGGACAACGTGGGCGGGGTGGCGGTCCCGGCCGAGGGCGGCGGCGCGATGCCGTTGCCGGTGGTCAGCAGGATCTGATTGGGCCCGTCTGATACGAGTCCACCGCCGGACTGCCAGATGCCGGACTGCGAATCCTGATCCGTCCCAGCCCCGGCTTCGTCGCTCCACATGGCGGTGATCTTGTGTTTGGTGGCGGATACCCCGATCACGATCCCCCGGTACGGGGTGTCGTCGCAGTCGCTGGAAAAGGCGGCATAGACCGCGCCCCCGAGGAGCAACAGAGCCGGTCGCTGCAACTCGGAGTACGCCGTGAAGGGGACACCCGGGGTGTTGTCAGGGGTGCCCTCGAGCTTGACCGGGAATCCTTTCGCCTCCTTCCCGGTGGTGGACGAGATGGCCTGCATCCAGGTGTGATTCTTTGTCGGTCCTGACCCCTTCTGCAGTCTGGTGGTCAGGTAGACGAGTCCGGATGACGGATCCTCGACCGGCGTGGAGGTTGAACCGAGAGCGGGCGCCAGGTCCCCACAGTTGATGGTGGACGAAAGAACGGGCTTTCCGAAATGTCGCTTCCACTTGATCTTGCCGGTGGTGGCGTTTATCCCGTAGGCCCAGGCCTGTTCGGTGGTGACGATGACCGTGCCGTTCACCACCAGCGGCTGGGAGTAGATCGATCCTTGGAGCTGGGTGGTGAAGAGGGGGCCGAAGGAGGCGGCCTGGATATCGGACGGGGCCAGGTTCGGCTCGTTCGGGTCCCATCCCGACCGCAGGTTGTCGTAGGCCGCGGTGGTCACATTGGGCGGTGAGCTGGCCAAGGCGGCGGCAGTGACGATGCCGATACTGGTTCCGACAACGACGACGGCGGCGAGAGCCGCCACGGCGCGGCGTGTGCGTAGCCGATCCATTGTTCCCTCCGCATGGGTACCCGTCCGGGTGTACCTGGGTACAAGCCTATGCGGTGGCGGGCGGCTCGATTCCCGTGGGCCGCGACGGTTCGCCCTACTCGGCGAGGTCGGTCAGACGGTGGAACGCTTGCGGAGAACTTCAAGCGCCTGATCGGCATGCTTCTGCATGCTGATCTCACTCTTGATCACCCCGATGACCTTCCGGTCGGTGTCGATGACGAAGGTGTTGCGCTTCACGGGGACCAGTCCGCCGCCGCGCTTGACCCCGAAGATCTCGGCCACCTTGCGGTCGGGATCGGAGAGAAGGGGGTAGTCGAAGCTGTATTTGTCGGAGAACTGCTTCTGCTTCTCGACGGTGTCGGCGCTGATCCCCACCCGCTGGCCCCCGGCCTGTTGGAATTCCTTGGCCAAGTCGCGGAAGTGACAACTCTCTTTGGTGCACCCGTAGGTCATCGCCCCGGGGTAGAAGAACAGTGTCACCGGGCCGGCGGTCAGAAGGTCGCTCAGCTTGCGACTGGTCCCCGTCTCGTCGGGGAGTTCGAAGTCGGGAACTACGTCGCCTACGTCCATGGTCGGTGACCCTATCGGTCGGGTATCGGGGGTGCTGGTCAGCGTCGCCCTCGACGCCGATGGGTCAAGTGGGCGCTAGCCCTCGGGCGAATCGAGGACGAGGACGGCGTTGTGTCCGCCCATTCCGAGCGACGACTTCATGACCGGACCCTCGGCGCAGGCGGTTAGGCCGTCCAGGAGCTTCGGGTGCCCCTTCGAGACCCGACGCGGTGCCGGGATGACGCCCGTCTGGAATCCGTAGATGCTGGCCAGGATCTCGAGCGCCGCCGAGGCGCCCTGGGTGTGGCCGACGAGTGGTTTCAACGAAAAGATGCCCTCGGCGCGAGGGAGGAGTTCGTCGAAGAGAGCACTCTCCACGCCGTCACACTGGGCCGTACCGGTACCGTGAGCGTTCAGGTAGGCGATGTCACTGCCGAGAACGCCGGCATTGTTAAGCGCCCCCGTAAATGCCCGTCTGACCTGGGCGTAGTCAGGGGCAATGGAAACTGGGTGATAGCCGTCGGACGACATGGCTCCACCGAGGACCCGTGCATAGGAGGCCTCGGGTCGACCGGAGACGACCATGGCTACCGAGGCCTCGCCCGGGTTGAAGCCGCGACTGCCCTCCTGGAAGGGTCGACAGACCTCCCACGGTGGGGCGTCAATGTGAAGGACGCCCAGGCTCCCGAAGGAACGGGCGTTCTCGGGGCTGACGGAGAGGTCGGAGGCCATCACGATCACATCGGTGGCGATCCCGGCATTGATCCACATCTGGGCGGTGAGGAGGCCCACCACCCCCGAAGCGCACATCGCCGTCAGATTCATGCTGGGGCCGTGGAAGTCGAATTCCTTCATGAGACCCATGAGGACCGTCGAAGGCATGAGTTCGAGCCAGTTGCGCCTCGTCGTGCCCACCCCTTTGCGGTGGTGGTACTCCCTCCAGTGGTCGACATCGCCGAGGACGACCCCGTGGACGAGTCCGACCGTCCCGCCGGGCCGCCAACCCCGGTCGTAAGCGTTGTGGATGGCTTCGCGCCCGGCGTGGCGCACGGCCCGCATCATGCGGCTAGGCCCGTCCTCCGGATCGCCGGCGTCATCAACGAGCGCCACCCAGCCCCAGTCGTCATCGAAGGCAGGCGAGAAGCCGCTGTGGCAGCGGACAGCGGATTCGCTCGTATAAAGGCCTTCCCGGAGGAGCTTCTCGCCCCAGCCGTACCCGGTGACGGCGCCGATCCCGCAGATTGAGATCGGCCGATTCGGAAACGACGTTTCCATTGTCCTCGAGTGTCCCGTCGTCATCTCTCATCACCCCTGGCTCTCTGGCCGATTTGTGACTCACTAGCCACTTTGTCAACAGAAGCCCAACAGTACGGGCTGTTCCCTGTCGCGTAAAGGTGCAAAACCGTTGTTGGTGGCCTTGGGTTCACGGTCCCAGCCGCAATTCTGGGAATGACATGGATGTCATTTAGGAAAACACCACAAGGGGTGGTTCGCCTCCGCGCCAGGGGCGCTCAAGCGTGATGAAGGTAAAGATCGGGGCGGGGGGAACCGATAGGTCAGGTATGCCTGATGCGCGCCTGGGCTTTGTTCAAATCAGCCCCGCGACGGCACCATCGGGCGGGGTCCTAGAGAGCAACGGCCACTCCGCGACAGCCGACGACCCCGTCACGCCCCACACCCCTGAGCGGCTCGCTCTCCTCTCAGGCTTGTCCGGTGTGGCCACCTGGGAGCTCACCCTCCCAGGACCGGCCCTGCAGTGGTATTCACGCTTCGAGGCGCTCATACGGAACCCCCCTGCGGGTGGTCGGTACCGGGTTCCGCCGGGTCCGGACGGACGGGCGGTCGAGCTCGGGGAACTGGGTGACGTCCTCCTCGCCCCCATCGTGGAAACAGTGCGCGCCGGTGTCGTCTGGGACAACTACGAGCTGATCCAGGAGATGGAGGACTCCGAGGGAGTCGTCCATCGAATCCTCGTCCGGGCCACTCTGCTCCCCGAGGCTGACGGCGCCGGATTCTTCGGAATCATGGCCGACGTCAGTGATCCTGGTTCGGTGCCTTGGGTCACCGCCGACGTCGGCGAGCGCCTGGAACTTCTGGTGGAGCACTCCCCGGACGGGATCATCGTCCACCAAGGGGGGATCATTGTCTACGCCAATCCGGCGGCGCTCCATTTCGCCGGATTGAACGCGTTAACCGAAGCGCTGGGCAAGCCCATGACGCTCTTTATTAGCCCCGCCGACATTGGCCCCATCGTGGCCCGTCTTTCGCAGTTGAACGATCCCGGGGACGCCGTGAAGGGTGCCGAAGTAACCATGGTGCACCCCGACGGCGTCAAGTTTGTCGTCGAGATCGTGAGCGTGCGGACCACGTGGGGCGGCAAGCCGGCATTCCAGGTGATTCTCCGCGACGTCTCGGAACGGAAGCGGGCTGAAGAGGAAGCCCAGGCCCGTATGGCCATCGAACGGCGGTACGCGGCTGCCGTCGCCGCCCTGGAGGAGGGTGTCGTCGTCATCGACCGCCACGGCGCGGTGTCGGCGGCCAACGAATCGGCCACCCGTATCCTCGGCCACCGGTTGCGCGACGGACAGGGTGACGACATCTTCACCGGCGGTCGGCCGGCCCAGCACAACGACTCAACTCCGTTTCCGGCCGAGAGCCTTCCCGTGGCCGTGGCTCTGGCCCGCCACGAAGGCACGACGGAAGTCATCATCGGAGTGGACGACGACAACGGGAACGCCCAGTGGCTGTCCGTCAGCTCCCGTCCGATCGACGACTCCGAGGATCACGACGCCGGCGCCGTTGTGTGTTCGGTCTCTGACATCACAGACCGCAAGATTCTCCATGACCGCCTGGCCTGGGAGGCGCGCAACGACCCGCTCACGTCGTTGGCCAATCGCAGTGGTTTCCTGGCCGCCGTGGAGGACGCGCTCGAAACCATGGATGCGGAACGCGACGGGCTCGTCATGTTCTTCTTCGACCTCGATCGGTTCAAGCTGGTGAACGACTCGCTCGGCCATGCGGTGGGCGACGAGGTCCTGCGGGCTATGGCGCAGCGTCTCCGGGCGGCCATGCCCCGGGCCAGCCTGAGTCGTCTCCATGGTGATGAATTCGCCGCCCTTGAGACGGGCGTGCCCGATACCGATGCCGCTCTCCATCGGGCCGAGGAACTGCGTTCGATCTTGTCGCGGCCGGTGCAGTTGAGTACGGGCCGGACCCTCACGGTGACCCCGAGCATCGGGCTGGTCCGTCTGGCCGATGTGGGCCGTGAAGCGTCCGAGGTTCTCCAGGACGCCGACATGGCCATGCTCCAGGCCAAGACGCGTGGCCGCGGCCGGGTGGCCATCTTCGATGCCGGACTCCGCGAAGAAGTAGGCAGTCGGCTCGAACTGGAGCATGACCTGCGGGCCGCGGTGGAGAACGGAGAACTCCGACTCGAATACCAGCCGCTGGCCTCCATGGCCAACGGCCGCACCCTCGGACTGGAGGCTCTGGTCCGCTGGGAGCATCCCCGACGCGGTCTTCTCCTGCCCGGACGGTTCGTCGGCTTGGCCGAAGAATCCGAACTCATTATCGCCCTCGGTCAGTGGGTGCTGGAGGCCGGCTGTGCCCAGATGGCCCGTTGGCGGGCCATGTACCCCGAAGCCAATGACTCCTTCCTGGCCGTCAACGTCTCGCCCCGCCAGTTCGACGGGGCCCAACTCATGCCGGCCGTCCGCGGGGCGCTCGAGAAGAGTGGACTTCCCCCCGGCGCGCTCATGCTGGAGATCACCGAATCGGGGATCGTGTCGGACGACGTCCGTCTCCACGGCCTCCTCGGTGAACTGCGCGAGTTCGGGATCCGGCTGGCCATCGACGACTTCGGCACCGGGTACTCATCACTCAGCTATCTGAAGAGACTCCCGGTCAGTTACCTGAAGATCGACCGTTCCTTCGTCATGGGACTGGGCAGCGACACCGAAGACGAACGGATCGTGGCCGCCATCACCGATCTCGGACACGGACTCGGCCTGCGGGTCATCGCCGAAGGCGTGGAGAATCGTCAACAGCGGCATGTGGCCCGCCAACTTGGTTGCGACCTGTATCAGGGTTACCTGCTGGCCGAACCCCGACGCCCCCGGGACATCCCGCCCTTCTGGCGGCCCCGGCACGCTCCCGCCGCCCGCTCCTGATTCGGCGGCGAGGCCCTACTCGTGAGAGCGGGTAGGGGAGGGGCCTGCGTGCCCCCGGTGCAAGCACCGGAGGCAGCGCCCCCCTGACCCCTTCCCTTTCCCGCTTCCAGGCCACGGCGATGTGTCGCCGTGGCCCCCCGCTCGGGTGACCGGACACTCGCAGAAGCGGTGCCCGGACCGGCCGGAGACTGGCTCCCGTCACGGCAAAGATTGCGCCTCCAGGGACAACTGGTACCCACGGCTTTGACAAATTTCGGCCAAATCAGCGCCACCAGCTGGGAATTTTCCGGGGTCAGGCGGGATGGAGGGTCCAGCTGGTGATGAGCAGCTGGCCGTTGGTCACCGTCTGGACCACGTTGATGACGTAGCGCCCAGGCGCCGTCCCGCCGGTGATGGTGGCCGTGTCGGTGAGGGCCACACTGGTGGCCGCCGTGCCTGTGGCCGTGACGCTCACGTCCAGGCTGGCGTCGTAGCCCGACACGTGGGCGCCGACCAGGGGCGCCGGCGCGGCCAGGCCAGGAGCGATGGCGTTCCACCAGCCCAGCTGGTTCTGCTGGAGTGCCTTGACGCCGGCAATGAAGGACTCGACGGCCGAGCTCTGGACAGCCAAGGGGCCGGGACCTTCCACATAGGCGGGACTGGGCGTCCCGGTGACCGACATGGTGCCCATCAGGATGGAGTTGGTGGCCAGGGTGAGACCCTCCGCCACCAGGGGGGCGGGAGCGGGGACGCTCGGCGGAGAGGCCGACGCCGGTACCGATCCCACCGGTACCGAACCCACCGGCGCCGTTCCCTTGCCACTCGTCTTGTTGGGGCGGGCCTGGACCTCGTCGGCGGTGACCAGGTAGCGGGTGGGGGTGAACCAGAGGGCGTTGGTGGGCCAGCAGGTGACCAGGCTGATCGTCGGGCTGGGTGTGTTGTAGACGGTTGACCCCTGCTGGATGACCTGATGGCTCTGGACGGTATAGATGTAGGTGGTGCAGGGCGTCTCGTACCGGATGGTGTCGCCCGGCTTCAATTGGTCGATATTTACGAAGTAACTCACGTCATGGGCTTCGAGGACGACGTTCCCGTTCTTCCCGGGCCAGACCGACGTGGGGACGTGCCCGACGGCCACATTGAGCTCGGCGTCGTCCGTCCCTTCCTCCACGGGGGCCGTGAGTCCAATGGCAGGGATGACCAGGAGGCCCTGGGGACCGGCCGTGCTGGTCGTGGTGGTGCAGGTGGCGGCGGTCGTCCCCTTGGTGGCGTGGGCCGCCTTGTTCCGGGCGTTCTCGAGCTTCTTGATGAGCGATTCACCCACCCGGTTCGAGTGTGTCGTCCATAAGGTGGCCCGGACCTGCCAGGCCACGGCGATGGCCACCACCAGCAGCCCGGAGGCCATGAGGACGCGATAGCCCGACCGCCGGGGGCGGGGCGTCTCGGTGCTGTCTTTCTGGGTAGCCCGGCGGAACACGACCGCTCCGTTCGTGGGGTGGGCTGGTCGTCAAGCAGTGAGTGACGCCTCCCAGGATACTGTGACCTTGCTCCGTGGCCGTCGCGCAACTGAACGTGGCGCTGATATCCCCGATTTTCGGGAGTAGTCCGGTACGCTGGGCAATTAGTGAAGCGCCGAGAACCGCCACGCGGGGGGGAACCCCTCTCGGCCGGGACGGCCGGGGACCCGGGCCCGTCTGAGGCTCCGGTCTCCCCCCGCCCTGCCACCGCCGGATCCGTCTCCACCTTGGGGGAGACCGTCGGGTCGTGGATGGCCGTCCAGGGTGCCCCCGACGACCTGACCGCCGGTCCCCGGTACGACCGCCGCCGCCTGCGTCCGGAGCCGGAACTGGTTCCCGGCGAGCCCGGTCCGGCCGTGGACAGGCTGGTCCGTCAGGCGCTCGGCCGGCACATGCTCCTGGGTGAGTTGGCCCTGGTCTGCACCTGGGCCTTCATCTCTTTCGTCGTTTTCCACTTCCTGACCTCGGGGCACGAGTCGACCGCCGCGGCCGTCAGTCTGGCCTGGCTCTTCTCCGGGGCCAGCGGGGTCATGGTGGTGGTGATCCTGGCCTTTCGGCGGGTGGCCGAGCGCCGTATCCGCCAAGGTCTCCGGGACGCCGCTTCCGCCCTCCGTTCCATCGAGTCGGTCACCGACCCGGCCCTGTCCTTTCTGCCTCTGGACGCCCTCCTCGAGGAGCTACTGACCCGGACCTGCCGGGTGGTGGGCGGTGAGTCGGCCACCATCTTCCTGGTGGCCGATGACGGTCAGAGCCTCACCGTCCGCGCCTCTCGGGGTCCGGCCGGACCGGCGGCCGGTGTGGCCATCGGTGTGGGTGAGGGCGTGGTCGGCGCCGTGGCCCAGCGGGCCGAGGCCGTCATCGTGAACGAAGTGGCCGACATTTCCCTGGTCAGCTCACTGGGGCAAAAGGATGTGGTCTCGCTGGTGGCTGCTCCTCTGCTGGTCGGAGGCCATGTCATCGGCGTGGTGCAGGTGGGAACGGGTAAGAAGCACCGGTTCATCTCCCGCGATCTCCGGCTCCTCCAACTGGTGGCCGACCGTTCGGCGGCCTCCATCGAGCGGGCCCGTTTGGACGAGGACGCCCGTCGGAGCCGGCTCGGGGCCGAACACGCCCGGCTCCATCTCTCCATCCTGGCCTTGGCCGGCGACGAGATGGCCACCGCCCTCGAGTCCTACGACGACGCCCTCACCCGACTGGTCGGGGTCATCGTGCCCACTTTCGCCGACTGGTTCGCCGTGGACCTGGCCGAGAGCACCGGCGAGGTGCGCCGGGTGGCCTGCGGGACGCGGGCCCGGGACACCGTCATCTCGTCTCTTCACCGCCATCCCGAGGGTGACGACCTGGTCCATCGGGTCATGGCCACCGGGCGGCCTGAAGTCCTCATGAACACCCAGTACCGGGGGCCGTCGGACAACCCCGAGACCGAGAGCTACAACGAGGCACCTCCGGCCTCGGGGATCGAGTCCATGGTGATCGTCCCCGTGCACGTCCGGGGCCTCTCCTTCGGCGCCCTCAGCTTCGTCACCGGCACCGGCCGGCGTGGTTACCGACTGTCCGACCTCGACACGGCGCGGGGTCTGGCTGAACGGGTGGCCATCGCCGTCGAACGGGTCCTGCTCTGGCGCGAGAGTCGAGCGGCCGAACGCGCCGCCACCCGCAATGCCGGCCAGCTTCGCCGTCTCATGGAAGCGGCATTGGCCGTGAACGCACCCCTGGCCGAGAGTGAGGTCCTGCGGGTGGTGGCCGACCATGCCCGGCGGATCCTCGGCGCCGACGCCGCCGTGGTGGCTCCGGTGATGGACAGCCTGGAAACGTCGGGGCTGGTCGAAGTGTCGTCGCCCACTGTCCTGGCCCCGGCCGAGGCGGCCCTGGTGGCGGTGGCCTGCGATCTGGTGGCCTCCTCGGACCGACCGGTGCGTTGGCCGGGAAGTGACAGCCGTGATGACGCCGGCTCGGGACCGAAGACGGGCACGCTGACCGTTTCGGCCGGAGACGATCAGGGCGCCCCGTGGTTGGCCGTGCCTCTGGCCGACGCTGCCGGCTCCACCGGGCGGGCCATCGTGGTGGTCGGCGGGGCCGGCGGCCCTTTCAACACCGAGGACGAGTCGGTGATGGTTCTGCTGGCCCAGATGGCGTCGGTGGCTCTGGTGAACGCCCGGCTCTATCAAGCTGTGCAGAGCAACGAGCACCGTCTCCGGGCCGTGGTCGAGTCGTCCCCGCTGGCCATCGCCGAGGTCGACATGACGGGGGATGCCCAGTGGTGGAACGGGGCGGCCAGTGCGCTGTTCGGGTGGGACGGTGGTTCAGAGTCGGCCCGACGTGTCTCGGGGGACGACGCCGCTATTTCCGTCCTGGAGGAGTTGTGGAGCCGGACGGCACACGGGGTGGCGTCAGTGGGTACCGACCTGGAGACGACCGGCCCCAACGGGAAGACACTCGAGCTGTCGGTCTCCACCGCACCGTTGTTCGATCACGAAGGGGCGGTGACGGGGATCCTGGTGGTGGCCGAAGACGTCACCGAGCGCCGGCGGATGCTCGAACAGTTCCACCAGGCCGAGCGCCTCGGAGCCATGGCCCGTCTGGCCGGAGGCGTGGCCCATGACTTCAACAACCTCCTGACCGTGATCCTCGGTTCGAGTGAAGTCCTTCTGCGCCGGACCGACGCCGA
>Ga0208357_1002518_pt1 | contig 12067 bp, 9 predicted proteins | sample NGESurdeep092012_6_FD_184487 | JGI IMG/M metagenome (GOLD analysis project Ga0208357, IMG submission 184487) | Arctic peat soil microbial communities from Barrow, Alaska - NGEE Surface sample F52-2 deep-092012 (SPAdes) | ecosystem: Environmental > Terrestrial > Soil > Wetlands > Peat ... | reverse complement strand
CGGGGCTCCTCTGACCGGGGTTCCTCCGACTGGGGCTCCTGGAACCGGAGCTCCTCCGGCGCCGGCCCGCTGACCGACAGCCGGCCGCGCCGGAAGGCGGCGATGTTGGCGTCGACGGCGACGCCGTTGAGCCGGATCGCGTGCTCGATCGCCTCCGCGCCGATCGGCAGCGCCCCGGCCTGGTAGGCGACGCCGACCAGGATCATGTTGGCGTACTGCTCGTCGTCGAACAGCTCTCGCGCCAGCCCGGCCGCGTCGAGGAAGCGGGCCGACGCCACGCTGCCCTCCACCGCGGACATCACCTGGCTTTGAGCCGGGAACCGCGCACTGGTGTTCACCACCATCTGCCCGGTCGGCACCTCGGTGGTGGAGACGACGGCGACCGTGCGCCCGGAGTCGGCGACCCGGAGGTTGCCGCCGTCGGTGGCGACCAGGGAGTCGCAGCCCAGGTACAGGTCGCATTCGCCGTCGGCGAGCTTGGCCGCGTGCTCGAACCGCCCGGTGCCGATCTTCAGGTCCGACACCACCGCCCCGCCCTTCTGGGCCAGGCCGGTCTGGTCGAGCGTGCGCACCTGCCGCCCCTCGGCGGCGGCCGCGGTGGCGAGGATCTGCGCGATCGTCACCACGCCGGTGCCGCCGACGCCGGTGATGCGCAGGGCGAACCCGTCGGCGTCGAACAAGGCGGCCGGCTCCGCTGGCGCGTCCACCGGGGCCACCGGCCCAGGCCGCGCACGGACAGGCACCGCCGGGGTGATGCTGACGAAGGACGGGCAGTCGCCCGCCAGGCAGGAGAAGTCAAGGTTGCAGGAGGACTGGTTGATCGCGGTCTTGCGGCCGAACTCGGTCGCGATCGGCTGAACCGACAGGCAGTTGGACTTGGCGCCGCAGTCGCCGCAGCCCTCGCACACCCGCTCGTTGATGAACACCCGCTGGGCCGGCCCCTGCGCCTTGCCGCGGCGGCGCTTGCGCCGCTTCTCGGCCGCGCACTCCTGGTCGTGCACGAGCACGGTCACGCCCTCGATCGCGGCCAGTTCGCGCTGCACCTCGAGCAGCTCGTCCCGGTGCCTGACGTCGGCCCGGCGCCCGAGCTGGCGGCGCAGCCGGGCCGGGTCGTCGGAGGTGACGACGACCTTGCCGACGCCCTCGGCCGCCAGCAGGGCGAGCAGCCGGTCGACCGGCAGCTCGCCCATCGCCTGCTGGCCGCCGGTCATCGCCACCGCCGAGTTGCGCAGCAGCTTGAAGGTGATGTTCACCCCGGCCGCGACCGCCGCCCTGATCGCCAGGCTGCCGGAGTGGGTGAAGGTGCCGTCGCCGATGTTCTGCACGAAGTGCTGCTGCGCGACGAACGGCGCCAGGCCGATCCACTGCGCGCCCTCGCCGCCCATCTGCGACAGCCCGGTGACGGAGCCGACCTGCGCCTCCGGCATCAGCAGGACCATCGCGTGGCAGCCGATCCCGCCGCCGACCAGCGTCCCCGGCGCGACCTTGGTCGAGGAGTTATGCGGGCAGCCCGAGCAGAAGTACGGCGTGCGCGACGCCAGCGGCAGCAGGACCCGCTCCCGCCCGGTACCCGGCCCGGCCGGCCGGACCACGGGCACGCCCAGCGGCTCGAGGTGGCGGGCCAGCCCGGCCGCGACCGCGTCCGAGTCGAGCTCGCCGTACGAGGCCATCAGCGGGGAGCCGTCGCGGCCGCGCTTGCCGTGCACGGCGGGCGCGCCCGGCCGCCCGTAGAGGACCGACTTGACCGCGTCCTCGATGAACGGCCGCTTGTCCTCGACGACGACGATCTCGTCCAGCCCGTCGGCGAACTCGGACACGACCGAGGGCTCGAGGGGGAATATCACGCCGAGCTTGAGCAGCCGGATGCCGTGCGCCTCAAGGTCGGTCAGGCCCAGCGTATCGAGCGCCTGGCGCAGGTCGAGGTAGGTCTTGCCCGCGGCGACTAGCCCGATCCGCGCCTGTCCCGCGCCCGCGCCGGTGATCGTGTTCAGGCCGCTGCGGCGGATGTACTCGAGCGCGATCGGCAGCCGGGTGAGCTGCTGGCCGCGCTCGAGCTCGGCCAGCTCGGGGCCGAGCAGCCGCGCGCTCGGGCGGTGCCGGTAGGCGACGAGGCCGCCGGGCAGCGCCCCCATGTCCGGCGGCAGCCAGCCCAGGCCGGACAGCTCGGCGGTGGCGGCGCCGTCGGCGACGGCGGTGCCGACCTTGATCGCCGACCACAGCCCGCTGGCCCGTGACAGCTCGACCGCGTGCAGGCCGTGCAGCAGGACCTCGGCCGCGTCGGCCGGGTAGAACGTGGGCAGGCCGAGGTCGGCCAGGGCGAGCTCGGATGAGCAGGGCACGGTCGAGGACTTGGCGGCCGGGTCGTCGCCCACCAGCGCCACCGCGCCGCCGGTCGGCGAGGCGCCGATCAGGTTGGCGTGCCGCAGCGCGTCGGTGGCCCGGTCGAGGCCGGGTGCCTTCCCGTACCAGACCCCGGTGACGCCGTCGTAGATCGCGTCGCCGACCCCGCCCGGCTCGCCGGGCCGGCCGACCAGCTGGGTGCCCGACACCGCGGTGGCGGCCAGCTCCTCGTTCACCCCCGGCTGATGGGTGACCCGGTGCTCCCGCAGCAGGGCGGCCTGCCTGGCCAGCTCCAGGTCGTAGCCGGCCAGCGGCGACCCCTCGTAGCCGGACACGTACGCGGCCGTCCGCAGTCCCGCCCGCTCGTCGTGCCTGGCCCGGTCGAGCAGCATCCGGACCAGCGCCTGGATCCCGGTCAGGAAGATCGTGCCGTCCTCGCGCCGGTAGCGCTCGTCAAGCGTGGAAAGCCGCACAGCCGTCATAGCGACAATCTACGCGCCGTTTCTAGCCGCCGTTTTCCGCGCGACCGCGCCCCGGACGTTAGTAGTCCCAGTGCCGCCGTTAGCGTTTCTCGCCGTTGACCTGCGCGGCGAACGTCTGCAGGAGCTCGGGGTGCTCCTGGCCGGAGGCGGCGAGAGTCTGGTCGAGCGATCGGGCGATCGTCACCTCGGCCAGCGTCGCGTTGGCTGCCGCCTCGGCGGCCTGGTACGCGCTGGCGAGCGTGTCGCGGATGCTGTAGCCGATCGGGCACTTGGCCGAGGGCGGTGTCGCGTGCACCCCGAAGAACGGCTCGTCGCCGAGCGCGGTCCGCACGTCGAGCAGGGTGATCTGCTCGGCGGGCCGGGCTAGTGACCAGCCGGCCGGCGTGCCGCGATGCGAGCGGACCAGCCCGGCCTCTCGCAGCGAGCCGAGCAGCCGCCGGATGACGACCGGGTTGGTTTGCACGCTGCGGGCGATGGCCTCGGAGGTCGACGGTCCGCCGCCGAGGCGGGCGTGCAGCTCGATCCATTCCAGCGCGTGGGCGGCGATCGTCAGTCTGCTGTTAGCGCTCACAGAAGCGATCCTCCTCCGATCTATGCGGGTGTGTACGGGCACGTGCGGACTAGGCGGCCGGACTAGGCGGCCGGCGCGCCCTTGAAGAGCTTGGCCGCGCCCCACAGCGATCCGGGGTTCGCGCGTCGCGGGTGCTTGCCCAGCATGCGCTGGTATAGCTCGGATGCGGTGCTGGTCTGCGCCTCGGCATCGTTGAAGTCGGTCAGGTAGCCGATCGACTCGTCGATGTTGGCCGGGTCGTCGCCGCCGGGCTGCTTGTGGCCGGCCACGACCGAGCGCGGGTCGAGGTCCTTGAGCCTGGCCAGGGCCGCGATCCATTCGCGGCGCGTGGCCGCCGTCGTCTCGGCCAGGTACATGTGCGTGCGGTTGTAGACCACGTCGCCGGCCACGATCAGCCGGAGGTCGGGGCACCACAGCGCCGTCGTCCCGGTGGTGTCGGTGCGGCCCTCCTCGATGGCCCGCAGCTCGTGCCCCTCAAGGACGATGGTGTCGCCGGTCAGCTCGGCCGGGATCGTCGGCTCCGGGATCTGGCCGGGGAACAGCCGTCCCCAGAACCCGTCGCGGTACTCGTCGCTGGCCTGGATGCGGGCCTCGGCGATGGTTCCCGCGGTTGCGACGGCCCGGGCACCGGGGAACGCCTGCAGCAGTTGCCCGACTCCGTAGACGTGGTCGCCGTGGCCGTGGGTGAGGTAGATGTGCGTCAGGCGGCGGTCGTGCCCCTTGACCCATTCGATCAGGCGCCCGTTCTGCTCGATGGTGGTGAAGGTATCGACCAGCACCGCGTCCCGATCACCGAAGATCAGCGTCGCCGAGTTGGCGACCCAGCGGAGGTCCTCGTTGTCGCCCGCGGGCAGGTCCCGGGTCAGGCCCTCCCTGCGTACTAGGAGGGTGTCGTAGTGAAGTTCAGACATGGCCAGTTCCCTTCGTCGGTGACCTCTTGAATTCAATGTAACAAACATGGTTACACCAAGCAAGCGAGCAGCCGGGTGAGGATGGGAAACGACCTGACATGATGTGCCGATGACGCCCACGATCGTGCTGCCCGACGGCGATCCGCACATGGCCGCGCTGCTGTCCCGGCCCGACTTCGCCGCCCGGCTCGACCGCCTCGGCGGCGCCCGGCTGCACGCCGACCTGCCCAAGGACGACGACGAGCTGATCGCCCGGATCGGCGACGCCGAGGTCGTCATCCTCGGGGCGTACCTGACCGGGCCGGTGCTGCGCAGGCTGCCAGGGCTCAGGCTGGTCTCGTTCACCGGCACCGGCGCGGCGACCTTCGTCGACCTGCCGGCCGCAAGAGAGTGCGGCGTCGCGGTCGCGAACGTCGCCCGCTACGGCGACGCCGCCGTCGCCGAGCACGCCCTCGCCCTCACCCTCGCGCTGGCCAAGCACGTCGTCGTCAACGACCGCGCCGTCCGGGCGGGGGAGTGGCACGTCGGGCAGGGCATCGAACTGGCCGGGAAGACCGCCGGGATCATCGGCTACGGCGGCATCGGCGCCCGGTTCGCGGCGCTGCTCGAGGCGATCGGCATGCACGTAGTCGCGTGGACGCCGCATCCCGACCCGGCTCGGCTGACCTCGGAAACCCAGCGGTTCGTGGCGCTGCCAGAGCTACTGGCAGACGCCGACGTCGTCTCGCTTCACCTGCTGCTGACCGACGAGACCCGGGGCATGATCGACGAGTCCAGCCTCCGCTCGCTCAAGACCGGCGCACTGCTGGTCAACACCGCGCGAGCCGAGCTGATCGCCCCCGGCGCGCTCGAGCGGGTGCTGGCCGAGGGCCGGATCGCGGCCGCGCTCGACGTCTTCGAAACCGAGCCGCTCGCCGCCAATTCAACGCTGCGCAATCTGCCGAACGTGCTCCTCTCCCCGCACCAGGGCTACAACACCCCGGAGAGCCTCGAGCGCATGCTCGACGTGGTCGTCGCCAACATCGAGCATTACCTCTCCGGCAGCCCAGCCAACATTGTCTCCGCTGCCCGGCAATGATTTGCCATTGGCAATTACGTGCCATTTTCCAAATTGAAGGTCGACCGTAATCTCTCGCGGCCGACAATTGACTACTGGGCCGTCATATAATCGGAATGTCAGTAGGAGGAGGCATTCTAAACTCATGCCAGGCCTAAAGCACCAGTCCATCGTCCAGATCCTGCGCGACGAGCCGCAGCTTCTTGTCATGTTCCTCGGAAGATCCGGTTTCCGGTTCCCATCCGGGGCGATCCCGGTCATCGTCGACAGCGACCTCTCCCACCGCGGCCCCCGCTTGCTCAAAGAGTTGCGGTCGGACAACGTGTTCCTTTTCCAGGGAATGCACGAGAAGGTCGCCGTGGTCGTCGAGGTCCAGACGTCCAGGCCCAACCACAAGCGGAAGCTCACCTGGCCCTGCTATGTGACCAGCGCCCGGGAGGTACACGACTGCAAGGCCTATCTGCTCGTGGTCGCCGCCAGCCGAGATGCCCTCACAGGTAGCGAGCATGTGATCGAAATCGGCCAGCCCGGCTTCAATCTCCGTCCGTTTGTCTCCGGGCGCGACCGCCTGCCCCCGCCCGGCGGCCCGTTCTTCGGCCCCGAGCTGACCATGCTGCACGTCCTCACCGGCACCCTTGACCTGTCCGTCCACGAGGCGCGCATGTTCGCCCTCGCCAGCATCGCCGAGGCGGTGCCCGACCGGTACCGCCGCTACGTCCACCTCATCCGCATCTTCACACCGCGACACGCACGACAGGAGTTGGAGCAGCTAATGGAAGATCTCTTCAAGGACCCGTTCATCGACCGCTTCCTCGAGGAAGGCAAGCAGATCGGGATCGAGCGAGGCATGGAACAGGGCATGGAACAGGGCATGGAACAGGGCATGCAGCAGGGCATGCAGCAGGGCATGGAACAGGGCATGCAGCAGGGCATGGGCCGCGTTCTGCTGACGTTGCTCGCCGCGCGCGGCCTCGCTATCCCGAACCAGGTTCGCACCCGGATCAGCGAGTGCACCGACCCCGACCTACTCGACCGGTGGGCCACCCGAGCCGCCACCTCCACCACGATCGACGAGGTTTTCGCCTCGTAGGCCAAGGCAGAGCAAACCCCAGAGGAAACCTGCAGGAGACACGAAGCCGACAAGTCCCCAAATTTGGTGAGTGATCGGCTCACTTACACATACACTCACCGCCATGACAGGCAAGCGAAGCGCCCACGAGCGGTTCCCCGAGGTGATCGCCGCCGCGGTGCGGGTGTTCGCGACCGACGGGTACCGTTCGGCCCGAATGAGCGACGTGGCGCGGGAGGCGGGCCTGTCCGAGGCGGCGCTGTACCGCTACGTCGACGGCAAGGAAGACCTGTTCGTGCTCGCGATCAGGCACGCTCTCCTCCTCGAGCCGCTCCCCGCCGAGGATGACCCCAACGGCGGCTTCCCCCTGAAGGCACCCAAGCTGGCCGAGATGATCTCCGAGGCGCGTGAGTTCGTGGCGGCCGAGGTCCCGTTCGGCTCGCTCGCGGACGCGCTCGAGGTAGCCGAGGCCCCCGACCCCAAAGCCGAGCTCGAGTCGATCATGCGCGAGCTGTTCGCCCTCGAGGAGCAGACCAGCCAGGCCGCCGACATGATCGAGCGGTCCGCCCGCGAGCTGCCCGAGCTCGCCGACCTGCTCAACAGCGGGCTACGGGCCCCGGTCCTGGCCGCGCTGACCAGCTACCTGGACAGCCGGGCGAAGTCCGGCCAGCTCCGCACCACGCCGAACGCGGCCGCGAGCGCGCGGCTGGTCCTGGAGACGCTCACCTGGTTCGCCCGGCACCGGCTGTCCGACCCCCACGGCGCCGCGATCAGTGCCGAGGTCGCGCAGGAAACCGCCATCGACGCCCTCCTGCACGCTTTCGTCCCCCCGCAGTATCTCCCCCAGAAAAACCTGGAGCGCCAGTGAACGCGATCGAGGTCAGCACCCTCACCATGAGCTACGGCGACCGCGAGGTGCTGCGCGGCGTCGACTTCGAGGTCGCCAGCGGCGAGGTCTTCTGCCTCCTCGGCCCGAACGGCGCGGGCAAGACCACCACGGTCGAGATCCTCGAGGGCTTCAGGCAGCGGACCAGCGGCCGCGTCACCGTGCTGGGCATGGACCCGCAGGCGCAGCCAACCAAGCTCCGCGAGCGGATCGGCATCGTCCTGCAGGAATGCGGCTTCCCCCGCCAGGCCCGGGTCAAGGAGCTCATCGACTGCTGGCGCTCCTACTACCCCAACCCCAGGGCCACCAGTGACCTCCTCAGCGTCGTCGAGCTCAACGAGGACAAGAACACCCAGGTCCGCAAGCTCTCCGGCGGTCAGCGCCGCCGCCTCGACCTCGCCCTCGCGCTGGCAGGCGACCCGGATCTGATCTTCCTCGACGAGCCCACCACCGGCTTCGACCCGGAATCGCGCAGGCGCTGCTGGGAGGCGATCGAGAACCTGCGCACGCTCGGCAAGACCGTCCTGCTCACCACCCACTACCTGGACGAGGCGGAGCGGCTGGCCGACCGGGTGGCGATCCTGCGCGACGGCCAGATCCAGGTGGCGGGCACGGTGCGGCACGTCGCCCGGCAGGCGGGCGTGCCGACCAGGATCTCGTTCACCGCCCCCCAGCGGCTCCGCGACGGCGACCTCACGGTCCCAACCGGCCTGAACGTCAAGGTCACGGGCGAGCAGGCGGTCTGCCTGAGCGCCTGCACCGCGTCCGCTAGCGCCGCTCTCCGCGAGCTCCTGGCCTGGTCCGCCGCGAACGACCTGGGCGATCTCGATGATCTCTCGGTCGTTACCCCCACCCTGGAGGACGCCTACCTCCACCTCGTCGCCGGAGGCGTTCGATGAGCCGTGTCGTCACCCTCGCCTGCCGCCAGGCGCTCATGGAGCAGCGCACGTTCTGGCGCAGCGCCGAGTACGCCCTGTTCACCTTCGCCCTCCCGCTGGCGCTGCTGCTGCTGATCGGGTCGACCACCGCCAACGGGGACCTGCCGGGCACCCACGTCGAGGGCCAGATGATCTTCGTCCCGTCGATCATCGCGTTCGGGGTGATCGTCGCCGCCTACGTGAACCTGGGCGCGAAGCTGGCCACGCTGAGGCACGACGGCGTGCTCAAGCGGATCAGGACCACCCCGCTGCCGGCCAGCGCGTACCTGTCCGGCGTGCTCGGCTCGACCGCCGCCACCGCGCTCGCGATCACCGCCTGCATCATCGGACTCGGCGCGTTCGTCTTCCACGCGGTGCCGAGGGCCAGCGGCCTGCCCGAGATCGCGGGCGGCCTCATCCTCGGCGTCGCCTGCTTCGGCGCCCTCGGCCTGGCGCTGAGCTCGGTCGCCCGCAGCGCCGAGTCGGCCGCGCCGATCGCCAACGCCAGCTACCTGCCGATCGCGATCATGTCCGGCATCTTCGACCCCACATTCAGCGTCCCCCGCTGGCTGGATGCGGTCGTCGCCGTCCTCCCGGTCCGCGCCCTCGCCCAGATCCTCGAGCAGGGCTACACCCCGGTCGAGCACGCGTCCCTGGCCGATCCGTTCGTCCTGCTGGCCTGGACCGCCGCCGGCTGCGCGTTCGCCGCCTGGAGATTCCGCTGGCATTAACCCGGACGATCATCCAAGGTCAAGATCAACTTCAGCTCATCCCGAACGGACCGTGCCCCCCGCGTCACCCGTTCCCGCTGGCCCCGGCCCGTTAGCCGACGATCAGTGAGGCCTGAGTGTGCCCCGGCTTAAGGACCGACACCGCCAGCCGGCTGGAGCCCAGATGCCAGGACGCGAGCTGGATCGTGGGCATGAAGGTGAACTCGGCGACCAGGCTGTCGGTCTGGACCGGCCAGCCGAAGGCGAACAGGGCGTCGCTGCTGACCGAGGTCCGCGGCACCTCGGTCAGCTGACCGGTCGCCACGGTCGCGACGTCCAGCCGCATGGCGAGGTCGCCGTCGAGGCTGTAGCTGAGCTGGAGCGCGAGCAGGCGTCCGCTCGGGCTGAACGAGGCGCCGGCCGGCGAGCTTCCCGAGGGCAGCCCGACCGCCGTCTGCCTGCCGGACGCCAGGTCGAGGACGTCAACCCGGCACGTCGTCGGATTGCAACGCGAGGTCCAGGCGACCTCGGTCGGGCTCGCCGCGATCACGTCGTCGAACGTGCGGGTGGCCTTGGCCGAGGCCGGGTTCCAGAGCGTGTAGACCGACTCCCCGGATTGCTTGCTGGCCGAGATCAGCAGCAGCCCGCGGTCGGTTGCCCGGTCGACGATGTAGCCGCGCGGAACGCTGACCGACGGCCCGATCTGGGCGCCGGTGGTGCTGACCTCCCGCGCCACCCCGGAGGCACTGGCATTGTTGGCGGTCGGAAAGTAGCTGGTCAGCCACATGGCGTCGGTGTTGTCGGCCGGCGCGACCAGGTCGGCGGTGCCGACGGGAATCGCCGACTGCGCGCCGTTGGCGAGGAACCAGACCGGGCTCGGCGCGGTGGTGCAATCGCCGCCGCCGCAGAAGCTCCCGTTGGCCTGCACCGCCCACCCGGCGCCGACGCGGGTGAACTGGTACCCGGAACTGTCGGCCGGCAGGCCGCCGATCGTCTCGGACCGGCCGGTGGCCGGCCAGAACCAGGCGGGCTGCGTTCCCGAGACCGGCAGCCGCACGCTGTCTTCCCAGGGCGTGGTCTGCCCAACGATCCCGTTCGGGCCGGCCGGCAGGCGGATGAACTCCGGCGATGCCACCGGCCTCGGCGTCAGCGCCGGAGTCGGGCTCACGGTCGGCGTCGGAGCGGCCGAGGCGGCCGGCCGGCTGTGCGGCTGGACGAGGTAGACAATGCCCCCGACGACCACAGCGACGGCGACGGCGATCACCCCCAGGCGGCGCGGCCACGGGCTGGGCTCGCGGTCGTCACCCTGGCTGAGGATGTCATCGTCATCCAACGCCGCACCCCCGTGATCAGTCCGATCTGTATACCTACGATACGTAGGCTCGTCGCAATCGGATTGGCGGAGGGGGTCAGCCGACGATCGGCGTGGCCGCCGCCCGCGGCGGATATTGCGTGGACGGCGAGCGAAACGCGGAATTACCCTCGGCACTAGGTCACCGAGGGAGGCCACGATGGACCGGAATGTGCTCGACGTCATCGAACGCGAGATCCACGACGAGGTCAGGACGCGTTTCCCCGGCGCCGCGGTCCGCCAGGTCGCGCTCCTGCAGTACGGCGACGACCCGCAGATCGAGCCGCGGGACCTGTGGGTCCGGGTCATCCTGGACTCCGACGGTCCCGAGGACTACGACCGGGCGTGGAAGGGGTTCGCGGGCCCGCACCAGGCGGCGATCGAGGAGCTCCCGCGCTACCTGGCCGAGAAGGTCCACGAGATCATGAACGTGGAGTTCAGATTCGGCGACAAGACCGATGCCGGCTTCGACCGCGACGGCCCCCAGTACGGGTACCCCACCGGGCAGCGGCTGTCGGACTACCAGGAGTGGGAGCGCGGCCAGGCCACCTTCGTGCGCGCCCCGATGGGTCCGGCCGGCCTGGAAACGCTGGACACGCTCATCATGGCGGGCATCGCGGCCACCCGCTCGGAGGCCACCCGCTGGGCCCTGGACCGTTTCCGCGACCTTCCGGCCTACGAGCGGCTCCGTGAGCGCGTGCGCGATGCCGACGCGCTCAAAGACGAGTTCTCGGCCCCGGCCGGGTCGCAGAAAGCAGCCGGGACGGACCGGGAGGTGCTTGCCGCCCTCGAGCGCGAGATCGATGACGAGGCCAAGATCCGTTTCCCTGGCGGCGCGGTGAGCCGAGTCAGGCTGCTGCAGTACGGCGACGACCCGGAAGTCGAGCCGGGCGACCTCTGGGTCCGGGTGATCCCCGCCGCCGACGGGCCCGAGGACTGGGAGCGGTCCCTGAAGGCATTCTGCGACGCCCACGAGGCCGCGATCGATCAGTTCGTGAGCTACCTGGCCGAGAAGCTCTGCCAGGTCAGGATATTGGAGTTCACCTTCAACGTCCCGGTCACCCGCGACGGCCACTGCCCCCGGATGAGCAGGGGAGTCGCGCAGAAGGTATCCGATTACCAGCGGGAGGAGCTTGGCGAAGACATCTTCGAGCTCACCCGGCTGGGACCGGCCGGCCTGGAAACGGTGGACACGCTGATCATGGCGGGCATCGCCGACACCCGCGGCGACGCCATAGGCCGGGCCCTGGACCGCTTCCGCGAGCTGCCGGCCTATGAGCGGCTCCGCGAGCACGTGCTCGATGCCGGCAGGCTCAAAGACGAGTTCTCGGCCTAGGACGTAGAGGTGCTAATCTCGGGTTCCTCGCAGGCGGAAGGCGTCGATGAAAGAGGCCATCGAGGGACGTCAGGGCCGGGGTCGGCCGCGCAGCGAGCGCGCGCGGGCCGCGGTTCTCGGGGCGGCGACGGACCTCCTGGTGAGCGGCCAGATCGACGCGGTCACGATGGAGGCCATCGCGGCCCGGTCCGGGGTCAGCAAATCCACGATCTACAAGTGGTGGCCGTCACGGGCTCACGTGATCCTGGAAAGCTTTTTTAACCGGGCCAGGTACACCATGGCGGTGGATGAGAGCGCTTCCCCCCGGGAGGTCCTCACTTCCCAGGTGCTATCGCTGATCCGGCTCTTCCGCGACAGCGATGCGGGGCCGCTGATGGCCGACCTGATGGCCGCCAGCCAGGCCGACCCCGACATTCGCGCCGCCCTGGAGGAGCAGT
>Ga0208357_1002516_pt1 | contig 12072 bp, 9 predicted proteins | sample NGESurdeep092012_6_FD_184487 | JGI IMG/M metagenome (GOLD analysis project Ga0208357, IMG submission 184487) | Arctic peat soil microbial communities from Barrow, Alaska - NGEE Surface sample F52-2 deep-092012 (SPAdes) | ecosystem: Environmental > Terrestrial > Soil > Wetlands > Peat ... | reverse complement strand
GTCTACGTCTCGCCCAAATCGGGACGCGCCGTGTCGCGCACCGCCGGCATGCCTTATGCTCCGCGCATGCTCGGCCTTCCCGCCTTCCTGCGCGACGAGGGGGTGGACGCGAGCGGTAAGGACGTTGCCGAAGGCTTCGCGCTCACCGGCTTCTTTCTCGAGCGCTACGTCCTCGAACCACGTGGACTTCTCCTCGGCGACGAACGTGCGCATTTCATCGCCGCGCTTACGCGCGCGCTGACGCACCTCGCCTGAAAAGCAGACGGCCCGGCGCGAAAGGCCGGGCCGTCGCAGCATTCAGACGAGACCGAGATTAGCGGCAAACGCGCCGGACGACACAGTGCCGGCGGCCATACGGTCCGCGGCGGCACACCCGATCGGTGCGACAGTGGCGGCGCCACTGTACTTGCTCGATCATCGAGGCATTGGGCGCCGTCGACAATCCGTTCAGGCCGGCCGCGAGCGGAGCGGCCGAAGCCCCCGTCGAGGCGGCAAGTCCCATACCCAATGCAAAGACAGCCGACAGAACGATCTTTCGCATGTTTAGATTCCTCCGAAATGTCGCGGAGCCCTTACCCAGACACCTGTCCGGCGCCCCCGACGTCATTCGCCGTCCTGCAACATGCGGCCGGCCCCGGCAGACAACCGGCCGCAATCCTGAAAGAAAACGCGATCGGCAGATCACCAACGGCGCCAACGGCGGTGACCCCAGGACCGCCGACCATAGAATCGCGGTCCGGTCCACGCGCAAGCGCGACGCCAACCGCAGCCATAAGGCCCGCATCGCCAGACGCGGTGGCACACATAGGCGACATCCTGAACGGCGTTATTGCCTTCGACGGCGACCGCAATTCCCGCCGGAGCCGGCAGGGTCATAGCCTCCGCGCTTTGCGGAAGCATCGCCGCACCAGTGATGATAGCGACAGTGGCGGCGGCAGAAAGAACAGCCCGGTGCATTTTTCCGTCCTCCATCTCAAAAAAGTCCGAACGTTGGCTGAAGCACATTATAACGCGATCGGGTCACCTGAGTTCGAGATGATACTCATCATTTCCGAAGGATCGATGGCCGGCACGTTCATCGCTTGTTCATCGCCAACCAAGGCATTAGCACTTTCCCCATGGGACCGAGATTGATTCCCCCCGAGAAAGGCGAAATCGAGGAAGTCGCGCTGCGCGAGGCGCTCGAGGAGCGCTATCTCGCCTATGCGCTCTCGACGATCATGAATCGCGCGCTGCCCGATGCGCGCGACGGCCTTAAACCGGTGCACCGTCGCATCCTGCACGTGATGCGCAGCCTGCGGCTCGAGCCCGGCGCGGGGTTCAAGAAATCCGCCAAGGTGGTCGGCGACGTGATGGGCAATTTCCACCCGCACGGCGACCAGGCGATCTACGACGCCATGGTGCGTCTGGCGCAGGATTTCGCGCAGCGTTATCCGCTGGTCGACGGTCAGGGCAATTTCGGCAATATCGACGGCGATAACGCCGCGGCGATGCGCTACACCGAATCGCGTTTGACCGAAGTGGCCCGGCTGTTGCTCGACGGTCTCGATGAGGACGCGGTCGACTTCCGCCCGAGCTACGACGGATCGAACGAAGAGCCGGTCGTGTTGCCGGCGGCGTTCCCGAATTTGCTCGCCAACGGCTCGCAGGGCATCGCCGTCGGCATGGCGACGTCGATCCCGCCGCACAACGCCGCCGAACTGTGCGACGCCGCGCTGCATCTGATCGAGACGCCGAACGCGCGCAGTCGCACGCTACTGAAATACGTGAAGGGCCCCGACTTCCCGACCGGCGGCATCGTCGTCGATTCCGCAGAAGCGCTGGCGGAGGCTTACACGACAGGCCGCGGCTCGTTCCGCGTACGCGCCAAATGGACGACTGAAGAGGGCGGTCGCGGCACTTATGTCGTGGTCATCACCGAGATCCCGTGGCTGGTGCAGAAGTCGCGGCTGATCGAGAAGATCGCCGAACTCCTGAACGACAAGAAGCTGCCGCTTGTCGCCGACGTGCGCGATGAATCGGCTGAGGACGTCCGCATCGTCATCGAGCCGCGGGCGCGCACGATCGACGCCGGGCTGATGATGGAATCGCTGTTCAAGCTGACCGAGCTCGAGAGCCGCATCCCGCTCAACATGAACGTGCTGGTGAAGGGCCGCATCCCTAAGGTCCTCGGCCTCACTGAAGTCCTGCGCGAATGGCTCGACCATCGCCGCGATGTGCTGGTGCGCCGCTCGAAATATCGCCTGTCGCAGATCGAGCACCGGCTCGAAGTGCTCGGCGGTTATCTGGTCGCCTATCTTAATCTTGATAAAGTTATCAAAATCATCCGCAACGAGGACGAGCCCAAGCCCGTCCTGATGAAAACCTTCAAGCTGAGCGAGGTGCAGGCCGACGCCATCCTCAACATGCGGCTGCGCAACCTGCGCAAGCTCGAGGAGATGGAAATCCGCGCCGAGGACAAGGCGCTGCGCGACGAGCAGAAGAAATTGAAGTCGCTGATCGGCTCGGAAGACCAGCAGTGGAAGACCATCGCCGGCCAAATCCGCGAGACCAGGACGACCTTCGGACCGAAGACCGCGCTCGGCCGCCGCCGCACCGAATTCGCCGACGCGCCCGAGCACGACGAAGCGGCGATCGAGGAGGCGATGGTGGTGCGCGAGCCGATCACCGTCGTCGTCTCGGAAAAGGGCTGGGTGCGCGCACTGCGCGGCCACGTCACCGACCTGTCGAACGTGACGTTCAAAAACGACGACGCGCTCAAATGTGCCTTCCCGACCGAGACCACCGCCAAGATCCTGATCTTTGGGTCGAACGGTCGCTTCTACACCATCGACGCAGCAAAGCTTCCGGGCGGGCGCGGTCACGGCGAACCGTTACGTCTGTTCATCGATCTCGAGCAGGACGCCGACATCGTCGCGGCGATGACCTATGACGGGAGCCGCAAGTTCTTGGTGGCGAGCTATCAGGGCAACGGCTTCATCGTGCCGGAAGCGGAAGTGCTTGGCACGACGCGCAAGGGCAAGCAGGTCCTCAACCTTAAGGCGCCCGATCGCGCCGCCGCCATGACCGCCGTCACCGGCGAACTGGTGGCTACCGTCGGCGAGAATCGCAAGCTTCTGGTATTCCCGATCGATCAGGTGCCGGAGATGACCAAGGGCCGCGGCGTGCGGCTGCAACGCTATCTCGACAAGGGCCTCTCGGACGTGACGACCTTCGAAGCTGAGAAGGGCCTGACCTGGCTCGACACCGCCGGGCGCACCTTCGCGCTGTCGCTCAAGGAATTGAAGGACTGGCGCGGCGACCGCGCAGCCGCCGGCCGTATCCGTCCCGATCGCTTCCTCACCAACAACAAGTTCGGCGCATTGCCGGCCGCGAAGGCAGGAGATTAGGCCGCCACGAACAGTAGCGATTTCGTCGATTTTGCGAGAAGGGCCGCCGCGGTATCTCCGAAGAACAGCTTGTCGCCCGGACGGCGGCTGACGCCGAGCACGACCAGGTTGTTGCGCCGCCGCCCCATCTCTTTGACGATCGCTTCGTCTGCGGCGATGTCGGCGCGCACAGCGGTTTTGATCTGGACCCCGTAAGTTTCGGCCAGCGCCGCGATGTCTTTGAGGATCGCCTCTTCGTACTGTCGCGACCGGCGGGTCTTGTTCTTGCCGCCGGGCGCTACATAGAGCGCGGTGAGTGGCGCCCTTGTGGCACGGGCGACGGCGATCGCGACCTCGGCGGCACGGCGCGAATGGTCGGTGCCGTTGACCGGTACGAGGATGCTCAGCCGGCTGTGCAGCGGGTCGTCCAACTGACCGTCCCGCGCCTCCACCACGGCGAGAGGCCCTGCGAAACCCGCGGCGAGATTGGTGATGTCGTCGTGAAAGTCGGTCTTGTTGGTGACGGTCTTGTCGAGGCCGAGCACCATCAGGTCATAGCCCTTCTCCGCTTCGGCGGCGACGGCGTCGGCCTTCGGCGCCTTCTCGATCATGGTCGTGACGTCGATCTTGGTCTCGTTCTTTTCGTCATCACGCTTGGAATCGTCGCTGCGGCCGGCGACGATTTGGACCGTCTCGCCGATCTCCTTGGCTTTTTCCTTGGCTTGCTCGATCGCGCTCTTGCTCGGTCGTTTTTTGCCGTGGATGTGCATGACGGTCGTCGGCATTGCATTGGCGCCGGCGATGATGCCGCCGATGCGCGTGGCAAACTTGCCGTTGGCGCTGTCGTCGATAGCGAGCAGGAGCCGCTCGAGCTTGGGCACGAAGCCCTTTTCCTCCATCTCCTCCCGCTCGATCCGCAGCTTCTCCTCCTTGCGCATCGGCACGCGCGACAAGGCCCAGCGCAAAGTAGGCGGCATCGCCATCGTGGTAATGATCGCCATCGTGACGATCATCGTGAACAGCGTCGGACTGAGGGCGCCCATCGACAGGCCGACGGTGGCGATGATCACCTCGGTCGAACCGCGCGCATTCATGCCGCATGCAAGCGCTATCCCTTCGCGCCGCGTCAGCCCGCCGAGCTCGGCGCCGGCGAAGGCTCCGCCGAACTTGCCGAGGCTGGCAATGATGACCAGACCAACCGTGTAGAGGGCGATGGTCGGATTGGCGAGCACGGTGACGTCGGCGTTCTGGCCGGCGAGCGCAAAGTAGATGGGCGTGAACAGGGCGAAGACCAAGCCGCGGAGCTGGTCGTCGATGTGCTTCGTTAGGATCGGCGACTCGCCGACCAGCACGCCCGCGACGAAGGCGCCGAGCACCGTATGAACGCCGATCGCATAGGTCGTTAGCGACATCGAGCCCATGATGATGACGATGGCGGTGATGACGGCAAAGTCGCTCTCGAAGTGGTCGTTGACCCACCGGATAGCGAAAAACACTGCGCGGCGGCCGATGGTCAGGCTGACGCCGAGGAAGATCAGCGTGCCGATGATGCTCCTGGCGAGCGACATCGGCTCGATTTTGCCAGCGGCGGCGAGCGAGAAGATGATCGAGACGATGATCCATCCGACGGAATCGTCGATCACCGCCGAGGCGAGGATGACCTGGCCGACGGTGCGGCGCGTAAAGTTCATTTCGCGCACGATCATGGCGACGAAATTGACGGACGCAATCGACAGAGCGGTGCCGAGAAAGAGGGCAGTCACCACGCGCTTTTGCGGATCCGCCAACAGCGAATCCGGCAGCGCTAACCCCAACCCGACGCCGCAGGAAAAGGGAACGAGAATACCCATCAGCGAGGCATAGACGGATGCGCGTCCGGTCTGCCGTACCAGCTTGAGGTCGGTTTCCATGCCGGTGATAAGCAAGAGCAGCAGCACACCAAACTGAGCGATGCCGTCAAGCATCGCCTTCTGCTCGTGTGCCTGGGGGAAAAGCAGGTCGTGCACGCCGGGAAAAAGCGCGCCGAGCAGCGACGGCCCGAGGATCAGGCCGGCGATGAGTTGGCCCATTACGGCCGGTTGTTTGATGCGGAGCATCGCCTCGCCGAGCAGGCGACCGACCAGCACCAGCACCAGTAATTGCGACAGAAAGATCGCGACCGAAGGCCCCTTCGACTCGCCCGGGACTTGCGCCAGCGCGGGGGTGGCAAGGAGTATGACGGCCAGAACCACCAGCCAACGTGTTCGCAGGCGCAGACGGGGCAGCGGCATTCCAACGCTCTCCGTTGCAACCGGCCGATGGCCTTAGCCTGGCTCCGGCCCGAGATCCCCTTCGCGCGCACGAGAGCCGACGATGCACATAGGCTTGCAGCGCTCCGTCTGTAGGGTCTTCGACGGAGACTCCGGACGGTCGGTCAGGCGAGACACAACACCGTGAGAAACCGGGAAGTTCCAACTTGAGCAGGCAATTGTTGCAAGCCGTTCGCAACTGGCTTGACCTAAAACCGATTATCTGCGATCTTGTTGCTACTAATTCGCAATTGCAATATTCGTTTGCCTCGAGCATGTCTCATGCCATGAGCAGCCTTCCTTCGGCCGAAGACTCTGCCGCCCCCCCCTCCGGCGAGGCCGCTTCAGGTTGGCGGTTGCGCGGCGACGCGCCGGAACGTCCGAGCCTCTCTGAAGTGCATGCCACCATCCCGGTCCCGAGCGCGGGGACTTGGCTGCGCCGCCTCATCGCCTTCTCCGGCCCCGGCTACATGGTCTCGGTCGGCTACATGGACCCCGGCAACTGGGCGACCGATCTCGCTGGCGGCTCGCGCTTCGGCTACACGCTGCTCGCCGTCGTCATGCTTTCCAACCTGATGGCGATCCTGTTGCAGGCGCTGGCCGCACGTCTCGGCATCGCCACCGGACGGGACCTGGCGCAGGCGTGCCGCGATGCTTTTCCGCGTCCAGTCGGCTTCGTGCTTTGGATCGCCTGCGAACTGGCGATCGTCGCCTGCGATCTCGCCGAGGTGATCGGCACCGCGATCGCGCTCAATTTGTTGTTCGGCATTCCGCTCGTCGGCGGTGCGCTCATCGCCGCGCTGGACGCCTTCCTGCTGCTGATGCTGATGAACAGGGGCTTCCGTTTCCTGGAAGCCTTCGTCGTTGCGCTGCTGATCGTCATCGCTGCCTGCTTCGCCGTGCAGATCGCGCTCGCGTCGCCGCCGATTGCCGAGGTGGTCGGCGGGTTCCTGCCGTCGCGTGCGATCGTAACCGATCCGGACATGCTGTACATCGCCATCGGCATCCTCGGCGCGACGGTGATGCCGCATAACCTCTACCTGCATTCTTCGATCGTGCAGACGCGGCGCTTCGAACGCAGCGACGACGGCCGCGCGCACGCGATCCGCTGGGCGACGATCGACTCCACCATTGCGCTGATGCTGGCGCTGTTCGTCAACGCCGCGATCCTGATCGTCGCGGCGGCGGTGTTCCACGCGCATGGGAAGCAGGTCGCGGAAATCGATGAGGCTTACAATCTGCTGTCGCCGATGTTGGGCGTGGGCATCGCCTCTGTTCTGTTCGCGGTCGCGCTTCTGGCGTCGGGGCTGAATTCGACCGTAACCGCGACCCTGGCCGGCCAGATCGTCATGGAAGGGTTTCTGCGCATCCGCATGCCACACTGGGCGCGGCGGCTCCTTACGCGCGGGATTGCCATCGTGCCGGTGATCGCCGTCGCAGCGTTGTACGGCGAGAGCGGCACTGCGAGGCTGCTCATCCTCAGCCAGGTGGTTCTGTCGATGCAGTTGCCGTTCGCGGTCATTCCGCTGGTCATGTTCACCGCCGACCGAAAGAAGATGGGCCGTTTCGCGGTGTCGCGGCCGGTCGCGGCGCTGGCATGGATCGTCGCCGCGGCGATCGTGGTGCTGAACGTCAAGCTGCTGATCGACACGATGGCGGCCGGCTGAGGCGCTCAGCTCTCGGATCTGACCCAGCCTGACGGCATCAGCCGCTCCTGCGGCAGGAAGCGGCCCTTGTAATCCATCTTGCGCGAGCCGGCGACCCAATAGCCGAGATAGACGTAAGGCAGGCCCATTTTCAGCGCGCGCTCGATATGGTCGAGGATCATGAAGGTACCGAGCGACCGGTCACCCTGGTCGGGTTCGAAGAACGAATAGACCATCGACAGGCCGTCGCTGAGCACGTCCGAAAGTGCAACCGCAATCAGGTCTCCGGCGCCGCGGCCGGTGATGCCGGTGTCTGGGCCACGCCGCCGGTATTCGATCACGCGCGTATCGACATGGCTGTCCTCGATCATCATCGCGTAGTCGAGGACCGTCATATCGGCCATGCCACCGTCGCGGTGGCGGGCGTCGAGATAGGCGCGGAACACCGAATACTGCTCTGACGTGGGCGCGGCCGTGCGCACGTCTCCGACGAGGTCGGCATTGCGTTCGAGGACGCGGCGCATATTGCGCGACGGCCGGAAGTCGGCCGCGACCACCCGCACCGAGACACAGGCGCGGCAGCCCTCGCAAGCCGGGCGATACGCGATCGACTGGCTGCGGCGGAAGCCGCCATGGGTCAGCAGGTCGTTGAGTTCGCCCGCGCGCTCGCCGACAAGGTGCGTAAACACCTTCCGCTCTTCCTCGCCCTTGAGGTAAGGGCAGGGCGACGGTGCGGTCAGGTAGAACTGCGGCGTGTCGCGAGAGTGCTGGGTCACCGGTCAGGCCAAGGTTTCAGTCGCCCGATTCGCGAAAAGCATCGCCCGCTCTGGTTTCCACGTCAAAGCCCATTGTAGCCGAAGACGGCACCGCGCAGCATGGCCGCGCGCCGGGCATTGTTGATGACCACGGTGCCGAGCAGGATGTCGTGCAGGAGCCTGTGCCGCTCGTTGAAGAAGGCGACCAGCAGCACGAACGGGGTGAAGAACGACACCGTGAACCAGTAGGCGATGGCGTGGACGGCGCCGAGCACGAAATAAGACGGTGCGCCGTACCAGGTGCGCATCTCCAGGTCCATGACCCGCATGCCGATCGTAGCCGAAGCAGACGAGCCGAGCGTCGCGCCGAAATAGAACAGCGTCCAGATCACCGTTGCCGCCGGCAGCATCCAGTACAGCGCAAAGCCGAGGCCGAGCGTGATAATGCCGAAGGCGAAGATGAACATGGCAGCGAGCAGCACCGGAACCGCGATCAGGACGAAATCGATGAGGAAGGCGACGACGCGGCGGGCCAGCACGCCGTCGAACAGTTCCGGCGTGCGCTGCGGGTCGTAGGCGTGCGGCTTGATATCGATCGGCATCGGACGAGGCGATCCCTTGGACGCGGCGCATTTCCGCCGCTAGCGGCGACATGGGGCAAGATTAGCCGAACCGCAAGGGCGGCGGAACGGGTAACCCGGCGGAGGTCTGGCCCGGGCGGTCCGCCTGCGGCATGGTGGGCGGCAGGAGCGGAGACTGTAATTTGAGCATTTCCATCAAGGATATCGAGGCGGCGCGCGGCATCATCGCCGGCGTCGTGCTGCGCACGCCGATGTTGCCGGCGCCGAAGCTGTCGGGGCTGACCGGGGCCGAGGTCTTCGTCAAATACGAGAATCTCCAGGTCACCAATTCGTTCAAGGATCGCGGCGCGCTGGTCAAATTGTCCTCGCTCGGCGAACAGGAGCGCGCGCGCGGCGTCATCGCCATGTCGGCCGGCAACCACGCGCAGGCGGTCGCCTATCACGCCGCCCGTCTCGGCATTCCCGCCATCATCGTCATGCCGGTGACCACGCCGTTCGTGAAGGTCGCCGCGACCCGCTCGCACGGCGCCGAGGTGGTGCTGCACGGCGAGAGCGTGGCCGATGCGCAGTCGCGCTGCGAGGAGATCCAGGCCGAGCGCGGCCTGACGTTGGTGCACCCTTACGACGATCTCCGCATCATGGCCGGGCAGGGCACCATCGCGCTCGAAATGCTCGAAGAGGTGCCCGACCTCGATACGCTGGTCATCCCGATCGGCGGCGGCGGGCTGATCGCCGGCAACGCCATCGCCGCGAAGGCGGTGAAGCCGTCGATAGACATCGTCGGCACGGAAGCCGCGCTTTATCCGTCGGTGTGGAATGCGCTGAAGAGCAAGACTTTGCCGATCGGCGGGCCAACGCTGGCCGAGGGCATCGCGGTGAAGAACGTCGGCAAGCTCACGCTGCCTGTCATCCGCGAGCTCGTGTCCGAGGTCATTCTTGCCAACGAAGCGCAGCTCGAGCGGGCGGTGAACGCCTATCTCACGTTGCAGAAGACCATGGCCGAGGGCGCCGGTGCGGCGGGCCTCGCCGCCATGCTGGCCGAGCCCGCGCGCTTCCGCGGCAAGCGCGTCGGCCTCATCCTGTGCGGCGGCAACATCGACCCGCGCATCCTCGCCTCGATCATGGTGCGCGAACTCGACCGCGACAGCCGCATCGTCTCCTTCCGCCTCACGATTCCCGACCGGCCCGGCGTGCTCGGCGCCATCGCGACCAGGCTTGGCGACCTCGGCGCCAATATCCTCGAGGTCGATCATCGCCGTCTCTTTCTCGACGTGCCGGCCAAGGGCGCCAAGCTCGACGTCATCATCGAGACACGCGACGCGGCCCACGCCGACGAGATCTTCGCCGCGATGGGTGCCAGCGGCTATCAGCCGGTCAGGATCGACACCGGCGCGGCGATGGAGTGAGGCGCGGGGAACGGTATTGCCCATTCCGCGCGCCGTGCAGCCCGGATGTCGCTTCCGCGTCCCGCGCGGCAGAAGAAGGCTCTCCGGCGGGCAAATTTGTTCCAATCGTTGCGCGCTTGGCGTGACGGACGCGCGGCCGAAGGCATGATCGGCGACACGATTCTTGCCACGACGCACGGCATAATTTGCAGAAAGGCATTTCTCAAATCGTCGCGGTAAGCGTCCATGCGCGTCGCCTAATGCGACTTTCGGCAAAGGATATTTTTGCTTTGACGTGATCCCGGGGGACTTCTTGAGTGCGCCGATGCTCGACCGCACCGGCTCACTCGCCGACAGTCTCACCGCCGCGCTGACGCCACTCGATCCGGCGGAGCGTCTGGTCGAACTGCGCCGCGCGCTGTCCGGCCGAATCGTCTTCACCCACGGCTTCGGCATCGAGGGGCAGCTCATCTTTCATTGGCTCAACGAGCGCGGCGTCGACATCGACGTCGTCACGCTCGACACCGGCCGGCTCTTTCCCGAGACCTATGCGGTGTGGGCGGAGACCGAGCGCTGCTACGGCCGTACCATCCGCGCCATCTATCCGGAGCGTGCGGCGCTGGAGGCGATGGTCGCGCGTCACGGTGTCAACGGCTTCTACGACTCCAAGCAGGCGCGGTACGCCTGCTGCGGCGCGCGCAAGGTGCGGCCGCTCGACGCGGCGCTCGACGGCGCCGCCGCCTGGATCACCGGCGCGCGCGCCGACCAGACCAGGACGCGGCGCGAGGCGGGGCTCGTCTCCTTCGACGCCAGCCGCGGCCTGCTGAAGTTCAATCCGCTGTTCGACTGGACGCGCGAGCAGGTCGCTGCCGCGGTCGCCGCGAACGACGTACCGGTCAATGCGCTGCACGCCAAAGGCTTCGTCTCGATCGGCTGCGCGCCCTGCACGCGGGCGATCGCGCCCGGCGAGCCGGAGCGCAACGGCCGCTGGTGGTGGGAGATCGACGGCCAGAAGGAATGCGGCCTGCATCTGCCGCGTGCGGGCGGCAAGACCTCAGCCTGCGGCTGAGCCTCAGGCCGCCGACGAAGCCTGCGCCGCCGACTGCGGGCGCAGATGGTTGCGCACCGGGTCGCTGGCGTGGATGCCGAGCAGGTTGATGCCGGCTTCGACCACCTCGTAGCCATGCACGGCCATGAAGGCCCGCAGCAATTCGCCGCCGGCCTTGACCTGCTCGATCAGCAGGATCGGACGGTGCGCCGCGATCAGCGCGCGTGCGCCCTCCAGCGCCTCCATCTCCATGCCCTCGACATCGATCTTGATCAGATCGACGCGGGCAAGATTGAGCGCGTCGAGCGGCACCTTCTGCACCGGCGTCATCTTGTCGTCGGCGTAGTCGATCGCCTGGCCGATAAACTCGTTGTCCGCGCGCTGCTTGAGCTCGAGACTGCCGAAGCTCGCGGGCACCAGATAATCGGGGCAGGGGATCTTCATCACTCCGGGCTCGGCGGCGACCGCGCCGTGAATTGCGATGGCGTTGAAGCAGTTATTGAGCGCGATGTTGCCGGCCAGCGCATAATAAAGACGCTCCTGCGCTTCGATCGCGACTACTTGGCCCCAGCCGCTCATGGCCGTCGCCCATTCCAGCGTCTGCACGCCGATATTCGCGCCGCAGTCGATCGCGGTGACGCCGTCGCCATGGAATTCGCGCCGCAGCATCAGGAGCTTTACCGCGAGCTCGGCCTCGACGGCGTCGTAGGCGCCCTGGTCGAGAATCTGAAAGCCGACGCCGTCGCTCCTGCCGTCGTCGCGCGTGCGGTAATCGAGACGATTGACGATCATCGCACCATGGTTCGAAGCGGCGAGGACGAAGGCTAGCTTGCGCGCGGGCTGGAGCATGCGGATCTCTGCGGTCAGAAGAACGGCGGAACGCGCCGGCACATGGACGCAAACGCAGCGCGCCGGCCGCGCGCGGCCGGTCGAATCACTCGCAAAGTATAGACCAATCCGGGCTCAGACCTCGCTCCGCATCGCTCGCCAGACGCGCTCCG
>Ga0208357_1002512_pt1 | contig 12077 bp, 9 predicted proteins | sample NGESurdeep092012_6_FD_184487 | JGI IMG/M metagenome (GOLD analysis project Ga0208357, IMG submission 184487) | Arctic peat soil microbial communities from Barrow, Alaska - NGEE Surface sample F52-2 deep-092012 (SPAdes) | ecosystem: Environmental > Terrestrial > Soil > Wetlands > Peat ... | reverse complement strand
CTCCCCTCTTTCGATACTTTCTCAAAATCTGCGCGCAGAGTAATCCGCCGATGATGCGGATACTCGAATTTCACTTAGGCGCCAGCGTACTTGCTCGGAAGCTTGACCGTGAGGCGCTTCCGTCCCTTCTTCCGACGTTCGCTCAGCACTGCCTGCCCCCACTTCGTTTCCATGCGGGCGCGGAAACCATGTTTTTTGATTCGCCGCTTGTTCCGCGGACGGTAGGTCGGCTTACCCATCTATAAGCTCCAACAGTTCCGGTGTGTGAACACTTTATCTAGGACCTGTAACGCTAATCAGAGCTTACAGATAGATCAAGCGTTCGATTGCCTGACGTCTCGACCAAGGCCCGTGGATTCTCGCTTGGTTGCCTTTGGACTCAAGAGCACGTACTTTGGCCAGTCTGACAGTTATCCACATCCGCAATGTCTACTGACGCATCTGATGTCTGGTCCAGATTGCTCGCGCAAGCACGCAATTCCGTAGGCACGGACGTGCTTCGCACATGGCTCGAGCCAATCACTCCCGTAAAATGGGAGGATCCGACGCTAACGGTTAGTGTTCCGGACCAGTTTTCACTAGACTGGACTGAATCCAAATACGCTGACTTATTGACGTCCTTCGCCCCTATTGCACTCGGACATCCAGTTATCCTGGTCTTTCAAGTCGATCCCGAGCGCCAAGAACGACCTCAGATCGATTTATTTTCAAAGCCAGAAATAGTGCCATCAGAGCAGCACAAACACAACTCTACCGCGCCACTTTTATACGATAGATACACCTTCGAGCACTTTGTTATCGGAAAGTCGAATGAGCTCGCTGCTGCCGCTGCTCATGCCATCGCTCAAGCACCTGGTCGAGTTTACAACCCATTCTTTATCTACGGGCAGACAGGATTGGGGAAAACGCATCTTATGCAGGCAATCGCGCATGAGTTGCTGGTAAACAGACCAGAAATGCGAGTCACATATCTCAGCACTGAGCAGTTTACAAATGAACTAGTCGCCTCAATTCAGAATCGGCGAACTCATGAATTTCGCCGACGTTTCCGCGAGACCGATCTTCTTCTCATCGATGACATTCACTTCCTAAAGGGCAAGGAAGGAACTCAAGAGGAATTTTTCCACACCTTCAATGCACTGTATGAAGCAGGTCGGCAAATTGTTCTAACAAGTGATCGACCGCCGGCTGAAATCGGTGGACTTGAGGCACGATTGATCAGTAGGTTCCAGTGGGGAATGGTTGCTGATATTGAACTTCCAGACATCGAGCATCGAATTGCCATCCTCCAACACAAGACCGAATTAGATCATCTGGACCTGACATTTCCTCATGCGGTTATTCAATACATTGCAGAAAATGTTACTTCTAGCGTTCGAGAGCTCGAGGGATCGATCATAAAGATCCTGGCATACGCCTCACTTAAGCATCGACGGATTGATCTTTCTCTCGCCCAGGAAGTCCTCCATTCTAACCAAGTACAAGTAACAGCTGATTCTCTGACATTAACCTGCACAATTTCAAATGTTCAAGAAGTCATTGCACAAGTTTGGGGAGTCACTACTGAGGGACTTCGCTCAAAAACGAGAACCCAAAGCCTCACAATTCCACGACAGATAGCAATGCATTTGGCAAGAACAGTTTTGAACATGCAACTTGTTGAAATAGGGCAAGCTTTTGGCAATCGAGATCACTCCACTGTAATCCACAGCATTACTCGCGCTCAAGAGTTGATTAAAATAAATCATAAAATTCTGGAAAACTACAACCAAGTACGCCGGTTACTTGGAATACCTCAAATAATGTCAACAAAAAAACCAGCAACTTAACAGACCATCAACAACCAAAGCTATTGAAATAAAAGGACTAAGAAGATCTATCTACAATGTGAATCCTCTACTACCACTACTACATACTTTAAAAGAACTCAGCAAGAAATAGAACTAAAACACCACAACACGAGCTCTAACAATGCGCCTTACAATTTCTCGAGAAAAACTTCAAGAAGGATTGGCTGCAGTTGGAGCTATTGTTCCTGCAAAAAGTACTCTCCCGGTTTTGAATAATATCCTGGTTGAAGCTGTTGATCGTAGCATCCGATTTTCTTCTACAGATCTTGACATTGGCGTTACTACGGAGATAGCAGCAGATGTTATTGAGAAGGGAGGAATAACAATTCCTGCTAAAAAATTGATTGATATTGCTCGAGAACTTCCACCAACGCCTGTTCAGTTGAGCTCAATTGGAGAACAACGTCTAGTTCTTGACTGCGGGCGCTCACATTTTAAGATCCTGGGTCTTCCTCAATCGGAATTTCCAGCTTTTCCGAATGTTAAGTTTACTCAAAATTGGCGGATTCTTTCTGCACATCTTCAACAGTTGATAGGACATGTCGCTTTTGGCGTGTCAACTGAAGAGAGTCGTCCGATTTTGAATGGAATCTTGTGGGAAGTAAAGGCAGATTCGATGGCAATGGTTGCGACGAATGGTCATCGTTTAGCAAGGATGCAAATTGAACAGCATGTTCCCAAGGGAAATATCGGGGATTTGATAATCCCTCCGAAAGCTCTTGACCAGATCCGGCGGCTATTTCCTGCGGACGAAGAATTAGAAATTGGAAAGGGAGAGAATCATCTTGCATTTCGATCTCCATTTACAACGGTCTATACGAGATTGATAGAGGGTCCTTATCCGCCGTATGACCAGGTGATTCCGAGAGATAACGACAAGACCGTTATTATTGATAAAATTGCATTAATTAGTGCGCTTCGCCGGATGTCTGTAATTGCGTCGGATCAAACGCACAGAATTCGCATGACTTTTAATGCTGGTATCTTGCGATTTAGTGTTCAGACTCCGGATCTTGGTGAAGCGCAGGATGAATTAGCCGTCCGATATACAGGTGATCCGCTTGATATTGGATTCAACGCGAACTATCTGCTGGAAATTCTGCGGTATATGCCAACCGATGAGGTGAAGATGACCCTCAAAGCACCAGAGCGAGCGGCAACCATTGAACCAGAAGCTTGGACAGAAGATGCGAAATATCTTTGTTTGGTAATGCCACTTCGTTTAGTTGATTGATATCTGGAGAGGAGAGGAGGAAAAAGACAGGGATGTGGACATAGTCCACATCCCTGTCTTTTTACATACATGTTCTCAATCGATAAGCCGGATTCTGTCAGTCTCTCGACCGGACGATCATTCCTCTCGGAGTACGATCGCTCATACTCTCTAGCAGCCTACCCGCAGTGTCTTTGGCGAGCTGAGGGAACTCTCACTGCTTATTTGGCCTTGCACCAGCTGGGGTTTACCATGCCAAGGCTGTTACCAGTCTTGCGGTGGGCTCTTACCCCACCATTTCACCCTTACCGACATCACCTGACTATCGGCGGTATGCTTTCTGTTGCACTCTCCGTCACACGAACGTTAGTGTGCCCAGGCGTTACCTGGCAGCTTCCTCAAAGTGTCCGGACTTTCCTCGAGCAAAAGCTCGCGATCGTCTGAATGAGAACAACACGACGAATACTAACCAAAACGGAACCCTGCCCTCCGAATGACGTCAATGGAAGCATGCCACAGGGCAGAATTCGCTGCCCTTGAAGACACGAATAATCGGGGAGATTTCAATTGCTAATGTGGATAACACTCATATGGGTATTATGTGACCCTGTTCCACATGTCTTTGAAGGAAAAGAACTTAGGATGTTTTTTGGCAAAAAATTGACGCTTGAGGTGACGCGCGCGTGACGCGCCCAAAGAAATTCTTTGGAAGACAGCGCGCATAACCTCAATTGCGGAGCCGTACGATGCCAAAGACATTCAGATCGAATTTGCCTGGTACAGCTGTGACAGCGATGCTGACGGTTGACGAACGACTGCGAGTCGATGCCGCCAGCTCAGGGGTGTTTCGAGCGCACCATCGCGTAGATACCCGCGACGTACTGCTGGACGTCCGAGAACATCGAGCAGGTGCAGTTCTGGTTTCGGTTCGATATTGTGAAGAGGACGACCAGAACTCACTTCATCGAGTCGTTCGTGAAATTCCACGAATTCCCACCATCGCGCTTCTTACACAAGTAACAAACAAGACACCGCAGGCATTGCTGCAACTAGGCCATCATGGCGTTCGGAAGGTTATTGATGTCCGTGTCCCTCAGGGCTGGGACGATTTGCGCCAATTCTTGTCTGAAGAATGCGGAGACCTTGTAGAACAGGAGTCGTTAAAAAACTTGGGATGTTTGGTCGAGAATATGTCTCATGAGTGTTGGACATTCTTTGAGACGCTCTTCAAGGCCTCTGAAACCGTCACCTCAGTGTGCCAGCTTGCGGTACGTTTTGATATGTTGCCGAGCACGCTGATGAGCCGATTTTTTCGAGTCGGACTGCCAGCACCCAAGCGGTATTTAGCGATGACCCGACTGATTCGCGCAGCATACCTGTTCGAAAATCACGGCTTCTCAGTGGCAAACGTAGCTAACCACCTCGAATACTCATCGCCGCAAAGTTTTGGACGTCATGTTCGCGCGATGATGGGAGTAACGGCGGCAGACTTCCGCAGGCTATACTCGAGAACGATGAGAGCTATGATCTAAAAGTGTGGAATTAAGCGGAAGGCGGTGACACCTTCTCGAGTGAGACCAATCACTCCCGGGAGAATTCCCGGCTACGAAAAGGAGCCACCGCCCGATGAAGAAGATGATCGCAGGAGCCGCCGCGTCAAGACCGGTGTGGGACACATTGGAGACGTTCGCCCGTGGCAAAGTGCAGGAGTTCATTCAGCAGCTCTTGGAGGACGAAGTGACGGAGCTGTTGGGTCGGGAGAAGTCGGAGCGCCGCGCCGGGGTCGATGCGCCGAGCGGCTCGCGCAATGGACATGGGAAGCCGCGCCGGCTCGCGCTGATGAACGGGACGATCACCGTGCGGCGGCCGCGTGTGCGCGACGTGGACGAAACGTTTGTCAGCCGTCTGCTTCCGCTCTTTCAGCGCCGCACGCCAGCGGTCACCGCGCTGTTGCCGGAGTTGTATCTGCACGGCCTCGCGCTCGGGGATTTCGAGCTGGCGTTGCGCGGGTTGTTGGGTGACGGGGCGCCGCTGAGTGCGAGCGCGATCCTGCGGCTCAAAGCGACCTGGCAGGCGCAATACGCCGCGTGGCAGCAGCGCGATCTGAGCGACATCAAGCTCGTATATCTCTGGGCGCATGGGATCTACGTGAAGGCGGGCCTCGAGGACAGCAAAGCGGCGCTCCTCGTGCTGATCGGAGCGGATGCGAGCGGACAGAAGATGGTGCTCGCTGTCGTGAGCGGACAGCGCGAGTCGACGGAGAGTTGGGCGGCAGTGCTGCGGGATCTGAAGCGCCGCGGGCTGCGGGCACCGAAGCTCACCATCGCCGACGGCCATCTTGGGATCTGGAGCGCGCTCGCCACGATCTATCCCGAGAGCGCGGAGCAGCGCTGCTGGAATCACAAACTGCGCAACGTGCTCGACACCGTGCCCAAGAAACACCAGGCCGAAGTGAAAGCGGCGCTGCAGGCGATCGCGAATGCGGATACGGCGCGGGAGGCCACGGCCCTCCGCGACACCTTCACGCGGACGTATCGCCGGACGCATCCGAAAGCGGTCGAGCGGCTCGCACACGATTGGGAGCGGATGATCGCCTACTACGCATGTCCGCGCGAGCACTGGCGGCACCTCCGCACGACGAACATCATCGAATCCCCGTTCGCCGCGGTCCGGCTCCGGACCACAGCAGCGAAGCGCTTCAAGAAGGTCGAGAACGCCACCGCCTTGATCTGGAAAACCCTGCTGGTCGTCGAGCAACACTTTCGGAAACTGAACGCCCCACATCTCTGCACCACCGTATACGACGGCGCGACCTACCGCGACGGCGTGCTCGTCATGACCAGCACTCGAGAACTGCGCGCCGCCTGACGCCGATTACACACTTATTGACAAGAGCTCAACGATGATGATGAAAATGTTTGAGCAAGAGCTGATAGAGCCGTACATCGGAATCCTGGAGCGATTCCAGCCACTATCCAGTGGGTCGTACTGGACGCGCAATCCAAACTAAAATCCTGCCTGCAAGACAAGAAAGAGCAGTATGTCCGCTCGCCAAAACACAGTCGTTATATAATGGGTGAAAAGCGAGACTCGTGGACTGGAGCTAATCAGGTCAATCTGTTTTTGATTGCACTGGTTTTCATGCTCGCACTGTTGTTTGCAGGATTGCTACTCACGGACAGATCCTTTCGGCAGGGTGCGGAGGAGCAAGCAACGCTAGACGCAACAGCCTCCGCAAGAATCGTCGCTCAGCAGGTTGAACTAACTGGAGAAAGACTGCACGAGTTAAGTACCGAACATCGAGAGTCACCAGGAACCACGTGGCCAAGTGAAGCAAGCGGCGGACCCGATCGCGACTCCGCATTGCGCGCAATATGGCTTTTAGACTCGGCCGGCCATGCGGTGGTGGACTCGGCCACCTGGGATACCAGCGGAAGTGTATCAGTGCCGCTTGACGTGATTCAGAAGCTGGCGCAGCAGGTAACTGGAAGTCGGCACCTCCAACTTCAAGGCTTGGACGCGACAAGCAATGCACTGCGTAACCGGGCATTGTTAGGGGAACCCATATTCATAGAAGGGCGATTTGCTAATGTCGCGGTCGCCTTGGTGGACGAACAAACCTTGCTTGCGCCAGCAGCGAATGCAGCGGTTAGTGGTCGCTCATTCTTGGCTCTTCTGGTAGACGGCGACACCGCCGCTCAGACGCAACACAAAGGAGCCCAGTTCCGCCAAAGTTCTCCGATACGAGTTCCATTACCGAGCGGGTCGGAATGGTTTATCGTGTCGGCACAAACAAAAGGCGAAAACGCGGCACGATGGGCAATCTGGGCAATTGGTGTAACCGTGTTGGCTTTGCTGTTGCTTGGGCTACTTCGGGAGCGACGTCAAACTCAGCGCATTGCTGAACGCTCACTCGAGCTGGAACGACTTTCTGCCGAGTTGCTCCGCGCAAATCGCATGAAAAGTGAATTTCTCGCGGGCGTGTCTCACGAGCTTCGAACGCCGCTCAACGCAATTGTGGGATTTGTCGACCTACTCCGCGACGGCGGCTATGGAGAGCTATCGGCGAGACAAATGTCGCCTGTGGAACGCATCGCGACGTCAGCTACCCGGCTGAGAACTCTTGTTGACCAAGTTCTTGATATCGCGAGAATTGCCGCAGAGCGAGTAGAGGTGCGGCTCGAAGCAATCAACTTGCGCCCATTTCTCGCAAGTGTGGTCGGCGAAATCGAGCCCCTGATGACCGAGCAGCATGTACGCGTCTCGATCAAGAGCGACCCGGCCTTTCCGAAAGTACGAACGGACCCAACCCATTTTCGGCAGATCCTGATCAATCTACTGGGTAACGCAGTCAAGTATACGCCGGGAGGGATGGTCGAGATTCGAACCCGGATCGAAACCACCGGACCACCTCCGCGAAGCTTGGCAACCACGGGACAACACGTAGCCCTGCACCCGGAACACCCGCAACGATGGCTGGCGGTGGACGTTGCGGACACCGGAATAGGAATTCCGGTTGCGGATCAGGAGCGGATCTTCGAGGAATTCGAACAGGTACGTGGCGGTACCGGGCCCGACTCCCAAAGTCGGGGAACCGGTTTGGGCCTGCCCATTTCTCGTCGGTTGGCGACGTTGCTAGGCGGCGACATCACAGTTGAGAGCGCGCCGATAAAGGGCTCGGTCTTTACCGTCTGGTTGCCGGCGTCCGAGTAAACAAACCACAAGGTGACCATCCAGATCACGCAATTGCGCTAAGTCTTTTTGGTGAATGCGGACTTAAGCCGAGCAATGAACCCCGGTGATTCGACACTTGGGGGTTGATCAATCGCTTCGCGAAGCGCCGTCGCAAATGCAACGGCATCGGGAAACCGTTTCGTCGGGTCGCGGCTCAGGCCCCGCATGATTACCGCTTCTAACGCGGAGGAAAACCGAAGTCCCTGACGCGCGGTATTGAGAGGAAGAGGCGGCTGCGTCAGCAGCTGAGTGAACATCTCCCGTGGCGACTTTGCAAGATAAGGAAGGCTACCGGTGAGAAGAAAATAGGCGATCGTAGCCAGACTAAACTGGTCGGCGGCCGGTGAGACGAGCTCCCCGGACAAAGCTTCAGGCGCAACATACATGAGCGTGCCGACAAAAAATCCCGCTCTGGTCAGGCGTTGTTCTGGGGCGATGTCCGTGTCTGTGGCGATGCCAAAGTCCAGCAGCTTGACCTGGCCTGAACCGGGATCGTACATGACGTTCTCAGGCTTCAAGTCGCGATGAATGATGCCAACCAAGTGCGCCGCGTGTACGGCAGCGGCAATCTGGGTGACGATATTCGCAACTTCCGTGGGCGGAAGAGGGCCTTGCTTACGCGCATACTTTTCCAACAGATCGCCGGCGGCCCACTCGATGGCCAAAAAGTGTAGACCAGGCTCAGCTTCGCCAATTTCGATCGTGCGGACTACATTGGGGTGCTGTACGCGCTCGCCATAACGAGCCTCGCGAAGGAACCGAGCTACAGCGGTTTTGTCGTTGCGAAGTTTTTCGCGAAGAATTTTCACCGCTACCGGCCCATGGCGGGCATGGTGCGCACGAAAAACGGCGGAGGTCCCTCCTTCGCCAACTTCACTGTCGAGTGTATATCCGGCGAGATCTCGCCCCAGCATGGTTTCTCTCCTCACGCGGCGAACCTAACGGTAACGGAGAAGCCCGGCAAGGCGCACACCGGGTCTCGACGATTCACTTCGACTTTCACAGTCGTCAATGGAAGAGCCGCCAACCGTGTCTGCCGCACCTCCTGTTCTCGCCCCGCCTCCCAGCCATCGGTTATTCCTCGTCGATGGCTACGCGATCATTTACCGAGCCTTCTTCGCTCTTATTGCTCGGCCGTTGACGACTGGGCGGGGTGAGAACACCTCGGCAGCATGGGGCGTGGCCAACTTTCTTCAGCGACTACTGGCGAAACACAAGCCACAATATCTGGGGTGGGTTCACGATTCCGGTCTTTCCTTTCGTCATGAGCGCTATCCAGCGTATAAAGCCACCAGAGAGAAACTGTCGGAAGAGCTTCAGGCGGACTTTGATCGCGGCGTAGATCGGATCGAGCAAATACTTGCCGCATACCATATTCCAATTCTGCGCTTGGAGGGATACGAAGCAGACGACGTGATCGGCACGTTGGCACGGAAGGGCACGGCCAAAAAGCTGAACGTCGTCATTGTGTCCGGAGACAAGGACTTTCACCAGCTCGTGGGCCCCGGAGTCTGGCTCCTGAATCCTGGGCGCGGCGGTCCGGCGGCCGTGGACGAACAATGGGTGGGTCCGGGGAATGAAACAGCCCGGCTAGGCGTTCCTCCACGGTATGTCACCGATTATCTGGCGCTGGTCGGAGATTCATCCGACAACGTTCCGGGGGTGAAGGGGATTGGAGAAAAAACGGCGATCGAACTCATCGAGGAGTTTGGGTCGGTTGAGAATATCCTTGCCCATGTCAGCGAGATCAAGAAAAAAAGGCCACGAGAGGCGTTGATCGAGCATGCGGACAACGCCCGTCTGTCGAAAGAACTCGTGACGATCCGCACCGACCTCGACATCGACCTTGACCTGGACGCACTCCAAATCTCGACGCCAGATGCGCCGCGGCTTCGAGAATTGTTTGTGGAGTTGGAATTCCATTCGCTCGCCAAAGCCGTTGATGTGCCCGGAGAACAGCTTGCAGTCGGATCGGCTACGAAGCCACAGACGGCTTACCACACAGTGGATGATCTGCGCGCGGTAAAGCAGTTGATCGAAAAGATCCGACGCATAGGGCGGATTTCATTTGACACCGAAACAGTAGCCGACCCCGGCGCGCCAACTTCCGTTGATCCGCTTCGATCACACCTCGTAGGGCTGACGATCGGAACAACTTCCGGCGAAGCGTTTTACTTACCGTTTCGGCACAGAATTAGGCGAGATGTCCAACTCGGACTTGATCCTGCGCACAGCGATTCCAGGAACGAATCGAATCACGGAACGGAAGTCGCACTGGCAAGCATCGAACAGGCCGACGGGGACCTTCCCCGCAATCTTCCATTGCTCGACACACCAGAGATGCAGCCGCTTCGAGCGATCCTCGAGGATGCGACAATCCTCAAGACTGCTCAAAATGGGAAGTTCGACATGTTGGTACTTCAACGGGAGGGGATCACCGTTCAGGGCCTGACATTTGACACTATGATTGCGAGCTACGTGTTGGACCCGGGGCGGCGCTCACACGGGTTGGACATGTTGGCGCTGGAGTTTCTAGGACACTCCATGATTTCCTATGAGGATGTGTGTGGCAAGGGCAAGACAGCGATAGGGTTTGACCAGGTCCCCGTTCTACGCGCAACCGAGTATTCGTGTGAAGATGCCGATGTGACGCTTCAGTTGGCGACTTTGTTCGAAGAACAAATGGAGCAACTGCGAGTCGAAAAACTCTTCCGCGAGATCGAAATGCCGCTGGTCCCCGTACTGGCTGCGATGGAGGCAACGGGAATCGCGATTGATCTGAATAGATTCGCGACGTTGAGGTCACAGCTGGCGGACGAACGAGTTCGTACTGAGCAAGCGATCTACCGTGTGGCGGGCGAGGAGTTCAACATCAACTCAAACGCACAACTACGGCACATCCTTTTCGAAAAGCTCGGGCTTCCCGTTCTCAAGCGGACGAACACAGGCCCCTCAACCGACGCAGGGGTATTGGAGCGTCTCGTGGAGGATGGTCACGAGCTGCCGGCACTCATTATGGAGTACCGGGAGCTAGCGAAGCTTCAAAGCACCTATATCGACGCGCTGCCAATGCTGGTGAACCCACGCACGGGACGCCTGCACACGTCCTTCAATCAAACGGTAGCAGCGACGGGAAGGCTTTCGTCTAGCGACCCCAACCTTCAAAACATTCCCGTTCGACGAGAACTTGGGCGCGAAATCAGGCGCGCGTTCATCCCCAAACCTGGATGGACGATGATCACCGCGGATTACTCGCAGATTGAATTGCGACTACTTGCACATCTGTCGGGCGACCTGGCGTTCGTGGACACGTTCCACCACGGTGGAGACATACACCGAGAAACTGCGGCGCTCATTTTCGGTACCACTCCCGACGCGGTAACATCGGAGATGCGAAGCCGGGCGAAGACGATCAACTTCGCGACGCTTTACGGCCAAGGTGCGCATGCGCTGTCGCAACAACTCCGGATCACCCATGCGGAAGCGAAAGAATTCATCGATCAGTACTTCGCGCGATTCACGGGTGTTCGCGCATATCTGGACTCTGCGGTAGAGTCAGCGAGGAACCAGGGGTATGCGGAAACGATCTTTGGTAGAAAGCGATATATCCCGGAATTGCGAGATAAGAATTTCAATATTCGAGCATTCGGCGAGCGAACCGCGCAAAACACACCGATTCAAGGCTCCGCGGCGGATGTAATAAAGATCGCGATGATCCGCATCGCGGCACGGCTAAAGGCGGAACGACTACGCGGCGCAATGTTGCTTCAGGTTCACGACGAACTCGTATTCGAAGCCCCGCCTGACGACGTGGCTCAGCTTGCTGGATTAATTAAAGAGGAAATGGAGGGCGCCGCAGTACTGCGAGTGCCCCTACTTGTGGACATCGGAACGGGGCCTAACTGGCTTGAGGCCAAAAGTTGAGCGAACACGACCACACCTCGCATTTTGCGAGAAAACCGGCGGTTCAAGCGCCAACGCACGTTGCCAGAATCGGCCACAACTACGATAAGTGTTGATAAAACATTAGCTTAGGCCTTATAATGAAACCCGGCACCCGGCTTGCCAAAGCTTATGTAAATACGACTAGGCACTAGTGGAGCCTTCCTTCTCAGGTCTGGAACCTATGCGTCATCGACGGTACGGATTCACGCTGATCGAATTGCTCATCGTAGTAGTGATCATCGGAATTCTCGCGGCGATAGCCGTTCCAAAGTTCCAGAATACAAAGGGCAAGGCATACGTCGCCGCGATGAAGAGTGACCTTCGGAACCTCTCTA
>Ga0208357_1002511_pt1 | contig 12080 bp, 10 predicted proteins | sample NGESurdeep092012_6_FD_184487 | JGI IMG/M metagenome (GOLD analysis project Ga0208357, IMG submission 184487) | Arctic peat soil microbial communities from Barrow, Alaska - NGEE Surface sample F52-2 deep-092012 (SPAdes) | ecosystem: Environmental > Terrestrial > Soil > Wetlands > Peat ... | reverse complement strand
CTCATACCCGTCGATGCGCTGCCGTCGTGGTTCCCGCTGCTCACTCCAGCGGTCTGCCGCGGCCGCTGCCCGGGGCCACGCCCGATACCCTGAGCCGGCGCCACGAGTGCCCGGCCTCATGCAAGGAGCGACCCGATGCCCGAGCTTCCCCTTCTCTCCGGAGACGACGACCGCCTCCGCGCCGTGCATGCCCGCGCCGTCGAGGGGTTCGGGCGGTGGCCGAACCTGTACGCAACGCTGGCCAACGCCCCCGATCTCCTGGCCGCTTGGGTTGACTTCGCCTGGACCCTCCGAGCTGTTCCCGACTCGGATCGGGCGTTGCGGGAGCTGGCCATCATGCGCGTCGCCCAGGTGACCGGCTCGGACTACGAATGGCAAGCCCACTGGGCCATGGCCATCGAGGCCGGGGTCCCGGCGGAGAAGCTCGCCACCCTGGCTGACTGGCGGGATGCCGGCGCCTTCTCGACGGACGAACGGCTCGTGCTCGGCGCAGCCGAGAGCCTGACTGACTCGGGCGAGCTCTCGGTCGCCGAGCGCAGCCAGCTGGTGGCCACCTTCGGCCAACAACAGACTGTCGAGCTGGTACTGACCATTGCCTTCTACTCCTGCGTGCGTCTGGTCCTCGGCGGCCTGGGCGTACCGGCGGACGAGCGTGATGAGCAGGCCCCGGGCTTTGCCTAGTTGCGAGCCCCCAGACCCGTCGGTACTGTCCTGACCGGCGCAGGGGCGAGTCCGTCTACGAGCGTGGAGCTGTCATCGATGGCACTCGGGTACCAGATGTTCGACGCCGACAATCACCTCTATGAGGCGGCCGACGCCTTCACCCGATACCTGCCCGATCACCGCCGAACCGACTTCTATTGGGTCGAAGACGGACGGGGCCATCGCCACATCATCTTGAACGGAGCGTTGTGGGACTATCTGCCGAATCCGACGTTCGATCCCATCGCCGTGGCCGGGTGCCTGCTCGAGGTGTTCGCCCAGGAAAAGTCGATGCTCGAGGCCAAAGAGTCCGCGTACACGTTCGAGCCGCTGAGCAGTCATCCCGAGTACCAGGACCGGGCCGCCCGGGTGGATCGGATGGACGAACAGGGCCTCGAGGCGTCCCTGGTGTTTCCCACCCTGGTGTCGGGGCTGGAAGAGGCCACGGGCGCCAACGTCGAGCTGACCGTCGACCTGTTGCGGTCCTTCAATCGCTGGCTCCACGACGACTGGGGCTTCGCTCATGAGAATCGGCTGTTCGCCGTGCCCGTGATCTCCTTGTCCGATGTCGACGAGGCAGTCAGCATGCTCGAGTGGGTGCTGGCCCGAGGGGCCCGGGCGGTGATGATCAGACCCTCGCCGGTGCCGACGGCCCAGGGTTGGCGCTCGCCGGCCGACCCCCTGTTCGATCCGTTCTGGGCCCGGTGCCAGGAGGCCAAGGTCCTCGTGTGCGGGCACCTGTCGGCTACCGGCTATCACCGGTACTCGGGCGACTGGACGGGCACCTACACCATGAAGCCCCATGTGGCCCAAGGTCCGTTTGCCTCGATCGCCAACCACGCCCGGGCCACCATGGATTTCTTCACCGCCATGGTCGTACAGGGGGCGGTGTCGCGTTTTCCCAACCTACGGCTGCTCTCGGTGGAGAACGGGTCCGACTGGGTATCGTGGCTGGTGGAGCGGTTCAAAGTCGAGTACTCGCGCTATCCGGGTTCGTTTCCCGAGGATCCGGTGGACGCCTTTTCGCGGTGTGTCTGGGTCGTGCCCTATTGGGAGGACCCGATCGGGGAGCTGGCCAACTACGTGCCCATCGAGCGCATCCTGGCCGGGTCTGACTTCCCCCATTCCGACGGGCTGCCCGATCCCACCTCCTTCGTCAAGGCCCTGTCCGGGTTCAACGCTGGGGACACCAGGCAGATCATGCGCGACAACCTCAAGGCGATCCTGGTCGACGGGTAGAGACCCTCGGCGCCGGTCCCCGGACCGGAGAGCCGACGGCGGGCGCGGTGTCACCCCCTCAGGGGAGACACGGTTGTCAGGATTTGACTCTGTCGCTGGACAACGGCCACACTCGCCCTCCACACGTCGTCACACGATTGACACGAACGACGCGCCAGCCCGCCCGGACGGCGCGTCCAACAGACATGGGGAGAAGCTTGTGAAGAAACGTCGTCTGGCCGTATTCGCAGTTGCCGGAGCCGCCGCCCTGGCCAGCGTGGCCGTAGCAACGCCGAGCATGGCGGCATCGTCGAAGTCGCCGATCACCATTGCCTGGATGACCACGCTGTCCGGTCCCTATGCCCAACCCAGTGTCAACAACGATATGAAGCTGGCGACCAACCAGATCAATTCGCAAGGCGGTATCGACGGTCACAAGGTGCAGTTCGTGGCTTACGATGCCAACCTCACGCCGCAGCAGGCAGTGACGGCGACCCAGAAGGCTCTGGGGTCCAAGCCCACCGCCTTCATCGGCTACTCGGTCGACGACCAGATCCAAGCCACGGCCCAGGTGCTCAAGCAGTCCGGCATCCCGGTCCTGGCCGTGGCCCAGGGCCCGGCAGCCAGCTCCAACGCGGTGCATGTTCCCAACTTGTACACGGTGGTGCCCAACCTGGTGTCTGCCATCCAGGCCTCGTCGACCTACGCCTACTCCAAGTTCCACCCCAAGTCGGTGGGCATCTTCCACACCGATGACACTGCGTCCAACGCCGACGCATCGACGGCCCAGGCCCTGCTCAAGAAGCAAGGAGTGAGGAACTTCACCGTCCGCAGCGCCTCGGACCAGGCCACCGACACCACCCAGCAGGCCCTGGCCATGAAGGGTGATGACGTGGTGTTCGAGTTCGGGTTCCCGATCGTCGAGGCCAACTTCAACACCGCGCTCTCCCAGAACGGGATCAGCGTCCCCATCCAAGGCGACCAGACGGGGAACTTCCTGGCCGCCTACGGTCTCAACAAGCCGGCAGAGCTGACCAAGTACGCGTTCACCCCGTACTGCTACTCCGCCGTCCTGCCCACCAAGCAAGCCAAGGCCTACTCGGCGGCCTACACCGCCGCCTACCCGGGCCAGAGCCTGCAGACGTCGACGCCCTACGTGTACGACGCCGTCGAGCTCCTGGGCGCGGCGATCAAGGCTGACGGGGGGAACGTCTCGTCCTCGGCCATCACCAAGGAGCTGAGCAAGATCAGCTACAACGGAGTGTGCGGGCCCTACCACGCCGATGCCAACCATGAGCTGATGCACCAGGTGGCCATGGTCTCCTATGCCAACGGGATCAATCCCGGCGAGCTGGCTGCCATCTTCCACGAAGGTCCCGTGCCTGCCTCGTACTTCAAGAGCTGAGCCGCACCGCCCGCCCCTCACAGCACGGCGGCCCCCGGTCGCCCGACCCTGCCTGCAGGATCGGGCCGGCCCGGGGTCGCTGCGGCGCGGTGTTCCGGCAAAACATGACATCAGCGTCCTGCGGGGCTTTCGGCCCCCGCCGAGCCGATGAGGGTCAGCCCGGCTGACCGGGGACGGGCTCGTCCCCGCCGGCCAGCTCGTCGGCCAGCTGGGTTTGCAGCACGAATTTCTTCACCTTCCCCGACGCGGTACGGGGCAGGTCGTCCACCTGTCGCCACACCCGCGGGATCTTCTGGGGAGCCAGGCCGGCCCGCCGGAGAAAGGCCTCGAGGTCCTCGTCGCTCGGGGAGGACCCCTTCTCGGTAATGACGTAGGCGGCGGCTTGCTCGCCCAGGCGCGGGTGGGGGGCCGGGACCACGGCGGCCTCGGTGACGTCGGGGTTGCTGACCAGGGCGTCTTCGATCTCCCGGACCGAGAATTTCTCGCCGCCCCGGTTGATGATCTCCTTGATCCGGCCGGTCATGGACAGGACGCCCTCGGCCGTCACGAACCCGAGGTCCCCGGTGCGAAACCAACCGTCCTTGTCGAATGACTCCTTGGTGTGCTGGGGCTCGAGGTAGCCGAGGGCACGCTGCGGCCCCCGGATGAGCAACTCGCCCACCTCGTCGGGGCCCAGGACCGTCCCCTGGGCATCGACCGAGCGCACCTCGCACCCGGGGGCGATCCGGCCATCCGAACCACACCGGACCTGACGCGGGTCGAACCGGCCGCTGCCCGAGACGCTGGGGCACTCGGTCATGCCCCACGAGCGCATCGGCTGCATCCCGACGTCATCGGCGGCCTCGGCCAGCGTGGTGGGAATGGTGGAGCCGCCACAGGGATAGCCGGTCGGCAGGTCGAGGCGCTCCTGGCCCCGGCTCTGCATGGCGGCCAACAATTCCTGTATGAACACCGATGCTCCCGAGGAGAACGTCACCTGGTAGCGGGCCATGTCGTCGAGGGCCAACTCCGCGTCCCAGTGGTCCCGGAGCACGACCGAGGATCCCGTATAGGACGGGATGGCCACAGCCGACAGCAACCCGGTGGCGTGGGCCAGGGGAGCAGGCATGTAGGAACGATCGTCCCAGCCATAGGCGTGCATGCGCGACGACCGCAGGGGCGAGCTGATGAAGCTGCGGGAACTGTGAGCCACGCCCTTGGGCCCCGCCGTGGTTCCCGACGTCCAGCCGATCAGGGCGGGAGCATCGGGGTCGACATCGTCGACGATGAGCGGCTGCGCCGTGGCCGTGTCGTCGAAGTCGGTCCAGCCTGTCGCCGTTCCCCGCAGCACCACCCGCACGTCGGGGTCCCAGCCCTCGGCTCGGCAGGCCTCGTTGACCAGGTCCACATGGTCGACGCCCCGGAACGTGGCCGCGGTGATGACCCCTCGGGGTCGCACCCGAGCCACGACCTGGCGCAGCTCGTGCTCTCGGTAGATGGGAACGACCGGGCTGCTGATGGCTCCCGCGGCCCAGATGCCGTACGCCGTCACCAGGCACTCCCACCAGTTGGGGAGCTGCCACATGACGACGTCTCCGGGCCCGATTCCCTGGGCCCGGAGATAGCCGCCGAAACGAGCGGCCCGGTCGATGAGCTCGTGCCAGGTCAGGGCGGTCTCGTCGTCGAACACGGCGGGCAGCCCGCCGAACTCCCGCTGATTGCGGAGCATCAGGGCTCCGGGTGTCACCGATGACTGGAAGCCCAGGCTGGCGTAGTGGCGGGTGAGCTCGGTGGGCAGCGGAGCGGCGGCGTACTCGAAGGGGACATGCGTGCTCATGTCGTCATCTCCCAACTGGCCCTGGCGACATGGCGGTCTGTCCTTGGCGACATGGCGGCATGGTATCCAACCTCGACACGACCCCCGGGTGCTCCGACCCCTCGCTGTAGTCTCATCCCGTCGATTGACCATGCACGCTCGCGTCGCGCCGTGGGCCAAACGGGGAGGCACCGACATTGCCGTTCGTCGAGACAGTCAAGGGGCCGATGGACACGGCCCAGTTGGGCAGCACGCTGATGCACGAGCACGTCTTCGTCGTCACGCCCGAGATCGAGCACGAGTATCCCGAGTGGAGTTGGGACGGGAGCAAGCAAGATCGCCAGACCGAGGCCATCGGCAAATTGCAGGCACTGAAGGTGGCGGGAATCTCCACCATCGTGGATCTCACCGTTCTGGGCCTGGGGAGGTCGGTCGAGGACCTGGTGCCCGTGGCCCGGGAGACGGACGTCAACATCATCGTGGCCACCGGCATGTACACCTTCGACCACCTGCCCGCCTTCATCTCCCGTCGACCCGCGGTTCGTCCCCATTCCTCCGACGGAGACGTCCTGGTCGACTTCTTCGTCAAGGACATCACCGTCGGCATTGGCGACACCGGGGTCAAAGCGGCCGTCCTGAAATGCTGTACCGAGGTCAAAGGGGTCACCCCCAACATCCACCGGGTCCTCCGGGCCGTGGCCCGTGCCCACCGGCTCACCGGCGTCCCCATCTCCACCCACTCCAACGTCTGGCACCAGACCGGGCGCGACCAGCAACGGGTGTTCGCCGAGGAGGGCGTCGACCTGAGCCGGGTCGTCATCGGCCACAGCGGCGACACCACCGATACCGACTATCTGAAAGAGCTGATGGACCGGGGCTCGTCCATCGGGATGGACCGGTTCGGTCTTTACAATCACCCGCACCTGAGCTTCGACGAGCGGGTCCAGGTGGTGGCCACGCTGTGCGCCGAGGGCTATGCCGACAGGATGGTGCTGTCCCACGACACCATGTGCGTCATGGACGACTTTCCCGGCTTCTTCGAGGCCAACCCGTCCTGGGCCTACACCCACGTCTCCGATCAGGTCCTGCCTGCCCTGCGCGAACGGGGCGTGTCCGACGCGCAGATCGACCAGATGCTGGTGGGCAACCCGCAACGGATCTTCGCCCAGCACGGGGGCTACTGAAGCGGTGCCGGGACATCGGGGCCCGACCCTTCGGCTGGTCCGGCGCCGGATGTGAAACCTGCTGGCTGAGAGGCTAGACAGGGTCGGGGCGCCGGAGCCGAGCAGCGACGGGCGCATGACCAGGGGAGCAGGGCTATGGAAAGCGACATCCGTGACACGCCGGCGGACGAGTACTGGTCGGAGTTCGAGCACAAGTGGACGGCGCTCCTGAGCTACCGGTATCTGGGCAAGGTGAGCAGCGTTCTCGACAATGCGCCCGAGGGCACGACGATGCCCCTGCGCCATGACATGCGCAATGCGGCGGGAGGCATCATGGCCGCTCCGCTGTGCATTGCCGCGCCCGAGTCGGGTGGCATGGCCGATGACCTCTTCGTGCCCAACCCGATCATCGCCTCGATGCAGATCCTGGACGATGCCCGGGACGTGGCCAAGGTGGCCGTCCTCTCCGAGACCATTCATCTCGGTCGCACCATGGGGTTCAGCCGCTCCCGTGTGGTCGACGACGCCGACCACGATCGGGTGATCGCCCTCTCGACCGGGATGGGGGTCAGCCTGGGCCCCACCCCTCCTGGCTTCGAGAAGGTGGACAACCCACCGATCGACGTGGTCGATTCGCCGTCGATGCCGCCGCTCCATCAAGTCTTCGGCGCTTCCAAGCGGGACGACGGCAGCTGGACGCTGCCCGAGCTTCAGCTGGAGTTCGCATCACCCGATGCCGCCCTGCACCTCGGCCCCATCCACATCGTGCTCGAGACCGCGGCCAACGACCTGGCCGCCGATCATGCGGGCACCGATCAACTCCAGATCGAGAGCTGGCAGGTGATGTTCGTGGCCCGCGGCAAGGTGGGGCCGTTCCGGGCCACGGGGGAGGCATTCGACGGGGGACAGGGGCGCGTGGGTGTGCGTCTGTCGCTGCACGACGAGGGGAACAGCGACCGGGTCACCAGCACCGGTTCGGGCGTCTACCGCCGTCTGGGCTGAGGCGGTCGTCCGGTACATTGACAACAGGTTCACCGGCGGAACGGTCTGGAGGGGCGATGGCACAAGTGGAGTCGGCATGGGGGCGGTATCCGGGTTACCGGATCGATCTCGTACCGTTTCGGGGTACGGCCCGGGCCTGGCACGATGATCTACTTATCGCCGAGAGCACCTCGGCCCTGCGCGTCCTCGAGACCGACCATGTCGAGCGGCTGTACTTCCCCGAGTCCGATGTCCGTTTCGATCTGTTCGAAGCGAACGACCACCACAGCATCTGCCCGTTCAAAGGCGAGGCCGACTACTGGACGCTGACGGCCGCCGACCCGGTACAAGAGGACGTGATCTGGGCCTATCCCACTCCGCTCGACGAGGTGGCCGGGTTGAAGGGCCATGTCGGCGTGTACCACGAGCGGCTGCGCGTCGAGCTCGAGGAGCGGGGGACCGACGACCGGGATGTGAACATCACCCGGGTGCCCACGTGGGGGGATGCCGCTGACCTGATCCGGCTCATCGACGTGCAGCCGAACGGGCCGGACCGGTTCGTCGGTCCGCCCTACCGGGACAAGACCCGCAATGTCGTCGAAGGTGGTCAGTTCCTGGCCCAGGCCATCGTGGCCGCGTCGAAGACCATGCCTGAGCAACGGGTGATCTCGGCCTATATGACCTTCCCCAAGGCCGCCTCGTTCGACGACCCCATCGACATCACCGTGGAGAAGCTGCGCGCCGGCCGGACCTTCTCCACCCTGGCCATCCGGGCCGAGCAGAACGGTGCGCTATGCAGCCCGGGACTTATCCTGATGGATGCCGGGGCACCCGATACCATCGCCGACCGGGTGGCCATGCCCGACGTCCCCGGCCCCTACGAGTCCGAGCCCTACGACATGAAGGTCCTCGGACGCGACCTGCGCATCGTCGACGGTGCCTACTCGCCCGACCCCAACCGCGACGGACCGCCGGTCATCTACGCCTGGATGCGCTTTCGTGACGCACCGACCGAGCAGTACCTCCAGAGCGCACTGGTAGCCCAGGCCACGACCCACTGGACCATCGGGGCAGCCATGCGCCCCCACCATGGCTTCGGCGAGGCCGATGCTCACGTGACCATGTCGACCGGCATCATGTCGGTGGGCATCGCCTTCCACGACGACGCCCCGGTGACCGAGTGGTTCCTCTACGCCAATCCCGCCATCTGGTCCGGTCGTGGCCTGGCCCAGGGCCAGGGGCAGGTGTTCAGCGAGGACGGGCGGTTGATGGCCTCCTATACGGTGCAGGCCATGATCCGCCGCTTCGCCAAGGCGCCCGACGCCATGGGCAAGGACGCCTCCAACGCCATGTGATCGGCGTGGGCGTCAGCGTTCGGTCGCCCCACAGCGTTCCACGATGAGCTGGGCACCGAGCGTGGCCCGGACCGAGTCGGCCAGTGTGGCCGGGTTCTGCTGGGGCCCGAAGTGGTTGAGCCCGGCGAACACCTGGCCCCGGCCATGGGAGAGCCTCGAGACGAAGAGCTCACTGCGTTCGGCCGCACGCGAGCCCGGATCCGAGCCGCAGGCTATCACCACGGGGCAGCCCACCTCGGGGAGTCGGGCATAGATGGTGGTGCCAGAGAAGCCGCGGAAGGCTCCGGCCTCGTACTCCGGCCGGCACTTGAGGTGGACGTTTCCGTCTGCCCCCTCGGCCAGTCCGTGCTCCACGTAGGCCGCCAACGCCTCGGGGGCGAAGGAGTCCATCGGAGGCTTGCCCCCGTAGTTGGCCAGGGCAGCCTGGCGCGACGGGAAGCTGGCCCGTCGGCGGAGGGCCAGATCGACGGCCTCGGAGCTTCCGTCGTCTTCCGGCGAAGGAACGTAGATGGCCGGCTCGTAGGCGTAGATGGACCCGAAGGTGCCCGGTGTCTGCTGCTCCGCCAGCAACAACGTGGCTCCGCCGAGGGAATGGCCGACAGCTCGAGGCTGCTCGAGACCGAGGGTTTCGACCACCGAACGGATGTCCTGGGCGAACCCGCCCCACGAGAAGTCGAGATCCAATGGTGCACCCGAGTCCCCATGGCCCCTCAGATCCAGCGACCAACAGTGGAAGTCATCCTGCAGCCGCTGGGCGATCGGGCGCCACATCAGCCCGTGGAACCCGGTGGCGTGCACCATCAGCAACGGCGGGCCCGATCCTCCGAGGTCGAAATAGTTGATCTCCACTCCGTCGGGGGTCAGGACCACGGGCACGGCGGCACTCTACCGGGATCGCCCGTCGAGCCACCAGATGACAAGGGCGCGCCGCGTGGGCCTGACAACCTCAGAGGGCGATGCCGCAGACCTTGGTGTCCAGGTACTCGTGGATGCCCTGCCGCGCCCCTTCGCGTCCGACCCCGCTCTCCTTGATGCCACCGAAGGGCACTGCTGCTGACGTCGGATTGATGTCGTTCACCCCGATGATCCCGAAGTCGAGACCCTCGACGGTGCGGAGGGCCCGGCTCAGGTCGCGCGTGTACACGTAGGAGGCCAGGCCGAACGTCGTGTCGTTGGCCATGGATAGCACCTCCTCCTCGCCGTCGAAGACGATGACGGGGGCGATGGGCCCGAAGGTCTCCTCCCGGTAGATCACCATGTCGGAGGTGACGTCGGTGAGGACGGTGGGCGCCCAGAACTGTCCGTTGGCGAAGGCCTCACCGTCGAGTCGCTCGCCGCCGACGCGTACCGTGGCCCCCTGTGCCCGGGCGTCGTCTACTTGGTGCTGCATCTTGGCTAGGGCCGGCTCGTCGATGAGGGGCCCGATGGTCACCCCGTCGTCGAGCCCGTTACCGGGGCGAAGGCGTTCGACCCGCTCGACCAGCGTGTCGATGAACGAGTCGGCCACGCCGCGCTGGACGAAGATGCGGTTCGGGCAGATGCAGGCCTGCCCGGTGTTGAGGAACTTCACCAGGGCCAGTCCCTTGGCCGCATGCTCAGGATCGGCATCGTCGTACACGATGAAGGGTGCGTGGCCCCCCAGCTCCAGGGAGACCCGCTTCATCTGCTCGGCCGCCCGTGCCGCGATGTGCTTGCCCACGTCGGTGGAGCCGGTGAAGCTGATCTTGCGGACGGCCCGATTGGTGAGCAGCTCGTTGCCTACTGGTTCGGGATCGCTGGTGGTGATCAGGTTGACCACACCAGGCGGGAACCCGGCATCCTCGAATACCCGGAAGGTCTCCACCGCGCACAGTGGGGTCTGCTCGGCCGGTTTCACCACGATGGTGCATCCCGCGGCCACGGCCGGGGCCACCTTTCGGGTGATCATCGAGATGGGGTAGTTCCACGGTGTGATGGCTGCGGCCACACCCACCGCCTGATGCAGCACCAGAAAGCGCTGATCGGCCCGGGCCGACGGGATGGTCTCGCCGTAGACCCGCTTAGCCTCTTCGGCGAACCAGGCCAGGAAGTCTGCGGCATAGCCCACCTCGTTGCGGGCCATCCGGAGGGGCTTGCCCTGTTCTTGGGTCATGAGCCGGGCCAGGAGGTCACGGCGTTCGAGCATCAGCCCGTGGGCTCGGGCCAGTAGCTCGGCCCGGGCGTAGGCCGTGCGCGCCGACCAGTCGGGGAAGGCGGCCGACGCGGCGTCGACCGCCGCTCGGGTGTCCTCGGCGCCGCCATCGGCCGCCTGACCGAGCACCTCGCCCGTCGCCGGGTTCACCGCGTCGAACATCCGCCCCGAGGCGGCCTCCACCCATTTCCCATCGATGAACAACATGTCGTCCCCGTTCGCTCTGTCGGAAGTCGTGTGCCTGCTCAGAAGTTCTTGAGCATCTCGATCGAGTCGACCGAGAGAGCCCACGGCGATTTGATCGTCGCTCCTCCGTCCACCACGATCGTCTGACCGGTGATACGGGCGGCCAATCCCGAGGACAGAAAGAGCACGGCGTTGGCGATGTCCCGGGCCCGTGGCGAATTCAGGGGTGCGCCACCGTCGGTGCCCCACTGGTCGTCGGGCTGGTCCTCGTTGCCTCCGCCGACACTGCCCGGGGCCACGGCGTTGGCCCGGATGCCGTGTCGTCCGAGCTCTTCGGCCACCGTTTTGGTCAGCGAGATGATGCCCGCTTTGGCCACGCCGTAGGCCACGTGAAAGGCCGCCGATCCGATGCCGTCCACCGAGGCCAGTGCGACCAGTGACCCTCCCGTGCCCTGCCTGATCATGTGGGCCGCGGCGGCGCGGTAGAGGTAGAAGGCCTGGGTGATGTTGTTGTCGATCGACCATCGCCAGTCATCGTCGGTGAACTCGTCGAAGACGGACCATTTTGCGCCGCCGATGATGTCCACCACCAGGTCGAGGCCGCCGAGCGCTTCCACTGCCTCGTCCACGGCGCGCCTGCTCTGGTCGGGCACGGTCATGTCAGCGATGATGGGCACCGCTTTGCCGCCTCCCTCGTTCACCTCGGCGACGATGTCATCGGCACGACCCTTGTCCATGTCGATACAGGCGAGGGTCACGCCGGCGGCGGCCAGCTTCAGGGTGCTGAGCCGGCCCATGCCCGCCCGGGCGGGCCGGTAGCCGGCACCGGCGACGAGCCCCCGCTTGCCGGAGAGCCCGAGGTCGATGAGTTCGTTGAAGTCGGTCATGCCCCGACCCTACTAAGGCACACTGATGTGAGCCCTAATTGAACCAGCGAGAGCGCTTCGTGGTCGGGCCCGTCGGTGGCGCGAGGATGTCGGCGTGGACTCCTATGCCCAGCAGCTGGCTGACGCCGTCGACGCCGTCCTCGCCGCCTGGGTGGAGCGGTGCGTTGCCCTCCGGGTTGAGCAGGCCGGGTTGGTCGAGACGCCGCAACTACGGCAGG
>Ga0208357_1002510_pt1 | contig 12084 bp, 10 predicted proteins | sample NGESurdeep092012_6_FD_184487 | JGI IMG/M metagenome (GOLD analysis project Ga0208357, IMG submission 184487) | Arctic peat soil microbial communities from Barrow, Alaska - NGEE Surface sample F52-2 deep-092012 (SPAdes) | ecosystem: Environmental > Terrestrial > Soil > Wetlands > Peat ... | reverse complement strand
CACATCTACGGACCCGAAGGATTCGCGTTCTATTCCCGGGCCAAGGTCGTGACCACTCGTTGGCCACGGGCGTCGGAGTCACAGATCGACCATGATTTTCCCCAAACGCGCTAAACCCCACGCGCCCGGCCCCCTAGACTCGCCAACGCGGCGTCAGCAATTCTCCACCAACGTCGCTAGTACGAGGTCCCATGAGTAAGCAACACTCCAGCGTTCGCGCGTACGGCATCTTGGTCCACGACGGTTCCGTGGCCCTGGTGCGTTCGTCGAACCCCAATCACAAACCACCGCTTTGGTGGCTACCCGGCGGCGGTATTGACTTTGGCGAGACTCCCGAAGAGACCTTGGGGCGAGAATTCACTGAAGAGACTGGGCTCGTGGTGGGCGACCCCGAACTGTTCTCGGTCACCAGTGACGTGCGCTCGCGCGATAACGGCGACCGAATTCACACCGTCCGCATCATCTACACCGTCACCTGGAAGGCGGGCGAACTCACCCACGAAGTGCACGGCACGACCGATCACGCCGCGTGGTACCCGATTGACGAACTCGACGCTCTCAACGTGGCCGACTACGCGCGCTCCGCGATTCAGGCGGTCGTGCGAAAGTAGTGCCGCGCCAGGGTCGCCTTGGCGATCTTACCCGTTCCGTTGGTCGGGAGCCGATCATTGGTAAAGGCGATACGGGTCGGAATTTTGTAGGACGCGAGACGAGTCGAGAGATACGCGGTGAGTTGCTCCTCACTGAGGTACGCGTCCTCGCGCAGTACGACCACCGCCGCGACCGATTCGCCGAGCCGGTCGTCGGGTAGTCCACACACCGCCGCCTCCAACACCGCGGCATGTTCGAAGATCACCGACTCGACTTCGGCGCAGTACACGTTGTCGCCACCGCGAAGGATCATGTCCTTCATTCGATCCTCGATGAAGAGGAATCCTTCGTTATCGATGAATCCGACGTCGCCGGTGCGTAGCCACCCCTCGACCAACGCCGCAGCCGTTGCCTCGGGCTGCCGCCAGTATTCACGGAACAGTGTCGGGCCCGACACCCAGATCTCGCCTACGACGTCCGACGCGACGACGACGCCCTCGGGGTCACGGATTTGCACGTCCATCACCACGGTGGGTGTTTGTCCGGTCGAGCCGGGGTGGCGCTGGTAGTCGTCGCCGTAATTCTGGGGTCCGTACGCGTTGGTCTCGGTCATCCCGAAGGCCAAATTGGGACGCGCGTGCACGAACGTGTCATCCACGCGAAACACGAGGGCCGTCGGCGCCGGTGCACCGCCGCCGCCCACCGTCACCAAGGACGAGGTGTCGAACTTCGACAGGTTGGGGTAGTTAATGAGGTCCCACGACTGCGTCGGAACGCCCACGACATTGGTCACGTGGTGTGTCTCGATGAGGCGCAGCGCGGCCTCGGGGTCCCATCGGTGCATCATCACCAATTTGAAGTGCCACGAAAAGCACGACAACATCACCGGCACGCAACCCGTGACGTGAAAGAGCGGGACGATCAATATGAAGCACGTGGGGTCGCTCGGCACGTGGTCCCGCGGTCCGCGGCGTAGTCCCTCCACGATTAGACCGGTCGAAAATGCCATCAACGTTTGACAGATGGCGTCGTGCGTCGACACCGCACCCTTGGGTTGTCCCGTCGTGCCCGAGGTGTACAAGATCGTGGCGATGTCGTCACTACGAACGATCACCGCCGGCATCGCGGCTCCGGTCACGACGATGTCGATCCAGTGCACGACGCCCGCGGGCAATGACGCCGTCACGTCGCCGCGCGCGAGAACGACGGGGATATTGTCGCGTTGACACGTCTCGATCACTCGCGCACAGCGATCAGGGTCGGCGACCACGACACTGACGTCGGCGTCGCGGATGGCGAAATCGAGTTCGTCGCTGGTCCACCACGCATTGAGTGACACCGCGATGGCGCCTACCGACACCGTCGCGGCGAAGGCGACGATCCACTCGGGGACGTTGCGCATGGCGATGCCGACGCGATCCCCGTGTCGTACTCCAAAGTGGTTGACCAGGGCGTCGGCGAACTCATCCACCGAACGCATCACGGCGTCGAAGGTCCACTCCTCGGCTTCGTAGACCACGAACGTCTCGTGAACTCCGCGCGCGGCGTTGAAGATGTCACCCAGGGTCGCGGGCGCATTCGTGAAGACGCGGCGCGACACCTCATCCGTCGTGCGCGTAGTCACTTCGAACAACTGACCGGGCGCCGTGACTTGGACAATCGCGTCACGCAAGTTCAGTCCCACGCCACTCCCTTCGTGCCCCACTTAGCCTAGGAGAACTACTCTCCTCTCATGGACCACGAGGACTTTATCTTTACGGTCCACGTGCACCCCGGCGCGCGCCACGCCGCCGTTGGAGGATCGCACGACGGTCGACTGGTGGTGCGCGTGCTCGCGCGCGCCGTGGGGGGCGCCGCGAACGAGGCGGTGCTCGCCTCGCTCGCCGGTGCGCTCGGCGTGGCACGCGACCACATCACCTTTGCTCACGCGACGCGATCGCGCGACAAACTCGTGCGGGTCAGTGACGTCATTGACCAACGAGAACTGCGCCAACGTCACGCAGAACTCTTGCGCGGTAGCACTCAATCACCACGGGGCGGTAAAGCACGACCCAAGTGACCCTGGCAATCGTTCATCGCGACAGAACATCTCCCCAGACGATTGCTGTAGTCCACCAATTGCGCGGGACTGGCGTAACCTGGCGAGATGTCTCGGTGTGCGAGGATCACCGTGTCGGCCTCCAATTCCAAGGGAATTCGAGGGAGGACGTCAACAACGACGATGCGGGTTCAGTGTGACACGTTCGCGAACAACATCAACTTCGTCGTCGCGGGAGGCGACCGACTTAGGAGATGGCGGCAGTAGCGGCTCCGGCAGCCTTTTGGGCCATGCGCTCGACCGTCTCGGAGATCTTGGCGACGACCGTGGCCAACTCGAGGCGCGCCGTCTCGGCCTCTTTGTTCAGTCCAGCCAAGTGACCCACGTCCCACAGGTCCAACACCGGCGTGACGACGTCTCGAAGAAATTGCGTGAGACCATAAATACCTTCGCGCGCGATGCGCACCGCGTGGCGCGAGAAACTCGGTATCCCGGTGCCCGGCATCGCGAAGTTAGTCACCTGCTTAGCCGTCGCGATCATCATCATGGAGGGGTCCAGGGCGAACGCGGCCAAGGCTAAGTCGCGGTAAAAGAGGTAGTGCTTGGTCTCGTCGCCGGCGACCAGAGCGAGTACGTTGCGCCCGACCTTGTCGTCCTTGGGTAAGTGCGCACCGGTATTACGATGGGCGATCTGCGTGGCGCGCTCCTGGAACGAGACGTAACAAATCAAATCGGCGAAAGAATCGGGTTCGGGAACCTCGCCGCGCGACATTTGGACCCGCCGTCCGTCTTCGAGCAGAACCGGATCGATGCACCGTGAGATGTGCACCCAGTCGCGCATCACCATGGAATGGCGGTTTTCCTCCATCGTCCACTGGTAATTCCAGTCGCGAATGGGATGCCCCTTCGGAGCGTGAGAGAGGATCGAGTTGGTGTAGTAGGGGAGATTGTCCTCGGTCAACAAATTGACGTAGATGGAACTGCGGACGCCATCAGCGACTGGATAGTCTGACTCCGTCCACGGGTGCGTACCGAAGTCCTCGCCCGATCCCCAATCGATTTGTTCGTGCGGGTACCATAGTCGCGGAGCCTCCATATGGCGGTTATAAAGACGCTCAACGTCCGGAGCAATTTCCAGAAGAAGATTGCAGCGACTCTGTGGTACACGCATAGCTGACAATTTATTTCTTTCGCACCGGCGGCCTATAGGCCACTCCCCCATGGTAACGCTGTAAGGGCATATATAGTCTGGCTCTTGTGATTTCGCTCACAAGAGCCCCAAGTAGCCTGATGGTCTCGTGAATCTCCTTGAGTCTCTTATTCCCAGTGATTTTCGACGCTCGCTCGACGCGCGACTACGTAGATTTTTCATCGCGACCTTCATTAATTGTGTGGGTACTGGACTCACGCTCTCGCTCTACGTCGTGTACCTGCACAACGTCCACGGTTTCTCCACCACCTTCTCGACACTGCTGCTCGCGTGCGCCGCCTTAGCCGGTCTTGTCACGAGCCCTCTGTGGGGCAGTGCGACCGACCACTTCGGTCCGGTCAAGGTCATCCTCGTTGCGCTCGTCACCAACGGGGCTTCTCTCGTGTACTGGGCCTATATCCACTCCGAGACGAGTGCGGTCATCGGGGCCGTACTCCTCGCCGTCTTCGGAAACGCCGGATGGGGTCCGGGCAGCACGCTCCTGGTACGACTCGTTGCCCCCCAACACCGCCAGCGCGCGTACGGATTCAATTTCATGATGGTCAATCTTGGCATCGGCTTCGGTGGACTCATCTCCGCGAGCGTCGTCAATCTGCACGACCCCCTCACTTTTCGTCGTCTCTACCTCGGCAACGTCATCGTCACCTTGCTCGCGAGCTTCTTTTTCGCCACCCTGTGGAAATACGGTCACCTCCGCGACCGACCACGAGGTGGGGACGACTCAACCACGAGCGATGGGTGGCGAGTGGTCTTTCGCGACCGTCGCCTGGTCTTGTACGTCAGTGCGTCACTGGTCTTGATGCTCGGCGGCTACGGGGCGCTCGACTCGGGCTTCAGTCTGTTCGTCGTGAACAACTTGCACATGTCCGTGCACATCATCGGCGTCGTATTATTTGTCAACACGAGTACGATCGTCCTCGCCCAGCTCGTCGTGGTGAACATTGTCGAGAGACGAAGTCGCACCCGAGTGCTCGCGCTCGTCTCGACCCTCTGGGCGGTCTTTTGGATCGCCTTGGCGATCTCGCTGCACCTCTCACGCGTGGTCGCCGTCGTGGCGATCTGCGCGGCCATGGTCGTGTTTGCTATCGGCGAGACGATGCTCTCTCCGGTCGGCCAAGCCCTGGTGAACGAGATCGCGCCCGAGCATCTACGGGGTCGATACAACGCTGCCCAGGGCCTGACGTGGGGAGTCTCGGGATCGATCGCCCCCGCGATCACTGCCATCTTCTTCGACAATCACCTCGGCGATTGGTGGCCGGTATGCGTGGCGGGTCTCTCGCTCGTCGGTGGCGCGATGATGCTAAATCTTCGTCGACGTCTCACCACGAGTGAAGACGGGCGCGCGAGGCCCGGTGTCCTCTGAAAAACAACGCCCAACGCGCTTCGGCAACGCCCGTGCCACGACTGGCGCGCGACCACGAACGTTCTCCCATCGATTTTCTCACCTCGTGAGGACGATCTTTCGCAACCGGATCGCATCGCGATCGAATGATCTGAGTGCGTCGCGACCCGGATAAGATCGGTGTGATTGACGTCAGTGAGAGCGGCCCGTCGGCGCCGGAATCGCGGGTGGCTATATCCCTTCTCGCATTGTTCTCGTCACGTCGGATGTCGCGAGCCGTTGCCAACGAAGAGAGAAGTCACCCCACGATGAACCCCGCCCCCTCGGCCCTCCACGATCGTTACAAATGGACAGCATTATTCGTGGTCACCCTGGGAATGTTGATGGCCACCATCGACTCGTCCATCGTGCTCATCGCCATGCCGGCCATCTTTCGCGGCATTGGTCTGGATCCGTTGCAGCCGGGCAACTCCTTTTACCTCCTATGGATGATCCTCGGATTCCTCGTGGTCACGAGTGTCCTCGTGGTGAGTCTCGGTCGTTTGGGCGACATGTACGGACGCGTGCGCATTTACAACTCGGGCTTCGCGATCTTCACCTTTTTCTCTGCCCTTCTCTCGATCACCTGGATGCACGGCCACGCGGCCGGACTCTGGCTGATCATCATGCGCCTCTTCCAAGCACTGGGAGCGGCGATGCTGATGGCCAACTCCTCGGCGATCCTCACCGACGCCTTCCCCCGACACCAACGGGGCTTAGCAATGGGGGTCAACCAGGCCGCGGCATTCAGTGGCACGTTCATCGGACTGATCGTGGGGGGACTCCTCGCACCCTTTGACTGGCACCTGGTGTTCCTCGTCTCGGTGCCGGTGGGACTACTGGGCACGGTGTGGGGCTACGTGGCTCTACGCGAGCAGGGCGAACGCCACCGCGCGCACGTCGACTGGCTCGGCAACACCACCTTCGCCGTTGGCATGGTCCTGATCATGGTGGGAATCACCTACGGGATCGAGCCCTATCGAAGCCACACCATGGGCTGGACCAGTCCCCTGGTACTGGGGTGCATCATCGTCGGGGTCGCGACCATGGTGGCCTTTGCCATGATCGAACGTCGCGTCGCGTCCCCGATGTTTCGTATCCAGCTCTTTCGCATTCGACCCTTCACCGCGGGCGTCAGCGCCAGTTTTCTGGCGGCCCTCAGCCGTGGGGGCCTCATGTTTATGTTGGTGATCTGGCTCCAGGGCATCTGGCTTCCGCTGCACGGATTTAGTTTTGAGCGCACGCCCCTGTGGGCGGGCGTCTCCATGGTGCCCCTCACGGTCGGCATGCTCTTGGCGGGACCGATTAGTGGCTACTTGTCGGACCGCTTCGGTGCGCGGCCCTTCGCCACGGGCGGCATGTTGGGCACGGCCGTGTGCTTCGTGTTGCTCGAGACGTTGCCGGTCAACTTTCATTACTGGGAGTTCGGCATCTTGTTGTTCTTCACCGGAATGTCCATGGCCGCCTTCGGATCACCCAACCGCGCGGGCGTGATGAACGCACTTCCCTCCGAGCACCGCGGGGCCGGGTCCGGAATGAATACGACCTTTCAGAACTCCGCCCAGGTCTTTTCCATTGGACTGTTCTTTACCTTGTTAATCGTTGGTCTGTCGAGTTCACTCTCCACCAACCTCTACCAGGGTCTCGTGGCCCACGGCGCCTCCACCAGCGTGGCCAGCCACGCCTCACACTTGCCGCCCATCGCTACCTTGTTCGCCGCGTTCCTCGGCGACAATCCGATCCAGCACTTGCTCGGCCCCGCCGGCTTGGCGCAACTCAGCGCCGCGCAACAGGCCACGCTCCTCGGACGGAACTTTTTCCCGACATTGATCGGCGCGTCCTTTCGTTCCGGTCTACACGCGGCGCTCGATTTCGGCATCATTGCGAGTCTCTTCGCCGCGGCGGCGTCGTGGGTGCGCGGTGCCAAGGTTGATGACGAAGTCGCGGCGCCCGTCGCCGTCGATATCAACGTCGACTAGAGCTCGCGGGTGAGCTGCTCGACGCGCTCATTCCAGTCGCGCTCGGTGCTTTCGCCGCGCGCGTGCAGTGCCGTACGCTCCTCGCGCAGGGTCCGGGCCACTCGTCCTAGTCCACTGGGCAACAATTCGCGGACGCGCCCTCGCACCCACTGGGCGAGCGACGGTGAGGCACCCGACGTCGACACGGCGACGATGACGTCGCCGTCGCGGTGCACCGCGGTGAAGTAGAAACTGCACCGCGTCGGATCGTCGACCACGTTCAGTAGCACGTGGCGCTCCTCGGCCTCCGTGACGATCTCGTCGTTCACCGGTTCGTTGGCGATCGCCGACACGACGAGGAAGAAACCCGCGAGGTCACCGCGACAATACGGTCGCACTTGGGTGGACACCACGCCCTCGGGCACTTCGACCAGTAGTTGCTCGGTGATGACGTGCACGCACGCGCCCACTTCGAGCAATTGACGCGCCTTATGTGCGCCCAGACGACCCATGCCGAGGACCAGCACGTCACGACCCGTGAGATCGAGGGCCAGCGGCAGCATCACGAAGTGGCGACCAAGTCGCGCACGACGTCCTCAATCCCCAATTTCAGAGCGGCCACGGGACCGATGACGATCACGGCCGGTGAGCTCACGTCAAGGAGCGCCAAGTGCTCGAGACGTGCGCGCACGACGCGCTGTCCGTGCGTGGAGGCATTTTCGACCACTGCGACCGGTGTCGCATTGTCCAGTCCCCCACGACGAAGTTCTTCAGAAATCTGGACCCGGCGCGCGACTCCCATTAAGACCACGAGGGTGATATCGGGGAGCGCCAGACGTTCGAAGTCGACGGCCGCGCCCGACTCGGCGGTGGCCGTCACCACGCACACGCCGTGCGACACACCGCGATGGGTCACCGGAATGCCGGCCAGCAGCGGTCCGGCAAACGCCGACGAGATGCCCGGCACCACGTGCACCTCGACGCCCGCGCGAGCGAGCGCGAGAGCCTCTTCTCCCCCGCGTCCAAAGACGAAGGGGTCGCCGCCCTTGAGGCGCACCACGTGGTCGTAGCGAGATGCCAGTTCGATCAACATACCGTTGATGTCGTCTTGGGAACTCGAGCGACCGGGAATCTTTCCGACGTCAATTCGTCGCGTGCGCGGTCCGAGGAGGTCAAGTACTCCCGTTCCGACGAGGCGATCGTGCATGACCACGTCGGCCGTCGCGAGTACTTGCGCGGCGCGTAACGTCAACAGGTCGGCGTCACCCGGTCCCGCGCCAACGAGGTAGACACTCACGGCGCGACGACCCGCACGTAGAAGTCACCGAAGGCTTCACCCTCAAGTCCCTCGTCGCGCCAGCGCTCGAGCAGAGGCTCCAGGACCGCGGGGATCTCGTCGAGCTTCAGTTTTTCTTGGTGCAGTGACGCCAATCGGTCACCGCGCAAGGTGCCGCCCAAGTACAGGTCGTAAGAGTTCTTCGTACGTCCGACGACGCCGACCTCGGCCACCGCCGGGCGCGCACATCCGTTGGGACAGCCCGTCATGCGTAGCTGTAGGCGACGCTTGCCCAGTCCCTTCTGGTTGAGGGCTCCCTGCAGGTCATCGACCAACGACGGCAGACGTCGCTCGGCCTCGGCCAGGGCTTGTGAGCACGTGGGAAGCGCCGGGCACGCCAGGGCCGATCGCTCGACCGTGCCGAGCTCTTCCACGCCGCGCACGTCGTGCTGGGCCAATACGCTCGCGACGTAGTCGCGGTCCTCGGGAGCGATGGCCGACACGACGATGTCTTGTTGGGGGGTGATCAAGAAGCGCAGATCGCGCGACGAGGCCAGTTCGCGCAGGGCAGTGCGTAGTCCCTTGCCGTCGGTATCGTCGCGCACGCGTCCGGCGCCGACGCGTACACCGATCTCGAAGTTTCCGTTACTCAACTCACGCCACCCGAGGTGGTCCTCGGCGTCGCGCAGTTCCACGGGTAACGCCGGTCGCAGGGCTCGACCGTAGCGTTCTTCGATCTGAGCAATGAACGCGTCGTTGCCCATGTCGGCCGCCACGTACTTCAGGCGGGCGCGTCGCCGGTTCGTTCGGTCGCCCAGGTCGCGAAACGTGGACAGGACCGCGCGGATGAGATCGTCGAGTTCGTCGGGGGTCACGAAGGTGAGCGGCGTCGCCAGTCGAGCAAAGGTGTCGGGCTGGGCGTAGGAACGACCGAGTCCTCCAGCCACGACCACGTTGTAGCCGGTGCCCAAATCGGGATGCGTGCTGGGGATCAGTCCGACGTCCTGAGCCAGAATGTCGACGCAATTCTCATCGGGGTGGGCAATGGCGATCTTGAACTTGCGTGGAAGGTACGTGTCGCCGTAGAACTCGTGCTCGACGTCGGGCTCGATGCTGGCCGCGCGCTCGCCATTGACGAATATCTCCCAGTGGGCCTTCGTAGTGGGCTTGAACGTCTTCGCGATGTGATTAGCCAATTCGGTCACGTGGATGTGCGCGTCGTCGGACACCAGACTCGAGCACATCACGGTATTGCGCACCACGTCACCGCAGGCGGCGAAGGACGTCATGGCCTGTTGGTGCAGGCGCGCGCCGAGCGTCTGCAAAGAGAACTTGAGGACGCCGTGGAACTGCACGGCTTGACGGGTGGTCAGTCGAATCGAACCGTCGGCGAGATCTTCGGCGATGTTGTCGAGCGCCAGCCACTGAGTCGAACTCAACTGTCCGCCGGGGATCGCGACACGAATCATGAAGATGTACTCGAGGGGCTCACCGGCCTGGGCGCGCTCACGGCGAACGTCGCGATTGTCCTGGGCGTAGATCCCGTGGAATTTAAGGAGGTGCTCGGAGTGCCCCGACATGTTCGGGGCGGGCGAACTCAAGTCCCCTAAGAGATCACCGCGTAGGTGATCACTGGAACGCTTGATCGACTCTTCCGCTACCAGCGAGGTCGTTTCCTCTGACACTGTGAATGCTCCTCCCGCGACGGCCCGTGACGTCTAGACCACAAATCTTAGTGGTTTAGTCAGGAATCGGAAAGATAGAATTTCATTCGTTCCTTGTCGGGTGTCAATTCCTTATGCGTGACGCGGCAAGACTGCCCTGGTCAGCGCGGAGACGTCGCGGCACGACGGCGACGCAGTGTCAATATCGCCGCTACCGCCGCCACGAACCCGATCGCGGCGACGGTGAAACTGTTATCGGCCACCAGCGCCACGCCGCGTTCGTGCGTGTCAAAGGTGGGGCCGTGCGCGAGAATCCACATCGGCGCCACGTAAAACAATGCCGCCACCACGATGGCCCAGACTCGTCCCGACGCGGGTCGGTCTCGTCCCCACCACAACCACGCCAACACTGGGACTACCCAGACCATGTGATGCGCCCACGTAATGGGCGAGACCAACAGTCCGGCGTCTCCCACCACCATGACCGCCAGGAACGTCGAGGACACCCGCCACGCCCACCACGCCAATGCCAGGCCCGCCAATGCCGCCACGACTTCGACCGCCTCTATCGAGTGCGGGGACCACACGTGGTGCGTGACCCGATCGAGCGCCCCCTCGAGACTTTGATTCGAGACGTAGGTCACGGTCCCGATTCGCGACTGGTCGTTGACGTACTTCGTCCAAAAGGCCGCCGACGCCGAGGGATTCACCACGAAGGCCGCCAAGGTGCACAGTCCCGCCGTCACGAGGGCGGTGAGGGCCGCACGAAACTGTCGCGTCACGAGTAAGAAGGGGACGAAAATGAACGGCACCAACTTGATGGCGGCGGCCAGACCGATGCCGATGCCGCGCGGTAACGTCCGCCCGGCCACCTGCACCCGCGTGGTGGCGTCCACCACGACGAGAGCGAGCAAGACCAGATTGATCTGACCAAAACTCAAGCCCAACATCGCCGGCTCAATCAACACTGCCGGACCCAGCAACAACAGGACCATCATCCAGGGCACGCGCGACTCGTTGGCGCGTAGTTCGGGACGCACGTGCAACAAGGTCACTGCGAGGACGAGGACGAGTGCCGTCACATTGACCAGCGACCACACCACGCCGGCGGCCCCCGAGGGTATCCACGTCAGGGGCCAAAAGAAGAGCGTCGAAAATGGCGGGTAGGTGAAGGGAAGGTGCACGCCCGGCAGATACAGCGAATACAAATGGGCGCTGGTGAGGTGGCGTGCACCCATCAAGTACACCTGAATGTCGACTTGACGACGATGCCACGTCCAGCCCACCGAGCCCACCAGCGCCACCACGCACGACACCACCACAGCGACTACGCGCAGCGGTGACGCGTCACGGCGCAACGTCGGAGCCGAGGTCCGTGGGTCGTCGCTTCGAACCCGAAGCGCCAGCGGCATTAGGGAGTCCAGGAAATGGTGGTCGACGCGACGGTGAGGGCGCACATGGCGAACGCCGAAAGGATCACGATGACGAGGTATCGCTGTCGCGACACGCTGGCCGCCACCACGGCAAATAATGGGAAGCCGCGGAGCAGCAGTCGCGGGGAGATTCCCACGATCGGCGACAAAAGGCCAAAGATGAGGACCGTGGCGGCGTAGACGCTCCAGGTGGGGGGCGGACGAAGTTTGCGCCACAGCACGACGACGCCAATCGTCGCGAGGAAGGTGACCGTCTTGAGGACCGAGTTGAGGTCACCAAATCCGTTCTCGAACACGCGGTACATCGCGTAGAAGACGCCCGTGCCCATCGGACCGGCCTGCCAGCCCTGGCGTTGGGCTAAGTACCAACTGAAGGGCGACCCCGTGTGCGCCCACAAATAGATAAAGAAGGTGCCGATACCCAAGGGCGCCAGCGCCGGCGCCCACCAGGCCGTCGCGTCGCGATCACTACGCCAGGCGCTGTAGGCGGCGACCGCGCACGGCAGGACGACGGCACTGGCGACCGGGTCACA
>Ga0208357_1002508_pt1 | contig 12092 bp, 14 predicted proteins | sample NGESurdeep092012_6_FD_184487 | JGI IMG/M metagenome (GOLD analysis project Ga0208357, IMG submission 184487) | Arctic peat soil microbial communities from Barrow, Alaska - NGEE Surface sample F52-2 deep-092012 (SPAdes) | ecosystem: Environmental > Terrestrial > Soil > Wetlands > Peat ... | reverse complement strand
CTTCCCATGACGGGGGTCACGTTCGCCAAGGCATGCGGGCGTGCGTTTCGAGAGGCGAAGGCTGTTCGAGCATCAAAGACCGCACGATTAAGCGCGAATCGTTAGTGAACCTGCCCATGACGCGCTTCGTTTGCGAATGACAAAACCTGTGCAAATCCTCACGATTAATTCCAGTCAGTTCGTTCTGACGCATTTATTGCGAGGAGTTCACGTGCCACCGACGGTGAGGCCCGAGCCTGACGCGTCGCCGATAGATGTCAGTCCAGTTGCGGGCGGAGCGATGCTCGCAGTTGCGGCACTGTCGTGAGCGATATCCCCACGCTGGCCGATCCTGTCAGTGCCGACGATCACTCGCGCGGACCTGATGATGCCGCCCTCATCGTCGTCGAATACGGCGACTATCAGTGTCCCTACTGCGACGACGCACGCATCGTCGTCGGGGAGTTGCTCAACAAGTTCGGTGAGTCGCTGCGGTTCGTCTTTCGTAACTTTCCTCTCGCCGACGTATACCCCCACGCTAAGAAGGCCGCTGTAGTGGCCGAGGCGGTGGGCCTGCAGGGAAAGTTTTGGGAGATGCATGACGTGCTCTACGACAACCAGTGGCAACTCGACGACGACGCATTAGTGCGATACGCCACACAAGTCGGTGCTGACGTCGATCAGATGATTGCAGACCTAGAAGGCGAGCCTCTGCGGCGCGTCGAATCAGATTTTGAGAGCGCCCTTCGAAGTGGTGCGAACGCGACCCCGACGTTCTTTGTCAACGGCGTGCGTTACGACGGGTCGTTGCAGTACGAGCCGTTCGCCAACCATCTGCAAGAGGTCATTGATCAATAGGTAGTCGTCTTGCGCCCGGGAATCACGCCACCATCGATTCGCTCTTGCCGGATCCAGTGATAAACGGAGGCTTCAGTGGCGCCGGATTCGAGAGCCGTCTCTTCGACCAATCGACACTCTTTTACGAGCGCTATCGCTCGTCGTCGGAACTCTGCGAGATCAGATAAGGACGTGATATGAAGAAAGTTTCAAGAAGGTCTAGTTTCAAAAACCAGAAGGTTGAGGAAACGCCGGACGGGTCAGACTCTCATTACGGCAACAGCAGACTCGGTTGGCGAGGAATCACCGATGGCACGTCGAGGCGGGCCACGCCAATGCAAAAGTCGTTAATGCCGTAGTAGACGTCGTAGCGGTGCGGTTGATCGATGTCGAGGCGTCGGTCTATTCCGGTGGGGAACACGACATTCGCAAGGGTCCCACGGCGGTGCTCGGACGATTTTGGAGTGAGGACGGGCTCCGTCGAACGGTAGAGGATGTTTTGGGGGTGCTCCCTCGAGAGCATCATCACTCCGGCGCTGTAGGTCAATCGAGATTCTTCGCAGTTTGGTTGCTCGACGTTATTGACGCCGTGGTAGACGATGAGCCAGCCGTGGCGCGTCATGACCGGCGGCGTGCCGCTACCAATCTTGAGTTTCTCCCAAGGCGACACTGGGGCCGCCAGACGATGGTGCGACGTGAAGTGGCTCAATTGATGAGGATCGGATCCCGCCAACGCTAAGGAGCTATAAGAAATCCAAATGCTCTGTCGATGAACGTTTACCTTGCGGTTCTCGTCCCTGGTCGCGTTGTCTTCGGGCAGGGTTCCGGGGAAGAGAGGCCGGTGCAGGATCGCTAGTTCGAGATCGCCCGAGGGATTGGGAATCGCCCGTGGAAAGCTAACGGCGTCCTTGTTTTTAATGCCATTGAACTCGATGCCCTCATAGGGCGTGAACGTAGCCAGGCCCAGACGATGCCAACTGAAAAGATCCTTCGACACGGCGAGAGCGATCCGTGGGCCTTCGGGCGAAAACGCCGTATAGGTCATCACGTAGCGTTGCAGTGGTGCAACGAACGTCACCCGTGGATCCTCGCAGCCACCCTGGCCGTTCGGCCGTAGTTCGTAAGGCATCTCGGGCTCGAGCGCGATACCGAGGCGTTCGATGTGGCACGGATCACCGGCTTTGTCGAACAGCACCCTCACTATGCCAATGCGCGAGAAGTTTCCCGCGCCCACCATCCGGGGAAACAGGTACAACTCCCCGTCGGGACCGCGGGCGGCGGCGGGATTGAGGATTCCTTCGACTTCGTGCGGATTTTTGGGATCGGGCTGAATGACCAAGCCGAGTGGATGCATCTGGAACGGAATCACGAGTCTTTCCCGGGTGACACGATTTGAGTGGAATCGTTACCCACGCAGGCAATGACCGCCTGTATCACTCGTGCGGCCTCCTTCGGGCCTCGAACGAATATCGAGTCAACGCCGGCTGTTTGGACCGGGCAGTCGTTGCCGCCAGCGAAGACGGCGTCTCCGGCGAAGAGCATCTCCTTCAAGGAAATCCCGAGTTGATCTCGCAGCTTGCCAATCCCGTACGCCTTGTCAATGCCGGATGTTGAATCATGAGAGAACTGGCGCCGGTGAGTGGGTACGGACTGGTTCGGGCTCTGCTGTCGCCACGGCGCTACGGTCCTCGTTCGAAGAGAATTACTCGTTGATGAAGGCAGCGGGTCCGGGCGTCCTCAACTAAAGCGTAAGAGTCTCGATGCGATATGTCAATGAATTCGCACGCTCTTCATCAGGCGCGAAGAGCGTGACCGCATACAGGTCGGGGTCGACGTCGGTGGCAATTTATAGCGAACGCGGCGTGACCGAAGCCGACACGACCAACTCGGCGATCAACTGCGATGTATTCAAGTTGCCAATTCGACTACATCGATTGGTTCTGACACTGAGTTGTGTTGCCATCTTGTGGTCTCGGTTAATGATGTCGAAAATTGAGCATTCGATGACGGCGGCAGAAATCTGTGGCACGTGACGTGCTGGCTCCTCATTCTCCTTGCAGAAACGTCATCTGGTCGCGATGGCGCATGCGCGTTCGCTGTCGCCCGGCGGTGCGGGCGGCTTCCCCATGCGTTGGCACTTCTGCGTGGAGAAAGCGCTCCTCACCCGCCCGAGACCGGCGGCAGCACGGCGATTTCGTCGTAGGGTCCCACGGGTGCGTCGCTTCGAGCCGGTACGCCATTGAGCCAGACCTGACTCACTTCGAGGATCGCCCGGAACCCCTCCCCATATCGAGCCACGGCCTCGGCGAGGGCGCAGCCAAGTGTGTCGGCCTCGACCTCGTCGTGTCGCGTGCCCGCGGCCTCGTGAGCGGGACCGAGGAGGAGAAGTCGCGCCACCTCACACCGCGCGTAACTGGTTGGGCACGAGGATCATCGCGCGTACCGTCTGACCGACGCCGAGTCCATCACCATCTTCGACCACGGCGAGAGCGTTGCACGCAGTGATCGCGTGCAACAGGTGTGACGCCTGGCGAGCGGCACGTACGACCTGAACGATACCGTCCTCATTGATCTCGGCGACGACGTGCACGAAGTGAGTCTTGCCGTCGCGGCGGCGTGGCATCGCAACATTGAGGACTGCGTTGAGCGTCGGGCGATCGAGGGTGCGTCGGCCGCTTAGCAAGCGGAGCGCGGGGCGCACGAAGAGTTCAAAGCCAACGAGCGTCGACACGGGATTACCGGCCAGAGCGAAAATGGGCGTACCAGAGGCCGTAACGCCAAAAGTGAAGGGTTTGCCAGGTTTGATCGCCACTTGCATCGACTGGGCGTTCTCTTCACACAGCTGGGCGACCACCGTCTTCACGTAATCAGCGTCGCCAACGCTTACGCCGCCGGTCGAGATGATCGCGTCGCACGAAACGAGACCGCGTTGGAACGCCTCAGTAATCTGCGCCGGGGTGTCGCCAGCAATCCCGAGATCGACGGGCGAGAATCCACTTTGGCGAAGTGACGCCACGAGTGACGGCCGATTGGTGTCGCGAATCTTTCCCGCCGCGAGCGTCGGTGCGTCAGAGAGTTCGTTGCCCGTCGAGAGCACGCCGACACGAGGTCGGGGATGGGCAAGTAGTGAGGCGACGCCCTGGCTAGAGAGGACGCCCAGCAGCGCCGGACCGATCTCGTCACCGACGTCGAGCAACGCCTGGCCCACGGTGAAATCCTCGCCGACGAGCCGAACGCACTCGCCGCGCGAGATCTCGCGACCGATCAACACGCACGTACCGTCGGGATCGAGGGTGGCTATTTCTCGCATGCAGACACTGTCCGCACCTTCGGGTAGGGGCGCACCCGTCATGATGCGCATCGCCTCGCCTTCAGCGACTTTCGCGTTGGTGAAGTCGCCCGCGAAGATTGAGTTCGTGACTCGTAAACGCGTCGAACCCCCGACGGTGTCCAAAGCCCGTAGCGCGAATCCGTCCATCGCAGAGTTCTCAAATCGAGGCGACGGTTCACGGGCCGTGACCACCTCGGCCGCAATGCACCCGAGTGCGTCATCAAGCGCGAGCTCGACGCGAGCCAGCGGCACCAGACTGCGAAGAACGTACTGGCGCGCCTCGTCGAGCGCGATCATCGCTCACGCGATCGTTGGGCGACCACTGGTCGAGCCATCATCATCGGCTCTCAACGTTGACGATGGGCGAGGACTCATCGCTCCATGCCGATCCGCCCTCGAACAGTTCGCGCTTCCACATTGGCACACTTACTTTGAGCGTGTCGATGCAGTACCGCGCGGCGTCGAACGCCTCGGCGCGATGTGGCGAGGATACGACCACGACGACCGTGGTCTCGGAGAGGTCGACCCGGCCGGTCCGGTGGTGGATCCCTACGGCGCCGAGCGTAGGCCAGCGACGACGCGCTTCGTCGATGATCTCGTCGAGGCGCCGCTCCGCCAGTTCCTCACTCGTTTCGTACTCCAGCGCCTGCACGTCGTCGTGGGCCGACGACTCGTTTCGCACGACGCCACTGAAGGTAACGACCGCTCCGCAGTCGGGTCGGAGTGCCCAGTCGGTGAGGACGTCGAGCGACAGTCGTTCTGGCGTGACTGATACCCAGTTCTCAGACGGCGTGGACGACATTAAATCTCATCCTATAGTCGACATTTTTTGACGCTCGACGTTGGAACTCTCGAGCGCCCTAATTTCGAGTTCGACGGATCGCTCTGCGTCGAAGTGCGATGCGTGCGACGTCTAGGGCGTCATCTGGCGCGAGCGGTGACGCGGACGAGTCGGTGCCTGACGCTCAAGGTTCAGACTGGATGGTGTTCACTCGACTCCGCAGACTCGCCAGATGCAGATGCGGCTCATTCACGTTACTTGGCGCGGTTCTGCGTGACTTGCGGCGCGATGTTACTGTGAATGCAAATACCGAGGAAGGAAGGATCATGGTATCTTTCACGGTTCGTTCGCTCGGTCGCACGCGACTCTCTTCGACCGGTCCACTGGTCGCCACGGTGATCGTGCTTCTGGTCCTGGGTGTCGGCGGTGTCGTCGGACCCGTACGGGCGAATGCGCTCGGTCACGCGAAGGCGTTGGGTTCCGTCAATGTTCTATATGCGGGATCGCTACTCGATCTCATGCAACAACAGATCGACCCCGCTTTTCACAAGGCGACGGGCTACACGGTGAATGGGTACTCCAACGGTTCGAGCGCGCTCGCCACTGAGATTCAAGGAGGTACACAGGTGGGAGACGTCTTCATCAGCGCCTCGCCGAGCGTAAACGACTCGCTCGAAGGAAGCGCCAACGGGAATTGGGTCTCTTCGTACCAGGAATTCGGCTCTTCACCCCTGGTGCTCGGCTTCAACCCGAAGTCGAAGTTCGCCCAAGATCTTCTCACCAAACCCTGGTACAACGTCGTTGACATGCCGAACTTCCTCCTCGGACGGACGGACCCGGCGACCGACCCCAAGGGCGTCCTCGCGGTCGACGCACTGACGGGCGTGGCTCTCAGTTATGGCTTGGGGAAACTTGATGGCTTGGCGACGTCGAAGTCGAACATCTTTGAGGAGACGGCGCTGGTTGGTGAACTCCAGGCCGGTCAACTCGACGCCGGCTTCTTCTACCGAGTCGAGGCCGCTGCGGCTCGTATCAAGATCGTCCCGTTGGTGGGGACGAAGTTAGCCGGCGATTACACCGTCGCGATTCTCCGCCGAGCGCCCCACGAAGCTGCGGCGAAGGCCTTCGTCAAGTTTCTTCTATGCGCTCAGGGTCAAAAAATTCTAAAGAAGAACGGAGTCACCCCGATCGTTCCCGCAAAGGTGATCCGCGTCGAGCACATGACCACACCGGGGATCACTTCGGCCACGACGTCGTGACCTCTTCGAGAGCCTTGAAGAGCCCTCTCTCGTGGCTTGGCGCCTTGATCGTCGTGTATTTGGGCTACCCCTTGACGGCGTTCGTCGTTCGACTCGCGACGTCGCCCCAGCGCGGGTTTCACGAGCCGGGGTTGTTCCCAGCGCTGTGGGTCTCGGTGAGTGCGGCGACGATTTCGCTCGCGCTGATCACGTTGATCGGCGTACCCCTCGCCTTCGTTCTCGGCCGTTCGAAGGGTCGCCTGGCCTCGGTGGTTGGGCTGGTGGTGCAGATACCCTTGGCGCTACCACCGCTCATGAGCGGAATCGTGCTGGTCTACGTCATCGGTCCTTACACCTACCTCGGTCGCCACTTCGGAGAACACCTCACCGATTCGATGGTCGGCGTCGTTATCGCGATGACCTTCGTCTCGTCCCCGTTCTTGATCGTGGCGGCGCGCGCGGCCTTCGCTTCACTCGATCAAGGCCTCTTGGACGTTGCCGCGACGCTCGGCCACGGCGAGGTGTCTCGCTTTTTGCGCGTGGCTGTGCCGGGCGCGGGCGAAGGGATCCGTGCGGGCATGTTGCTCACGTGGCTACGCGCGTTTGGCGAGTATGGCGCCGTCGTGATTTTGGCCTACAACCCGGCGTCGTTGCCTATCTACACGTACAACCAGTTCAGCGGACGGGGCCTGCCCACGACGGTGGCGCCGACCGCCCTCGCCCTTGCGGTCGCCGTCTTCGTCGTATTGATCAGTCGGGTGAAGCGCCCGAAACTCACGTCGCGACCCGTGGCCCTCCCGGCATCGACCCCGCCACGAGCAGTCGCATCTCAACCGGTGCGATTTGACCTCGACCATCACCTTGGGTCTTTTCACCTCACGTTGGCGCATGAGTCGAGTGCTCGGAACCTTGGAGTGCTCGGCCCGTCGGGATCGGGGAAGTCCGCCCTGCTTCGATGTCTCGCCGGACTCTACGGGTCGAGTCCCGGGTCGGTGTGGTACGGCGAAGACCTCGTGCGTGACGTCGCGGTGGAAAAGCGCGGTGTGGGTTACGTGGCACAGGGGTTTTCGCTCTACCCGCACCTCTCAGTGTGGCGTCAACTTCTGTTCGCGAAAGGCGCGACGCCGGAACTCGCGGCGTACTGGCTTTTGCATCTTCACCTCGAGGGTCTCGAGGACCGTCTTCCCGAAGAGCTCTCAGGAGGTCAACGCCAACGGGTGGGCTTGGCCCAAGTGCTCTGCTCGGCGCCGCGCGTGCTGCTACTCGATGAACCTTTCTCCGCCCTCGACGTCCCCGTGCGCCACGAACTGCGACGGGAGCTTCGTCGGCTGCAGCGAGAGACGAACCTCGCCACGGTGCTCGTGACACACGATCCCAGCGAGGCGGCGTTCCTCTCCGAGGAGTTGATCGTCATCGCGAACGGCACCGTATTGCAGTCTGGTCCGAGTCGATCGGTCTTCTCTCGTCCGGCGTCGCCCGAGGTCGCGAGGCTCGTGGGTGTCGAAAATTTGAACGTGGGAAGGGTCGCGACGCCTCGCACACTTGACGTGGGTGGGGTCGCAGTTCCTATTCGCACTGCCGATCTTGAACTGGGCACTTTAGTTCTCTGGAGTATTCGCCCCGAACAAGTACTCGTGTCGGCGCCCGCGCGCGATTTCGACGATCAATCGCGTGAGACATTGGAGGGGACGATCAACGACGTCGCGGACACTGGAATCGGCTACGACCTCTTCATCGACGTTGGTGACGGGTTCGAACTCCGCGCGCGAACGACAGGTCCGCTCGAGGTGGGCGTGGGGGAGCGTTGTCGGCTCCGAGTGCCTTCCGAGGCGATCTCTCTGTGGCCGGCGCCAGAAGCCGACGAATCACAAGGGCACTCGTTGCGTTACGCGAGGTCCTAAAACGTGTCGGGGATCTCCACACCCACGCTGGTGGCTTTGATGACGGTGTCAACAACGACTCCGGGCGCGAGACCGAGTTCGTCGGCGGCTTCTCGAGTGATGATCGACACAAATCGATGGGGACCGGCCTGAATGTCAATCTGGGCTACGACCTTATCCTTCACGACCTTGGTCACGATACCGACAAAGCGATTGCGCGTGGACTGGGCCCGCGGGTTCTTGGGCGTCGGCGCTCCGGCGCCCTCAACGGCGGCTTTGGCGAGTTCTTCGCCTTCAAAGTAGCGCTTACCGTCGGCACTCACCGTGGAGTTGATTCGTCCGGCGTCGGCCCAGCGGCGAATGGTGTCGGCACTCACTCCCAGTAGTTCGGCGGCCTGCGCGGCGCGGTATTTTGCCATGGTGAGAGCCTAGCGACGAAGGATCTCGTGGTTCGAGCGGACGAACCGGCTCAGCCGCCAATCATCGACATCGATCGCAAGGGGCGCAAGAAGCGGGGCTCGTTGATTGCGTGTCCGGGGAACTTTTCCCAGACGGCCTGACGAAGCACACGCGCGACGTCTTCGTCCGACCCACCGGCGCGCATCACGTCTCGAAGCGAGAACTCGTTGTCGGAGAACAGACAGTTTCGTATCGCTCCATCCGCGGTAAGACGAAGGCGGTTGCACGTGCCACAGAACGGTTGGGTGACGCTCGAGATAAGTCCGATTTCTCCCTGACCGTCGTCGAAGATGAACCGCTCCGCTGGTGCGGAACCGCCGACGTCGATGGCCCGCAGCGGCCAGCACGCATTGATGCGTTCGAAGATCTCGCGACCTGGCACGATCTGTGTCTTATCCCACTGACCTTGGGCGTCGAGGGGCATGAACTCAATGAAGCGCACCACGCGACCCGTGCGACGGGCGAACGAGGCGAAGTCAACTATTTCATCATCGTTCTGCCCACGCAGGATGACTACGTTTACTTTCAGCGGCGAGAGGCCGGCGCTTTCAACGGCGTCCATGGCGCCGAGCACGGTCGCGAGGTCGCCTCGGCGTCGCATTGCGTTGAATCGTTCTGGTTGCAGTGAGTCGCAGCTGATATTCACTCGCTTAAGCCCAGCGTCGGCGAGGGACTGCACGAGCGGGGTGAGCAACATAGCGTTGGTCGTAAGACTGAGGTCCTTGAAGCCCACTTTCGAAAGTCGTGACACCAGGTTCACGAGGTTCTTTCGCACTAGCGGTTCGCCCCCGGTGAGGCGTAGCGAGGACACGCCCATGTCGTACGCGACCTCGACGACGCGAAGAATCTCGTCGAAGCTGAGCAGCGCGGCGGGCGGCTGGAACTTCATGCCCACTTCGGGCATGCAGTAAACGCAGCGTAGGTTGCACCGATCGGTTACGGATATACGAAGGTCGTCGTGGACCCGGGCGTAGCGATCAACTAAGGGTCCGTGCCGAGGCATGAGCGCGTAGGGATCGTTGGATCGCGAGCCCACGGCCGCGTCGCTCCCAGAGTGGGGTCGCACCGAAACGGGCACCGACGTTGTGGCATCCGCAAGACCCTCATTCGACGACGACGGGGTGGCGGAACGCTCTGGAGCGATTCGGGAGTCAGTCACTGATGTCCATGCTAACGGTGGCGCGGTGCGCGATCGTCGGACGAATTCGACCGTCACGCATTCGAGTGTGGTACCGCTCGACCCCACGGGCCCGACCGACCGCCCTCTTTTCGTTGGAGGGCGAGGTCGTCGATTTTCGCGTTGGGGTCCACGCGACGCAGCGCGTCCACGATGGAAAGCGCCGCGAACGCGCACGCGGTTAGCGCTTCCATCTCGACCCCAGTACGCTGCGTCGCGGTTACCGTTGCCGAGATGTCGACCCTTCCTTCGCCGGTAACGATTTCAACGTCAACGTCGCTCAAGTTCAGCGAGTGACAGAGGGGTATCAGGTCCGAAGTTCTTTTCGCGGCGAGGACGCCCGCGACGCGCGCAGCGTGGCGAGGATCAAGACCATCACGTCGAGGTTCGAGCGAGTCCACGCTGGCCACGGTGAGGACGTGACAACTCGCCTGGGCCTTGCGACGCGTTGACCGCTTGTTCGAGATGTCGACCATTCGCAACTTGCCCTCGGCGTTGATATGTGAGAACGGGCGTTCCATCGTCATCACCGATCTCCGTTCTGCGTCGTTCGTCGCCCTCGGCGACTCGCATCGCGTTGGCGTGGTCGAACTATCTGGATGTGAGGTACCGCGTCGATAACGACGAAGTGTACCGGCAAGATCGAGGGTACACCCAACGGCTCATCGATATGCGCCGTCGCTCGAGTCTGGCCGTCGCTAGGCGTGACAAGAATTCCGCAGCGGGCGGAAGCTGAACGCTATCTTCATCGGCGCGGCCGTGGTCGTCATGTTGGTCACGGGCAAGGCGCCACGTTCGTGCACGACGTCTTCGCTTTCGTCATCTTCACGGTCGTGATCGGCGACATCCTTATGGCGCTGACGCACCGCGACGCACTGCGATCGATGTTCCAAGGTTGGGTGAGCGTGGGCGGGGTGCGGAAGCACGCCCAAAACGAGATGGAGGAAGAGTGGCCGAAATATGATTCGGCTGATTCCCACGGAGTCGATGGCGTAGCGCCACCGAAGGCGCATTGCTGATAACCGGTGTAGCGTGACGAAGCTCTAAACGTGTTCAGCCGGCATTCCGGGAATTCTCTAAGGGTCGCAGTTCGCGGCAAGCGATCGGGTCACTCCACGCGTGTCTCGACGCGTCGAAGGGGATCCGGGCTCTCAGCGGAGTAGCCGCTACGTCATCGTCAGTCCCAGACGCTGGACGTCTTCGGGCGTATCAACGTCAGCGAACTGCCCCTCGTGAGCGACGATGCCCCATTCGGATTCGCCGAGTAAGACCACGTCCGTTTGAGTGACGAGATGTTGCAGTGAACGAACACCCCGAGTAAACATTGGCCCCGCCGCGTCCAAGTCCTGCGCGCTCCAACGCGCGCAGAGCGGCTGCGCGCGCTCTTGAACCACGGGCACGATTGAGCCTGGCGATTCCCATTCCACGAGCAGTCGTAACAGCGATTCAGTGAGAAACGGGAGGTCACACGCGACCACCAAAGCACCCCCCGCGTGTCCTCGATCGCGCAGCGCACGACAGCCGGCAGTCAGGGCGGCGAGAGGGCCACTGCCGGGCGGCTCCTCCAATGTCGTCGGTAAGCCCGAGACGCCGGGACCAACTTCGACAGCCGTTTCGACGACGAGGCGCAGCAACCTCGCCGTTCGAACGGCGAGTGTCGATCCCTCGATGATCAATTGTGATTTGTCATGGCCCATGCGTCGGCTCTTGCCGCCGGTGAGCAAGATTGCCGCGACGGTGGGCGAGCGATCGGGCACCACATCATCGTACAAATCAGTGCTTGATTCACGTTGCGTATTTATCGCACGAAGCGGCAAATATATCGCACGAAGCGGAATAGGGTGGAATAGGAGACTCCTCAGCGGAAACGTTGCTCTCGAGACAGCCCTCTTGAAAAGTGAGTGAGCGAGAAATGACCGTGAATTCAGACGACGAAATTAACGTCCGGAAGCCGGAAACTTCCGCGGTTGGCATACCCGGGTTACGCGAAACGCTGTACTACACGCGTACGGAGATGGGTCCCACACGAACGGCGAAGACGCTGCTCAAAATGAACCAGGTTGACGGTTTTGACTGCCCGAGTTGCGCGTGGGGCGAACCGAAACCGGGCGAGCGGAGCCACGCGGAGTTCTGCGAAAACGGAGCCAAAGCCGTCGCGTGGGAAGCAACGCGAGCTCGTGTCGACCGGGCGTTCTTTGCTCATCACTCCATCGAACAGTTACTCGCCGAAGATGCCCACTCGCTCGAGCACCACGGTCGTCTCACCGAGCCGATGTACCTCGCGCCGGGTGCGGACCACTACACCCCGATTTCTTGGAACGACGCGCTGCAACTCACCGCCGATCGCCTTCGCGCGATGCCCGACCCGAACCGTGCGGCCTTTTATACCAGTGGTCGAGCCAGCAATGAA
>Ga0208357_1002506_pt1 | contig 12099 bp, 10 predicted proteins | sample NGESurdeep092012_6_FD_184487 | JGI IMG/M metagenome (GOLD analysis project Ga0208357, IMG submission 184487) | Arctic peat soil microbial communities from Barrow, Alaska - NGEE Surface sample F52-2 deep-092012 (SPAdes) | ecosystem: Environmental > Terrestrial > Soil > Wetlands > Peat ... | reverse complement strand
ACCGGCGAGGTGACGCTCTTCGGCTGGCCGCCGTCCTGCCAGGTGGTGCGCATGCTGAGTGAGTCTTTGCCGACCGGGATGGTCAGGCCCAGGTCGGGGCAGAAGTCCTCGCCGATGGCCTTGACGCTGTCGAAGAGCGCTTCTTCCTGGCTGGCCTCGCCGGCGGCGGCCATCCAGTTGGCGGAGAGCTTTATGTCTGATAATTGGCTGATGTCGGCGGCCGCGATGTTGGTGATAGCCTCGCCGACCGCCATCCGGGCTGCCGCCGGGGCGTCAATCAGGGCCAGCGGCGTTCGTTCGCCCATGGCCATGGCCTCGCCGGTTTGGCTGTCGAAAGCTACCGCCGTAACCGCCACGTCGCTGACCGGCACTTGCCAGGGGCCGACCATCTGGTCGCGCGTGACCAGGCCGCCGACCGTGCGGTCGCCGATGGTTATAAGGAACTTTTTGCTGCCGACGGCCGGCAGCTGCAGGACGCGTTTGACGGCTTCGTCGAGCTTGATATTGGCCAGTTTTAGCTCGGTGGCGGCGGCCGGCTGACGTTTGACTTGACGGGTCATTTTGGGCGGCTTGCCGAAGAGAACGTCCAGCGGCAGGTCAATCGGCTTATTACTGAACAAACTATCTTTGACAACCAGTTGTTCGTTTTCCGTAACGGTGCCGACTACGGCGAACGGGCAGCGCTCGCGTTCACAGATAGCCTTGAAGCGTTCCAAATCGCTCGGCGCGATGCCCAAAACGTAGCGTTCCTGGGCCTCGTTACACCAGATCTCCAGGGGCGACAAACCCGGCTCAGCGCTGGGGATGTCGCGCAGTTCGAAGACCGCCCCGCGGCCGGAGTCGTGGACTAGTTCCGGCAAGGCGTTGGACAGGCCGCCGGCGCCAACGTCGTGGATCGAGATAATCGGGTTTTGGCTGCCTAAGGCCCAGCAGCTGTCGATGACTTCCTGGCCGCGCCGTTCGATTTCGCCGTTGCCGCGCTGGACCGAAGCGAAATCCAACGATGCTGCTTGGCTGCCGACGTTCTGGCTGGAGGCCGCGCCGCCGCCCAAGCCAATCAGCATCGACGGTCCGCCCAAAATTATGATTAGCGAGCCGGCCGGTAGCCGGTTCTTCTGGACGTGCTGGTCGCGGATGTTACCGAGGCCGCCGGCGATCATGATTGGTTTGTGGTAGCCCCAGACCTCGTCACCGGCCGGCTGCTGGTAGGTCCTGAAATAACCGGCCAGGTTCGGCCGGCCGAATTCGTTGGCGAACGACGCTCCGCCGATGGGCGCTTCCAGCATGATGTCGAGCGCCGAGACGACACGGTCCGGCTTGCCGTAAGGCTGTTCCCAGGGCTGTTCCAGGCCGGGGATTTCGAGGTTGGAGACGGTGTAGGCGGCCAGGCCCATCTTGGACTTGGCACCCCGGCCGGTGGCGGCTTCGTCACGGATTTCGCCGCCGATGCCGGTCGCCGCGCCGGGCACGGGCGCGATGGCCGTCGGGTGGTTGTGGGTCTCGACTTTGATAACGCTATGGACCGGCTCCTGGTGGTAGGCGTAGGTACCGTCGGCCGGGTCACTGAAGAACCGGCCGACGCCCGGCCCGCGCAGGACGGCGGCGTTGTCGCTGTAGGCCGATAGGACGTCCTGGCCACCCTTTTCGTAGGTGTTCTTGATCATTTTGAATAGGCTTTTGGGCTGGGGCTGGCCATCGACCACCCAATCGGCGTTGAAGATTTTGTGCCGGCAATGCTCGCTGTTGACCAGGGCGAACATCATCAGCTCGACATCGGTCGGGTCGCGCTTTAGGCCGCTATAAGCTTCGTAAAGGTAGTCGATTTCGTCGTCGGCTAGCGCCAGGCCCAGCTCGCGGTCGGCGTTGGCCAGACCGGTTTTGCCGGCCTTGAGGACGTCGATGGTTTTTAGCTGGCCGGGCGGCATTTCGTTAAATAGTATCTTGGCGGCCGCCAGATCAGGCAGCACGGCTTCGGTCATGCGGTCATGCAGCAGGTCGGCGAGCTTGGCGTTGCCCGGTTGCGCCCCCCGGATGTAGTAAGCCGTTCCCCGCTCTATCCGTTTAACCGCGGTGAGTCCGGAGTTGTGGGCGATGTCGGTGGCCTTGCTGGACCAGGGCGAAATCGTTCCCGGCCGCGGCACCACCAGATACAAGGCGCCATCTTCGCTGCCGTCGAAAGGCGTGCCGTACGTTGTTAATTGCCGGAGCTGCTGTTCGTCGGCGGCGCTGAGCGGCCGGTCCGACTCGGCGAAATGGACGTATTCGGCGGCGACGCTCTGGATTGACGGGTCGAGCGCTTGCAGGCGGCGGAGCAGTTTGGCCTTGCGAAAATCCGACAGCGCCGAGATTCCGCGGAAGGTCTGCACTAGCGGACCTCCAGGCTGTCGGCGGCGAAGGTGATCCCTAGCGGTTCGATTACTACTCGTTTGGGGCCGGCTTCGACGCTGCCGGCCGCCCAAGCTTTTAGACCCTGCTTGGCAGCGATATCGACGACTGATTGGGCTTGCCCGGCCGGCACGTAAACGGCATAACCGGCGCCCATGTTGTAGTTGCCGTACATTTCGGTCTGGTCGTTGCCGGCCTGTTCGGCGATGAAGCCGAAAATCTCCTGGGCCGGCGGTATTTCTCTGATAATGTAGCTGAAGTCGACTTCGGCCCGCATCAGTTTGCGCCAGCCGTGGCCGGTGATGTTCGACAGGTAGCGGACGTCGATGTCGGCAGCTTGCAGAGCCTGCACCAGGCCGGCATATATATAAGACGGCGCTAGGGCGGCTTCGCCCAGGGTCTGGCCGCTAGCCAGGTTGGTCTGGTAACTGTCCGGCAGCCCGGCGGCGATTTCGCGGATCAGGCTGATGCCGTTAGCGTGGGGGCCATTGGACTCGATTAGGACTATGGCGTCGCCGGCCCGCAGGTTTTTGCCCTGGACCAGGTGTTTGGCGGACTTGATGACGCCGAACGCCGAACCGGCTAATTCCAGCGCCCCGCCCTCGACTACCCCCGGCAGCGACTGGGTTTCGCCGCCGCCCCAGACGACTTTGGCCAGGTCGCAGGCCTGGCGCCAACCTTTGATGAGGTCGCCGGCTAGCTTCTCGTCGGTCAGCCATTCGTAAGAACTTGATGACCAGTAGGCGTTTAAGACTACCGGAGTGGCGCCGACGCTGACCAGGTCGTTGATAACGCAGGCGACGGTGTCCTGGGCGACGTCGCCGAAGTAAGATTGGCCGGTTTGTTGATAAACCGCCTGGGCGATCAAGCTCTTGGTGCCCAGCCCTTCCTGCACGAAAGCGCCCCAAGTGCCGCCCATGTCAAAAACATAGGCCGATTCGCCTCTGGTGCCGGCGACTTCGCGGTAACCGGCCGGCATGTTGCCGGCGGTAGCCAAGCCCTGCTTTTGGGCCAGGATTTTCAGGGGGTCAGCTTGGGAATAGTTAACGGACTTATGATAGGATAGCTTTTTTGCCACGCTGGCTCCTCTTACTGATCTATTATACCAAAAATCTTAGGGCCTCAGGCCATTAAAGTCTTGTCAGTCGTGTTTGTTATGGTTTATTATAAGAGTAAGAAAGTTGCAAGCGCGTGACGGTCTTTTCGAGTTTGCCGCTTCCGAACAATAAAAGGGGGAAATCAAATGCCACTGGCCGATAACGTGATGGACGAACTCAACGAGAAGTGCGCGGTGTTTGGTATTATTGGACCGAAAACCGACAAACGAACGGGCCTGGAAGCGGCCCGTTTATCTTTTTACGGCCTGTGGGCGTTACAGCACCGCGGCCAGGAGAGCTCGGGTATCGCCAGCACTGACGGCAAGGCTATGTACCGCCACGCCGCCCCCGGTCTGGTGGCAACCGTTTACCGTGAAGAGGACCTGGAGCAATTGCCGGGCCATATCGCCATCGGCCATAACCGCTACTCGACTTCGGGCGGCACCGACGACCGCTACAACCAGCCGTTCGTCGACCACGAGCGCAAGATCGCTTTCGCCCATAACGGCAACTTGCCGGACTGGACCAAGCTCGAAGAGTTCCTGACCGACCGCGGCGTCACGCTGGACAAGCTCAACGACTCCAGCATGATGGCGGCGGCTATCGGCTGTTATATGGATGAGGGGCTGGACCTGGTCGATGCCATTAAGCAAGCCTATCCGTTGTTCACGGGCGTTTTCTCGGCCGTGGTCATGGACACCAACCGGCTTATCACTTTCCGCGACCCCTGCGGCATCCGGCCCTTATCAATCGGCAAACTGGATGGCGGCTATGCCGTGGCTTCCGAGACCTGCGCCTTTGACACGGTGGGCGCGGAGTTCATGCGCGACGTCGAACCCGGAGAACTGGTCGTCCTCAGCGAAGCCGGCGTCGAATCGCACCAAATCGTAAAAGGCGAACAAAAACTCGACATTTTCGAAATGGTCTATTTCGCCCGGCCCGACAGCTTGCTGCTCGGCAAACGGGTCGACATGGTCCGCCAGGAGTTCGGCCGGGTCATGGCCCGCGAGTTCCCAATCGAGGCCGACGTGATCGTGCCGGTGCCCGACTCCGGGATTCCGGCGGGCCTCGGCTATTCCCAGGCCAGCGGCATCCCGTTCGAAATGGCACTCATTAAGAACCGTTACATCCATCGCACCTTCATCCGCCCGACGGCCCAACTCCGCGAACGAGACCTGAAGATGAAACTCAACCCGGTGATCGAACTTATGAAAGATCAACGGGTTGTTTTAGTAGACGACTCGATTGTCCGGGGCACGACCATGCGGCACCTGGTGGCGATGGTTTTCGAAGCCGGGGCCAAGGAAGTCCATTTGCTGATCAGCTCGCCGCCGGTGCGCTACCCGGATTTCTACGGTATCAACACGCCCAAACAGTCCGAGCTGCTGGCTGCCTATATGACCGAGAAAGAAATGGGCGAGTATGTCGGCGCCACGTCGCTGTCCTTCCTGTCGTTCGACGGCATGATGAAAGCTACCGGCTTGCCGGCTTCAAGCTTCACCGCTTCATGCTTCACCGGCGATTACCCGATCCCGATCGGCAAGCGCGCCAACGAAATCGTCAAACTCAAGCCCGGCGAAGTCCTGCCCCGCTCCAGCCATACGCCGCCCCAAAGGGCCACGGCCCGCAGCGCCTCATCATGAACCCGCGTATCGCTGTCCTGGCTTCGGGCGGTGGGACGACGGCCGAGGCCTTTATCCGGGCCGGCCAAAAGGGCGAGATCAACATCAATGTCGAGCTGGTAATTGCCAGCCGCAAGGATACTGGGGTTTTCCAGCGCATTGACGCGCTGAACAAGGAATATGGTTTGCATATCGATTGCATTTTGATTAACCACCAGACGCATCCGGCGGCGCTGACCGAGCACGTCGACAGGGGCGGCCAGACGGCCGGCGAAGAAGCGGCTATCCTGGCGGCGCTGCTGGGCGGACATTTCGACCTGATAGCGCTGATGGGTTACATGAAGAAAGTCGGCCCAAACCTGGTTTCGGCTTTCGGTTGGCTGCCAGAATACACCAGTGTTTTCCAGGCCCGAATGGTTAATACCCACCCGGGTCTGCTGCCCGACACCAAGGCTTTTTATGGACAGCAAATCCAGCAATACGTGCTTGATCACCATTTGCCTTACGCCGGCCAGACTTTCCACGTGGTTTCCGAAGACTATGACGCCGGCCCGGTTATAGCCGAGCACAAAGTGCCGGTCGAGCCGAATGACACGGCGGACAGTCTTTTTGAACGCGTCCAGGCCGTCGAAAAGCAATATTTGCCCCGCGACATCGAAGATTTCATCAAGGCTCGCCAAGCTTACCTGGCTTCATAACAAGGTTAGCGGGGTTAAAATGTGATACATAAAGTGTGTCAATCAGGCACGCTTTATGTATGCTTTTTGAACCTACCTGAAAACATTATGACAAAACCCTTCAAAGGCGGTTATAATTACAGGGTGACAGAGAAGATATGACAAAAGTTTTAGTGATCGGCGGCGGCGGCCGCGAACAAGCTCTAGCCTGGAAATTAGCCCAGTCGCCTTCTGTCGATAAAGTCTACGTAGCCCCGGGCAACGGCGGCAGCGCCGGCAAGATTGAGAACGTCGACATCGGCTGGTTGGACGTCGACGGCCTGCTGGAGTTCGCCCAAGCCAAAAAAATCGACCTGACTGTCATCGGCCAGGAAGCGGCCTATGAAGCCGGCGTGGTCGATGCCTTTCAGGCAGCCGGCCTGGCCATCTTCGGCCCTACCAAAGCGGCCGGCCGGATTGAAACCTCCAAAGTCCTGTCCAAGGATTTAATGGCCGCCCAGGACATTCCGACGGCCGCTTACAAAACCTTCACTGACGCCACTGAAGCCTTAGCCTATGCTAAAAGCCGGCCGTTGCCGGTAGTCATCAAGGCCGACGGCTTGGCCGAGGGCAAAGGCGTTATCGTCTGCTTCGAGGCCGGTCAAATCGATGCCGCCATCAACAAAATCATGGTCCAAAAGGCGTTCGGCGACTCCGGCAACCAAGTGGTAATCGAAGATTTCCTCAAAGGCCGGGAAGTCTCGATCCATGCTCTGTGCGACGGCCGGCAGTCGGCGATCTTCCCCGCTTCACAGGACCATAAACAGATTAATGACGGCGACCAAGGCCCTAACACGGGCGGTATGGGGGCTTTCGCCCCGGTGTCCTGGGTCACGCCGTTGCACCTGCAAACAGTTAAGGACCGCATCGTCCAGCCGGCCTTGCGCGGCCTTGACGCCAGCGGCTCAAAATTTAGCGGCGTGCTCTACCCCGGCTTAATGATCGACGGTGACAACGTCAATGTCGTGGAATTTAACGCCCGGTTTGGCGACCCGGAGGCCGAAGTCTATATGCGACTGATGGACGGCGATTTATACAAGGTCTTAGACGCTTGCGCTCACGGCCGGCTGGATTCGGCCAGTGTCGGCTGGCAGCCGGGCTACGCCGTGGCCGTGGCCCTAGCTTCCGGCGGCTACCCCGGCAAATACCCCAAAGGCCTGCCGATCACCGGTATCGATGAGGCCGAAAAACTCGATGACATTGTGGTTTTCCACGCCGGTACGGCCATGAAAGATGACGAGCTGGTAACGGCCGGCGGCCGCGTCCTATACGTCACCGCTATCGGTTCGACTCTGGATGAGACCCTAGACAAAGCCTACGCCGCCGTCAAACTGATCCATTTCGACGGCATGCACTACCGCACCGACATCGGCCGCCGCCCCGTTTAGATCAAAGATTTATGCGGCGGAGCCGGATTTAACCAAGCGCCGAACCTCGCTCGTCGCCAAGGCGTACAGACCGAACAGCGCGCCGGTATAAACCACATCGCTTAAGACCGTATTACGAAAGAACGGTAGCGCCAAAGTATAGCAGCTAACTAGGCCGCTCCAGGTGTGGGCGTACATGCCGCTGGTCACCCAGACGCCGAAGTTAGTGATGACGTAGAAACCGACCGAGCCGCTGACCGTCAGTAGCGCCCCCCGGCGCAGCGTCGGTTTTTGCAGCCAGCGCGAACTGGCCAGCGCGATCAGGAAATAGCAGCCCCACGTCAGTAGGATCAGGTTATGCAGGCCGATGAAGAGGTCCGAAACCATCATGGCGCCGACCGGCACCCAGATCGCCAGGCGCCGTGGCAGAACCGAGCCGCCGAAGATGGCGATGGCCGCGATCGGCGCGAAGTTCGCCGGGTGCGGCAACAGCCGCATAATAACGCCCAGCGTAATCAGGCATAACGCGATCGCCAGATTGATTTGCCCACCTAGCTTGTTCATTGCAGCTTCCAGGTTACGGTGTCAGTACTCTTGGTGATGTAGGCGCTGGCGCCGGCGCTGGACTCCTTGTTATTGACGAAAAGCGTCCAGTATTTGGGACCGTTGCCGGCTGTGCCGTTAATCGAAACCACGAAGTCGCCGAACGAGTAGTGCTTGGTCTGGACCTGGGCGTGGCGTTTGAGCAGCGTCAGGGCGTCAACGCCCTGCTGGCCGCGGTAGCTGATTTGCGTCGTCTGCTGCTGATCGTTAGTCGTTACTTGGACGCGCGCCGGGTTGTGCAGCTGATACCACGCGCCGACACCGCCGCCGACCAAACCGGCGACCACGATGACGCTGACGATTATTTTTGATAACTGCTTCTGTGCCTGTTTTGCCGTTCGGCCCATAATGAATCCTCCTTGCCCCGAGCCAAAAAGGATGAGCCAACCCTAATCATCAAATACTTGCCCGAGACCCGCCGCCTGCGCGGCCTGTTGTTAATAACCGCATTGTAGCACGGTTTAAGCGCTGGCGGCCAGGAGCTTGTTTAAGCCCGCTGCCGCTGAGAACGAGACAGGTTCTTGTGATAGATGCAGATCAGCATTAACACGCATGTCAGAATAATATTAATCTGAAAAATTGATACTGATGCCAGTTTGTAAGCGCTTAGGCTTAATAAGCCGCCCATAGAGCTTAAAATATAGAGCCAGGGCGATTCAGTATTCGGATGCCGCCAGGTTTTAAGGTAGGTTGGCAAGTAAGCTACGGAGTCGGCCAAAGATGCCAGCCAAACGCCCAGCACCGGATTACCGGTCAAGCGCCAGCCAACGACGCCGCCCATGGCAATCGTGAAACAAATCCAGTCGAACGTGTCCGAACCGCCCATGCCTCGCTTAAGGCTTAGTAAGAAACAGCCGATACCGAAAACAGCTGATATTCCTGAGTATAGCGTAACTCCAAGGTTGCCTTTGGCCGATACGATGCCGACGAAACTAAGCACCAAGATAAACATTAAAACCAGTCTGGTAATGCGGTGCGGCTTAGTGCGGCCTCTTATAATACTGACGAAATATATCAGCGAAGCTGCCAACTCAAGAATTACGCTGAGAGTAAGTAAAACAGCCCGCATGGAAGCTGTTCTTAGCTTGATTTGCCTTGGAGGTAGGCTTGCCAGCCCTGGCTTTGGACTTTGGCATCTTTGTCGAGGACGCCGTCGTGCTGTTTCTGGACGAAGGCTTCGTATTTTTTGGCCAGTTCGCTGTCACTCAGGGCCAGGATGCGGATGGCCAGGAGGGCGGCGTTCTTGCCGCCGTTTTCGGGCATCGTGGCCAGCGGGATGCCGGGCGGCATGGCGACGTTCGACCAGAGGGCTTCGTGGCCATGGTCCGGTCGTTTAACTGGGATAGAAATAACCGGCAGGTTGGTTTGGGCGGCCGTCACGCCGGCCAGGTGGGCCGAACCGCCGGCGCCGGCGATAATAATTTTTAATCCTTTATCGGCCGCGCCGCGGACGTACTGGCTGGTTTCGTCGGGGGTGCGGTGGGCCGACAGGACACGGACTTCGTTAGCCACGCCGAATTCGTCAAGTACTTTAGCGGCCACGCCCATAACGTCCAGGTCCGAATCGGAACCCATAATAATACCTACTACCGGATTGCTCATTATTTCCTCCTGAATTAAATTTAGGGACTTCCCTTATGCAATAATCATACCGTATAATGTGACTAATGGGTACACAGGCAATCTCTACGACCGACTTTAAATTTCCCGGCCAGACCGAGCTTTTCCACGGTAAGGTCCGCGACGTTTACAGCCTCGGCGACGACAAACTTATAATCGTCGTGACCGACCGGGTGTCGGCTTTCGACGTGGTTTTGCCCCGGGGTATTCCCTACAAGGGCCAGGTCCTCAACCAGTTGGCCGCCCACTTCCTCGAAAAAACTGCCGACATCGTGCCGAACTGGCTGCAGGCCGTACCCGACCCGACCGTCAGCGCCGGCCTCAAAGCCGATCCGGTCAAAGTCGAAATGGTCATCCGCGGCTGCCTGGTCGGCCACGCCTGGCGCGAGTACAAGGCCGGCAAGCGTGAACTATGCGGCGTTGCCCTGCCGGAGGGCATGCAGGAGTACGACAGTTTCCCCGCGCCGATTATCACACCGACGACCAAGGAAGATATCGGCCACGACGAAGACATTACCGAAGACCAGATTATCGAACATAACCTGGCAACGGCCGAGGAATGGAAACAGCTTTGCGACTATACCCGGCAGCTATTCAAGCGTGGCCAGGAGATGGCCCGCGAACAGGGCCTGGTGCTGGCCGACACCAAATACGAATTCGGCCGCCTGGACGGCAAAATCATCCTGATCGACGAAGTCCACACGCCGGATTCGTCGCGCTACTTCTACGCTGACAGTTATGACAAGTACGTCGGGGGCGACAAGGCCGAAGCGCCGCGCCAATTATCCAAAGAGTTCCTGCGCGAATGGCTGATGGACAAGGGCTTCAGCGGCGAGGCCGGCCAGCCGGTGCCGGAGCTGGACGACGCGTTCATCAATCAGGTGTCGGAGCGCTACATCGAATTGTACGAGCAAATGTCCGGCCAGACTTTTGTCAAACCGGCGGCCGGCGACCCCCTGAAACGCATCGAAACCAACGTGATCGGCTACCTGGAAACTGGCGCTTGATGAAGCCGATCAGCCTGCCGGAACCTTCGCCATCACCTAATTACAGTTCGCTCGACCCGCTGGATGGGCGTTATTACGACCCCGAAATCGCCAAGTACTTGTCGGAAGCCAGCCGCATCGCTTACCAGGCTTACGTCGAAGCGGCTTTGGCGCACGGCCTGGCCAAGTTCGGCGTTTGCTCGCCGGAAGTAGCCGACCAGATCGAAGTGGCAGCCGCCAAAGTCACGGCCGAAGCCGTCGCCGAAGAAGAAAAAACCACCAAGCACGACGTCAAGGCCCTGGTCAACTGCATCAAGGCCGGCCTGCCGGAAACCGCCCAGCCGTATGTCCATTTCGGCGCCACGTCTTATGACATCGTCGCCACGGCCATGAGCCTGCAGCTCAGGGCGGCCGTCAACGAGGTGCTGATGCCCCGCCTGCTAGCTCTCGAGAAAACCCTGCTGCGCCTGACCAAAGACTACGCCGAAACCGTCCAGATCGGCCGCACCCACGGCCAGCACGCCGTGCCGGTGACGTTCGGTTTCGCGATGGCCGAATACGTCAGCCGCCTGGGCGGCAGCATCAGTTCGATCAGGGTGCTCAACGGCAAGCTCAAGGGTAAATTCTCCGGCGCCGTCGGCGCCTATAACGCCCTCAGCCTGTTCGTCGACGACCCGCTGGAATTCGAAAAAACCGTTTTGGGCTACCTCGACATCGAGCCGGCGCCCTACTCGACGCAAATTATCCCGGCCGAAAACTACATTCGTCTGATTGACGAGCTGGCCGTCACGGCCGGCATCATGGCTAACCTCGGCCATGACATGCGCCACCTCCAGCGGTCCGAAATCGCCGAAGTCCGCGAACAGTTCGAAGCCGGCCAAACCGGCAGCTCGACCATGGCCCACAAGCGCAACCCCTGGAATTTCGAGAACGTTATCGGCATGCACAAGCAAGTCCTGGCCCAGGTCGTCAACGCCAACCTCAACATCAGCAGCGAGCACCAGCGCGACCTGACCGATTCGGCTTCGGCCCGCTTCTACCCAATCGTTATAGCCAGCGTGGCCTCGATGGCCAGCCGCCTCGACCGGGTTATGGGCAAGCTAGAAGTCGACGCCGACAACATGCAAAAGAACCTTTACCTGAGCGGCGGCGCCATAGCGGCCGAACCGCTCTACTTATTATTAGAAAAATACGGCCACACCACGGCCCACGAAGCCTCCAAGGCCCTGGCCCACCAGGCTCTGGAAGCCGGCAAACCCTTATACGAAATCGCTTCCCAAAATGACGGCATCCACGACTACTTCGTCAAATTCACTGACACCGAAAAGCAAATCCTCCAGGAACCCGAAAAGTATTACACCGGCCTGGCCGCCAAGAAAGCCCTATCTACTTACGACTACTGGCAAGAAAAGTTCAATAGCTAGCAGCTAGTGCATGTAGAAGCCGCGGCCGGTCTTGTCGGGCACCATGGCTATCACGGCGCCGGCGTCCGCCAAGGTCTTGATAACCTGTTCGTCGCCAACCGAGCCGCTGGAGGTCAGGACGGCTTTGATGCCGGCCTTAGCCAGGAGTTCGGGGCCGTCCGGGAACGGGAAGAAGCTGTCGCTGTAGGCGGCCGCGCCGGCCAGCTTTTGCTTGTCCAAAGCGACTTTCAGGATTAACTGGCCGCCCTGCTCTTCCAGTTCGGGCAGCGCGTTGGTGGT
>Ga0208357_1002505_pt1 | contig 12101 bp, 9 predicted proteins | sample NGESurdeep092012_6_FD_184487 | JGI IMG/M metagenome (GOLD analysis project Ga0208357, IMG submission 184487) | Arctic peat soil microbial communities from Barrow, Alaska - NGEE Surface sample F52-2 deep-092012 (SPAdes) | ecosystem: Environmental > Terrestrial > Soil > Wetlands > Peat ... | reverse complement strand
GTTGTCGGTATCGCCCATGACGACGCGCACGCGCTCGATCGGTACGCCGAAGGCGCTCGCCACGCATTGCGCCATGACAGCCTCGGCGCCCTGGCCCTGCTCGGACACGCCGCTATGTATCGAGATGTTGCCCTGCGCGTCGAGCTTCACCGTGGCGCCATCCTGCGAGGTGATGCGCGCGCCGCCGACGCCATAGAACGCCGCCGACGGGTTGGTCACCTCGATGAAGCTCGCAAAGCCGATGCCGCGATAGATGCCTTGCTTGCGCAGCTTCGCCTGCTCGGCGCGCAGCCCGGCGTAGTTCATCATCGCGTCGAGATGCGCCAGCGTTTCGTGATGCGACAGCTTCTCGAACTTCAATCCCGCCGCCGATTGCGCCGGATAGGCGTCGTCGGCGAACAGATTGCGGCGGCGCAGCTCGAGCGGGTCCATGCCAATTTTCGCCGCAGCGAGCTCGACGAGGCCCTCCGTCACCACCACCGCGATCGGATGGCCGACGGCGCGGTACTGGCACATCACGTTCTTATTGGTGAAGACCACGCGTGCCTGCGCCCGGTAGTTCGGGCAGGTGTAAGGCCCTCCGACCAGGCTCACCACCTGGTTCGCCTCGATGCCGCTTGTGCGCGGGTAGACCGAGTAGGGGCCGATGCCGGTCAGGTCGTCGATCTCGAAGGCAGTGATGGTGCCGTCCTTGTTGACGCCGATCTTCGCCTTGATGCGGTGGTCGCGCGCGTGGATGTCGGTGACGAAGCTTTCCAGCCGGTCGGCCACGAATTTCACCGGACGCCTGAGCAGCTTCGACAGCGCCACCGTCGCCATCTCGTCGGCATAAGCGTGCACCTTGATGCCGAACGAGCCACCGACGTCCTTGGTGACGACGCGGACCTGATGGTGTTGCAGCCCGAGATGCTTGGCAAACAGGTCCTGCATCATGTGCGGCGCTTGCGTGCCCTGGTACACGGTGAGGCGCTGCTCGCCGGCGTTCCAGTCGGCGACGGTCGCGCGCGGCTCGTTGGTGACACCGGTGTGGCGGCCGGTGACGAAGGTGGTCTCGACCACGGCATCGGCTTCGGCGAAGGCCTTGTCGACGTCGCCGACGTCGAGCTTGCGCTCGAAGCACAGATTATCGCCGAGCGAAGGCTGGATCACCGGCGTTTTCGGATCGAGCGCCGTCTCCGCGTCGGTGACCGCCGGCAGTTCCTCGTAAGTCACCTCCACCAACTCGCAGGCGTCTTCGGCCTGCGCGCGCGTGCGCGCCACCACGGCGCAGACGGCTTCGCCCTGCCAGCAGGCGCGATCGACGGCGATGGCATGCTGCGGCGCCGACTTCAGCCCTTTCAAGTGTGTCAGCACGGCGACCCACGGCGTCATCACCTCCGCGAGCTCGGCGCCGGTGATGACGGCGATGACGCCGGCCGCCTTCTCGGCTGCCGACTTGTCGATGCCGACGATGCGCGCATGCGCGTGCGGCGAGCGCACAAAGGCGGCCTGTGCCATGCGCGGCAGCACGACGTCACTGACGTATTGGCCGCGGCCTTGCGCCAGCCGCGCCAGGTTCGGCCGCGGTACCGAACGGCCGATATAGGAGTTCGGCCGGTCGAGCGCAGTCAGGACGGGCGGGGAGTCGTCGGCGATTTTCATCTACTGCGCTCCCGCGCGGGCTTGCGCCACCGATTCGATCGCGTCGACGATCGCCTGGTAGCCGGTGCAGCGGCAGTAATTGCCTGAGAGATGCGCGCGGATCGCCTCCCGCGACGGCACGCTTCTGCTGTCCTTTGCGCGATTCAAGAGATCCTGCGCGGCAACGATCATGCCGGGCGTGCAATAGCCGCATTGCAGCGCATTGCGCGCGACGAATGCCGCCTGGAGGTCGGCGACTTCGCCCGCATCCGACAGGCCCTCGATGGTCTCGACTACGGCGCCGTCGCATTGCACCGCCAGCATCAGGCAGCCGCGCACGATCTCGCCGTTGACGCGCACGGTGCAGGTGCCGCAGACGCCATGCTCGCAGCCGACGTGAGACCCGGTGAGCACGAGATCGTCGCGCAGGAAGTCGACCAAGGTCTTGCGCGCCTCGACGCGCTCGTTGACGCGTTCGCCGTTCACTGTCAGCGTGATGTCGAGTGAGGTGTCGCTCACGCTTCACTCCTGTCATGGCCGGGCTTGTCCCGGCCATCTCGTGTAGGTGGGCACCGTGCCTGACTGATCGGGATCGCCGGGACAAGCCCGGCAATGACAGTTGGGGAGGTCAGGGCCACGCATGACAGGCTGAAAATCATTGCCTGGCCTCCATAAGTTGCGCCGCCACCCGCCGCAGCAGCACGCCGGCGAGATGCTTCTTTTCAGCGCCGGTCGCCTGGATGTCGTCCTGCGGTGCGAGATCGAGCGCGGCGACGGCGCTGTCGATGTCGCCGCTTTCGAGCGCCGCCTCGGCCTTGCGTGCGCGGATTGCCGTGTTGCCGACTCCGAAGAAGGCGAGCCGAACGTCCGAGAGACCCTTGCTCTTGGCGCGCGCCGTCGCGGCGAGCCCGACCATGGCGTAATCGCCGTGCCGTCGTGCCAACTCCGCGAAGCCGATGCGGGTCTCCGCCGTCGCAGCCGGCACGCGGATGCCGGTGAGCACCTCATCGGCGGCGAGCGCGGTCTCGTAGAGGTCCGTGAAGAAATCGTCGGCCTTGATTCGCCGCGATCCGTCGCGCCCGTGCGCCTCGATCTCGCCGCCGAGCGCGATGAGACAAGCAGGCAGTTCGGCTGCAGGGTCGGCGAAGGCGATCGAGCCACCGATGGTGCCGCGGTTACGGATCGCCGGATGGGCGATGTGCGGGATTGCCTTGGCGATGAGCGGCGCGTGACGCCCGACGACATCGGAGCCCTCGGCCTGCGTGTGGCGGGTCAGTGCGCCGATCGAAACCATGCCGTCTTTCACTTCAATGCGGTCGAGACCGCCGAGTCCGTTGATGTCGATCAGCAGCGACGGCGCCGACAGCCGCATGTTGAGCGTGGCAATAAGGCTTTGCCCGCCCGCCAGCAGCCGCGCGTCGGCTTGGCCGCCGAGCAGCGCCACGGCCTCGTCGAGCGAGCGGGCCTTTTTGTAGGCGAACGGTGCCGGCTTCACGGCTTCTCCCTAAAGCTTTCGTGCATTGTGCCGCAGCCGCGCGTGGCGTCAATGCGGTGGGCGGACCCACTCGCTGCCCGCACGCGCGATGCGTATAAGGGCGCGCGACGTCCGTTTTTCGGGAGGAGTCGATGGCGAAAGAGTTCAGCGGCAAGGTAGTGGTCGTAACAGGCGGCAGTCGCGGCATTGGCCGCGCCATCGCCGCGGCCTTCGCGCGCGAAGGCGCGCAGACAGTGTTGGCGGCGTCGAGCGCAGCCAATCTGTCCGAAGGCGCCAAAATCGTCGCCGCGTCCGGCGGGCCGGCGCCACTGACGGCAGCCGCCGACCTGCGCACGCTGCAAGGCTGCGAGCAGGTGTTCGCGGAGGTGAATGCGCGATTCGGCCGCTGCGACGTGCTGGTCAACAATGCCGGCGCAACGCGCGGCGGCGATTTCTTCGCGCTTCCCGACGATGCCTGGGCCGACGGCTTCGCACTCAAGTTCTTCGGCGCAGTGCGGCTGACGCGCCTCTTCTGGCCGCTCCTGAAGGCGGTGCGCGGCAGCATCGTCAACATCGTCGGCGGCGCGGCGCGCACCCCTGGTCCGGAATTCCTCATCGGCGGTTCGGTCAATGCAGCCATCGCCAATTTCTCGAAAGGGCTTGCCGGCCTCGGCAACCGCGACGACATCAATGTCAACGTCATCCATCCGGGCACGACCGAGACCAGCCGCATGATCCAGTTGTTCGAGCAGTTCGCAAAGGCGCAGAACAAGACGCCGGAGCAGATCAAGAACGAGCAATTGAGCAAGACCGGCATCCGTCGCATCGCGCAGCCGGAGGACATCGCAGAACTGGCGCTGTTCCTGTGCTCGCCGCGGGCGCGGCACATCCAAGGCGCCGCCATTGCCGTCGATGGCGGCACGACGCCCGGATATTATTGAACAAGCGCGACTCTTATCCCTCCCCTATAGGGGACGGATAAGAAAGCACTAGCTTTGAATCGCCTGCACAATATCGATCGCGCGGCGCAATAACGTCATGGACGCCTCGATCGTGCGGAAGGCAGCATGCGCGGTCAGCGTCACGTTCGGCAATTGCGCCAGCGGGTGACCGGCCTTGAGCGGCTCGTCATGGAACACGTCGAGTCCGGCATGGCGGATGTGGCCACCCTTGAGCGCCGCGATCAGCGCGGCTTCGTCGGCGAGCGCGCCGCGCGCGGTGTTGACGAGCAGCGCGCCGGGCTTCATCCGCGCGATCCGCTTCGCGTCGAGGAAGCCGCGCGTCTCGTCGTTGAGCACGAGGTTGAGCGAGACGATGTCGGCGCGCGCGAGCAGCGTATCGATGTCGACGAGCGGGCAGGGCGCGTCGCCGAGCGCCGTGCGGTTGTATGCGATCACCTCCATGCCGAGCCCCTTCGCTATGCGCGCGATCTCGCGGCCGATGCCGCCGAGGCCGACGATGCCGAGCGTCTTGCCGTGAAGCTGCATGCCTTCCTGCGGCGTCCAGGCGCCGCCGCGGATGTCGCGGTCCATGCGCCCGACGTTGCGCGCCGCCGCAAACATCAGCGCGATCGTGTGCTCGGCGACCGCGGTGTCGCCGTAGCCCTTGATCGTGTGCACGGTGATGCCGCGCTCTTTCAGCTCGGCGACGTTCATGTAGCTCGCCGCGCCGGTGCCGAGAAACACGATGTGCTTGAGCTGCGGGCACTGCGCCACCAGCTCGGTCGGCATATAGGAATGGTCGTCGAGCGCGACATCGTAGCCGGCGATGACTTGCGGCAGTTCGGGCCCGACGCGCACCGTGCGGTTGACCTTGATTGCCGGGTCGTCGGGACGGATGACCTTGTCCCAGACGGGCGCAAGCTGGTCGTTGCAGTCGATGAAAATGGATTTCATTATTTCTCGTCATGGCCTGGTTATCCCGGCCATCCACGCCCTATGTTTCGGCGCTAATAAGAAGACGTGGGCCCTCGGGCCAAGCCCGGCCGGATTGCCGTCGGCGCAGGGAAATGTTCGCACGGCGCGCCTGGGACACCGACCAGTTCCGCGACACCGAGGTCGATTGCAGCCTGATGCGGGTCATTGACCAATCGCGCAACGTCCAGGTAGTCCGCGAGGTTGGCGGAATATCCGGCGCTGATGCGCGGCATTCAGCTCCGGCGTTGACGGCTCCGGCTGCCCGGAATACATGCGTGCGTCTTCGGCGGCGCAGCATAGCCCCGAATGGCCGCCCGATCCGAAGCGGGCGGCGAAGGTTGCCGCGAAGCTGGGGCTTTGATGAAGCTTGCAAGCTACAGAGTACGTGGGCGCGACAGCTTCGGCGTGGTCGTCGGCGACGGCGTTGTCGATCTCAAGCTGCGTCTCGGCGCCGGCTACGACAGCATGCTCGAACTGCTGCGCGCCGGTGCGCTTGACAAGGTCCGCGACGCCGTACGCGGTGCCCGCACGGATTTTGCGTTGAGCGAGGTGACACTGCTGCCGCCGGTTCTCGCGCCGGAGAAGATCCTGTGCATCGGCATTAATTACGCCAACCGCAACGCCGATTACGGTGATCAGGACGTCCCGAAATATCCGAGCATGTTTTATCGCGCGCCGAATTCGCTGGCCGCGCACATGCAGCCACTGGTGCTGCCGCGCGAATCGACTGAACTCGATTACGAGGGTGAAATCGCGCTGGTCATCGGTAAAGGCGGACGCCGCATCGCCGCAAGCGACGCGCTCGATCATGTCGCCGGCGTGACCTTGTGCAACGAAGGCACGATCCGCGACTGGATCCGCCACGGCAAATTCAATGTGACGCAGGGCAAGAATTGGGACGCCGCCGGCGCAATCGGGCCGTGGATCGTCACGCGCGACGAGGTCGACCTGACGAGGCCGCTGCACCTGACCGTGAAGCTCAACGGCGAATTGACGCAGGACGACACTACCGCCAGCCTGATCAAGACCTTTCCCGAACTGATCGCCTATATCAGTACCTTCATGACGTTGAAGGGCGGCGACATCATCGTCACCGGCACCCCGGTGAAACTCAAGCGCGCGGATGCGCCGGTCTGGCTCAAGCCAGGCGATACCGTCGAAGTGGCATGCCCGGAAATCGGCGTGTTGCGCAACACAGTGGTCGCGGAACAATGAGTGAAAACCAAAAAGCCGTTTGCGTCATCGGTTATCCGGTGAAGCATTCGCGTTCGCCGATGATCCACAATTACTGGATCAAGCAGCACGGCCTCGACGCGATCTATCGCGTCGAGGAAGTCGCGCCGCCTGAGTTCCCGGAGTTCGTCAAGAGTCTCCGCCAGCGCGGCTATATCGGCGCCAACGTTACGGTGCCGCACAAGCAGACGGTGATGACGCTCACCGATCCTGACGAGCGTGCACGCGGTATCGGCGCGGCCAATGCGCTGTGGTTTACCGATGGCGCGCTCCGCTCGACCAATACCGACGTGCACGGCTTCCTCGCCAATCTCGACAATGCCACGCCGGGCTGGGACCGGGGGCTCGAGACAGCCGTGGTGCTCGGCGCCGGCGGCGGCGCGCGCGCCGTCGTGTTCGGTCTGCTGCAGCGGGAGGTGCAGCGCGTCTATGTCGTCAACCGCACCATCGAGCGCGCCGAAATCTTGCGGAAGCAATTCGGGCCACGCGTTCGGCCAGCCGGCTGGCAGGAGACGACCGGACTGCTCGGCGGGGCGGGTCTCATCGTCAACACGACGACGCTCGGCATGACCGGACAGCCGCCGCTCGACATCAACCTGCGCTGTCCGGCCTCGCTGGTCGTCGCGGACATCGTCTACAATCCGCTCGTCACCAAATTGCTGGCGATGGCGCGCGAGCGTGGCCTGCGTACCGCCGATGGGCTCGGTATGCTGTTGCAGCAGGCCGTTCGCGGCTTCGAATTGTGGTTCGGCATCCGCCCGGAGGTAACGCTGGAGCTCCGCGCCATGGTCGAGGCCGACCTGATGCAGCACGCTGCGCCGATACAGCCGGAAAAACCGGCGAGGCCCGGTCGCCCTTTGAAACCGAAAAGTCCGCGGAATAAGCCGCGCGGGTAGGGGTTCGTCTGCCTGACGGCGCGATAAAGGCGCCGGTCGCAGGAGACCATCATGCGCTCATTGCAAGCGGGCTGCCGCATCATCGCGGCAACCGTGACGCTATGTCTGGCGGCGGGGATTGCGAATGCGCAGCAACCCGGCCGCATTCGCGGCGAAATCGAAAAAGCCGACGGCGGAACTTTGGCGGTGAAAACGCGCGACGGCGCGATGATCACTGTGAATGTCGACGGCGGTACGCGCGTGGGCGCTTTGGTCAAGGCCACGCTCGCCGACATCAAGACGGACAGCTTCATCGGCATTGCCGGCATGCCGCGTCCGGACGGCGGCATCGAGGCGTTCTCGATCCATCTCTTCCTGCCGGCACAGCGCGGCGTCGTTCCCGACCGCCACGGTCCCTGGGACGCGCGGCCGGGCAGCACCATGACCAACGCCTATGTCGAGAGCGCCGTCACCGCCAAGGACGGCACGACCCTGACGGTGAAGTACAAGGACGGTGAAAAGAAGGTGACCGTCTCGCCGCAGACCGTGATCGCGGCCGCGGCCAAGGGCGATGCCAGCGAACTCAAGCCCGGCGCGCACATCATCATTATGGGTTGGGACAAACAGGCCGACGGTTCGGTCCGGGCGAAGACGATGTATGTTGGGCGCGGCGTGACTCCGGCGATGTGAGGCAGTGATGCGATCGCTCGTTTTTGCTCTGGTTTTCTTGGCGGCTCCGGCGCTGGCGCAACCCTTCGCGCCGGAGGTGATGCGGATCACCGGCACCATCGAACAGGTGGACACGGACAGCATCACGGTGCGAGCGCTCGAAGGCGGCGGCACGCACAAGGTCAATCTGACGCGCGACGCAAAGGTGTTCGGCGTCAGCAACACCACGTTGGCCGAGGTCAAGCCCGGCGCCTTCATCGGCGTTGGCGCGACGCCAAATCCGGATGGCAGCCAGCGCGCCATCCGCGTCACCGTGTTCGCCGAGAGCCAGCGCGGCCTCGGCGAGGGCTTTCGGCCGTGGGACCGCGCCCCGCATGGCACCATGACTAACGCCACCGTCGCCGAGACGGTGAAGGGCGACGATGGCCAGGTGCTGACGGTCCAGTACAAAGGCGGCGAGAAGCGCATCGTCGTTCCGGCGGACGCGCGCATCCTCGCTTATTCCGTTGGCGACCGCAGCGAACTGAAGGTCAACGCGCACGTCGCGATTGTGCGGGCCAAACGCAAGCTCGACGGCTCATGGGAGACCGATCGCGTCAATGTCGGTCGCGGCGGCGTCATTCCCGACTAGCCCGCCTTGCGCGAGGGCGCGTGCGCCGAGCCGCGCGCCGGTGTGTCGAGATCGGCGGCGAGTTCAGGCACGTCGCGCATCAGCCGTGCGAGGCGGCTCTCGCGGCCGCCATTCGCACGCGCCTCACGCAACTCCTCCACCGGCCTCCGCACCTCATCGCAACAAGCCACCGCGTCGATCTCGGCGCCGTGCTCGGTGAGTTGCGCCAGAAGATGCGTCAGGTCCTCGATGTGTTCGGCGACAACGTGGATGACGCCGCTTTCCTCCTGCACCTTGCCGCGCACCGACACGTAGCGGGCGCCGAGCACGATCGGACGCAGGCGCTCGAACGTCTTCGGCCAGACGATGATGTTGGCCATCGCCGTCTCATCCTCGATGGTCATGAAGATGACCCCGTTGGCCGAGCCCGGCCGCTGCCGGCAGGTGACGAGGCCGGAGACGGTCGCGCGCGCTCCCGATGCCGTCTTTCGCAAGGCTTCGTTGCGCAGGATGCCGCGAGACGCGAGATCGCCGCGCAAAAATTCGGCGGGATGTGCGCGCAGCGACAGGCGCAGGAAACGGTAGTCGTTGACGACCTCCTCGCCGATCGGCATCGGCGGTAGGCGTACGTCAGGCTCGCGCGCTACGTGAACGGCGTCCGTAAAAGAGAAAGGGTTGGGGAGGGGGTTAGGAGTTGCAGAAGGACCCCCACCTAGCGCGTCTTCGGCGTGCGATCCTCCCCAGGGCAAAGAAGCAAACAGCGGCAGATCGTCGTCGCGGTCGCCGACGCGGCCGAGCGCCTTCGCCGCCCACAGCGCGTCGCGGCGATTGAGCCCGAGCGAAGAGAACGCGTCGGCATCGGCGAGCCGTTCCAGCACGCGCGGCGAAAGGCCGGTGCGCAGCCACAGGTCGCGGACGGAGTCGTAGCTTCCGTCATCTTGAGATGGCGGCCGAAGGCCGCCCTCGAAGGATGACGGCGCCGCCACCCTTCGAGGCTCGGCGACTTCGTCGCCTCGCACCTCAAGATGACGGCGCCTCGCCACAATCACCTTCGCATCCTCCTCCTTCAGCCCCTTGATCTCGCGTAGGCCGAGGCGGATCGCGTGCGTCGTGCGGATGTCGCCGCGCATGTCCTTGTGCAGGTCATGCACGTGTCCCGCCGCGGTCATGCCGGGCTCCAGTGTCGAATCCCAATCCGAATGGTTGACGTCCGGCGGCCGCACCTCGACGCCGTGCTCGCGCGCGTCGCGCACGATCTGCGCCGGCGCATAGAAGCCCATCGGTTGTGCGTTCAGGAGCGCTGCGGCGAAAGCGTCCGGATAGCGGCACTTCAGCCACGCCGAGGCGTAGACCAGTAGCGCAAAGCTCGCCGCGTGACTTTCCGGAAATCCGTATTCGCCGAAGCCTTCGATCTGCTGGAAGCAGCGCTCGGCGAAGGCGCGCTCGTAGCCGTTGTTCAGCATGCCGTCGATCATCTTGCGCTGGAACGTGCCGATGGTGCCGACGCGCTTGAAGGTCGCCATGGCGCGGCGGAGCTTGTCGGCCTCCGACGGCGTGAAGCCGGCGGCGACGATGGCGATCTTCATCGCCTGCTCCTGGAATAGTGGCACGCCGAGCGTCTTGGACAGCACCGCTTCAAGGGCTTTCGACGGATAGGATACCGGTTCGCGCCCCTGCCGTCGTCGCAAATAAGGATGCACCATATCGCCCTGGATCGGCCCGGGGCGCACGATCGCGACCTCGATGACGAGGTCGTAGAACATCTGCGGCTTCAGCCGCGGCAGCATGGTCATCTGCGCGCGGCTCTCCACCTGGAATACGCCGAGCGAATCCGCGCGGCACAGCATGCGGTAGACGGCGGGATCTTCAGGCGGGATGAAGGAGAGGTCGAGGCGGGGGGGTGCAGCCAGCACAGCGCGCTCCCTCCCCCCTTGTGGGGGAGGGCTGGGGAGAGGGGTAGTAATTTTACAACGACCCCCACCCCGACCGCCTTCGGCGGTCGACCCTCCCCACAAGGGGGAGGGTAAAGAAGAAGGATAATGCCTCCCCACCAGATCCAGTGCCTTGCTCAGGCACGACAGCATTCCGAGCCCAAGGACGTCGATTTTCAAAATGCCGAGTGCGTCGAGGTCGTCCTTGTCCCATTCGACGAAGGTGCGCTCGTCCATCGCGGCATTGCCGATCGGCACCACCTCGTCGAGCCGGCTGCGGGTGATGACGAAGCCGCCGACATGCTGCGACAGGTGGCGCGGGAAGCCGTTGATCTCTGCGGCGAGCGTCAGCACCTGGCGCATGCGCGGGCTTTGCGGATCGAGCCCGGTGCGCGTCACCGCATCGCGCGACACCGCGCCGCCGCCGCCGCCCCAGATCGACGACGACAGCGCGCCGATCGCGTCCTCGGACAGGCCGAAGACCTTGCCGACTTCACGGATCGCCGAACGGCCGCGATAGGAGATGACTGTGGCTGCAATGCCGGCGCGCTCGCGGCCGTACTTCTTATAGATGTACTGGATGACCTCCTCGCGCCGCTCATGCTCGAAATCGACGTCAATGTCGGGCGGCTCGCGCCGCTCCGGCGAGATGAAGCGCTCGAACAGAAGACCGCCGCGCACGGGATCGACCTCGGTAATGCCGAGGCAGTAGCAGACCGTCGAATTCGCCGCCGAGCCGCGGCCCTGGCAGAGAATACCTTTCGAGCGTGCGAACGTGACGATGTCGTGGACGGTGAGGAAGTAGGGCGCGTAATTGAGCTGCGCGATGAGCGCAAATTCATTGGCGATGCTGGCGCGGACGGCGTCGTCGATGCCGTGCGGGTAGCGGCGCGCCGTACCCTGCCAGACGAGATGTTCGAGCGCCGCCTGCGGCGATGAAAAGCCGTCGATGTGCTCGTCCGGATATTCGTATTTCAATTCATCGAGCGAGAAGGTGAGCGCGTCGGATAAGCAGACCGTCTCCTCGATCGCCTCCGGCGCGTCGCGGAACAGCCGCGCCATTTCCTGCGGAGGCTTGAGATAGCGCTCGGCATTGGCGGCGAGCTTGCGGCCGGCGCGGTCGATGGTGACCTTCTCGCGGATGCAGGTGAGCACGTCGGCAAGCGGCCTCCGCTCGGGGTGGTGCATGTGCACGTCATTGACGGCGATCAGCGGCACCTGCGCCTCGCGGGCGACTTGCTTCAGGCGGACAAGCCGGGCGCGGTCGTCGCCGCGATAGAGCATCGACGCGGCAAGGCGCACGCGTCCGGGCGCCGCGGCGCGCAGGGTGGAGAGCACGTGTTGTATCTCGCGCGACGCACCGCGCTCCCTCCCGTTTTCACGGAGAGGGAAAGAAGAGGCGGACATCACGACGAGTTCCAGCCCGAAGATGTGCGCGACGAGATCGTCGCGGGTGAGAATGCACTCCCCCTTTTTGCCGCGCAGGTTGCCGAGGGTGAGGAGCCGCGTCAGCCGGCCCCAGCCGGCGCGGTCGCGCGGATAGACGAGGACGTCCGGCGTGCCGTCGGCGAAGACGAGCCGCGTGCCCGGGTGATAGCGCAGCGGCAGTTCGTGCTCGCGCTTCGTGAGATGCGCGCGCACGACGCCGGAAACGGTGTTGCGGTCGGCAAGCCCGATGCCGGCAAGCCCGGCATGAGCCGCCTGCACCATCAGTTCTTCCGGATGCGACGCGCCGCGCAGGAACGAGAAGTTCGAGGCGACGGCGAATTCGAG
>Ga0208357_1002503_pt1 | contig 12103 bp, 11 predicted proteins | sample NGESurdeep092012_6_FD_184487 | JGI IMG/M metagenome (GOLD analysis project Ga0208357, IMG submission 184487) | Arctic peat soil microbial communities from Barrow, Alaska - NGEE Surface sample F52-2 deep-092012 (SPAdes) | ecosystem: Environmental > Terrestrial > Soil > Wetlands > Peat ... | reverse complement strand
GAATCCCAACGAGAAATTCGGTATGCCCGCAGCAGGACCGGTGTTCACCGGACTCTCTCAGCCAGCGCTTCGATCCATCACCGCGCTGTGCGGCGCCCTGGAGATAGACACAGGGAAGGTACGTCCCCGGCGCTCGCGACTCACGAGGCAGACTTGATATGCGCATCTTCGTGGCAGTGTGGCCCGATGATTCGACGCTGAAGCGTCTGAATTTGTTGGAACTGGCGCCCGTGCAAGGTTTGAGGCTGGTCAGGCCCGGACGGTGGCACATCACGCTCCGGTTCCTCGGTGAGGTGGAGGAAGACCTCGTGCCCGCGCTCGTCGATGCGCTTGGAGATGCGGCGGAGAACATGGCGGGCCCGCTCCGGTGCGAGATCGGCCCGGGAACGGCATGGTTCAGCGGCGAACGGGTGCTCCAGATTCCCGTCGCTGGTCTCGATGAAGGGGCCGAGGCGGTACGTCGGGCGACTCTCCCTCTTGTCCCGGACTCCAACCACGGTGAGGCACGATTCACCGGGCATCTGACTGTCGCCCGCTCGAAACAGCATCGGCTTGACGCATCGGCGCGCGCGGCCCTTGCCGGGGTTCCCTTCGCCGCGTCGTTTGACGTCAACTCCTTTGACCTGGTGGCCTCGGCCCTCTCGTCGGAGGGCCCCCGATACACGACGGTGGCGAGAGTGCCCCTTCGAAGGTGATCGGGCGCCCGACGTGCGCTGACTCAGCCGGTGTCCGGGTGGGTCGGCGTGGTCTTATTTTGCAGGAGGTTGTCGAAACCATCAGGGATCGACACAAGCCCTGGCGTGGTGCCCGGCACGTCGGTGAGGCCGTACTGCCAGACGATGGACCGGGTGGTCGGGTCGATGACCACCACCCGGTCCCGGTAGTCGTCGTTGACCATGATGAGCCCATTGGGGAGCCTCTCGGCAAGCGAGGGCTTCTTCAGCATGGCATCTCCGGATAGCGCGTCGTAGAGCCACGAGACCTGACCTTCCCGGTTGAACTCGAGGACACGACCTTCAGCCGGCGGGTCGTAGTCGGTCATCAGGTAGAGGTTGGTACCGAGTTGTTGGGGATCGGACGGATAGTTGACCGTCGGTATGTGGACCGTCCACACCAGCTTTCCACCCGGTGTGTACTCGTCGACCCACGAACCGTCGATCTCCGAGACCAGGACGTCACCATCCAGCAAGGGTGTGTCGCCATTGGGATAGGCGATGGAGACGGGCGGGGCGTGCGTGTCGACACCGTTGCCTATCTGCCCGGTGACTTGACCCTGCGGGGAGATGAAAAGGATCCGGTTGTTCGAAGCGTCGGCCACGGTGATGGTGCCCGACTTCAGCAGGTACGCATCGTCTGGCTGGTTGAGATAACCGGGTGCCGAACCCGGTTGGCCGGGGTGACCGTATTGGAAAAGAATCTTGCCCGATGGATACCCGATCTCGACAATGGTGTGATTGTCCTCTTGATTCGAGATGATCCCGGTGCCTCGCCGAATGAAGAAGGCGTCATCGGGGAAGTAGAAGCCGCCCGCCGGTGCCGGCATGGTCGCCGACGGGTAGCGCCATGTGGTGTCGCGGTTGGCGTCCAGAGCGATCAGCTGGTTATTGCCCCGGTCGGCGATAAGCAAGGTGCCCGCGTAGGGGGACCCCGCGCCCGACCTTCCGGCCAACCCGCCGTAGGGACTCAACCGGAGCGAGATCACCGACTGGAGTGATCCCGAGGCGACACCCGCCTGGTCAGCGCCGGACTGAGCGGCGACCTCACCCCCGACCATGTATCCGATGGGACCGTGGGTCGATGCCACCGTGGTGTATCCCGCAAAGGCATCGGCCTGGGGCAGGAGGCCGGCGTTGAGAACCCTGCCGGTGGAGGGTACGTACGCGTCGATCTGCGTGAGGGTCGGTCCCCCGGGGACCTGACCCCCCGCCACGTACAGTGTCCCGGCCAGCAGGAAGGCCGAAGCCCCATAAAGGGGTCCCGGCAGATGCCCCACGACGACGGCCTTGTGGGTGGCCGGATCGATCATCTGGATGTCATTGGTGGCCACGACGGTCGTGCCGGGCGATCGGATCTGGCCCCCGAACGCGTAGATCTTGCCGGCGTCCGAGACGACCGCCGGGTAGCGAACCGGGACGGGCAGGTTGGCCACGCTGGTGAAGTGGGTGCCGTCGTTGGTGGCGAGAACGCCCGGCAGGTAGGTGGCGCCGTCATACCCGCCGACCACATAGGAAGTGGTCGAAGAGCGTCCATTGGCCAGGCCGGTGACCGTGGCGACGGACAGGTCCGAACGCGGTTGAGGAAGGTGGCCGACCACCGCTCCCGCACCCCCCGGCCCGCTGGGACCGGAGGGGTACGACTGAATGGTCGCCACGGTGTCAGGCGACCCGCCACCGAAGACGTAGCTGGAGTGTCCAATGACCGTGCCGGCCGCGTCGTGGACGGCCGAGGCGAGCGAGCCCACGGTGGTGACGGTGCCGGTCTGCACGTTGATGGTGGACACGGACGCGAGCGAGTCCCCAGACGGGTTGATGCCTCCGAGGACGGTCAGGCCGTTGCTGCCCGCCACGACCGTCTCACGCGACACGGGTACCGGAAATTGCCACGCCTCGACGCCGGCCTCGATGGAGTCGGGGCCGATTCGATGCACCGGCCGTGAGCTGTTCGTCGAGTCCGACCGGACGGGCGACGGAGACTTCGACCCCGGCCAGGCGATCACCACGATCGTGGTGATCAGAGCAACGACCAGGACGGCGCCGGTGGCAGCCTTAAGGCGTTGCCGGCGGATCCGGCGTGCTCGTTGGGCTCGGTTCTCCACGGTCTCCTTACTCACACCTGCACGAAGGGCTCTGCGTCACGAGCGACGTTGACGGTTCAGGCACGGTAGTTCCCCAACCAGCCCCGGCTGGGCGATCCGGTTCACGCAGGTAAAAGGGGTGGCCATGGATCTCGGTGCTCTCGCAACGCACCACGACTCACGTAAAGTCGGAACCACCATCGATATTGAGATTCGCGCCCGTCATGTACGTGTTGGCCTGGGAACACAGAAACGCAACGAGAGGCCCGATCTCGCTCGGATCAGCGGCCCGCCCGAGGAGAGCCGGATGCCCGAAATCCTCCCGGATCACCCGCATGGCGTCGACCAGGCTGTCAGGGTCAGCCTGGCGCTCCGGGGGGAGACCACGCAAGTAGTCCTTCAGACCCTCCGACAGGAAGGAGCCGGGCGAGACCGTGTTCACCAAGATCCCGTCTGCAGCCAGAGAGCCGGAGAGATTCTTGCTCAGGCTGGTGAGGGCGGCCTTGGCCGCGGTGTACGCCACGATGCTCGATGACTGGCGTTTGGTCGAATGGGCCGAGATGTTCACGATGCGGGCCCATGACGCCGAGCGCAGGAGAGGGAGTGCGGCTCGCACACACCGTGCCGCGCTCACGGTGCCGATATCGAAGGTCGCCTGCCACTCGTCATCATCGACGTCTTCGAACAACCCGATACCGACGTCGACCGGCCCGGCGGCATTGACGAGGATGTTGAGTGATCCCCATCGCTCGCCCAGCGTTGCCAGAGCACGCTCCACCGACTCCCGCGACGTGAGGTCGGTGGCCAGGCCCACGGCATCCGGCGCGCCGAGGCTCCTCAGTGAGTCCACCGTCTCGTCGAGCGCGCCCTGCGTCCGAGCCAGCACCGCAATCCGGGCACCTTCACCGGCCAGACTCTGCGCGACCGCCCGTCCCATCCCTTTGGATCCACCGGCGACGACGGCCGTGGCGTCAGCGAGACCGAGATCCATCGCTCTCCCTCGATGGCATTGATCAAGACCCTTCGGCGGCTGAGTACTCGATGTAGGGGGCAAGGAGCTGAGCCAGAAGACGGCGCTGGCGTTTCACCCGATCTTGTTTCGGCACCAGTGCGTCGTACGACATCGTTTCGAGCAGCTGCTGATTGAGCCCGAAGCCACGAAGGACCATGAACACGGTCGTCGACAGATCCGGAATTCTCGCCGCCCCTCCGAGTGCTTCACTCAACAACCGGCGGACGTGGACGTTCGAACGCTCCGCCACCTCGAGCATGATCTTGCGGACTTGGGCACTCGTGCGGGGATCACGGTCCATGTTGAGCAAGATCTGAAGATGGGCGATGTACGCCGGCTGGGCATAGTGCCCCAGGAAGATGTCGATGAGCTGCTCCATGCGTTCGACGGCGGTCTCTCCCTCGATGTGCTTGTCATCGACTGATTCGACGAATTGGCCGGCCACGCTCTGGAGCACCGCGAGCATCAAGGCTTCTCGGGTCCCGAAGTAGTGCTGGATGACGCCCCACGTCACTCCGGCCCGGCGGGCGATCTCATTGGTGCTTGCTCGATAGAAGCCCAACTCGAGAATGCAGCTGACGGTGGCGTCGATGACGCGCTCCCTCGCCGCGAGGTCGCCATTGGTTGATGTGGTTCGTTCAGCCACCTCGCGCTTCGCTGCGGTAGGGATCTCGGGTCTCCTCACGCCGCAACTCTACGGCGGCCCTTGTCGGTGCTCTGCACCTATGGTAGCTTTTCCATTGTAGTTACTATGGCATCTGGATCAGAGCCACTCCGGACTCTCGCTGGTGGGGCGCCGCTCGATGCTCGAGGAGGCAACAATGACGACTCGATTGATCTCGGTGGACTCGCACGTGAAGATCCTTCCCGAGCAGATCAAGGCGCACATGCCGTCCAAGTACCATTCTTTTTGGGATGGTGCCGTGGCGGCGGAACGGGCCAAGCACCTTGAGGAAATGGGTGGAATGGACCCGTCGGTACTGGCCGGGGGATTCAACCACGAGGCGTTCTCAGACCCGGGTTACCACGATCCGCATGCTCGTCTGAAGGCCATGGATCGCGATGGCGTTGATGCAGAAGTCCTCTACAGCGAGGTCAGCGCCTTCCGCAACTATCCCTTCATGAGCGAGGGCTGGAAGGAAGCCTCAGAGGCGTTCAATCGCGTCATGTCGGACTTTGCCTCGGTTGACGCCAGCCGGTTCGTGCCCGCCTATCAGGTTCCACTTATCGAGCCTGAGTTCGCCGTGAAGCAGGTGCTCGCGCTCGCCGCGGAAGGGGCGCGAGCGATCCACGTTCCAACCTTCCCAGCCGAGGTCGGTCTCCCCGAATACCATGACGCTCGTTACGACCCGGTCTGGGCGGCGATACAGGAGACCGGAATGTCGATCAGCCAGCACCTCGGGCTGGTCGAGTCGCTGTGGGATTTGTTTCGCCGCGATCCGACCCCACAAAAGGGCATCTTCACGTCACAGCCGGTGTTCCGTTTGGCGGAAACCATCGGGTTCTGGATTCTCCCTGGTGTGCTGGCCCGGTTTCCCGAGCTGAAGGTGGTGCTGGTCGAGCCCAGTCTCGGATGGGTACCGTTCTACCTCGACCAGCTCGACAAGATGGCCAGCGGGCCGTATGACTTTCCTGCGCTCGATGACAAACCGAGTAGCTACTTCCACCGTCAGATGTATTTGACCTTCGTCAGCGACCAGCGCGGACTTGAGCATCGGCACGAACTCGGTGTCGACCGCATCATGTGGTCCACGGACTTTCCCCATCCGGCCACCACGTGGCCGAATTCACAGAGCATCGTCGAGAAAAACTTTGAAGGCATTCCCGAGACGGAGCGGGACCTCATGGTCGCCGGCAATGCCTCCCGGCTCTACGGCCTGTAGCCTCAACCGCTTCCGCCGGGAACCGCTGGGCTGTGCCGTGAGGCCGGCCTGGTGTCTGTGGCGGCAACGGTGCGGGGAGAATGGTTACAGGAATCGCAACCATCAGTGACCAACGGAACCCGACAGCCGCAACGCGGGAGCACACCGCTCCGCTCGGCGTGGGGGGACAGCGAGGGCAGAGGAGGAGTAATGGAGAACGCATTGTGGCATGAGGAGCGGCTGCTCATCGCCGGAAAGCTCGTCGAAGCGACCGGTGGCGCCACCTACGAGAACACCAATCCCGCCACCGAAGCAGTCATCGGCACGGCCGCAGACGCAGGTGGTCCCGACGTTGACGCGGCAGTAGCAGCGGCGCGGCAAGCTTTCGACGAGACATCGTGGTCGACGGACCACTCATTCCGGATCCGCTGCCTGCGTCAGCTGCAGGAACAGCTGACCAAACATGCCGACGAGCTGCGAGAGACGATTGTGGCCGAGGTCGGCGCTCCACTTGCCCTGACGTATGGTCCACAACTCGACACGCCGGTCAACTCGCTCTCGTGGATCGCTGATCTGGCGGAGCGGTACGCCTGGCGCCAGGAGCTCGGCGTCAACACGGTCTTCGGGGCGCAGACCGACCGGTTCGTCCTCCGCGAACCCGCCGGCGTGGTCGCGGCCATCGTGCCGTGGAACTTTCCGATGCAAATTCAACTGGCCAAGGTGGGTCCGGCACTGGCCGCCGGTTGCACAGTCGTCCTCAAAGCTGCACCCGACACTCCCTGGACCGCCAGCCTGCTCGGTCGAATCGCGGCCGAGGAGACCGACATACCTCCCGGCGTCCTCAACGTCATCACATCCTCTCGGAACCAGATGGGTCAGCAGCTGGTGGAGGACCCGAGAGTTGACCTCGTGTCGTTTACGGGCTCAACCGCAACCGGTCGAACGATCATGGCCGCCGCGGCGCCGACCTTGAAACGGCTGTTCTTGGAGCTCGGGGGCAAGTCGGCACTGGTCGTTCTCGACGACGCCGATTTCGATCTGGCGTCGGTCCTCGCCGCCTTCCAGGTGACGACGCACGCCGGTCAAGGGTGTGCCATCACCAGCAGGCTGCTCCTTCCCCGAGCCAGGTATGACGAAGGCGTCGAAGCTGTGGCGACCGCGCTCGCCGCCATGGCGTACGGAGACCCCACTGACGCCTCAAATCTGATGGGCCCCCTCATCAGCGAGAAGCAGCGTCAGCGTGTCCTTGGCTACATCACCGCCGCCGTGGACCAGGGAGGAACGGTCGTGACCGGCGGCGGCATCCCTTCGCATCTACCGACCGGGTACTACGTCGAGCCAACGCTCATCTCGGGGCTGAGCCCCGATGCCACCCCGGTCCGGGAGGAGATTTTCGGGCCGGTGCTGTGCGTGCTCCCCCACGACGGAGACGACCACGCCGTCGCTCTGGCCAATGACTCCATCTACGGCCTGTCGGGAGCGGTGGTCGGAGCTGATCTCGATCGGGCTCGACAGGTTGCCGCCCGGCTTCGCACGGGCACGGTGGGGATCAACGGGGCGCAGTGGTACGCCGCCGACGTCCCATTCGGTGGCTACAAGCAGAGTGGACTGGGGCGGGAGTCGGGAATAGCCGGCTTCGAGGAATACCTCGAGACCAAGAGCGTCGCCGAACCGGCATGACCGGCCTTCTTCAGTGAACCGTGACCAGGGCAGAAGACCCCGTCCTAAGCCACCCTCCCGATCATTAGCTGATTTGGGTTGAATTCAGGATTCCAGAGTTCTATCGGTCCCGACCCTGGCCCTGAATGCAGGTGCAGATTCCCAGATCAGTTTGGAACAGGACACATGAGCAAGCCCGTTCGGAGTCATCCGCTCGCTGATCTCGTTGTCACCCTACGATTTGCTTCATGCCAGATGACAGCCGGCATCGGACCAAGCCACCACTAGATCGGAATCGGATGCTGGTCATCGTGGCTTCAATCGCTGCCATCGCCGCAATCGCCGTCGCTGCAATCGTTGCATTCGGCGGACACTCGACCACGCCCACTGCCGCATCGTCCGCCAGTCATAAGAAGCACGTTCTCATCGTGGCAACGACCACCACCACAACGTTGCAGCCGACAACAACGACCACCGCACCACCACCCCCAACGACGGCGGCACCACCCACGCCACTGGTGCTGATCTGCTCCGGCTCACCGATGTATGAACCCAGCATCCTGCACTGGTGCACGTCACTGTGCAGTAGCTATGTGACCAATATCTCTTGGACTACATGGACGGCAAGCTCAGCAACGGGCATGGGCACACTGATGACGAACAATGGTGAACCAAACTGCGCCCAAGGCACTGTGACTGCTCAACCGGGATACGCAGTGACTCTGAGCAATCCGGAGACTGTTTCGTACTGTTCTGATAGCGGGACGGCTTCAGGATTGCTCTTTACCGCTTCGGATATTTGGAACTTTCCAATACCGGATGAAGGTCCGCCTTGCGGATAGTCGGAGAACAAGGATGAGGTTGACCTGACCCTCCCCATGGATGCGGTGCGGCGTCCGTCACCGGGAGAACGGGACTTTCGAGAGCCCGCGGATGTTCGTCGAGTGGAATCGCTCCAGCCTCTCCATGTCGACGTCATAGAGCGGGAACCGCCGTACCACTTCCTCGAGCGCGATGCGGGTTTCTAGCCGGGCCAGCGGGGCTCCAAGGCAGAAGTGGATGCTGTGGCCGAAGGCCAGGTGTCGCTCGATGGGGCGATCGGCGATGAAGCGATCCGGTTCATCGAACGCCCAGTGGTCGCGATTGGCCGCCCCGTTGATGAGGAGAACGATCGCCCCCTCCGGTATCTCCTCGCCGTGGCGGGAGACCGAATGGGTGGTCACTCGACCCTGGTAGTGCGACGGTGGGTCGAATCGCAAGAGTTCTTCGACGGCATTGGGCCACAGGGCTGGATTCTCAACCAGGCGGGAGCGCTCATCGGGGAACTGCGCCAGGACAACCGTACCGGTGGCGATCATCTTGGCCGTGGTCTCATTGCCGGCCACACCGAGGAGTAGGCAAAAGGCCACAATCTCGTCGTCCGTCAGCCGCTCAGATTCACCATCGCTCCCGACGATCTCCGCCTGGGTGAGGTCGGTGGTCAGGTCATCGGCCGGGCGCTTGCGCCGAGAGGCAATCAGCTCGCTGAAGTACACATAGAGCTCGGCGCCGGCCGCTCTGCCGTCGTCGGGCATGGCCATCGAGCCATCCTCACGATGCAGGAGTCGATCGGAGAGAGCCTTGAGACGCTGATTGTCCTCAGCTGGAGCGCCCAGGAGGGCGGCGATGACGGCCATCGGGAGTTTGCCCGCCAGATCGGCCACAATCTCGCCGCCGCCCGAGTCCACCAACGGGTCGAGCCAGTCAACACACATCGATCGGATCTTTCCGTCGAGCTCGGCCACGCGCCTCGGGGTGAAGGCCCTTCCCACCAGTCTGCGCAGCTGCTCGTGGCGAGGTGGATCGTGGAAGATCATCATGTCGGGAGGCGGCGAGCCACTTTGGATCTGTTCGATGAGGGTGCCCTGTGCCGAGCTGAAGGTGGCCCAGTCCCCCAACCCAGCCAGGACGTCGTCGAATCGAGTGAGGGCCCAAAAGCCCATGTCCGGGTTGTGATAGAGCGGTGCTTCGTCTTGCATCCGCCGGTAATACGGGAAGGGGTTCTCGTGCAGTTGATAGGACGAGGGGTCGTACACCAGGGCGGTATCGGTCATGTGCCTCTGACTTCCTCCGGACCCGTAGAGGCCGTCTTGCCGTCGAAGCGCATGCGTCCCTCCCCGGGTCGATCTGCCATAGCCGAGTCCTCGTTCGCACCCATAGTACACACTATGGGTGCGAGACCGACAAGGTGGGTGGGCACTCCGATGGCAATCCGATGGCGGCGACGTGTGACGAGACGGCGTGCTCAACGGCGAACATTTGGAAGCGCAACGGAATCGATCCAACGAAGCACACGCCGCCAGAGATCGAGTCGGGTATCGGCCACGTTGTGGTTATGTCCGGCGCCAGCCAGCACGAACAGCGTCAGGTCACGGCACGCTGGGAGCTGCCCAGGGAGGGCGGCGATGTCTCCCGCGATGTCGTCCTCACCCAGCGCGACCAACGTGGGTACGTCTATCTGATCGAGTTCAGGCCGAATTGAGCCGGGGACCAATGCGGTCATGCCAACCAGCGCCAGGAGCCTCGTGTCGGCTTTGGCCATGGCCGCCTCGATCTGATCAGCCGGCCCATCAGACCCCACCATGCCCGAACGCGCACTCGACCACTGCGGCAGTGGGTCACCGAACCGAGTTCGTACGAATTCGGGCAGGGCGCGCACGAGGTCATCCGGCCGATTCGTGAAGACCGCCTCCTCGGCGGTCAGCACGGCGGGAAGCCCGCCGTTCGAGAATCCGAGGAGCGCCACTGCTCCGTACGTCCGGTGGCGCCCCTGCTGGCAGGCCACCAGCAGGCCACCGGCTGAGTGACCAACGCCCAGGGTGAACCCGAACTCGGTCGGCACCACGCCCGGGATCTCTCCGACGGCGAGTCGCTGGATGGTGTCCGTCACCACAAAGTGAAGGACGTCGGCTACCGCACGAGGCGTTAACTCGTAGCCGTCATCGGGCAGATCGCTTTGACCGACCCCGGGAGGATCGATGGTGAGGACCATGTGGCCACGTTCGGCGGCGAACCTGGCCATGGAGTACGGGCCCACCGAGGCCGCCACGTCCAGATCGAAATAGTCCCGGCTCATCCCGCCCCCGGGCACACAGCACCACAGGACGGGATCTGCTTCGACTTCGGTCGGGACGAACAGATCGGCGGATACCACCCGGCATCCACGGGGGGCATGCCCGCTCACATCGATCGTCACGGTGACCTTACGAGGGCTGACCGTCATCGGACCCCTTCCGTCTGCTGCGCCAGCCGGTGGTTCGGCGAACAAGGCGCAGGTGGCTATGGGCGCCGCAGGATCACGCCGGTTCGGTTGGCGCACACCAGGGCCGTGGTCGGATTCTCCACCTGGTTGGACGAGAAGCCGCGCAGCTGGCGAACCGCCTCGACCGTCAGGTTCAATCCGTGGATGTACCCCTCACCGATCAACCCGCCATTGGTGTTGCTGGGCAGGCTTCCCTTCAGGCCGAGATGTCCATCGGCGATGAAGTGCTTGGCTTCGCCGAAGTCGCAGAATCCGAGCCCTTCCAACTGCATCAAGAAGATGGGTGAGAAGGCGTCATAAATCATGGCGACGTCTATCTCGGATCGGGCGATGCCGAAGCCATCGAAGAGTCGCCTGGCCAGTGCCACCGAACCGCTCATGACGGCGAGATCCGGTTGATAGTGGTTGCTGGCGATCTCCTCTTCGAACAGCCCTGCGCCGGCGACGGCCGCGATGAGGACCGGCCTTTCCGAATCTCGGGCCCGCTCGGCGCTCGTGATCACCAACGCCACCGAACCATCGGTCTCCTGGCAGCAGTCGAACAAACGGATCGCCGGCTCGGCGATCCAACGTGACGCTTGATGATCCTCCAGGGTGATCGGCTTCCCATAGAAGTGCGCATTGGGGTTGTTGGCGGCGTACTCCCGGAATTGCACCACCGCGCGGCCGAAATCCTGGCTCTCGACGCCGTACGTGTACATGTAGCGGGTGGCATTGAGCGACATCCACGACGCCGGCGTGAGGACTCCGAACGGTGCGCACCATTGCATCGCCGTGGTGCCCGAGTGCGACGAGGTCGGTGAGCCCCCACCACCGGCGCGCCCGAATCGCGCTCCCGAGCGGGCCTTCACGGCGCGGTAGGCGACCACGACGTCGGCGGCGCCCGAGGCAACCGCAGCGGCGGCATGCAACACGACCCCCTGTGATCCGCCGCCGCCGTAGGGGACGCGGCTGGAGAAGCCGATCTCCGGGATGCCCAGACCCCGGACGAGCTCTGTCTCTTCGACCGGATCGATGGTGTAGCTCACCAGACCATCGACGTCGGCCACCGAGAGCCCAGCGTCGGCCAGCGCGGCGACGATGGCTTCGCTGGCCAGTTGCGTCTCACTGCGGCCAGCGGCCTTGGAGAACTCAGTCTGGCCGACGCCCACCACCGCGGTCGAACCGGCGAGCACCTTGCTCATTGAGCCACCGCCAGCGGCGTGAAGACCGGTACGGCCATCTCGTCTCGTGTCGGCACGAATCGCACCCGTACCGGCAAGCCGATGCTGACCTCACTCGGCTCGATGCCGATGAGGTTCGACACGATGCGGACGCCCTCGTCGAGGTCGACCAGGACGGCGACGACGGGATAGTCGAAGGCAGGATTCTGGGGATGGTGCAAGATGGAGTAGCTGTAGACCACTCCGGTCCCAGCGAGATCCACGATGTCATATTCGACGGCATGGCAGGTCGGGCACATCGGTCGTGGCGGG
>Ga0208357_1002502_pt1 | contig 12109 bp, 12 predicted proteins | sample NGESurdeep092012_6_FD_184487 | JGI IMG/M metagenome (GOLD analysis project Ga0208357, IMG submission 184487) | Arctic peat soil microbial communities from Barrow, Alaska - NGEE Surface sample F52-2 deep-092012 (SPAdes) | ecosystem: Environmental > Terrestrial > Soil > Wetlands > Peat ... | reverse complement strand
ACGGAGACCACCTCACGCTCATTCCCCGGCGGCGCGGTGTGGTCTCGGCCGTCACCATCGACGTGGCCAGCGCCGCACCCTTCGGCCTGATGTGGTGGACCCGTCGCCGTCGACTGATACTTCCCTCCGCACTGCACATCGGTCCGAAGCTCGGCCCGCCGGTCAGGTTGCCCCGCCAGGAGGACGACCACTCGGGAAACAGCCTCCACCGATCGCCCCGGGACATCGGCGAGCCCCGTGGTGTCCGGCCCTACCGACCGGGCGACAGTCGACGCTGGGTCCACTGGCCAGCCACGGCCCACAGTGGCGAATTGATGGTCCGCGAGATGGAGGGTCCGACAGCCGAACCCGTCGCCGTCGTCGTCACCCTGCCGACGGACGCGGACGCCGCCGAGTCGGTGGCTGAACAGGCCTTCGGCACATTGGTGGCCCTCTTCGACCGGGGGACGGCGGTGATCCTGACGACCACCGAGGAAACTGGCCGGCGCACCGATGCTGTGGCCGACCGCCGTTCGGCGGGCCGGCGTTTGGCTCGGGCCGTCACTCCCGGCGGAACATCGACAACACCAGGGGTCGAGGTGGCCACGGGCGATCTCCATGGCGTGCACGAAGGCCTTCTCCGTTCATGAGGCTCTTCGAGGTCGTCAAGCGAGCGAACCGGCCCGGGCCGCCCGAGCATTCGACCGCGCTCCGTCTGGCCTGTGCCGGTGCCATCGTCACCGGCATCGCCGCCTGCCGGGCCGAGGGGGAACTGTCGTGGGCCGTGGCCGTCACCTCGATAACACTGGTCCTTCTGGGCATGTACGTGTCCTACCGCACGAGGTCGAGTCCGGTCGGATGGCTCAAGCCGTTGCTGGCCCTGGCCGCCGTGGTGGCATTCGTCTGGTTCTTCCGCCAGCTCACCGGTCAGGAGCTGTACGACGTCAGCACGGTCGAAAATCCGCTGGCCATGCTCTTCGTCTGGATCCAGGTGGCGCACGCCTTCGACGTCCCCGCCCGACGCGACCTGGCTTTCTCACTGGCCGGCTCGGCCAGTCTCATGGCCGTGGCCGCGGCCCAGGCCGTCGACCTCGGGTTCGGGGTGTACGCCCTCACCTGGATCGCCTTTGGCCTCTGGGGCTTGGTCAGCATGTGGGGATCGGCCAGTGAAGGAGGTCGCATCAGGAGCCGGGGGCTCGTGGCCACGGTGGGCGCCGTAGCCCTCCTAGCTGCCGCCGTGCTCACCGTTCTCCCCGCCCCCCATGTGGCCGGTCGAATCGATTTCCCGGCCAACTCGGCCGGGGGGGCCGGTCTGCCGGGCGACGGGGGCCTGGCCGGGGACTCGGGCCGAGCATCGGAGCCGGCCCGGGCCGGAAGCCCGACGGGGGCCACACGCGTGGGCGGCTTCCTCGGCTTCGCCACCCATCTCGACACGGCTCTTCGTGGATCACTCGGAAATACCGTTGTCATGCGGGTACGGGCGCAGCGCCCTTCGTACTGGGTGGGTGAAACCTTCGACACCTGGGACGGCCAGAGCTGGAAGGTGCCCGTCAAGAACGTCCCCATCACACTCTTCTCCGGGTCACCCTTTCCCGTGCCTCCGAGCGTCGACTCGCCCCAGGTGAACAGCCCGGCGGCCGGTCAGAGCGACCTCCAGACCTTCTACATGGCGCAGTCGAGCCCCAACCTGATCTTCCACGCCGACGACGCCGCCGACGTCTGGTTCCCGGCCCACAACATCTATCTCTCGGGCCATGACACCATCGTGTCGCCCATCGCTCTCGGGCCCGGAGCCATTTACACCGTGAGGTCGGTCGTCGACACACCCACGCCGGCCCAACTGGAGGCGGTCAAGGGAACCCCGGCGTCGACCGAGACAGCAGGTCAGAAGAAGAAACTTCACGCTGATCTAGAACTTCCTCATCCCTACCCCCGCGTTCGGGCCCTGGCCGAGAGGATCACGGCCAAGAAGACCACCACCGACGCCAAGATTCAGGCCCTCATCGCCTGGATGGGCACCCACACCCACTACTCCACCGACATCCCGCCCCTGCCGGCGGGGGAGGACACCGTCGACGAGTTCCTCTTCGGCAACCGCACCGGATTCTGCGAGCAGATCTCCACGGCCATGGCCGTCATGCTGCGGTCGATCGGGATTCCCGCCCGCGAGGCGGTGGGGTATGTCCCCGGGTCCTTCAACCCCATCACCGACCTGTACGAGGTGCAGGGCAAGGACGCCCACGCCTGGGTGCAGGTCTGGTTCCCCCACTACGGATGGCAGAGTTTCGACCCCACCGCCGTCGTGCCCTTGGCCAATCCTTCACCCGGTTCGGCTCTCATCCACGACGCCGGGCGAGCGCTGCACCGGCTGCCGCTCATACCCCTCGGCGTGGTTCTGGCCGTGTCCGCCATCGCCGCTCTGAGTCTGCGGTGGCGCCGGCGCCGGCCGGCCACCTGGGCTCTGGCCATTGCCCGGCGCATCGAGCGGTCCGGGGCGCGGGCTGGTCGGCCGAGACAGCCGGGGGAAACACTGACGGAATACGCGTCGGTCCTCGATGATCTGGCCGGCGACGCGTCGGGGACATGGGGCGCTCTGGCCTGGTTGGTGGAAGCGAGCGCCTACGGCTTGCGTGACCCATCGGCCGAGGAACGTCGACGAGCCGAAGATATGAGCCGAACGGCGCACCGGGCCCGGCGCCGGTCGGGAGAACTGGTGGGAACGGCTGGAACTAAGCCGGCCGCGGTGCCCGTGCCTCGTCGAGACTGACCTGGGCCTCCACCATCGGACGAAAGCCCATGAGTTGGCGGGGTCGGCCGAACCCGATGGCCGCCGTCAACTTCCCGGCGCGTCCGTAGAGGGCCACGAAGCGGCGGTCCTCCAGGGTCCCGTCGACCACGATGATCTCGTCGTCCGGGTGAGGGTGGCCGATCATCTGGATCTTCGTGTCGTACTGGTCGGACCAGAAATAGGGAACGGGTGAGTAGGAAACCGCCTGCCGGCGCCCGGCCAGCAGGCTCCGGGCCGCCGCCACCCCCTGCTCGGCGGCGTTGGTCCAGTGTTCGATGCGGATCTCGTCACCGATCCGCTCGTCGAACCACCGGGCCATGTCGCCGGCCACCACCACATCGTCGGCCGCATGCAGGGTGGCGTCGGCCCTGACGCCGTTGTCGACGTCGAGACCGGAGCCGGTCAACCAGTCGGTGGTGGGAACCACTCCTATCCCCACCACGACGACGTCGGCCGGAATGACCGAACCGTCGATCAGGCCCACGCCGGTCACTCGCTCGCCCGTGGACGACGGCTCCGTCACCAGCCTCGACACGCCGACCCCGGTCCGGACCTCGACGCCGTGCTCGGTGTGGAGCGCGGCACAGACGGCGCCGATCCGGTCACCGAGGACACGGGACAAAGGCACCGGCAGAGCTTCGACCACGGTGGCCTGGACACCGAGGCCACGACAGGTGGCGGCCACCTCGGAGCCGATGAAACCGGCCCCCACGACGACGAGCCTGGTGGCGTCACCGGTCATTTCGGCACCCAGGGCGAAACAGTCCTCCAGGGTGCGCAGCGTGTGGACACCGCTCAGATGGGCCGTGTCAGGGAGACTTCGGGGATGGGCCCCGGTGGCCACCACACAGCCGTCGAAGGTCACCCGGTCGCCATCGTCCAACTCGAGGGTATGACCGACCACGTCGAGCGCCATAGCCCGGTGGCCGAGACGAAGATCGAGACCGAGAGCGGCGATCTTCTCCGGATCCCGCAGACGGACACGGTCGAGCCCCCATGTCCCGGCCAGGAGCTGCTTCGACAGTGGCGGACGGTCATAAGGCTCATGTGTCTCGGCCCCGATCAGGACGATCCGTCCGCCGTAGCCTTCGCCGCGAAGCGTTTCGGCCGCCCGCAGACCGGCCAGAGAAGCGCCGACCACGGCAATCGTCGAATGCGTGTCGAAGACCATGAGCCTCCGGAACCTTAGTGTCCGGCATCAGCGTGACTGAGAAAACGAGAAGAACCCAGCGGGACGCGCCCGGTCAGACCGGACGCGTCCCGCTGGTGACGAACTCTGAAGCGGGCTCGAGGGAGAGGCTGCCTAGCTGGCCGCGATCCCTTCCATGGGTGACGCCAGCCCGGTCACGGCGCCGATCTCGAACAGCGTCCCGTTGGCGTTGACGTGGAACTCGTCCACCGTGCCCGCTCCCCCATTGGTCACATACAGGAAGCGCCCGTTCGGGGTGGCGGCCGAGTCCGTGGTCCCGGCGTCGGTGGATGCGGCCACTCCGATAAGCGCCGGAGTGCCGCTCGCACCGACCTGGAAGGCGCTGATGTCGGCACTCCCGGCGTTGGACCCGTAGAAGACTCCGTTGACCTGGGTCACCCAACACAGAGCCGCTTGACCGTCGGTGACAGACCCGAGAGTGGTCACCGTCCCGCCCGCGTTCAAGGCGTACACGCTCAGGTCACTCGACCCAGCTTCGGTGACCACGAGGTGTCCGGCGGCATCGAAAGTGAAGGAGAACGGCACCGGGGTGGCTGACGGGTTCTTCACGGGGTGAAGGCTGAGGAGTCCGGCGAATCCGACCGAAAAGATGTCGATGTCGCTGCCACTCTGCTTGGTGGTCACGATGACCTCGGAACCGTCGGGTGTAAATCCGACCTGTCCCGGCGCGGCCAGGAAGTTCGGCGGATTGGTATTGGCCAGACCGAGCGAGCGGTTCGAACCGGGCAAGGGCCGCAGGGTGCCGGAGACCACGGCATAGCCCTGGATCGACCCCGTTCCCCCGGCGTTCAGGACGTAGACGAGGCCCCGATGGAAAGCGATCGACGTCGGGAACTCACCACCCGAAGGGATGATCTGCCACAGAGCCAAGTGATCTCCCGAGACTCTGAAGACCGACACCGTGTTGCTGCCGGCGTTCACGGCCACCAGAATGCTGCCACCGTTGACCAGCACCAGCGAGTCCTGCGAGGCCAGCGGGTCAACGGCCGATCCGGCCGCCACACCGCCGATGCCACCGGTGTCGTACGTCCCGGCCGCGGTGAGGGTGCCGTTGGCTGCCTGGTCGTAGGCCAGGACCTGGTTGCCACTCGAATTGTCGGTCTGGAGAAAGACAGCGTGGTTGGTGAACGGCGCCGTCCGGGGGTTTCCTTGGGGGGTACTGGCTGCGGCCGAGCCGGCGATGCCGAGCGCGGCACCGGCTACGACGAGGGCTCCGAACATAGCCATCGTCGAACCTCGGTTGAATTTCTTCACATGCACTCCTCATTCTCGGGATCACGTTGGACATCTATCCAGTTCCCTCGGGGGGCGCGGCGTTACAGACAATTCGATATTTCGATGCCCGACACCTGGCCCGAACCGAGGGCGCGGTCGGATTGGCATTTCGACGACCTACGCTGCCGTCCGTGGGAGAGGAGGGACTCGTCGAGCGTTTGCGGGAGAAGGACGAGGGGGCCTTCGTCATCCTGGTCGAGCGCTATCACATGCCCATGATCCGGCTGGCCATGACTTTCGTACCCAACCGGTCGGTGGCTGAAGAGGTCGTCCAGGACACGTGGCTCGGCGTCATCAAGGGGATCGACGACTTTGAGGAACGGTCCTCTCTCAAGACCTGGATGTTCAGCATCCTGGTCAACCGGGCCCGAAAGACCGGTGCCCGGGAACGACGGATCATCGCCGTCGACGACCTGGAAAAAGGCGGTCCCGAAGTGTTCTCGCCTGATGGCTCCTGGAGTCGGCCACCGGTCGAATGGACCGAGGGGGTCATCGATCGTCTCTTTGCCACGGCTGTGGCTAAACGGCTGCGCGTGGCCATCGACCAGCTACCCCCGACCCAGTGCCAAGTTGTAACGCTCCGCGACGTCGAGAGACTGTCTGCTCGAGAAGTCTGCGACGTCCTCGGCGTCAGTGAGGCGAATCAGAGAGTTCTGCTCCATAGAGCTCGGAGCCAGCTCCGGAGAACCATCGAGCTCGAGATCGATGGGAGGTGACTATGCGCATCCTGAACCGTGACCTTGTCTGCCGACAGGCGGTGGCTCTGGTCACCGAATACCTCGATGATGCACTGCCCCGGCGCCAACGTCGCCGCTTCGAGGCCCACCTCCGCAACTGCCCGAACTGCAGCCAGTACCTCATCCAGATCCGACTGACCATCGACACCGTCGGACATGTCGAGCCCGACGAGCTGGATCCCGAGGTGAAGGAAGAACTCATCGACCTCTATCGGCGCTTCCACCGGGACTGAGGTACCTAACCGCCGAACATCGTCATCCACTGTTCGACAGTTCGGGGACGGAAGACGTAGTTGTTCTGGCGGACGGCGCCGAGACCGGCGGAGGGCTCGGGTGAGTACATGTGGCCCGGATAGAGAACGGTCTCGTCGCCGAACCGGGCCAGGCGGGTGGTCAATGATTCGTACATCTGCTCGGAGTCACTCCCGGGCAAGTCGGTCCGACCGCAGCCGTCGAGAAACAGGGTGTCGCCCGAAACGAGCCGTCCTTCGACGGCGAAGCACTGGCTCCCCGGGGTGTGACCGGGCGTGTGGACGAGTTCGATGTCTACCGTCCCCACCGTGACGACGTCAGCGCTGTCGTGAACGACCAGGTCCTTCTCGCCGATGCCGGTGGAGCGCGCCACCCACGGGATCTCGGCTTTCTGGACGTGGATGGGCACCTGGACCCGCTCCAACAAGGTGGTGATCCCTTCGATGGGGTAACCCATCAGGTCGCCACCGATGTGGTCGGCGTGGTAGTGGCTGGCCAGAACACCGACACAGCGCATGGAATCGCCGTCCAAGATATCGAGCAGCCCCCCGGTGTCGTAGGCCGGGTCCACGATCACCGCCTCGCCGGTGCTGGTGTCACCGATCAGGTAACAGAAATTCACCATCTGGCCGGCCACCGGGTCGCCGACGGCGAAGTCGCGACCTGACAGCAGCTGGCGGAAATAGAGACGATCGGCATCGGGCATGGCCTTGATGGTAGAGGCCCCTACCGGTAGGTCTTGCGCGTAAAGACAGCGTGGGGTCCGACCACCCGGTCGAGGAAGACCAGGCCGTCGAGGTGATCGATCTCGTGGAGGACGGCCCGCGCCTCGAAGGCGTCGACGTCGATCGTCCGGCGCTGGCCGTCCATCCCCAGGCCGGTCACCGTCAAGCGGGTGGCGCGGGCCACGTCCCCGGTCAGATCGGGGACACTCATGCATCCTTCGCGGGCGGTCACCGGGTCGTCGCTGGTCACGATCTCGGGATCGAAGAGGACGAGCGTCCCGTGGCAGGAAACGGCCTTCCGGTGCCCGGTCACGTCGACCACGAAGGCCCGCCTCGACACCCCGATCTGGGGCGCCGCCAGACCGACGCAGGCCGGTGAGGCTCGCATGGTGTCGATGAGGTCCTGGCCCAGGGCCAGAGCCTGGTCGTCGATGTCCCCGACGGGGGCAGCCACCGTCATGAGAACGGGATCGGGCAAGGTCAGGACGGGTCGGACGCTCATGGCATCGCGTCCGTCGTCCACCAGGGCGGGCGACGGTGACGGGGGCTCAGAGGAGATCGGCCTCGTCCCGGTGCACCGAGCAGTGCACGTCCAAAGCGGCGGCGGACTGGCGGATGCGCTCGGCGGCGGCATCCCCGGCAACACCGGCGGGAAGGGTCACCCAGAGCGTCATGACGTAGACAGGGGTGTCAGGACCACCCACCAGGTGGGTCGACAGATTGACCACGTTGCCCCCGGCGACGGCCAGGGCCGTCGTCACGTCGCGGACGATCCCCATCCGGTCGGCGCCGTGGACGGCGATGGTCCACGGCTCTCGGCCCGATTCCGACGCTTCTCCCGCCTCCGGTACGACACCGAGAGGCCGTACGACCACCACCAATTCGAAACGCCCGGCCACTTCCCCCAGAGCATCTTCGAGGGCCGAGGCGGTGACGTCATCGGGGGCGGCCACCACCAGCATCACGGCGAAATGACCCTGGAGGTTGGTCATCGTCGAGTCCTCGAGGTTGCAGCCGAGGTCGACGAGCACATCGCTGACGGCGGCCACGATCCCGGGGCGATCGGCGCCCAGTGCGCTCAGCCAAAGTCGTCCCATGGGCGAACAGTAGGCCACCTCGCCGGACCTGTGCGTGAGGGTGTCGGGCGCCGGTAGCGGTACATTCAGCGCCATGAGTACCGCCATACCCGTGCACGTGGGCCTGTTCACCGAGACCGATCCTCCCGACCTGCTCGGCGGTCGGTGCACCAGCTGCGGAAACCACAACTTCCCCCGACATGAGATCTGCCCCTACTGCGCCTCTGACGCCACCGAGGCGGCCACATTGTCGGCCGTCGGGCGGCTGTGGGCGTGGACTGCCGTCACCCATCCCCCGCCGGGTTACCGGGGGGACATCCCCTACGGGTTCGGAGTGGTCGAGCTCCCTGAAGGTCTTCGCGTGGTGACCCGGCTGACCGAACCGGATCCAAGCCGGCTCCGCCCGGGCCAGCCGATGCATCTGGAGGTCGTGCCTCTCCATGTCGATGACGCCGGCCAGAGCGTGATCACATACGCCTTCGCCCCAGACGAACCGGTGACGCCATGACGTCCGTCGAGATCGCCGGCATCGGCCTGCACTCCTTCGGGCGCTTCGACGGCGTGACGGTGACCGATATAGGGGTGACCGCCGTCCGACAGGCACTGGCCGAGGCCGAGGTGGGTCGCGGTGGGTTCCAGGCCGCCTTCTGCGGAACCGCCTACGGCGGGGTGGCCACCGGGCACAAGGTGCTCGGCGCCTTGGGGATGACGGGAATGCCCATCGTGGACGTCGAAGCCGGCTGCGCCAGCGGGGCCGCCGCCCTGATGCTCGGCCGGGCCGCCATCGACGCCGGGCAGTACGACACCGTCGTCGTCTTCGGAGTGGAGAAGATGCCCCGGGGCATCATCCGTTCTTCCTTCTTCGATCCCTGGCAGGAGGAAGCCGGTTTCGCCGCCACCCCGGCGTACTTCGCCTTGCGGGCCCAGCGTTTCATGATGAGTTCAGGAGTGACCAAGGACCACCTGGCCGCCGTGGTGGTGAAGAACCGTCGCCACGGGATGCATAACCCCGACGCCATGTACCGGTCGGAAGTCACGGCGGAGGCCGTTCTCTCGTCGCGGGTGGTGAGTGAGCCTCTTCACCTGTGGATGCTCTGTTCGCCGAACGAGGGGGCTGCCGCCGTGGTGCTCAGAAGAGCGGACACGTCGGGCGCCGCGGCCGAAGGTCGTGTCGAATTGGCGGCCGCGGTGCTCCGGTCGCACCTCCCGGGCGCCGTGCTCAGTGAATCGACACCCATGGCCGGCCTCATCGACGACACGCTGCCCACTCCGAGCACCCTGGCCGCCACCGACGCCTACGAGCAGGCCGGCCTGGGCCCGCGCGACCTCGATGTCGTCGAATGCCAGGACACCGACGCGGCCCGGGAGCTGATGTCGTATGAAGAGCTCGGGCTGTGCGCGGCCGGCGGTGCGGCGGAGATGCTCGAGGCCGGCGCCACCTCCATCGGCGGCCGGCTCCCGGTCAATCCGAGCGGAGGACTTCTCTCCAAGGGCGAACCGTTGGGCGCGTCGGCCCTCGGCCAAGTGGTGGAGGTGGTGCGCCAGCTCCGAGGACAGGCCGGTCCCCGGCAGGTCCATGGCGCACGCGTGGGCCTGACCCATACTGTCGGCCGGGGCGCCAATGCCGGGGTCGTACTCCTCCGACGGACCTGATTTCAGCGCCCACTCACCCTCCCGGTGGCGGAGGCCGGGCCTACAGTTGCACCAGGTGCTTCGGGGTGTCGCACCGGAGGGGGTCCGATGAACCGATTCACGGTGGCCAACATGTTCCGCGCCAATGTGGCCGACCGCGGCGACGGGCCCATGTTCCGGGTGGGTGGAACCACCGTGACGTGGTCCGAGCACTACGGCCGGGCCACACAACTGTCCCAGGCCCTCCTGGGTGACGGCATCACCCCCGGCGATCGGGTGGCATTCCTGGACCGCAACGGCCTGGCCTACTTCGAAGTGCTCTTCGGCGGGGCCATGGCCGGGGCGGTGAACGTGGCCGTAAACTGGCGGCTCTCCCCACCGGAGTTGGCCGCCGTCATCGACGATTCCCATGCCACCGTCCTCGTCATCCATCCCGAATTCGTTCCCTGTCTGGCCGCCATGGCCAGCGGCCTACCGGCCGTTCAGCGGATCGTCGTCCTGGGCGAGGCCAAAGCCGAAGCCGACAACGGCGGTGCTTCCGATCTGGCCCGGCGGGTCGGCTACGAGGACTGGCTGGGCAGCTGTGATCCGGTCGACCCCGGCCACGTGGGTGAGGAGGAAGACGTCTCGCTTCAGCTCTACACCTCGGGGACGACGGGGCTTCCGAAGGGAGTGATGCTGGCCAACCGCAATATCGCCGCCATGATCGAACTGGCCGGAGCCGACGCCTTCGGGATCGACGAAACCACCGTGAGCCTGGTGGCCATGCCCCTTTTCCACATCGGGGGGACGGGGTGGGCCCTCACCGCCATGTCCCGCGGCGGAACATCGGTGATTCTGCGCGACATGGATCCGGCAGAACTGATCCGGCTGATCGAACGCGAGCGGATCACCGCCGCTTTCGTGGTCCCCGCCGTGTTGATGTTGCTCCTGGCCACACCCGGTATCGAGAAAGCAGATCTCTCGAGTCTGGATACCATTTTCTACGGAGCCTCTCCCATCGCCGAAGACGTGCTCGTCCGGTGCATGGACGTGATCGGCTGCCGCTTCTCCCAGGTCTACGGCATGACGGAAACGTCCGGTGCCATCGTCCGCCTCGACCACGAAGACCACGATCCCGACGGCGACAGACGACACCTGTTGCGAGCGGCGGGCAGACCCCTCCCAGGGGTGGGCATCCGTATCGTCGATCCCGACACCGGTGCGGACGTCCCCACCGGTGCCGTAGGCGAGATCTGGACCCGGTCGGCGTACAACATGCTCGGTTACTGGGAGAAGCCGGAGGAGACGGCCAGCACCATTCTGGATGGCGGTTGGTTACGGACCGGTGACGCCGGCTACCTCGATGACGAGGGCTATCTCTTTCTCCACGACCGCATCAAGGACATGATCGTGTCGGGAGCCGAGAACATCTACCCGGCCGAGGTCGAGAATGTGCTCCTGGGCGTGCCCGGGGTGGCCGACGCCGCGGTCATCGGAGTCCCTGACGACACCTGGGGCGAGACGGTGAAGGCGATGATCGTCCGTGTTCCAGGGGAGGACGTCACCGCTGAGGCTGTCATCGCCCTCTGTCGTGACCGGCTGGCCCACTACAAATGCCCGACATCGGTCGACTTCGTGGAAACCCTGCCCCGGAACCCTTCGGGAAAGATCCTGAAACGAGAACTGCGCGAACCGTATTGGTTGGGACGAGAGCGTCGTGTCCACTGATCGAGATCAGGCCGTGGCGCCCGTTCCGCGGGTTTCTGTCTGCCGAGCCAGAATTCCCAGGGTGGCCCGCAAGGTGGCCTCGGGCAGGACCGGGAAGATCCCCGTCTCTTTGAGGGCCGGAGAGATAGCCGACCAGTCGTAGTACGAGGTCACCAGGGTCCCCTCCCCGGCCGGCTCGAGCTTGTAGCCGTAGATGTGTCCGACCGATGGACGGGTCTCGCCGGCGATGGTCCATGCGATCTGGCGATCGGGATCCAGGGCGACGATGGTGACGGTCACGTCGTAAGGACCCATCGGGCGGTCATTGAGCGCCTCGCGGTCCATATGGACGACGAAGGTGTCGCCGATGGCTTTGACAGGATCACCCGTCGTATCCATCAGCATCCCCGAGCTGTCGATGGCCACGTGACCACGAGGATCGCTCAACAGGGCAAAGATGGTCGCCGGGCTGGCGGCGATGGACCGCTGGACGTCAAAACGTTCGGTCGTCATCGCCCCATCCTGCCAGTCGGATCAGAAGAGAGCCTGTTCGTCGCCGTCCTCCTCATCATCCATCTCCTCGAGATCGTCGGCTTCAACGGGCTCGTCAACGTCAGCGTCGACATCGAGCTCCCGGTTGGCCTTCTCCAGACGCGGAACCAACTCCTCCACCTGGGCCCGGGTCCGGCGCACCCGGCCGTCCAGTTCGTCGACGATGGCGGTGGCCCGCTCGAGGCGGACCACCA
>Ga0208357_1002501_pt1 | contig 12112 bp, 4 predicted proteins | sample NGESurdeep092012_6_FD_184487 | JGI IMG/M metagenome (GOLD analysis project Ga0208357, IMG submission 184487) | Arctic peat soil microbial communities from Barrow, Alaska - NGEE Surface sample F52-2 deep-092012 (SPAdes) | ecosystem: Environmental > Terrestrial > Soil > Wetlands > Peat ... | reverse complement strand
CATCAGCTGCTGCGCGTGACGCTGACCAGGCCGCTCGACGCGCCGATCACGTTCAACTATCAGGTGACCAATGGCCTCGCGGATGCTGACGGTGCGGTCACGGTCGTGCAGATTCCGGCACCCGCAGTGCAGCAACCGCCCCTCGCGAACCCGGACTCTGTGTCGGTGCGCGTCGGCGACGCGATCGACATCCCGGTGCTGGCCAACGATTCCCAGCCGGATGGCGAGGAACTGACGTTGGACCCGACGCTGGCGACCCCGTTGCCGCCTGGCGCCGGACTGCTGTTCGCATCAGGGTCTGTGCTGCGGTATCTGGCGCCGGACAAGCCGGGTAACTACACCGCCGCGTACCGCGTCGACGCCCCTGACGGCCAGTGGGCCAGCGCACAGGTCACCATCGCGGTGCGTGAACTCGACGCGGCGTCGAACAATCCTCCCGTTCCGAAGACCGTCACTGCGCGCGTGCTCGCGGGAGAATCAGTGCGTATCCCGATCCCGTTGGCCGGCATCGACCCGGACGGTGATTCGGTCAAGCTCGTCGGTCAGGAGTCGAACCCCGCAAAGGGCGCGGTGACCGCGATCGGACCGGATTGGATCGACTATACGGCCGGCGACTACTCGACCGGCCTTGACACGTTCAGTTACGGGGTCGTCGATGCGCTGGGGGCTCATGCGAGCGGAACGGTGCGAATTGGCATCGCCGCGATACCGATCGGTGCACGCAATCCGGTTGCCGTCGAGGACGAAGCGACGGTGCGACCCGGTCGCACCGTGTCCGTGCAGGTGCTGGCCAACGACTCGGACCCGGACAACTCGCCATTGACCATCACGAAGGTGACCCCGACGACGGGCGGCGGGGCGAAGGCGAAAATCGTCGGCGACGTTGTGCAAGTGACAGCGCCGCGAACCGAGGGCCGCTACGGGTTCATCTACGAGATCCAGAATGCGACAGGCGGCACAAGCTCCAACTTCCTGACGGTGGTTGTGCGCAAGGATGCGCCGTTGGCTCGGCCACAGGTGAGCGACACCGTGTTGACGCTCTCTGACATCCTCGGCAAGCAGAGCGTGAACGTTGACGTGCTCGCCAATGTGTTCTTCGCAGACGGCCCGGTTGGCAGCCTTGCAGTGCGAGTGCTGCCCGGCTACGCCGGTCAGGCGCAGGTGACCGCGCAGAAGCGGGTACGGGTGCAGATCGCGGCCAAGTCGCAGATCATCCCGTTCTCGGTGACCCACCCTGACGACGCATCCATTGTTTCGTACGGTTTCATCTGGGTTCCCGGCACCGACGATGCGCTGCCACAGCTGAAGCGAAGCGCGCCGAAACTGACGGTCCAGAGCGAGAGCACGCTCACGATCCACTTGAACGACTATGTGGTCGCCGTCGCCGGCAAACAGGTTCGGTTGACGGACGCCTCGACAGTGCACGCGACTCACAGCAATGGCGCCGCTCTCGTGCAGGATGACAGTACCCTCGTGTTCACGAGCGCGGCGCGGTATTTCGGGCCGGCGTCGCTGTCGTTCGAGGTCACGGACGGCGCGTCCGCGTCCGATCCGCGCGGGCGTATCGCAACGCTCGTGCTGCCGATAACGGTGACTCCGCGGCAGAATCAGCCGCCCGTGTTCACGGGCGGGCAGATCGACTTCGAGCCCGGGCAGCAGAAGACCATCGATCTGCTGAAACTCACGCGCTATCCATACGCGAAGGACCAAAAGGAGCTCGTCTACCGGCTCCTCGACCCGCGCCCTGACGGTTTCAGTCTCAGCCTTTCAGGAACCACCCTGGTTATTTCCACGAGCGACAAGACTCCGAAGGGTGCGACCGCGACCGTGCTCGTCGGCGTGCGCGACTCGCTCAACGACGGGCAGGCAGGCAGGATCAACCTGACGGTCGTACCGTCGAGCAGACCGCTCGCGGTTCCGGCTCCGGACAGCGTAATAGCGCGGCGGGGCCAGACGACCAGCGTCGACGTGCTCGCTAACGACAACGCGACAAATCCCTTCCCGAACACGCCGTTGCGCGTGATCGCGGTGCGCGGTCTCGAGAGCGGATCGCTGCCTGCCGGCGTTTCTGTGAGCCCGAGTTCGGACAATTCCCGGCTGACGGTGACCGTGGCGCCGACGGCGCAACCGACCGATGCCGATCTGCAGTACGAGGTGGCGGATGCGACGGGAGACCCGAGCAGGTATGCCTGGGGAACCGTGCGGATCTCCGTGCAAGACCGACCAGATCCGATCGCGAACCTCCAAGTCACCGGAGTCGGCGACCGCAGCCTGACACTGGCGTGGGCGGCCGGCGCGTTCAACAACTCGGCGATCCTCGACTACCAGGTCACTGTCGCCAGAAATGACACCGGCCAACAGGTGAGCACCACGACCTGCGTGGCGACGACGTGCACTGTGCCGACCGGCGGCAACGGCCCGAACAACGCCGTGCAGGTCAGCGTCACCGCACGCAACGCAATCGGGGTGTCGGATGCGGTCGGCTACGGCGCCGCGGTCTGGTCGAACATCGTCCCGCCCGCGCCGCGCTCTGTGACGGCCGTGCCGCTCGACCACGGGGCGCGGGTCAGCTGGAGTGCACCTGACTCCGGGACGGGCGCAAGCGCGGTGACAAGCTATCGCGTCAGTATCGGCACCGTCGCTGTCACGGTCTCTTCGAGTACATTCACGGCAGACGTGACCGATCCGAGCATTGCGGACGGTACACCCGTGACGGCGAATGTGGCGTCGATCAATTCGTATTACGGGCAGCAACCGACGTGGAACAGTGCCTCCGCATCGGTGACCCCGGCAGGGCCCCCGGTATGGTCCGGCCCGCCAGTTGCCTCTGCTGCGACGGACGGAAGCGGTCACGTGGTGCTGAATTGGTCCGGTCTGCTCTCCGGGAATGGAGCGGCCGTGTCGACGTTGACCGCGGTCGCGTATCAGGGGTCCGTCGCGCCGTCCTGCGATGCCGCCTCCGGCGCCGTATCCGGAGGCGGACAGGCCAATGCGCTGTCGCCGAGCGCGACGACAACGACGTTCACTGTGCAAAGTGGTCAGGCATCCTCGTTCATGCTCTTCGCCTTCAATGGGCAGGGCTGCACAGGGTCGCCGACGGCGACCGCAACCCCGCTCGCGCCCCCGGGGCCCCCGACATCGATTTCTGTCGCGTTGCCGTCACGCCAACAGCCAACGGACAGCACCGGGCTCACCTTCCTGGCGTCGCTGACCAATATTCGCCCGCCGACCGGCACCGGCAGCGCGAGCATCTCGTATCAATATCGGTTCGTCGGCGCATTCACGTCGGACCCGCAGACGATCGCCCGAGGTGACAGAATCGATGTCGGCGCTCAGAATTACGGCAAAACCGGCACCGTACAGTTCCGCGCACTCGCCGATTACGGGGGCGGTACCGTGCTGGCAGGCGCTTGGTCCGCTGACGTGTCCGCAGGGGTTGCGGTCGACCTCACCACGAACGCTGCGCTTCAGAACGGCGTGTTCACCTGGACGACCGCGCCGAAGGGACCCGACTACGCATCCGTCACGTATCAGTGCTCGGGGCAGCCGGAGGCCGCTCCGATGACCCAGACCGGAACGTGCGCGCCGATCGGGAACTTCCCGACGCTGACCGTTGCGGTCACCGCGAATAGTCAGACATACACGAAGATCTACAGGGGCTGAGATGCAGGACGAATTGACCAGAGATGCAGCGATGACGATGACGGCCGAGCAGGCGCAGTGGTTCGCCGAGATCTTCGATCGGCTCGTGGGCAATGTGGAGCAGGTTCTGCTCGGCAAGACGCACGTCATCCGGCTGTCGTTCACGGCGCTGCTGAGCGATGGACATCTGCTCCTGGAAGACGTGCCCGGCACCGGCAAAACGTCGCTCGCTCGTGCGATCGCCGAAAGCGTCGCGGGAGCGAGCAACAGAGTGCAGTTCACTCCGGACCTTCTTCCCGGCGACATCACCGGGGTGAACATCTACGACCAGCGCAGCGCAGCGTTCGAGTTCCATCCCGGCCCGGTGTTCGCGAACATCGTGCTTGCCGACGAAATCAACCGGGCGAGCCCGAAGACGCAGTCGGCACTGTTGGAGGTGATGGAGGAGGGGCAGGTGACGATCGATGGCGTCCGGCACCCGGTCGGCGCGCCGTTCATGGTGATCGCCACGCAGAATCCGATCGAGCAGGCGGGCACCTATCGGTTGCCGGAGGCCCAACTCGACCGCTTTCTGCTGAAGACCTCAATCGGTTACCCGGATCATTCCGCGACAGTGCGCATCCTCGAAGGAGCAGATCTGAAAGCGCACGAACGAGTACTGCACAGCATCGTGCCCGGTGACACCATCGTGACCATGTCGAAGCTCGCACGCACCGTGTTCGTGGATCCGACGATCAACGATTACGTTTCGAGGCTGATCGATGCGAGTCGTTCAGCGAGCGAGGTGCGCCTCGGCGGCAGTGTACGTGCGGCACTCGCGCTGATCCGCGCCGCCAAAACAGCGGCGGCTTCCGACGGCAGACATTACGTCATACCCGACGATGTCAAGACCCTGGCAGAGCCAGTGCTGGCACACCGACTGGTGCTCGACCCCGAGGCGGAGTTCGACGGTGTCACACCGGAGCGCGTGATCGGTCAGCTCCTCCTCGAAACCGCGCCGCCGAGCGAGCGGAACCCGATGTGACAGACGCCGGTCCACGCTCGTCCCTCGAGTTGACGAACGCACGCACGCGGATCGTCGGTACTCGTGACGGCGTTCTCGCGGACTCGCTCGTCGCAGTCGTGCGATTCGCGCGCTCCGCCCAGGTGGGGGTTCTTGCCGTCTGGAGGCGGCTCGGGCGCATCGTGACACCGATCGGTTGGAGCGCACTACTGCTGGCCGTCGGCGCCTTCCTGGGCGGATACCTGCTCGGCTGGAGCGAGGCGGTCGTGATCGGCTGGGCGCTGGCCGCAGTGCTCGGCGTCGCAGCGCTCTTCATTCTTGGCGGAAACATATCCGACGTGCGGGTCAGGATGCCCACCAGCCGGGTTGTCGCCGGCGCGACGGCGCCGGGCGACGTCTACCTTCACAATCGCTCGCGTCGGCGCATGCATGGGGGCAGCATCGAATTGCCGGTCGGCAATGGGCTGGCCGAATTCGCGCTTCCCGCGCTGGCTCGCGATGAGTCGTTTCACGATGTATTCCTGGTGCCGACGGTACGTCGTGGCATCATCAACATCGGGCCACTGCGCACGGTCCGGGGGGATCCACTGGGAATGATGCGGCGTGAAGTCGTGTGGGAAAGCTCGGCGACGTTGTACGTGCATCCGCGCACCATCGCGATTCCGAGCATGAGCACCGGCTTCGTCCGCGACCTGGAAGGCAATCCGACTCGCGACCTGACCGCCAGCGATATCGCGTTTCATGCGCTTCGCGAGTATGCCCCAGGTGACGACCCCCGCACCATCCACTGGAAGAGTTCTGCCAAGACGGGCAGTTTAATGGTGCGACAGTTCGAGGAGACTCGACGCAGCCACCTGATGGTCGCTCTCAGCCTGGCTGCAGCGGATTATGCGACGGAGGACGAATTCGAACTGGCGGTCAGCGTGGCCGGATCGCTCGGGGTGCGTGCGATCAGAGACGGCAGGACCGTCTCGGTCGTGGCCAGCGAGCGCACACCGGACTTCGCAAAGCGCGTCGTCATCGCGGCCAGGCGGTTCAGCACCGTCAGCCCGATGCGCTTGCTCGACGACCTCGCCGGAGTCGAGACCACGAGCGCACATCTGCGCCTGCAGGAGTTGGCGCGGGTGGCTGCGGAAAGCGCAGCGGGGATCTCCGTCGCATTCCTCGTCTGCGGTTCGGTGTGCGGGCCGGCCCAGCTGCGTAGCGCGTCCGCGCATTTCCCGGCAGGGGTCGAAGTGGTGGCCGTCGTCTGCGACCCCGAAACGGTGCCGAGCCTCAAACGGGTCGGCGAGCTCAGCGTGCTGACCGTCGGCTACCTTGACGACCTGCGGAAGAGCCTTGCACGATCGAGGGCGGCATGAGCGTGTCCACCGGGCCGACGAGACGTGTCGGGCCGGTGAGACGCGCTGGGTCGAAGAGGCGCATCGTGACGGTGAGACGCATCGTGACGATGACCCTCTTTTCCGCTGTCGCCGTTGCCTCCGCCTCGCTCACGCTGTGGCCGATCTATCGCAGCGCAGAATTCGTCGTCATGGCTGGAGCGACGATCGTCATCGGTTGCTGCATCGCTGTGAGTGGTGCGGTCTTCCGCCTGTCCAGTGCTGTAGTCGCGTTGCTCACCGTCGGCGCTTACCTGGTGTTCGGCGTCGCGTTGGCCATCCCCGGCGAAGCGATCTACCGAGTATTTCCCTCCGGGCCGGGCCTGCTCGATCTGGTGTTCGGTGCCGCACTGGGCTGGAAGCAGCTTGTGACGATTTCGACCCCGGTCGGCGCGTATCAGGCGCTGCTGGTGCCCGCTTTCCTCCTGGTTCTCCTCACGAGCATCGCCTCGCTCACTGTCGCACTGCGTGCGAAGCGTGGCGAATGGGCTCTGATCGCGCCGATCGTGCTGTTCACAGTCGGGATCGTGCTCGGCCCACAGAGCGTCGACGCACCGGTCGCTTCGGCTCTGGCTCTCACGGTGGTGTTGCTGCTCTGGTTGGCCTGGTTCCGGCGCACACGCTATTCGTCGGCACTTCGCGCCCTGCGTGCGCGTTCTGCAGAGCCACAGCCGCGGTCGGATCGCCGCCGTGCCGGCGCTCGATCGATCGCAGCAGGCGGCCTCGTTGTGCTGCTCGCGGGCGGTGTCGGCACGGCTGCGGCGATTCTCGTACCGCCGGCCGGCGAACGTGATGTCGCGCGCAACGCACTCGCTCAGCCGTTCGACCCGCGCGACTATCCGAGCCCGCTGACCGGATTCCGCTCCTACCTTGAGCCGGCGCAGGCGCATCGTCCGATGCTGACCGTTTCCGGACTGGACGGGGAGCGGCGAATCCGCATTGCCACGCTGGACACCTACGACGGAGTCGTCTATTCGGTCGGCAGTGCCACGGTCTCCAGTGCCTCCGGAATGTTCGCGAGGGTGCCGGGCCAGGTCGGCAAGCCGACGACATCCGGCTCGGAACGGACCATCGATGTCACGGTTGACGACTACCACGGCGTCTGGTTGCCCGGCACCGGAATGATGCACGACGTGCAATTCAGCGGCCCGGATGCGCAGAAGTTGCAGAATTCCGTCTACTTCAACAGCGTGACCGGGACGACCGCGGTGTCCGGCGGCGTGTCGACGAACGACCGCTACCGCCTGCAGACCTCTGTCGCGCCGGCTCGATCGATCGCCCAGTTGGCGACGCAGACTCCCGGAAACGCCAACCTGCCGAAAGTCGCGGTAGTTCCAGACGGAATCGACCAGACCATCCAGCTCAGTGCCGGGTCGATGCAGCAACCCGGCGCGAAATTAGCGGCGGCGCTCACCCGTCTGATCGACGTCGGCTATATCAGCCACGGAATCGGTGCCACGGAGCCGGTCAGCAGGTCGGGTCATGGGGCCGACCGGATCACGCAGCTGCTGACAGACGTGCCGATGGTCGGTGACCAGGAGCAGTACGCGGTGACGGCGGCATTGATAGCACGCCAGCTGGGCTTTCCGGCGCGCGTCGTCTTCGGTTTTCTGGTGCCGAGCGATGCGGCCTCGACCGGCACCGTCACTCTGACCGGTGACGACGTGTCTGCCTGGATCGAAGTGCAGACGCGTCAGAGCGGATGGGTCACCGTGGATCCGAATCCGGCAGTGCGGCCTATTCCACAGCAACAACCGCAAAACCCGAAACAGATCTCGCGTCCCCAATCGGTCGTGCCGCCGCCCCAGGACACCGCAGAGCGTGCGGCCCCGCCGTCGCAGCCCTCACGGGTGGCGCCAGACAACAGCGCCCGGCCGAACGTGCTGCTGACGGCGCTCCTGCTGGCGGCGCAGATCGCGGGATGGACCATCCTGGGTGCCGCGATCCTGCTCGCGCCATTCGCAGCCATACTCGTGGCGAAGCTCCGTCGTCGACATCGGCGCAAAAACGCGGAGACCTCGGCGGGGAAGATCACCGGTGGATGGCGTGAGTTCGCCGACAGCGCGCTCGACCACGGCTACCGTCCGGGGCCGTCCGCAACCAGAAGCGAAGTCGCGCAGGCGGTTGGTGGCGTGCGTCCGCTGGTGCTTGCGTCGGTGGCGGATCGTGCCGTTTTCGCCCCGAGCGAGCCCACGCCGGAGGAGGCGGAACGCGTGTGGCGTGCGGTCGACGAGTTGCGCGAGTCACTCGATCACGACAAGACACGATGGCAGCGTATTCGCGCCGCGGTGTCTTTGGCCTCGTTCGATGGGTACCGTGGAGGAGACAGGAAGGGAGCGGCGGACCGATGAACTGCCGAGTGTGTGGCAGCGAGCTGCCCGATGGCGCGTTGTTCTGCGGGGAATGCGGGAGTTCAGTGACGGCAACGCCGTTGCGTCGCAGCGCCGCAGAAGATCCACGCCCGTCTGACACCACGATCATTGAGCCGCTTCCGAGCCCGGCCGTGTCCGGCCCGCGATCGACTGTTCGATCGATTTCGATACCGACGCCGACCGCGCAGAATCCGATAGTGTCGCCGGCGGGCACCTCGTGGGAACCCGTCGCGGGCCTATCGGCGGCCGCTGCGGCAGGCGCGCCGGTGAAGCCGGCAGAGCGGGTGACGGATGCTGTGCAGGTCACGTTCACGCTCAGCGCCAGCACGGGCGAACGTATTATCGTGACGGGCTCAGGGCTTCTCGGGCGTCGGCCGATGGCGCAGCCGGGGGAGATCTTCGCCCAGATGGTGTCGATCGCCGATACGCAGCGGTCGGTGTCAAAGACACACCTGGAGTTCGGCATCGACACCGGTGAGCTTTGGGTGTGCGATCGCTATTCCGCCAACGGCACGGTCATCCGTTTGCCGGGTGGCGTTCCGCGGATCTGCGAACCGGGTCGTCGATACCGCGTGCAGCGCGGTGCACGGGTGGACATCGGCGACCAGTACCTGGACGTCGACTGATCACGGCTGCGCGATCACCGCTTCATGATCGCTGCTACACGATCACGGTACTGTGGCGTCGCGATGGCCGGTTGCTCTCTGCCCCAACAGGCGCAGCGATTCGCCCCATTCCACCGATCCGGTGTGCACGTGCCACGCAGGCTGCCCGGTGTGATGGGCTGTGGCCGTGGATGCCGCAACGTCTGGATTCGATGATCGGCCGCTCACACTGCCGCCGGCTGTGCCGCAGCAGCAAGCTGCACCCTTCCCGTTCGCGGCGTGCGTGGCGCCACTGGTGGCATCCGGTCTGATCTGGGCGATCACGCAGTCGCCGTTCGCGCTCGTGTTCGCCGCATTGAGTCCCGTGATCGCGGTTGCATCCGTCGTCGACGGGCGTTGGCACGCGCGCGCGGCGCGCCGGCGGGCACGTGCCGCACAAGCGGCGGCGCGAGCGAAGCTGGAAACGGACGTCGTACAGCGGCACGAGCGTGAACGGGCCGTGCGGTTCTCCCGCACGCCGACGGCGCGTCAGGCGATGCACGCGACCGGGCGCATCGGGCGCTGGAACACGGACCGCGACAGTTTCGCGTTCGTGACGATCGGCACCGGTGATATGCCCAGTTCGCTGAGGCTGGGCGGCGAAGCGGGCACGGCGGACGATCAGCAGTTGCTCGCCCGATCGGCGACTCTTGACGACTCGCCGGTGATCGCCGACGCCACCCTCGGAATCGGGCTGGTCGGCCCGCCGACTCTGATCCGCGCGGTCGCTCGTGGTTACCTGGTCCAGTTGGTACACGCGTTCTCGCCGCAGGTCGCAAGGATCGCGCAGCTTCCGTCTGCCGGGTGGGAATGGGCGACAGAGCTACCGCACCGGAGCGTTGCCGGCGACGACGGCGACGACGTCGGCGCCCGGATTTTCGTGCACAGCACATGTGTGAACGACACCATCGCGAACCGTGCCGCCGCGAGTAGCACCGTCGGACGGCGCGCGGCGGATGCGGCGGTTCTCGGCGTTCGTGCCGGCCCGCGTCGCGGCCGTGACGCCGTCATCGCGTTGGCCGGCTCGGTTGAGGAGTTGCAGACGCCCTGTGCGATCGTCATCGAAGTCACCGGACCGTGTTCCGCCCGCGTTCTTCGTAATCCGCAGGGGCTCCCGCGGAACGCGGTCGTCCCCGAATTGATTGCTGAGGCACACGCCGCCGGCTACGCGCGCCGGCTGGCCGAGCATGCTGCGGTGACGGGGCTCGCTCGGATGCATCGTGAACTGCCCTCCGTCGTGGCGTTCGGCGACCTCGATCGGCTACCGGTGCAGGCGACGGGCGCCTCGCTCGTAGCCGCCGTCGGCCAGAGTCGCGACGGTGTGCTGACGCTCGATCTGGTCGCAGACGGCCCGCACGCCGTGGTCGGCGGAACAACCGGCAGCGGCAAGAGTGAGTTCCTCACCGCTTGGGTCGCCGCGATGGCCACACAGTATTCGCCGCAGGCGGTCGGCTTTCTGCTGGTCGACTTCAAGGGCGGCAGCGCCTTCACCGCTCTGGCCAGACTGCCGCACTGCGTCGGGCTGATCACGGACCTCGGCCATGGCGAAGCGGAGCGAGCGCTGAAGAGCCTGCTCGCCGAACTGCAGCATCGCGAACGAGTGTTGGCGCGGTTGGGTGCCCGCGACATCGGTGAGTCCGCGGGGGAACTCGGCAGGCTCGTGATCGTGGTCGACGAGTTTGCCGCAATGCTGGAGATGTTCCCGGAGTTGCACGCAGTGTTCGTCGACATCGCGGCGCGCGGTCGATCCCTCGGTGTGCATGCCGTGCTGTGCACCCAGCGACCGGCCGGCGTGGTGCGGGACTCACTTCTGGCGAACTGCGCCTTGCGCATCTCGCTGCGCGTTAACAACGCCGTCGACAGTGTCGCAGTGGTCGGAACGGATGCCGCGTCGCGGTTCACCGCAGCGCAACCGGGCCGCTGCGTGGTGGCGCGAGACGGGGCGACAGAGCAGGCACAGCTGGCCAGGGCATCCGTCGCTGACATCGATCGGATCGTGCAATCGCACTCATGGAGCGGCGTAGCCGGCCCCCGTCGACCGTGGCTGGATAGGCTGCCGGGCGTGATTCCGCTGGAAACGTTGGACAGGGGGTCCACGGCCGGCGTCATTCTCGGTGTCGAAGACGTTCCATCCGAGCAACGACAGTCAGCGGTCGCGGTGCAGTTGGCGGGAAGTCACCTGCTTGTGCACGGAGTGCACGGCGCAGGGAAGAGTACAACGTTGATCTCGATCGCGAGGCAGTGGCCCGGCGAAGTGCGCACAACCCAGACCGGAATCGAAGCGTTGTGGGATGCGCTTGCATGGGCTGACGATCGCTGTGCACCGACGGGCAGGGGGCCGCTGGAGCCGAATTCCGAAGAACACGCCGCAGTTCTCCTGATCGACGATCTTGACGCGGTGCTCGGCCGGATGCCGCAGGTATATCACGATCTCGCGCTCGAGCGTCTCGTGCGCATTCTCCGAGACGGCCCCGCCCTCGGCATCAGCGTCGTGGCGGCCGTCCAGACGGTCACTGCGGCGCTGCGTTCCGCGGCCGCGCTGTTTCCAGACGTCGTGCTGCTGCGGCAGTCAAACCGACAGGATCATGTGTTGGCCGGCGCTCCCGCCGAACTGTACGACGAACGAGCCCAACCCGGCGCCGGCGTCTGGCGCGGCAATCGGATCCAGCTCGTGTGGCCGGAGAACGAACGGGCGCAGAAAGTACGTTCCGGACGTCGGGCCGCTCAGGTCGATCCTGATGGTCGAAATCAGCCACCGGTCGTGCGCTGGGGCGACGACATGACGATCGTCGTGACTCGGTCGCCGGCGGCGCGCATCCGGTCGCTGCGTGATCATGCAGCCGGGCTGAGCGCGGGAGTGATCGAGGTGGTGGATCTCGATGCGGTGGCCGACCGTGTTGGCGACAGTGGTGCGGCCACCAGCGGAGCACTGCGTATTCTCGACGGCTCGGAACCTGCGATCAGGAGTATCCTCCTCGGCAGCCCCGACGGGTGGCAGGCTCGCTGGAGCCTGTTCAGCGCCATGCGCGGCCGTTGCACCGTCGTGTTCGACGGTTGCAGCGTGGCGCAACT
>Ga0208357_1002500_pt1 | contig 12115 bp, 10 predicted proteins | sample NGESurdeep092012_6_FD_184487 | JGI IMG/M metagenome (GOLD analysis project Ga0208357, IMG submission 184487) | Arctic peat soil microbial communities from Barrow, Alaska - NGEE Surface sample F52-2 deep-092012 (SPAdes) | ecosystem: Environmental > Terrestrial > Soil > Wetlands > Peat ... | reverse complement strand
AGCATGCAGGCGCTACGAGAATTCCCCCACCTCAACGCCTCGGTGGGTGACAACGAACTCATCGTTCACCACACGCTCAACTTGGGCATCGCCGTCGATCTCGACGCCGTAGGTCTCGTGGTGCCCGTCGTAAAACACGCGGACACGCTCGGTGTCACTGACATGGCGCGCACCATTCGCGATATGGCCACCCGCGCGCGAGCGAAGTCGCTGGGCGTCGACGACACGAGCGGGGGCACCTTTACGATCACGAACCCGGGCCCCTACGGCACGTTGATGACCGGCGCCGTGATCAACCAGCCCCAGGTCGCGATCTTGTCGACCGACGGTGTCAGTCGTAAGCCCGTGGTCGTGACCAGCCCGGACGGCACCGAAGCCATCGCGATTCACTCGATCGGTCTCGCGGCCTTGACCTTCGACCATCGCGCCATCGACGGCGCCTACGCCGCTCGGTACCTCGCGCGTCTCGCCCAACTTCTGCAGGAGTCTGACTGGGCCTCTCGCCTATGAGCATCGAGGAGGTTCTCGATAGGCTTGAGGGCGTGACGACGCGGAGCCGTATTTTGGAGTCAGCCGCGCTCGAAATAGAGCGCAACGGGCTGACTCTCTTTCGCGTCAAACGAGTCGCCTCCGAGGCGGACATCTCGGTCGCCCTTCTGTACAGCTATTTCACGGACCGTGAGGACTTGATCGCGGCCACCATTGTCCATCGTTTCGAGCAGGTCCTGCTCGGACAGGCCGAGATTTTCACGACTCCCCTGCGCGACGTCAACACCGCCGCGGAACTGCGAGCGGCCCTGGACACGATGATCGCCGACGCGCAGGATCCGGAACGCGACGAGCAGCGGCTCCTGCGCATTGACGGCATCTCCTTTGCGCACCACAACACGACGGCGTCCGACGGCATCGCTCGGGCCAAGTCCGAGACGAGCGAAAAGATCGTCCAGATCGTCCAACCCTTGCAAGATAAGGGTCTCCTGGTTGAGGGGATGACCGCGGTGGCGTTCGCACGCCTCTGGTACGCCTTATTTTTCGGTCAAATCGCCCTCGACGGCGAGCACGCGCTCTCGATCAATCCCGAGGCGTGGCTGACGGCTTTGCACGTGCTGGCCAACGCCATCGTCGCGTAAGTGTCCGCCGGCGCAAAGAACCGTCGCGACGAATGATCAGTGACTAATCAATAAGGTGCACATCACCCGTGTGCGGGCCCCTCGACGCCCCGGCCCTTCGAGGGGCACCGACAAATCGCCACGATACGTTCAGTGGCGCAGCGACTCCGGATCAGGTGACTCAAGGGGCGTAGGGACGATACTTTCGGCGAGGCAAATCGCTACCGTCAAGCCTCCCCCCGGAGTGTCGTCGAATCGCAGTTCTCCCCCGAGCAACCTGATGAAGCCGGCCGCAACGCTCAAGGACAAGTCGTCGTCGGCTGATTGCGGCGTACTATTCTCGTCGGTCCCACGAAGACGTCGGCGCGGGTCGCGGGTGCCCGGTCCGTGGTCAATCACGAGGATCTCCAGACCCGTCGCGGTCTGGCCGGCCGTCAAGCGCACCGGTTGATCGTCGGGACTGAAGCGCAGGGCGTTGGACAACACGTTGGAGATGACTCGCTCGAGGAGGTCCGGATCGGTCACGACCGTCGGAAGATCACTGGCCACGTCCACGGCAATGCGGTGACCCTTGGCGTCGAGCGATCCCAGTGCGGTACGCACGAGGTCAAAGATCGACACTCGCCAATTACGCGGCGCGATCATCTTGGCCTCGAGACGTCCCGAGTCGAGCAGGTTGGTGACGAGGCGCGTGAGGGTGTTGAGTTCGCGCGAGAGTGACGTCAGCGACGAACTCGTGCTCGCCGACTGGTCGGGGACCGAGCGCAACAACGTCGCCACGTCGTGCTCCATCGTGGCCAAAGAGGGTCGCACGTCGTGAGCGATGGAGCGTAGGAGACCAATACGCAGCGCGTCGGTCTCGAGGCGCTCCTTCATCCCCTTGGCCTCTCGCATCAGATTCTGGATCTGCACGGCGGCGGCGAGTCGCGCCGCGAAGGCCGCAATGAGCTGGCGATCCTGGTTGTCGAGTTCGGGTTTCGCCAGCCACAGCACGTAGTCGTCGTCGACGGGGAACTCCACCACCGTGTCTGAACGCGCGAGAGTTTCACCACTGGCGACTTCGGTGTCGTCACCTTCGTCACTCACGCGCACCAGGGCCACGCCCGCAACTGCGAACACCGCACGTAAGGTGTCGAGCAAGGGACGCAGGTCGTCGCGCGACGCGGTCACCGTCACCACCGCCTCGGAGAGCAGTTCCGCCTCGGCGCGCGCCCGCGCGCCGTCCGCCGAGCGTCGAGCGAACTTATTCATCGCCAGTGAGGCGCCGATAGCGAAGACGAAGAAGGCGATGATCGACACGACGTCGTCGGGACGTGCGACTTCGAGCGTGTGCAAGGGGGGAACGAAGTAGAAGTTCTCGAGGGCCGACGCCGCCAGGGCCGCGACAACACCAGTGGCGATCCCGCCCCACGCCGCCAGGCTTAGTACCGCGACGAGATACACCAGGAAGACAGTCGACAACGAGACATCTGACCGGATCTGGGTCATCGCGAATGTCAAGAGAGGCATCACAGCCGCGGTGAGTAAGAGGGCCAGTAGCGTGCGCGACCACGAGAAGGTGGGCCGTCGACGCCGTCGCGGCGACTTCACCCCACTCTCGGACTGAACGGCGATGATGTGCACGTCCAAGTCGCGCGCCTGACGCAGAACCTTTTCGACAACGCCCCCGGGCATCTGCCACGACCGGTTCGTACGGCTCGAACCGAGGATGATCTGCGTCCCTCGTTCCGCGCGAGCGAAGGCCACCAGAGCAGTCGCGATATCCTCGTCGATGATCTCCTGGAAGGTGCCCTCGAACTCGGTCACCAACTCGCGCGCGAGCGTCGTGTCGGAGGCTCGCTCACGCATGGTGCTCGAGTCGATGACGTGCACGGCGGCAATCTCGGCGTGATTCCTCGAGGCGATTCGCGCGGCGCGACGCAACAAAACCTCGTCGGACGCCGAACCCGTCACCGCCACGATGAGTCGCTCACGCGTCTCCCAAGTCTCGTGAATGTCGTGGGAATCCAGGTAGTCCTGGAGTGAATCCTCGACCCGGTCGGCCAACCACAGCAAGGAGAGTTCACGCAGCGCCGACAAGTTGCCCGAACGAAAGAAGTTGGAGAGCGACGCGTCGATCTTGTCGGCCGGATAGATGTTGCCGTGCGCCATACGTCGACGTAACGCTTCGGGAGTGATGTCGACGAGCTCGATCTGCTCGGCGCGGCGCACCACGAAGTCGGGCACGGTCTCGCGCTGGACGATCCCCGTGATCTTTTCGACGACGTCATTGACCGACTCGAGGTGTTGGATGTTGACCGTGGTGATGACGTCAATGCCCGCGTCAAGGAGCGCCTCCACGTCCTCCCAGCGCTTCTGGTTCGTACAACCCGGGGCGTTGGTGTGGGCCAACTCGTCCACCAGTACGACCTCGGGACGCCGCTCGAGTATCGCTTCCGGGTCCATCTCTTCTATCTTGGTTCCGCGGTACTCCAGCGTCTTGCGCGGCACGATTTCGAGGTCACGAACCTGGCTCAAGGTGTGCGGTCGTTGATGGGTCTCGACGTACCCGGCGACAACGTCGGCCCCACGTTCGCGACGGCGCCATCCCTCGTCGAGCATCTTGTAGGTCTTGCCGACACCTGGGGCGAGCCCCAGGTACACCCTCAATTGACCGCGTGACATAGCGCCATCTTCCCTTCTCGGCGTCCGGTGCGCGGTCTCAATTCTCTCACCAGTCGCGACGTGCGTGTGCGTCGTGCCTCTGGGCGTGAACGAGGCTGGCGACGACGTTCACCAACGACGCCGCCACGATGCGCTGCTCCTTGCTCACGGCGAGTCCCGGTGTCGGCGTCAGTACGAAGCGACCGAGTTCCTGGTGGCGCCAGCGACAGGTGATCTGGGACCGGGGCCCGGGAATTCCGTAGTCGTTGGCCGGCCAGCGCATCCCGACGTGGATCACGCTGCCGTCGTCGTGGATTTGTGCGTAGGGGGTACCCGTCTCGGTTTCGAAATGGCACTCGCGCAGACTCAAGATGGTCGCAAGGGTAGCGCACGTGTCGGCGATGACTTGCGCCGGGTCAACACCCGCAGCGACGTTCGCGGCGGTCTTCGACAACGTCGCGACGAAGGCACTTTCGTCGCCCGCGATACGACGATGACGACGCGAGCGTGCTGCGAGCTCGGTCACGATGATGCCCACCACAACGAGAGTAATCGTCGTCTCGAGGTCAGGTCGGTGACTGATGGTGAACTGTTCGTAAGGCGGTGCCAAGAAGAAGTCGAACCACAGCACCGCCGACACGGTGGCCACCAGTCCGCCGAGACGTCGCCCGACGATGGCGATCCCCTCGATCAGGGCGACCAGTACCAACGCCGCGCCGACGTTGGTGAAGGACGCGCGAAAGGGAACAAAGCTGGCCGCCACGCCGAGGGGGACCAAAAGCGCGGCGGCCAGCGTCCAGAGTGTGGGGTGCGTCCGAACCTTCTCGAACAGCTTCACCCCTACTCCATCTTCGCCAGGGCTTCATTGAGTTGCAGCACGTCGATGTAACTGGCACCCAAGAAACCGAATTGCGGACCGTGGCTCTGACTGGCGATCAAGGCCGTCAAACGACTCGACGACATGCCGGTGGCCTTCGACACCATCGGAATCTGCACTAGGGCATCTTGGGGGGAGATATCCGGGTCGTAACCCGAGGCCGAGGTGGTCACCAGGTCGGGAGTCGGATTCACGCCCATCGAATGCCAGTACGCGACCAACTCCTTGGTATCGGTGAGCAATACCTTTGAACGTGGACCAAGATTGGTCGCACCGGACTCACCGTTGCCACCATTGTTGACCAGGGGATTGTCGCCGCCCGAGATGTTCTTCTTCGGATTCGCCGCGTAGGGACCGAAGTCGTCCGGGCGTCCGTGAAAGAACTTCGGACTGGTCCAATTCTGTCCGATCAACGTGGAACCGTTGGCGGTGATCGAGCCGTCGGCCTGGGACTTGAAGAGCACTTGAGCGACACCGGTGCCCGCGAAGGCGTAGATGAAGCCGAAGAACACCATGCAAATTACTGCCATGACGATGGAACGACGGAGGTGAACAATCATGATGTCTCTCTTTAGTAGGCGTGCAATGCGACGAGCACGAGGTCGATGAGTTTGATGCAGAGGAAGGGCACGATGACGCCACCGACCCCGTAGATCCACACGTTGCGCCGCAGGATTGCCGCGGAATTCGCGGCACGGAACTTCACCCCACGTAGCGCCAAGGGGATCAGCGCGATGATCACCAAAGCGTTGAAGATAACCGCTGACAGCACGGCACTCTCGGGGCTGTGCAGATGCATGATATTGAGTGATCCGAGTTGGTGATACTTGATCGCGAACAGTGCCGGGATGATGGCGAAGTACTTAGCGATGTCGTTGGCGATCGAGAATGTCGTGAGCGAGCCTCGCGTAATCAGAAGTTGCTTGCCGATCTCGACGATGTCGATCAACTTGGTCGGGTTCGAGTCGAGGTCGACCATGTTGCCAGCTTCCTTGGCCGCCGTGGTGCCAGTGTTCATCGCGACGCCGACGTCGGCCTGAGCGAGCGCGGGCGCGTCGTTCGTGCCGTCGCCGGTCATGGCCACGAGTTTGCCGCCCTCTTGTTCTTGCTTAATCAGGGCCATCTTCGCCTCGGGGGTAGCTTCGGCGAGGAAGTCGTCGACTCCGGCTTCTTGGGCGATCGCCGCTGCGGTCAGCGGGTTGTCGCCGGTAATCATCACCGTGCGAATACCCATCTTGCGCATCTCTTCGAACTTGACCTTGATCCCCTGCTTGACCACGTCCTTCAGTTCGATGACCCCCAGGATCACCGATCCGTCGGTGACCGTCAAAGGTGTCGAGCCGGCGCGCGACACGCGCTCGACGATGGCGTCGAGGTCGCCAGGCACCGCTCCGCCTTGTTCACTGACCCAGCGCTTCACCGATTCCGACGCGCCCTTTCGAATCTGGCGCGTGCCCATGTCGAGTCCCGACATACGCGTCGTGGCGGTGAAGGGAACGAACACGTGGCTCTCGTCGATCTGGCGTTCGCGAATACCGAAGGTCTCCTTGGCGAGCACCACGATCGAGCGGCCCTCGGGCGTCTCGTCGGCGAGCGACGCGAGTTGGGCCACGTCGGCCACCTCTTGCTCGGTGTGCCCCTCGACCGGGAAGAAATTGGCCGCCATGCGGTTGCCGAGCGTGATGGTGCCGGTCTTGTCCAGCAGGAGCACCTGAACGTCCCCGGCGGCCTCAACGGCGCGGCCACTCATAGCGAGCACGTTGCGTTGCACGAGTCGGTCCATACCGGCAATACCGATCGCCGACAACAGAGCACCGATCGTGGTGGGGATAAGACAAACCAGCAACGACACGAGGACCACCACCGAGACGGTCGCTCCCGCGAAGCCCGCGAAGGGCTGCAGGGTGACGACCACAGGGATAAAGACGATCGTCAAGACAGCCAGCAAGATCGTCAGAGCGATCTCGTTGGGTGTCTTTTGACGATTCGCGCCTTCCACCAGGGCGATCATTCGGTCGATAAAAGTGTGGCCTCGTTCGGCGGTGATGCGCACGACGATCCGGTCCGACAGCACCTTGGTGCCGCCGGTGACCGCCGAACGATCACCACCGGATTCACGAATCACCGGAGCGGACTCGCCCGTGATGGCCGATTCGTCGACCGACGCAATTCCCTCGATGATTTCGCCGTCACTCGGGATGACGTCGCCGGCTTCGCACACCACGATGTCACCCTTGGATAAGTTCGCCGCGGGCACGAGTTCCTCTCGCCCGTCGGGCAACAAGCGTCGAGCTTCGGTCTCCGAGCGCATCTTGCGCAACGTGTCGGCCTGGGCCTTACCTCGGCCCTCGGCCATGGCTTCAGCGAAGTTGGCGAACAACACCGTCAAGATGAGCCAGACAGTGATCGACCACGTAAAGGTGCCCGGGTGGGCGATCGCCTCGAGCAGCGTAATGATCGAGCCCACCAGCACTACGAACATGACTGGATTGCGAACCTGGATCCGAGGGTCCATCTTCTTGAATGAATCGAAGAACGCCTGACGCAGGATCTCTCGGTCGAAGAGACCGCGAGCTTGCGCGACGCCGTGTGTGTTGGACTCGGAGGTGAGGGGAGTGAGGACCTGAGACATTAGAAGAACCTTCCGTGGCTGAGTTGCTCAACGATGGGGCCCAGCGAGATGGCCGGGAAGAACGTCAGACCTCCAATGATGAGGATGACGCCGATAGTGAGTCCGACGAACATACCGTTGTCGGTGCGGAACGTGCCGAGAGACTCTGGCACCACGTTCTTCTGCGCGAGCGCACCACCCAGGGCCAGGACCGGGATGATGATTGCGAAGCGGCCGACGAGCATGTCGATGGCACCAATGATGTTGTAGAAGGGTGTATTACCCGTCAGTCCGCCGAAGGCCGAGCCGTTGTTGTTGCCCTGTGAGGTCAAGGCGTAGAGGATCTCACTGAACCCGTGGGGACCCGCATTGAGAGGACCGGCGCGCCCCGCCACGACCGACACTGCGATGCCCGTCAAGACCAGCACCGTGATTGGCATGACGAGAGCCGCGAGCCCCGCGAGTTTCACCTCCCTCGCTTGTATCTTTTTACCGAGATACTCCGGTGTTCGCCCGATCATCAGTCCGCCGATGAACACCGCGATGATGGCGAAGATCAACAAGGAGTAAAGACCGGTGCCGGTGCCACCCGGACTGACCTCACCGAGCATCATCCCGGTCAGCAGCCCCATGCCGCCAATCGGCGTGAAGGAGTCGTAGGCGGCGTCCGCCGAACCCGTCGACGTACCGGTCGAAGCAACCCCAAACAGTGCTGTCGACGTGTCGCCGAAGCGAACCTCCTTGCCCTCGGTGTTGCCAACGGTCGAGTGGATACCGGCCGCCGCGACAGCGGGGTTGTTCTGGTGCTCGGCGAAGCTGGTGAAGCCCACCCACACCCCGAACAGGAGCACAATCACGCTGAGCAGCGCGACGCCGTGGCGGATGCTGCCGACCATCTTGGCGAAGGTGTAGGTCAGCGCCACGGGGATGGAGAGCACGAGGTAGATCGAGAGGAAGTTCGTGAGTCCCGTCGGATTCTCAAACGACGTGCCAGAGTTGGCGTTCAAGAAACCTCCACCGTTCGTGCCGAGTTGCTTAATCGCCTCCATAAAGCCAATCGGCCCGCGCGCCATCGTCTGGGTCGCCTGATTAAGCACGTCGTGGATCGTCGTGGTGCCCGCCAGGGTCATGACCGCACCTTCGCCCACGAAGATGATGCCCGCGATGAAGGCGATTGGCAGCAGGATGTAGAAGAGGCATCGAGTCATGTCGACCCAGAAGTTGCCCACCATCGAAGAGTTCTTGCGCGAAAATCCTCGGACGAGAACGATGGCGGCCACGATGCCGACGGCCGGCGACACGAACTGCTGGACGGTCAGCGCACCAATCTGGCTGAAGTACGACATGGTCGTCTCACCGCCGTAGTTCTGCCAGTTGGTGTTAGTGAGGAAGGACGACGCAGTGTTAAAGCTCAGCGCCGAGCCGACTCCCCCGAGGTGCTGGGGGTTGAGGGGTAAGTGACCCTGGATTCTCAAGATCACGTAGGTGAAAAGGAATGACACCGCCGAAAAGATGATCAGAGCACCGGCGTAGCGCTTCCACGTCTGCTCCTGCCGCGGACTGGTGCCGAGCAACCGGTACACGGGTTGCTCGATGAACTTGAGGAAGTGCACCCGGTCGTCAAAGACCGCCGCCATGTACGAACCCAGGTACCGCCACGTCAAGCCAACCGTGACGACCAGGGCCAAGAGAGTGAAGAAGAAGGACATTTAGAATTTCTCCGGTTTGAACATGGCGTAGCCGATGTAGAAGAACATCACTATCGCGACAGCGAGTAAGAGGTCTTGGGTGACGTTCATGCGCGCTCCAGTGCCCAAATGAGTCCCAGCATCGCCACCGCAAAGGCGACGATCCCGACGATTGAATAGATATCTGCCATGAATCGAGTTTCGCGTGGCCGGTCTGAATAGGTTCTTTAAAGTGCTCGCAGAGTCTTAATAATTTCTTCATTTCCGCCCACCACTCGTCACCTGGGAATTCGATGCGACAATGGAGTCGTGCGAAGACGTCTCATCGGTTTGGCCGTCGGGATCTGCGCCACGGCGCTCATCGCCCTGGTACTACTCCCGTTACGCGCGAAGGTCAACGTCTCGACGGTGACGTTGATCTTCATCATCCCGGCCATCTCCGCCGAGGTCGCCGGCGGTATCGTCGCGGGCTTCACTACCGTGGGCGTGTCGGCCCTCGTCCTCGATTTCTACTTCATCCCCCCCTACGGCACCTTGTCCATTGGATCCACGCAGAACTGGGTTGGATTGGGTGTGTACCTCGTCGTCGTCGGTCTCGTCGGCGTGGTGGTGGCACGCTACAAACGGGCCCATCGCGAAGTTCGGCGCAGTGCACTCAACATGCGCCGCGTCTACGAGCTCTCGGAGTTACTGGTCCAAGATCAATCCAGTGAGGATCTCCTCGTCTCCATCGTGCACGCGGTGCAGAACGTCTTTGACATCGAAGCGGCCGCGCTCTTCGTGCTCGAAAATGGGCGTCTCGGAATCGCCGCTTCCATCGGACCCGAGCTCTCCTCCGACGAACTCGCTCAACTCGATCCCCAGCCGGGCCACTCAGTGAGTATGTCCACAGCACTGGGATCCTCCAGCGACCTTCGCACGGTATCGCTAGCGGCGTCGGGTCGTCCCGTCGGCGTGTTGGTGCTCAAGGGTGCGCGCTTCAGTGACGAGGACCGCGACATGCTGGTCACCTTCGCCAACGACGCGGCGATCGCCATCGAACGATCCCAATTGCGCGAACAGGCCCTGCGATCAAAACTGCTCGAGGAAGTCGATCGCCTGCGCCACGCTCTCATGGGGGCCGTCTCGCACGACCTCAGGACGCCCCTGGCCACCATCAAGGTGGCCTCGTCCACGTTGGTGAATCGCGCTCGCCACCTCTCTGTCGATGACGCCCACGAACTTCACTCGCTCATCGAGGTCGAATCCGATCGCCTCACCCGACTGGTCGCGAACCTGCTCGACATGACCCGTATCGAGGCGGGCGTCTTCGAGGTGCACCGCGCACCCACTGACGTCAACGACTTGGTGCAGGGGGCGTTGGCGGTGCTGCGCACCAGCCTGGAGCCCCACAAAGTCCTGGTGACAATGGCCGACGACCTTCCGGAAGTCGACATCGACGAACTACTCATGACCCAGGTCCTGGTCAATCTCCTCGACAACGCTCGCCGTCACTCCCCCGTCGACGGCAAGGTGGCTATTAGCGCGCAACGTCGCGAAGGTCTCGTGACGATCTCGGTCACCGACGAGGGGCCCGGCGTCGCCCAGCAAGATCGCGAAGCCATCTTCGATCGATTCGTCCAGTTCGATACCGGAGGCCGGGCGGGTCTCGGACTCACGATCGCGCGCACGTTTGTCGAGGCTCACGGCGACCACCTATGGTACGAGGAGAGTTCCGCGGGTGGCGCCCGGTTCGTTGTCTCGATGCACCCGGTAATCTCCGTAATCTCAACGTAATCATGGTCAAGATCCTCATCATCGACGACGACCGGTCCTTGTTACGCGCGCTGCGCCTCGGACTGCAGTCCGAGGGCCACGAGGTCACGACCGTCGAAAACGGCGAAAACGGCTTGACGCAAACGGCGCTGTTGCAACCCGACGTCGTGATCTTGGACATTGGGCTGCCCGACATGGACGGCCTGGTCGTGTGCAAGCGCATTCGCGAATGGAGCGAAGTTCCCATCATCATCTTGTCCGCCACGGGCGCGGAGAACCGCAAGGTCGCCGCCCTGGATGGAGGAGCGAACGACTACATCACGAAACCATTCTCGATGGCCGAACTCGAAGCGCGCATTCGCGTGGTATTACGTCACCGCGCCGGCGAATCCGACGTCGACGGTACTGCCAGCGTCACGGTGGGAACGCTCACCTTGGACCTGGTCCACCACGAGGCGAGTATGTCAGGCGACGTGGTACAACTCACCACGAAGGAATTCGAGGTCCTCTCGTTTTTGGCGCGCCACGCCGGACGCACTTGTACGCACCAAATGATCCTGGGCGCGGTGTGGGGCATGGGCTACGGCGAAGAGGCGCAGTACGTGCACGCCTACGTCCATCGACTTCGCCACAAACTCAACGATGAGGACGGCGAGTTGATTCGCTCGGTACCCGGCGTGGGGTACCTTCTTGCCACACCCGAGGAACCTGCCTAGAAGAGCGGAAGTTGCGGAGCGCTGGCGAACGATTGACCCACGATGCGCCCGCCCTTCTTCGCGGCGACGGGAAAGATCATTTCGGGTCGAAACGACCTCCCCTTCATCTCGCCGTTACGCCCTCCTCGTACTTCGACCCACTCCTCGTTAGTGTGCGCGTTCGTGACATGGGCAACGAAGACCCACGAAAGGCGTCGTTCCTTCACTCCGTCGACGACCACGGCGTCACCGGTGACCAGTCCGGCCCATTTGGTCGATCGCAGGAGGTGACCTTGACGAGTCACCACGGCGCGTTTCTTCATGCACACTTTCTACACGAGGTGCCGACCTGGAACCACCACGCGTCACCCGTCGCGTCGACCTCGGGTCGGACGTGACCTCACAAGATCAATGGACCTACGACGCTGCCCGGACGGCCTACGTCAATGTGGTCTCGGGGTCAGTGACCGAGCTGAGCGACTAACCGTGACCGGACGCGCCGCTCGGCGCATCCTTCGCCAATTCTCGAGCGGCGCCAAGAGAACTCGCCGTGTTCGGTTGCCGCTCGACCCACGACGAGACGAACCCGCCGACCAGCATCACCGCGACGAGCACCGCCGTCGTGCGAACGAGCCACCGTCGGCCCTTCGAGCGTGCATTGCGGCCACCGTCGGCGTCGGGAGGCAATTGACGCACGACGGTTCCCGCGGCGACGTCGTGCAGAGTTCGACGCTTAT
>Ga0208357_1002499_pt1 | contig 12119 bp, 9 predicted proteins | sample NGESurdeep092012_6_FD_184487 | JGI IMG/M metagenome (GOLD analysis project Ga0208357, IMG submission 184487) | Arctic peat soil microbial communities from Barrow, Alaska - NGEE Surface sample F52-2 deep-092012 (SPAdes) | ecosystem: Environmental > Terrestrial > Soil > Wetlands > Peat ... | reverse complement strand
CATCGTGTCTTCCGTTTCCGCAACCGGGCAGGTGCAGGCGGGGACAACGATCAATGTGAGTCCGAAGGTTTCCGAGACGGTGACGTCCATTCCGGTGACGGTCGGCGAGCACGTTTCCGCGGGCCAGACGCTCATTCGGCTTGACCCGACGAACGAGCAGCGCGCGCTCGCGCAGGCACAGCTCGCGCTTGAGCAGGCGCAGCTTTCGGCGCAGGAAGCCGACCAGGTGGCGACGACGACGCTCCTCCAGCAACAGGACGCGGTGACGACGGGCGAACAGTCGGCGGTGAACGCCTCAACGTCGCTTACAGAGGATTATGAGAACGGATTTAACAATCTCGGTCCAATGTTCGTAAATTTGCAGACGGTCATGACCGGATTGGAGGATTTTATGAAAGGGCGTGACGTAAGCGCGAACCAGAATGACCCGGACGCGTTCGTTTCTCTTATGCCCCAGAATCTTCAACCAGGAATCACCCTGTATGAGACCGCGTTGCAAAGCCAATATGCCGCGGCGGTCACCGTATATCAGCAGAACGTTACCGAATATCACGCGACGAGCGCGAGCTCGAGCCAGGCGGCGCTCGACGCACTGTTCACCGAGACGTACAATACCGCGCAGGAGATTGGCGACACCGTGAAGGCAGGAAAGGACTTTCTCAACTATGTGGTGAATAACTACCCCGTGGGGGCGAACGGAAGCCAGTCGCTTCCCGCGATCACAAATACGTTCCAGACGGACTTTTCCACCTATACGACCACAATGAACAGCGCCGCGTCGGGGATACAAAGCACCATATCGGGGATTGCGAGCGATAAGAACAGCATTATCAACACGCAAAATTCGCTCACGCAAGCAAGCGAGACGCTCGCGGAGACACTCGCCGGGCCCACACAAACCACATTGCTTGGCCAGCAGATCAGCCTGCAGACCGCAGAGAACAACCTCACGACCGCGCAGGAAAATCTTGCGTATACGTCGGTGACGGCACCGATCGCGGGAACGGTCTCCGCGATCACCGCCACCGTCGGCGCCACGCCGGGCTCCAACGCAGTGACGATCGTGGGCGACGGCGAGGTCGCCGCCGTGACATTGAACGAGATCGATGCGGCAAAAGTGACGCTCGGCGATCCGGTGACGCTTACCTTTGACGCGCTGCCCGATGTATCGCTCGCGGGGACGGTGGTAGAACTCGACCCGGTGGGAACGGTGAGCCAAGGCGTAGTGAGCTATGCCGTACAGATCGGTTTCTCGCAACCGGCGGACACCTCGAGTACGAACCAGGTGAAGCCGGGTATGAGCGTGACGGCGAACATCGTGACGCAAGTGGCAGAGAACGTGATCGCAGTGCCGAACGCGGCGGTCGTCACGTCTGGCGGATCATCCTATATCATTGAACCGTCTACGCCCCTTTCCGCTGCAGATCTGGCGTCGAGCGCGACCGGCGGCATCGTTCTTTCTGGCACAAAGCAAGTGCCGGTCACCGTCGGATTGGCGAACGATACAATGACGGAGATCGATTCAGGTGTGAACGTTGGGGATCAGATCATCACGGAAACAATAAAATCCTCGAGCGCTGCCAAGACCACGGCTTCGACCGGAGGCACGAGCGCGCTCCAGCTCCTCGGCGGGACGGGTGGGGGCGGCACTAAGACGTTTGGTGGCGGAGGAGCTGGCGCGGTCCGTGTGGGCGGCGGTGGTTGATGTAGACATAACAACGATCCAACGAATGGAAAAAGATATTATCGTATGCAAGGACATTAAAAAAGTCTATGGAACGGGGGAGACGGCGGTGACCGTTTTAAAAGGCATCACCTTTTCCATCAAGGAAGGCGAATTCGTGGCAATCATGGGACCGTCTGGTTCGGGTAAGTCGACGCTCATGCATATTTTGGGCGCGCTTGATACGCCGACGAGCGGTCACTATCATCTGGATGGCAAAGATGTTTCCAAGCTTTCAGATGAGGAGCTGGCGGACATCCGCCGCGAGAAGATCGGATTCGTCTTCCAGGCGTTCAATCTGCTTCCGCGCACGAGCGTGCTGCGCAACGTCTCGTTACCGCTCATCTATGCGAACATGCCAAAGATTAAGCGCGAGGAGATCGCCAAGAAGGCACTGAACGATGCCGCGTTTCCCGAAGCATTTTGGCCCTATCATTCCAATCAGCTTTCAGGAGGTATGATGCAGCGCGTGGCGATCGCGCGATCGCTCGTGAACAATCCTGCACTCATCCTTGCCGACGAGCCGACGGGAAATCTTGATTCCAAGACCGGCGAGATAGTTCTGCACACATTTCAAAATCTCAACATGACGCAGGGCAAGACGGTGGTGCTCATCACGCACGAGCCGTACGTCGCCCAGCACGCCGATCGCATCATCCACATTCGCGATGGCAATATCGTCACCGATGAAAAGAACCACAAGAAATTGATCGCGCGAAAAGAAAAAGATATTCCCCATGACAACACGTGATCTCTTAGAAGAAACCTACAGCGCGGTGACCGTCAACAAAGTGCGGTCTGGTTTGACGATGCTCGGCATCGTGATCGGCATCGCGTCCGTGATCGCGCTCGTTGCCGTCGGGCAGGGTTCGCAGGCGTCCATTCAGGCGAGCGTCGATTCGCTGGGCGCGAATTTGGTGATGATCACGCCGGGAGCACAGGCAAGTTTTGGATCAGGCGTCCGCGCGGCGGCGGGCAGTGCGCAGACGCTCACACCGGACGATGCGACCGCGATCGAATCGGTCAACAACGTGGAGGCCGTCGCGCCGGAGGTGAGCGGGCGCTATCAGGTGGTCTATAAGGCGAACAACGCGAACACGAGTGTGATGGGGACGACCCCGGCGTATGAGCAAGTGCGCAACGTCCAGGTCTCCGATGGGAATTTCTTTAGCGATACGGACGTTACCGATTCCAATCTTGTCGCCGTCATCGGTCCGACGGTGTTGCAAGACCTTTTCGCGCCGGACGCTAACACGAGCGCGACGCCGGATATGGCGATTGGTCAACAGATCCGCATCAACGGCAATATCTTTACCGTGATCGGCATCACCGTTGCAAAAGGTGGCAGCGGTTTCAGCAATCAGGATGATATGATCTACGTGCCGCTCACCGCCGACCAGCATTATCTTTTGGGAAGCAGCGCGTATGTGACGGAGGTGGATGTGGAGGCCTCGACACAAAGCGCGATGACACAGGTGCAGAACGATATCACAACACTACTGGAGCAGCGGCATAATATTTCTGCCTCGCAATCGCCCGATTTTACGGTGCTGAACCAGGCGAGCATCGTCTCCACCGCGTCGAGCGTCACGGGCACATTTACCACACTCCTTGCCGCGATCGCCGCCATTTCGCTCGTTGTCGGCGGCATCGGCATCATGAACATGATGCTCACGACCGTCACCGAGCGCACGCGCGAGATCGGCCTGCGCAAGGCGATCGGCGCAAAGAAGCGGGACATAACACTGCAGTTCCTCGCGGAGTCGGTGATGCTCACATTCACCGGTGGATTGATCGGCATCGTGTTGGGATGGCTTGCCGCCACCGTCATATCTCTCGTTACCGGTGTGGCCACAAGCGTTTCCATTCCGTATATCCTTCTCGCGTTTTTCGTCTCGGCGGCGATCGGGATCATCTTTGGATACTATCCGGCACGGCGAGCGGCGGGCCTCAATCCGATCGAGGCCCTTCGTTATGAATAACGGAATACCAGGATGTCCTTTCGGGACCTAGTGATCAGAATCAACGGCCCCGAAAGGACATCCTGGTATTCCGATGGGCAAGAAAGAAAAAAAGATTAAAAGGTCGTTGTTAATAAATAATTAAGAATTTAAAACGTGAAAAAATATAAAGTGCATATCATTTGGGCGATCATTGCAATCGCGGCGTTGGGCGGAGGATTTTTCTGGGGTAAGGCGATCGTTCCTGCACGCGGATCATTCGCCGGCGCCGGCACATTCGGTTCTTCAACGCGACGGTTGGCGGGTGCGGGGGGAACCGCTGCAGGAGGTCTTGCAGTCGGGCAGATCACAACGATCGGTAGCTCGAGCATCACGGTCCAGCTTGCGAACGGAAATTCGGAGGTGGTGTTCTACTCCAGTTCCACGCCGGTGTCCGTGCCGACGACGGTGTCGGTCAACACTTTTAAAGTAGGCACGAACGTGATGGTTGCGGGAACGACCAATTCCGACGGCAGCGTGACCGCGCAGACGATCCAAGTGCGGCCCGCAGGGGCGGCTGGGGGATATGGGGGCGGGGCCACAAGCACAAGCTCGGGGCAATAATGCTGAAAAATCTCCGCCTATGCGGAGATTTTTTATTTATCCACAAGCAAATGCCTATGCATAAAAAAAGGTTATATAATACCAATATAGTCAGCCGCGAACGACTGGTCGGCTGTTTCATCGTTCCTCGGCAAGTACTTTTACGATGCCGTTAAAAAAACCGATCAAAAAAAAGCAAGGGCTTCAGAAGAAGAAGTCAACATCGGTAAAAAAGACGCCGGTAAAGAAAGTTTTGTCGCGCGCGGCACGTAGCGCGAAACTTCTCCGTATCGTTCGCCGCGCGCGGCCGCTCGCCGCCGCGAAGCGACCGCATCAACTCGAGCGGCACGAAAACAATCCCATCATTGAACCGCGTGAAGGGAATTATTGGGAGATGAAAGCCACGTTCAATCCCGGCGCGATCTACGCCGACCATCGCGTCCATCTTTTATACCGCGCGATCGGCGGCGATGACGTTTCGGTTCTAGGATATGCATCAAGTGGGGACGGTGTTTCGTTTGAAGAACGATTGAGCGAACCGGCATACGTGCCGCTCTCCACGAAAGACACAACACCAAAGGAGCAACAAAAGCTGCTTGAGCCCGCGTATTTTTCCGGCGGGGGATGGAACGGCGGCTGCGAGGATCCGCGCCTCACCCTCATCGATGATGTGGTCTATCTTACTTACACCGCGTTTGACGGATGGGGCTCTATCCGCATCGCGCTGTCCTCGATCGCCATGGAGGATTTCTTGAACAAGAACTGGAAGTGGAAAAAGCCGGCGATGATCTCGCCGCCGTACGGCATCCATAAAAATTGGTCGGTCTTTCCGGAAAAGATCAATGGAAAATTTGCCATACTTCACGGGATCACGCCAAATATCATGGTTGAATATCGCGACTCGCTGAATTTTGAAAATGGGGAATATATCGATAGCAAACGTCCTCCGAATGAGCACGTAAGAATGAGGATGGGTGTTTGGGACAGTTGGATCCGCGGTGCCGGGCCGCCGCCGCTTAAAACAAAGGAAGGGTGGATATTGTTCTATCATGCGATGGATCTTAATGATCCCAATCGGTACAAGCTCGGAGCGATGCTTCTGGACCTTAATGACCCCACAAAAGTTTTATATCGTTCTCAGGAACCGATCCTTGAGCCGGACTTACCTTACGAAAACGAGGGATTTAAGTCGGGGGTGGTCTATGCGTGCGGTGCCGTCATCATGGATGATACTTTGTTCGTGTACTACGGCGGCGCGGACGCGGTGACGTGCGTCGCGATGGCAAACCTCCACACATTTTTGAGTGAATTGAAGACCTACGGCACGCCACGACTCAGATCAGGGAACAAACCGAACACGCGGACCAATGGCCGGAGCTAAGCGATCGCCGGAAAATCCGATATTGATCCCGGACGCTGCCGTCGCCTGGGAGTCGGAAGCAACGTTCAATCCCTGCGTGGTGGAATCGGGCGACGGGAAAGTGCATATACTGTTCCGCGCCGCAGGGGCAAAGACCAACGTGAACGGCACCGAAGTGGAGATCTCTTCCATCGGCCATGCGGCTGGGAAGAACGCGGCGCGTTTTGGGGGCGAGCACAATCAGCTTGTCGTGCCCGATGAGCCGTGGGAACGTTATGGCTGCGAGGACCCGCGCGTCACCGAATTTGAGGGGAGCTATTATATTTTTTACACGGCCGTCTCGGATTTTTCCGCGGACGGCATCAAGGTCGCGGTCGCGATCACAAAAGATTTCAAGACGATCACCGAGCGGCACCTCGTGACGCCGTTCAACGCGAAGGCGATGGCGTTGTTTCCCGAACCCATCGGCGGGAAAATCGCGGCGCTCATCACGGTGAACACCGACCGGCCGCCGGCAAAGATATGCCTCGCGCTGTTCGATCGCGTGGAGGACATGTGGTCCAAGGAATATTGGGATGCATGGTATAAAGACCTCGAAGCGCATGTGATTGATTTTGAACGTAACGAGCACTCGGACCAGATCGAGGTCGGCTCGGCGCCCCTCAAAACAAAAGATGGGTGGCTCATCTTTTATTCCTACATCTATAATTATTTCTCACCCCCGCCGATCTTCGGCATTCAGGCGGCGTTGCTTGATCTGAAGGATCCGCAGAAGATCGTCGGCGAAGTAAAGCGCCCTCTCATAGTGCCGCAAGAAGAATACGAGTTTTACGGCCGGGTGCCGCATATCGTTTTTCCCTCGGGCGCGCTCATAAAGGGCAACGAAGTGCACGTCTACTACGGCGCAGCGGATACGACCTCGTGCGTCGCGACATTCAAGAAGAAAGAGCTGTTGGAACAGTTGGTTTTTACGGCAAAACGGCAGCTGCGGCGCTTTGAGGGAAATCCTATCATTATACCGATCGCGGAACATACGTGGGAGTCACAGGCAACGTTCAACCCCGCTGCTATCTATGAAGGCGGCACAGTGCATATCCTGTATCGCGCAATATCGGGAGATAACACATCCGTCGTCGGCTACGCGTCATCACCGGACGGCGTGGATATGAACGAACGTCTGCCTGAGCCGATCTACACGCCGCGCGCGGATTTTGAACAAAAAAAAGTTCCCGGCGGTAATTCCGGCTGCGAGGATCCGCGCATAACAAAGATCGGCGACCGCATCTACATGTGCTATACCGCGTATAACGGCATAGACAACCCGCGCGTCGCCTTCACATCAATAAGCGTAAAGGATTTTCTCGCGCACGAGTGGCAATGGACAGCGCCCATTTTGATCTCGCCGCCCGGCATGGATGACAAGGACGCAGCGATCTTTTCACGGAAGATCGACGGAAAATATGTCTTCCTCCACCGGCTCGGTTCCGAGATCTGGATCGACCGCGTGGATGATCTTGAGTTCAAGGATGGAAAGTTTTTGAAAGGGAAGGTGCTCATGCACCCACGCGATACCGCCTGGGATTCCAAGCGCATCGGCATCTCCGCGCCGCCGATCGAGACGAAATATGGCTGGCTGCTGCTCTATCACGGCATCTCTAAGCGTACGGGGCATTACAACGTCCGGGCCGCATTGTTAGACCCGAAAGACCCTTCGAAGATCCTGTATCGCACGCACGATCCACTGCTCGAGCCTACGACCATGTACGAAAAGCAGGGGATCGTTAACAATGTCGTCTTCCCGTGCGGCGCGGTGACACTAAAGCACCAGCTCTACGTCTATTATGGTGGCGCAGACAAAGTGGTGGGCGTCGCGTCCATCGATGTGGATCTGCTTATTGAAGGATTGGTGAGGGAGGCGAAGTTCGGTAATAATTAGCCGTTATCCCCATCTTGACGCCAGCGCCGCATCGCGCTAAAATAGTTAAGTAACCTAATAGTTATTATGCCAAACAAACAGGCAACTATGGAAGAGCTGGTATCGCACATGTTCATCATGGGGCGGCTTATGCGTGATAAAATGAACAAGAACCTTGCCGCGGGGCAATGTACGATGCTCGAGTTTGAGACGCTCAAATACGTGAAGGATGCGGGCAGGCCCCATATGCGGGAGGTGGCGAAGAACTTCCATGTGACGCCGCCAGCAGCAACGCTCATGATCGACGGCCTCGTTAAAATGAAGCTGCTCGCGCGGGTGATCGATCCGAAAGACCGCCGTTCGGTGCGGCTCAGTATGACGGCGAAAGGGAAGCAGCTGCTCGAGCGTGGAATAGCGAAGAAGATCAACGAATTGAAGAAGATATTCACCATCCTGACCCCCGCGGAGCGCACACATTTCGTCGCCGTGCTCAAAAAAATAATCAAAAATAATTTATAATATCGATCGCCTATGAAAGCATTTTTCTTAAAAAATTATATAGTGATCGGGATTGTTGTTCTCCTCGCCGCAGGCGGCGGGGCGTATTGGTATGTCAACTCGTCGTCGGCGCCGTCGTTCGGCACGCTGACAGTGGGAAAGGGAAACGTCGTTCAGTCCGTGGATGAAGCGGGTAGCGTGCTTGCCGAAAATAGTGCGGCTCTATCCTTCCAGGAAGGCGGCCAGATCGCGCACGTGTACGTGAGCGAAGGGAGCCAGGTGGCTACCGGTGCGGTATTGGCCGATCTCAATTCGGCCCAGCTGAGCGCCGCATCACAGCAGGCGAACGCCGCGCTTGCTGCCGCGCAGGCCCAGCTCGCGCTGCTACAGAGCGGTACGCGTCCGGAGCAATTGACCATAGACGAGAGCGCGGTCACGAGCACGGACCAGTCGCTCGGCATCGCCGTGGAGGACGCGTACAGCGCGTCCGATGACGCGGTAACGAATCAGACCGATGTGATGTTCTCTAGTCCCCAGTCGGCAAGCCCGACCTTTTTGGTTCCAAACAATGGTCAACAGGGAACGGTGAATACTATCCAGAATCAGCGAGTGCAAATAGGCATGGCGCTCACGCAATGGTACACCGCGCTGAACGCGACGAGCAGCAAGTTTGACCCCGCAACACTTTCAGCGACGGCGTCCGCAAATCTTCAGCAGGTCAAATCGTATATTGATGGGATCGCGCTTGTGGTGAACAACGCGACGCCGAATGCGAACGTATCGAGCGCGCAGATCACGACCTATAAAGCAGCCATCGCCACCGCGCGCGCCGAGGTTGAGGCCTCGATCAGCGCGGTCTCGGGTGACCAATCAGCGTTGACGGCGGCGCAGAACGCCCTCGCGCTCGCGCAGGCGGGGTCCACGCCGCAGTCCATCCAGGCACAACAGGCGGTGGTGGCGCAGGCGCAGGCGGCGGCAACGAACGCGCAAGTTGCGCTTGGTAATGCGTCACTCGTAGCGCCGTTCTCGGGAACGGTGCAGAATTTGACCGCGCAGGTGGGCCAGGTGGTGTCGCCGGGCGCGCCGGTGATGTCGCTCGTCAACAATAGCGGTTTGAAGATAGAAGCATATGTTTCCGAAAAGGATGTGGCGAACATAAAATCCGGCGACACGGCGATCGTCACGCTCGACGCGTTCGGCACGGGCACAACCTTCCCGGCAACGGTGTCGACCGTCGATGCGGCGGAAACGCAGGTGAATGGCACGGCGGCATATTTGGTGACACTCCACTTCACAAATCCCAACAGTCAGATAAAAGATGGCATGACCGGAAATGTGCATATCGTCGAGGCGGAGCATGATGACGTTATAGAGGTGCCCAGCAATCTCGTCATCAATAACGACGGCAGCTATTTCGTGCTCATGCAAAATGGAAGCTCCGTCGTAAGGCAGCCGGTGCAGATCGGCCTCGTGGGTGCGAGCAGTACCGAGATCACGTCAGGATTGAACGTCGGCGATAAAATTAACAGCTTTTAATCTACCATCATGAATCGCAGTAAAATAATCATCTGGGTCATCGTGGCACTTGTCGTTGTTGGCGGTATTGGCGCGGGGCTCTACTACTACGTGTCTTCCAAGACGGTCTACATTGACCTCTCACAGATCCAGGCGCCGCTCGTCAACCTTTCGCCGATAAACTCGGGCGTGTTGCAGGCGTTGTACGTGAATCCGGGTGATATGGTGGCGGCGAATCAGCCGGTGGCGCTCGTGGGCAACGACGTGGTGGAGGCGCAGACCGCCGGTGAGATCGTTACCACAAATAACAATATCGGCCAGTATATGAACACCGTGACCGGCGCGGGAACGGTGGCGACGATGATCGATCCGACCCAGCTTCGCGTCGTAGGGAATCTTGATGAGAATAAGGGGCTGGACAATATCAAGGTCGGCGATCCGGCCACGTTCACGGTCGACACCTTCGGTTCGGAACAGTTCAAGGGTGTTGTCGATGAAGTTGCCCCGACGTCAGAGCAGAGCAGTGTCGTGTTCAACATCTCCGACGAGCGGCCCACGAACCAGTTCGCGGTCTATGTGCGCTTCGACCCAACGCAATATCCCCAGCTCAAGAACGGCATGTCAGCAAAGATTTGGGTGTATATACAATAATATAAATCCGCGTATAAAAGCAGCAAGCAGTGAACGGTGGAGATGCTTGAAGTAAAATGTCAGATGGTCAATAAATCCCAAATGTCTAAAATCACAAATTGTGATTTTAGAAACCATATAATTCATGGCTGAAACTGAAACATCACCACAGCGACCGACGGGGTCCAGCAATCTGCGCTGGTGGGTGCTCGCCACCGTCATCTTCGGCACGTTCCTTGGACGCCTTGATCAGACGGTGGTCAACCTCGCCCTGCCGAAGATCATTGGCGATTTCAGCATTAGTGTGAGTGACGCGGCGTGGATCTCCACGGCGTATATTTTGGCGAACGCGGTGTTCGTGCCGGTGTGGGGCAAGTTGGGAGACACTGCCGGCCGCAAGAAGATATATCTAATCGGGTTCATCGGTTTCGTGATCGCATCGGGATTGTGCGCGATCGCATGGAATCTTCCATCAATGATCGTGTTTCGCGTCATCCAGGGATTCGCGGTGTCGGCGGACTATCCGACGGCGATGGCCATCCTTGCGATAACCTTCACCGATGCGAAAGAGCGCGCGCAGGCGCTCGGCATCTGGTCCGCGGCCTTTGCCGTGGCGTCAGTCTTCGGCCCGCTCATCGGCGGCCCGCTCATCGATAATTTCAATTGGCGTGCCGTGTTCTTCGTCAACATTCCACTCGGCATCATCGGGCTGTTTCTCGCGCTCACGTTCATCGACGAATCGGTGGGAGCGAAGCGCAGTGCCAAGTTTGATTGGTGGGGCGCAAGCACGCTTGGTGCCGCGCTTCTTACGCTTACACTCGTGCTGGACCAGGGGCAGACGTGGGGGTGGATGTCCATCACGAGCGTGCTGTGCTATATAGGCACGATCGCGTTCAGTATCTTGTTCTACAGGATCGAAATGGCGCAGGACGAACCCATCGTGGATTTCAAATTCTTCAAGATACCCGCGTTCGTATATACGCTACTCAATAATTTCATCGTGTTCATGGCGCTCATCGGCGCGATCTTCCTCATCCCGATCTTCGCGGAGACGTTTTTGGGATATAACGCCACGCAGACCGGCTATCTCTTTATTCCCCTCGCCATATCCCTCATGATCATGGCCCCATTCGGCGGGCGCCTGATAGGAAAGGTAAAGCCGAGCTATGTTATATTTGCAAGCACATTCGTCTGCGGTATCGGCATATTATTCCTCTCGTATATCGACCCACGATCGACCGCACTCGATATTATTATTCCCATGTGTATCATGGCTGGGGGGCTTGGCTTCGGTATGGCGCAGCGCACCAACATCGTCGCCGTCGTCGTGCCGCAGAGCGAGATCGGCGAAGCCTCCGCCATCCTTGCGCTCGTACGCAACATCTCCGGCGCGTTCGGCGTGGCGATCTTCAGCACACTGCTCGATAATTCCGTCAACGGGAACGTGTTTTCCATCGCCGCGCATAGCGTTCTGAACGGCTCCGGCGTGCGGTTGATGGAACAATTCACAAGCCTCATTATATTGAAGGCCCAAGTGGCGGGATACGCCACGGTCTTTGAAGTAGCGGCGTGGATCGTCATTCTGGGTTCGTTCACCGCGCTCCTCATCAACGTGCCAAAAGAAGCGATCAACGAAGGACACCATGTGGTCGCGGAGTGATCAAACTATAGAACCATCCATGCCCATCGTCCTCATTCCCGTACTTATCGTCTTCGAAGCCCTGCTCCTCATCGTGCACCTGGCGGTGTACGCGACGCTCGCTGCGGCATTCGGCATCGGCGGCCTTTGGTTGAAGGTCTTATTCGTGATTCTGGCCCTGACCTTCGTTTCGGCGTCAGTGCTTACGCATTATTATAAGGGCGCTATTATTGATTGGTATTATCGTTTCTCCGCGTACTGGTTCGGGCTGATCCACTTCCTCTTTGGCGGTGCAG
>Ga0208357_1002498_pt1 | contig 12125 bp, 9 predicted proteins | sample NGESurdeep092012_6_FD_184487 | JGI IMG/M metagenome (GOLD analysis project Ga0208357, IMG submission 184487) | Arctic peat soil microbial communities from Barrow, Alaska - NGEE Surface sample F52-2 deep-092012 (SPAdes) | ecosystem: Environmental > Terrestrial > Soil > Wetlands > Peat ... | reverse complement strand
GTTCCCGGGAACCACCGCGTTCCCGGGAACCACGGCGCTCCCGGGAACCACGGGGGCACCAGCCGGGCGCGGGCTGGGCTGTGGGCCGCCCGCTGAGGCTGACCTCCGCCGCGACTTTATTTTCCTCAACGGAACCTCGCTGATGTACCCGAGCCGCGACGCGCCGGCGCTGGACCGGGTGTCGTTGGTGATCCGGCCGGGTGAGCGGATCGCGGTGACCGGCCCGAGCGGCGCGGGAAAGAGCTCGCTGCTGGCCCTGCTGCTCCGGTTCGCCTCGCCGACCGGGGGGCGGATCGAGGCCGGGGCGCCCGGGGCGCCGGGCACCGATATCACCGCCTTCGATCTGGCCGCGTGGCGCCGCCAGATCGCCTGGGTCCCGCAGCACCCGTACCTGTTCGACGGGACGGTGGCCAGCAACATCGCCCTCGGCCGCCCGGATGCGTCCCCGGCGGACATCGCGCACGCCGCCACCCTGGCGGGGGCAGCGGAGTTCGTCGGCGCGCTGCCCGGTGGGTACGGCACGCCCCTGGGGGAGCGCGGAGCGCGGCTGTCCGCGGGCCAGCGGCAGCGGATCGCGCTGGCCCGGGCGTTCCTGCAGGACGCGCCGCTGCTGCTGCTCGACGAGCCGGCGGCGCACCTGGACCCGCTGACCGCCCGGATGATCACCGACACCATTGAGCGGCTGATGGCCGGCCGGACCGTGCTCCTGATCACCCACGGGCTGGGCTGGGCGGGCGGCGCCGACCGGATCCTCACGCTGGACCAGGGCCGGCTGGTGCTGGCGGCGGGCTGCTTCGGCATGGTCGGCGGCGGCCGTGCGCTGGCGGCTACGTCATGACCGCGGCCCCGGCGGCCCCGGCCGCGCCTGCGGCGGTCCCGGCCCCGCGCCCCCCGTCCCGGGCCGCGCACCCGCTGCTGCGGCTGCTCCGGATGGCCCGGCCGCTGCGCGGCCAGCTGGTGGTGGCGGTGCTGGCGGGCGCGGTGTCCACCGGCTGCGCCGTGGCGCTGCTCGCGACGTCCGGTTTCCTGCTGGCCCGGGCCGCCCAGCACCCCAACATCGTGGCCATCTCGGTGGCCGTGGTCGCGGTGCGCGGGCTCTCCGTGGGCCGGGGGGTGTTCCGCTACATCGAACGCCTCGCCTCGCACGACGCCGCCTTCCGGGTGCTGGCCGACGTGCGGGTCCGCGTCTACCAGCGGCTGGAACGGCTGGCCCCGGCCGGGCTGCGCGAGTTCCGGTCCGGTGACCTGCTGGCCCGGCTGGTCAGCGACGTGGACGCCACCCAGGACCTGTTCATCCGCGGCATCGCCCCGCCGCTGACCGCGTTCCTGGTCGGCGCGGGCGCGGCCACCGCGTGCCTGCTCATCCTGGCCCCGGCGGGCGCGGTGCTGGCCGCCGGGCTGCTGGTGGCCGGGCTGGCCGTGTCCTGGCTGGCCGCGGCCCGGGCCCGCCGGGCGGCGCGGCTCACCGCGCCGGCCCGCGGCGTGCTGAGCGCCCGGGTGACCGACCTGCTGGCCGGCTCCGCGGACCTGCACGCGTTCGGCGCCCAGGACGCCGCGCTGGCCCGGTCCGACGCGGCCGACGAGGAGCTGACCCGGCTGGCCCGGACGTCGGCGGCCGGCGCCGCCCTGGGCAGCGGGCTGTTCCAGGCCGTGGCGGGGCTGACCCTCTGGGGGGTGCTCGTGCTGGGCGTGGCCGCGGTCGGCGCGGGGACGATGAGCCAGGTCCCGCTGGCCGTGATCACGCTCACCGCGCTGGCCGCGTTCGAGGCGGTGACCGCGCTGCCCGCCGCCGCCATCGCGCTGGGCCACGCTCGGACCAGCGCGGCCCGGGTGGGTGAGGTGCTGGACGCGCCGGACCCGGTGCCCGGGCCGGCCACCCCGCGGCCGCTGCCCGCCGGCCCGCTGCGGGTCCGGCTGCGCGGCGCCCAGGTGCGGTACGAGCCGGACGGGCCGCTGGCCGTCGACGGCGTGGACCTCGACCTCGACGCCGGCCGGCGGGTGGCCCTGGTCGGCCCGAGCGGGGCCGGCAAGTCCACGGTGGCCGCCCTGCTGCTGCGGTTCTGCGACCTGGCGGGCGGCACGGCCACCCTGGGCGGCGCCGACCTGGCCAGCTACGACCCTGATCAGGTGCGGACCATGATCACCGGCTGCGCCCAGGATCCGCACCTGTTCGACACGACCATCGCCGGGAACATCCGGCTGGCCCGGCCGGAGGCCACCCAGGACGAGCTGGCGGAGGCCGCCCGGCAGGCCCGCCTGCTGCCGTGGATCGCCTCACTGCCGCAGGGCTGGGACACCCCGGTCGGGCCCCGCGGCGCCGCCGTCTCAGGAGGCGAGCGGCAGCGGATCGCGCTGGCCCGGGCGCTGCTGGCCGACCCGGCGCTGCTGATCCTGGACGAGCCCACCGCTCACCTGGACCCGGACAACCGGCGGGCGCTGACCGCGGACCTGCTGGACGTGACCGCCCAGGCCACGGCCCGCGGCCGGGCCACGCTGTTCATCACGCACGAGATGGACGGGCTCGACCAGGTGGACGAGATCGTCGTGCTGGACGGCGGGCGGGTGGCGGAGCGGGGCACGCACCAGGCGCTGCTCGAGGCGGGCGGCCTGTACCAGGAGATGTGGGCGGCCGCGCAGGTCCAGGCGGCCTGACGCGGACGGGGTAGGGCTACGTTAAGGACGAGCGCGGCGCGGATGCGCCCGGGGAGGAAGGCCATGGCCGGACACGAGCAGGTCCCCGGACACCCCGCCGTGGTCAACCCGGGCCCGAACAGCCGGATCCAGGTGCCCGCGTCCGCGCTCGCCGGGCACCAGTTCCTGCGCGGGATGCCTGGCGACCACCTCGGGCTGCTGGCCGGGGCCGCCTCCCTGGTCGATGTGCCCGCCGGGCACCGGTTCTTCGCCGCGGGCCGGATGCCGCATCAGTTCTGGCTGATCCGGGCGGGCCAGGTGGCGCTGGACGTGGACGTGCCCGGGCGGCGGCGGCTCATCGTGGAGACGCTGGGCCGCGGGGAACTGGTCGGCCTGTCCTGGTCCCTCCCGCCCGGCCAGTGGCAGTTCGGCGCGGTCGCGACCCAGCCCACGGAGGCGTTCGAGTTCGACGCGGCCGCGGTCCTGCGCTGCTGCGATGACGATCCGGCCTTCGGGTATGAGCTCACCCGGCGGGTGCTCGCTGCGGTCGCGCACCGCCTGCAGGCCACCCGGGCCCGGCTCCTGGAGGCCTCCGCCCAGTCCACCTAGCGTCCCGCTCGGACGGCGTGGCCGCGTAACGCCGGTGAACCGGGCGAGTGGCCGGGCCGGGGGAACACCTGGGGCCGGGTGCTACCGCTGGAGCAGCTCGCTGAGTCCGCGGGCCAGGGCCGCGCGCCCGTCCGGGCTGATCGCCTCCAGCACCCGGATCAGGGCGGCGCGGCGCTGATCCCGGATCCAGGCGGTGAGCCGCTGCCCGGACTCGGTCAGCCCCAGCCGGATCTCCCGGCGGCTGGCCGCGGCGGGCACCCGGGTCACCAGGCCGGCCGCGACCAGGCGGTCGCACAGGCGGCTGGTCGCGGAGGGGGAGGCGCACAGGATCCGGGCCAGGCCGGTCACGTTCAGGCCGTCCGTGCCCTCGATGGCCAGCAGCGCCCGTACCTGGGCCGGCGGGAGCATCGCCCCCAGCTCCTCGATGGCTCGTTGCCAGGCCTCGATCAGGACCGACAGACCGGCCTCCGCGCCCTCCAGGTCCTCCGCAGCGGCCTGGGGGCGCAGGGCCCTGTACTGGTCTAGCGGGCCCGCGTCCAGCGGCAGCGTGGCCGTGTGAACGGTGCCTGCCTGAACCGTGCCTGCCTCAGCCGTGCCTGCCTCAGCCGTGCCCGCCTGAACCGTGTCCTGGTTCATCAGTCTCCTGGGCCCGCCCTGCGCAGGACCTTTCTTGCTGCGTGTGGTAGTCGGTACTGTACTTGGCCCTGGTGGCCCGGCGGAGGAGGATCAGGGTTGCGAGTCGCCCGCGAACTCGGCGGGCGCCTGCCCGCTGACCCGGGTGACGATTTCGGCGGCCAGGTCGCGGAGCTTCATCCGCCGGTTGTTCGAGGCCCGGCTGAGCACGGCGAAGGCCCGCTCCGCGTCGATCTTGGATTCCGCCATGATGATCCCGATGGCCTGGTCGATGACCGCGCGGGACCGCAGCGCCTGGTTCAGCTGCCCGGCCAGGTCACGGGCCTGCGCGTACCGTCTCATGGTCACGATGGCGGCTGCGGCGGGCGCGATGAACAGCGAGACCAGTCCTTCGTCCAGCTGGCTGAAGCCGTCTGGGTCGCGGCTGCTCAGGTTCAGCGCGCCGAGCCGCTGGTCACCCAGGCCGAGACCGGCGGCGAGGTAGCTGCGCAGGCCCAGCTCTCCGGCCAGGCTGGTGAAGTCCGGCCACCGCTGCTCCGCCTCGGACAGGCTCCAGTGGTTGACCTGCTGCCGCCGGGCCGCGTCGAGGCAGGGGCCGTCGTGCAGGAGGTACTGCCGGCGGTCCATCTCGAGGGTTTCCTCGTCGGTGGCCGCGATCGTGCTCGGCCGCTCCTGCTCGTCCAGCACGGTCACGCTGGCCGCGGAGCAGCCGGGGACCAGCCGCAAGGCCAGCGCGAGGATGCTCTCCAAGGTGTCGTGAACTGACTCGTCTTCGGCCAGCGTCCGGCTGAGCACCGTGAAGACCTCGATGAGATCCTCGTATCGCTCGCCAGGCAGCGCGGTCGGCTGTTCCTGCTCCACGTGCGCACGTCCCCTGTCCGGCTGGCCGGGTGGCCAGGCGTCTGCCCGCCGCTGGCGGCGGCGTGCGTGTGGTATCTGCCTCTGCCAGCCCGATTCAAACGCTCTGTTAGCGGGGGGCGACCCCCCCGGAACCCCCGGCGCCGTCATGACGCTGCCCCTGCATGCGTCATGACCTGGCGGCGCCTAGCGGGGGTGGGGGTGGGCGCGCAGTTCCCGCAGCCGGTGCCGGGCCTCGGCGGCCGGGATGCCCGTGATCGCCGCGATCAGGTCCCAGCTCATGCCCAGGTCCACGGCGGCCTCGAGCACGTCGGCCTCGAGCGCGTCGAGGTGCAGCCGCAGGTTGCCCAGCAGGACCAGGCTGGCCCCGAGATCCAGCGGCCCGGGGGGCGGCTGCGTTCCGTAACGAGCCGCCAGGCGGACCCGGGCCACGGCCCGGATATCGTCCAGCGTGCCCGCGAGCGACGGATCGGCGACAGGACTCCCGTCACGGGCGGAAAGCCGGAACCGTGCGGCGTCCAGCACCTCGCGGTCCGGGGTAGCCGTCCAGCCCGCTGCGGCGCGGGCCCACTCGGCTGGCGGCCGCTCGGCTGTGGGCCGCTCGGCCTGCCCCGCGACGCCGTCGTCCGGTTCGTGTGCGAGCACGGCATTACTCCCACTGTCACGCGGGACAGAGGTAGCCGCGCTGCTGGGCTACGTCCTGGGGTGCGTTCCGCCGGGGGGCGGACCGCGCCTAGGAATTATGGTCACGCCGGGGACCGCAGTCAACACGGCCGGTCCCCGGCACAAACCGCCCCGGCCCGCGGGATCCCGCGGGCCGGGGCGGCCGCCCGCGCCGCGCAGGCGACCGCCCCGGATCAGCTCACCTACCGGTCAGGACTTGCCCGCCGTCGCGGTGTCGACCGGGCCGGACTTCCCGGCGGGCGGCGTCGTGCCGTCACTGCCGGGATCGGTCCCCCGGCGCCAGATCAGCCGGTGCACCGGGATCAGCCGGGGCACGTCACGCAGGCCCGGGATGAACGGCACGGCCAGCAGGAGCAGCGTGGCCAGGCCGGTCATGTAGATCGCGATCATGTCGACGTTGCCCGAGTTGGACCAGCCGGGGAACGAGTACCAGAGCGTGTACAACCACAGCCACGGCTGGCCCGGGTAGCTGCCAGTCTCGTTCATGACGCCCCACTGCTCGCCGGTCAGGTTCATTGCCTGAGCCTTGTTGGAGAAGTAGGCGCCGTCTTCCATGAACAGCAGCGGTGCGGTGAAGTTGGTGCCGTAGAAAGGCTCCTTGGAGATGAGGCTCGCGTCCAGCGCGCCGCTGCGGGCCATGGTCAGCTCGTTGGCCAGCAGCACCGGCACCGGCCCATCCGCAGCGGCCGGGACGACCGGCGCGCCGCTGACGAACTTCACCTTGGTGACCGCGGCGGCGTAGGCGTTGGCCCACTTGAGCTGCTGTGCCGCGGGAGCGGCCCGGTAAGTGGCCAGCGCGGCCGCGACTGACGGGTTGGTTGAGGCGATGGTGGTCAGCGGGTGGAGAACGAAGTCCTGGGCCGGGTAGATCGGCTGGCGGACTCCCACAAGCTGCGCCGGCGAGAACAGCAGCTTCTGCACGCTGCCGGTGCCGTTGTTGTAAGGCGGCCCGTAGGTGGCGGTTTCACTGGTGCCGTTCAGTTCGGTCGCCGCGGTGGCCAGGAAATCGGCCGGGGCCACCTTGGCCCAGGACTGGACCGTGACCGACGGCACGTCAGGGGAGGACAGCAGAGCGGCCAGGCCCAGCGTGAGCGCGAGGATGACCACGCCGGCGATGGTGCCTTCCTTGAGGATGTCGTAACGGCGGGTCGCGCCGCGCCACGGCGCCGCGTCAGCATGGGCCAGCGCGCGGCGGCGCTGCCGCGGGGATCCCCGGCCGGGCGTGGACAGCGTCGCGGGCAGCGGGTGCGAGACGCCGCGGACCCGGACCAGCAGGACGTGGGCCCCGATAAGGGCGACCAGCACGATCGGGATCAGCACGATATGCCACATCAGCATCTGACCGAGGTTCATGATGTTGAAGAAGGCGCCGAGCCCGACCGGGTTGAATGCGTCTTTCCCGCTGGCGGAGATCCACTGCGAGTCGAAGTTCTGCTGGGAAAGATAGCCCGTGAAGCACTCCACGACCGACGCCACGAAGGCGACGACCCCGGTGATCCAGGTCCAGGCGCGCTTGCCGCGCCAGGCCGCCATCCAGAACTTGCCCCACAAGTGGATGACCAGCAGGGCCATGAACAGCTCCACGCTCCACATGTGCGTGCTGTTGAAGAAGTGGCCAAGCGAGTTGTAGTGCCACCAGTCGGGCCCGCCGAGGGCCAGCGCGAAGCCGGACACCACGGCTATGCCGAACGCGACAAGGCTGCCTACGCCGAACACATACACCCAGGAGGCCACGTAGGCGGGCTGGCGGTCGGGCAGCAGCTTGCCGGGCGGCAGGATCCGGGTGGCGGAACGCCGGACCTTGTTGGTCCACATGTCCGCGTCCTCGTCGGCCGCTGCCGACGACGCATCTTCACCACCGTCGGGCGGTACAGCCTCGGTCGGCGCCGGCGGGTACACGCGCCCCTTGGGGAAGGGCAGCAGCAGCGCCGCGCCGAAGATCACCACCATGACCCCGATCAGGCACAGGTTGGCTACCGAAACGGTGAAGATGGACCAGTGCAGATAGGTCCCGGGGTGATCAAGGTTAATCGGGGCTGAAGCCAGGTACTTCGGCGGGCTCATGGCGGTCTCCTGTACGGCCAGAAAACTGATGACGTCCCAGGTTGCCTCGAAATACAGAAGCCCAGCAGGGTTATCGGTCACCGGCCATTGGGACCTTGGTCCCTGTGTAGGGAAGAGCCCCGGTCAAACCGTTGGAGAGCAGAAAACAGGCGCCAGCCTCGATGTTTCGCGGTCTTGATGGTCTTGGCCCGGGTCATGGCCGGGTTCACGGGCCGCGGGTCTCCACCCCGGCGTGCTCGCTGGCGGTGTTATCGTGGCGTCGATATCCACCGGAATCGGCGCTTCGTCCAGCGTGCAGGGCAGGACGGGGGCAGCGGGCCCGGCGGCGCAAACCGGAAACACGTCCACCGGATAATAAAGAAATATGACCAAAAATGCCGCGTCGCCAGCCACCTTGGTGGCGGACCGGGCTGGACTTCCCGCTGCACGAGGGCCGGTCATGCCGCGTGCCCTGGCCATCGTCTTCCGGCTGGCCGCCCACCTGGCGGCCTGGATACCGTTCGCGATCGGCGCGATACGTTCGGTCCAGCAAGGCTCCACGGTCATCGCCGACGGCGCGGTCATCGCGCTTCGCTCCTGGGATGTCCTGACCCCCTACGGCCCCCTGGTCGGGCAGGCTACCCAGCTGCGCAACGGCGCGTTCGACCCTGGGCCCCTGGAGTACTGGCTGCTGGCGATCCCCGTCCACATTGATCCGCGGACCGGGGTGGTGTGGGGCGCGGCGCTGTGGTGCATGCTGGCGGCCTCGCTCGCGATCGAGGCGGCCCGGTCGGCGTTCGGCGCGTTCGGCGCCCTGGCGGCGAGCGGGATCATCATCGGCACCGTGGCGTGGCAGCCCCTGGTCGCAGCGCAGCCGTACTGGAACCCATGGTTCGGCGTGATCTTCTTCCTGGCCACGCTCGCCGCGGGCCTGGCCGTCGTTTCCGGGCAGCGCCGCTGGTGGCCGGTGCTCGTCGTCACCGCATCGGTGGCGGCCCAGGTTCACCTGATGTTCGCGCTCGCCTCGGCCGTGCTCGTGCTGGTGGCGTTCGTGGCCGGGCTGGCCGACACCATCCGGGCCAGGGCGGGGTACTGGTGGGCGGTCCTCGGGCTGATGGCCGGCGCGGCCTGCTGGATCGCCCCGTTCATCCAGCAGCTCACCAGCCGCCGCGGCAACCTCAGCTTGCTGATCGGGAGCCTGGGCGCGCGGCAGTCCGCGGGCCCCGCGTTCGCCCTGAAGGCGCTCACCGCGTCAGCCCTGCCGCCCACGGTGTGGTGGCAACCGTCGCTGGCGTTCCGCTCCGAGGGCATCGCGAGCCAGATCAGCGGTCGCACGCCCGCGTTCGGAGTGGCGATGCTGGTTCTCACCGTCGCCGTGCTGGCGGTCGCGGTCCGCCCGCTGCGGTCCCGCCGGCTGGCCGCACTGGCTGTGGTCAGCCTGCTGGCCAGCGGCGCCGTCCTGGCCACGTACTGGGGTATCCCGGTGCACAACCTCGGCCGCCGCGACCAGAATTACCTCCTGATCGTCCTGCTCCCGGTAGGCCTGCTCGCCTGGCTGACCCTGGGCGCGGCCGCCGTGCTCGCCGCACGGCGGGTGACCGGCCGGGCCCGCGGGCTGGCCGCAGGGCGCTGGCGGCCACGCGGCGCCCCGGGCACCGCGGGCGGAACGGCGGAGCGCTGGGGTGTCCGGGTCATCGGGCTCGTGGCCGTGGCCCTCATCGGGCTGGGGTCATGGCTAGCAGTGGCCCAGCAGGCACGGGTGTTGGCCATCTCGACATCCGCCCGGGAACTGAGCGCCACCCGCCTCGCCGCTCAGCGCATCGAGCAGATGTTCCCTCGCCAGCGGCTGGAGATGTTGGTGGTGAGTGACGGAAGTTACGAGCGGAACGTCACCCTCGGCCTGGCGTGGGCCTTGTACGCCGACGGCTATGAGCCTGCGGTAAACCACCGGGCCGCACGGTATCTGGGGCCGCGGTACCTGTTCACCGGGCGGCCGATGCCCGACGTGACCGTGGTCATGCGGCACCGGGGGATCGTTGTCCGCCGCACCGCCCGGCGTCCGGCGATCAAGGCGAGCCGGTCACGGCCGGAAGCCCGCGGGTAGCCGGGGCACCCCGGGCGGTCAGTGGGTCCGCTTGGTCCACAGCGGCTCGACCGCCGACCATTCCGATGCCCAGCCGGCCAGCCGCCGGCGGTCCAGCAGCCGTCTGGTCAGCGAGGCCACCGCCAGCAGGATGATCGCCAGGACGGCCGGGGTGAGGGCGACGACCGCGATGACCCGGCTCGCGATCTGCCCCTCCCCGATCGGCGGGTAGACCAGCTGGCCGGCATAGTTGACCCAGATCTTCACCGTGGCTCCGGCCCGGCTGCCCACGGGGGCGGGTACCTCACCGGTGTGCTTCCGCCCGTCCGGGGCGGTATAAGTGGCCCGCGTCCAGGCCAGCTCCGAGGCGCTGTAGAGCGGGTCGTTAGAGTTATGCGAGACCTTGTGCAGCAGCACGGCCGGGATCAGGTGCTCCGTCGCCGCCTCGGCCCGCGCGGCCCGCATCGAGGCATCATTAGTCAGATGGCCCAGGCCGATGGCGGCCAGCGGGCTGGCGATCAGGAAGACCAGCACGAGCCCCAGCCGCACCCACGCCTCGGTCCGGTCACAGCCCCGCCGGAGCGGGTTGGCATCCAGACCTATCCGCCGGCCAAGCGCTGCGACCGAGCGCTTGAGCGTCCGCGTCACGCTCACCATCATCACCTCTGGCCGGACCGCACCGAACCACACCCCGGCTTTACTGTCCTGGGCTTACTGTCCGGGGGGAATTCCTTCCCCGCTCCCGGAGCGTTTTCCCTGGCAGATCACGAGGCTTGGGAACGCCGAGCCACCACAGATAGGATGACAGCCAGGCGCTACCTTTGGTTCAGAGATTACCCACATCCTGAAGTATGCCTGGAGAAGTACGTGGAGCCGACGGATCCGCACCTGCCCCTGCCGCAGCTACGTCTGGACGATCTGCTCGCCGAGCTCCAATCGCGGCTGCAGGCCGTGCTGGCTACCCGGGACCGGGTGTACACCCTGCTGGAAGCGGTCGTCGCGGTCGGCACCAACCTCGACCTGGAGATGGTGCTCAAGCAGATCGTCGAGGCGGCGATCACGCTGGTCCGGGCCCGTTACGGAGCGATGGGGATCATCGGCGAAGGCGGGCGGCTGGTCGAATTCGTCCCGGTTGGCCTGGCGGACGACCAGATCGCGGGGATCCATCACTGGCCAGAGGGCCGGGGCCTGCTCGGCGCGCTGATCACCGACCCGCGCCCGATGCGGCTGCCGGACATCTCCGCCAGCCCCAACTCGAGCGGCTTCCCGCCCGGGCATCCGCCGATGCGCAGCTTCCTCGGCGTCCCGGTCCGGGTCCGGGAAGAGGTCTACGGCAACCTGTACCTGACCGAGAAAGAGGGTGGCGCCGACTTCGACGAGGAGGACGAGGCGCTGCTCGTCGCCCTGGCCGCCGCGGCCGGCGTGGCGATCGACAACGCCAAGCTGTACGAGGAGGGCCGCCGCCAGCAGCGCTGGCTGCGCGCCAGCAGCGAGGTGACCAGGAGGCTGCTGTCCGGCGCCGCGCCGGATGACGTGCTGGCCCTGGTCACGCAGCAGGCGCTGGAAATGTCCGGCGCGGACCTGGTCGCACTGGCGCTGCCCACCCCCGACCGGCAGCAGCTGGTCATCCAGCACGCTGCCGGCGCCGGGGCGCCGGAGGCCCTGGGCCTGGTGCTCCCGGTCAGCGCCTCGGTGTCCGGCGACGTGCTGTCCTCCGGTGAACCGGTCACGCTGCATGACTTCATCAATGACGAGCGGGTGGCCGGTGCGGCCCGGGCGCACATGCCGCTCGGGCAGGCCATCGTCCTTTCGCTCGGCGCGCCCGGCGACGTCCGTGGCGTGTTCACGGTCGGCCGCGACGCCGGGGGGATGCCGCTGGCCCCGGAGGCGGTGGAGATGGTGCAGACCTTCGCCGCGCAGGCGGGCATCGCGCTGGAACTCGCCGAGCACCGCCAGGACGCCGAGCGGCTGGCCATCTTGTCCGACCGTGACCGGATCGCGCGGGACCTGCACGACCTGGTCATCCAGCGGCTCTACGCCACCGGGATGTCGCTGCAGGGCGCGATGCCGCTGCTGACCCGGCCCGAGGCGGTGACCCGGGTGAGCAGCGCGGTGGACGCCCTCGACGAGACCATCCGGGAGATCCGCTCGGCGATCTTCTCGCTCCAGTCACGGGGTGAGACCAAGCAGCAGGGCCTGCGATCGCAGGTGCTCGAGGTGGTGGACCAGATGACCGCCGCGCTCGGGTTCGCCCCGGCGCTCCGGCTCGTCGGCCCGCTCGACGAGGCCGTGCCCGTGGACGCGGGTGAGCAGATGCTCAGTGCGCTGCGCGAGGCGCTGTCCAACGCGGCCCGGCACGCCGCCGCCAGCCGGGTGGACGTGACCGTGGAGGTCGGCGCCGAGCTGGTCCTGCGGGTCCGGGACAACGGCACCGGGATAGGCCCGACCACGCGGCGCAGCGGGCTGGCGAACATGGCCGAGCGCGCCACCGAGCTGGGCGGCAAGCTGACCATGGAGCCGGCCGAGGGCGGCGGCACCCAGCTCGACTGGCGGGTGCCGGTCAGCTGACCGATCCGCGGCCCGG